>Ga0247719_1000282_pt1 | contig 34537 bp, 37 predicted proteins | sample 41E_DmetaG_FD_189046 | JGI IMG/M metagenome (GOLD analysis project Ga0247719, IMG submission 189046) | Soil microbial communities from hillslope of Landscape Evolution Observatory, University of Arizona, Oracle, AZ, United States - 4-1-E_D | ecosystem: Engineered > Artificial ecosystem >...
CTCTGCGCCAGCGCGGGGCATGAACAGAGGCCGGGCGGCGAACCACCCGGCCTCTCTATCCTCGGCGGCCGCCACGTTCAGCCGACGCCGCTCTCCTGCTTGATCTCGCCTCGCCAGGCGCCCGTCTCGGCGCCGCGCGACTCGATGAACTCCTTGAAGCGCTCTAGGTCGCCCTGGACGCGCCGGTCGTCAAGGCCCAGCGCGTCGCCGGCGCTCTGGATGGCGTCCTGCGGCTGCCACTCCATCTGGAGCATGACGCGCGTCGTGGTGTCATCGATCCGGTGGAAGGTGACCACGCCGGCGTTGGTCGCACCGGAGGTGGCATGCCAGGCGATTCGCTGGTCCGGCTCCTGCTCGCTGATCTCGGCCGTCCAGGTCTCCTCGTTGCCGCCGATCTCCGCCGTCCACTCGAGGGTCTTGTCGTCCAGCTGACGGACCTGCTTCACGCCCTGCATGAAGCGCGGGAACTCCTCGAACTGGGTCCACTGGTTGTACGCCGTGCTGAGCGGCACGTTCACGTCGATCGACTGCTCGATCTTGCCCATGGCTGTCCTCCTACTGGGTCATTCGTTGTGTGGGCCTCGAGCGTATGGCCGCCGGGCCGCCGGGCGGAGCAAGCCGACCGGCTGACGGCTATCACCTGCCTTGCACCGGGCACGAGTTCGACGGGAACCGGGGGCCACGAAGAAGCGTTCAAGGGCCATGTACAGACCGGTCGCGCTCCTGGGCCTGATGGTCATCATCTTCGGCTGTGCCTCGCCCGGCCCGACGGCGCCGCCGTCGCCGTCGCCCACTCCCTCTCCGAGCCCTTCACCCACGCCAGGAGCCCAAGGGCTCTACCTCCGGGCGTGGCAGACGCAGGCCTTGCCGCCGGAGCACACCTTTGGCTGGCTGCCCACGCTGACCATCAGCGACGGCCTTGCAATCGACGGCAACGTGGCGATCCCGATGATCTTCCCCGGACCGTTGCTGATCATGCCCAACGTACGCGAGATCAGCCCGGAAGGCCAGGCTGCGATCGCCCAGCTGGCACGCGACCTCGGACTGCTTGGCGGGGCGACCGATTTCACCGGCGGCGGCCTCGCGCCGGGCGGCATCACGGCCCACGTCGTGCTGACCATCGACGGACAGTCGGTCCAGATCTCCGGCGACCCCAACGCGACCGGCCGCTGCGCGCCCGGCGACTTGCGCTGCCAGCCTGAGCCGGCCACGCCGGAAGCCTTCGCCTTCTTCTGGGCTCGCCTCGGCTACCTCGACGACTGGCTCGGCGCGGAGCTCTCTGGCAACGTGGACTACACGCCCGACCGGCTCGCTGTGGCAGCCACTCCACCTTCGCCCATCGACGTGCCGCACAACGAGGTGGCCTGGCCGCTCGAGACACCTTTCGCAGATTTCGGCCAGCCCTGGACCATGGCTGAGAGCCGCTGCGCCGTGGTCGAGGGCTCGGACCTCGAGCTGTTGCTGCCGGCGCTGATGGCGGCGAACCAGGCAACGCTCTTCGTCGACGGCAACGATGAGCCGCGAACCGTGATCGCGCGGGTGCTCGTGCCCGGTGAGCCGTCAGTGTGCGGTGACTGACCTTAGACGAGACTGCAAGCCTGCCGGCGAGCATGGGCATTGGCCGCGGCCCTCTCGCAGACCAACCTCTCCCGCGGGGGAAGTCTGATCGACGGAGGTGAGAGGGTGAGCTACCACGAGGAAAGGACGACGCACGTCGTCGACGAGGCGCCCGTGACGGCGCAGTCGCATACCAGCGTGACCCACCGTCGCAGTGGCCTGGGCATGCTCGAGCGGGCGATCGTCTACCTGTTCGGCCTGATCCAGCTGCTGCTGGTGCTGCGCATCGTGCTGCTGCTGGTCGCGGCCCGCGAGGGCAACGCCATCGTTGCCTTCGTCTACAACCTGAGTGAGATCTTCGTCCTCCCGTTCCGCGGGATCCTGGGCATCAACGAGATCGCTGCCGGCCAGTCCGCGCTCGACGTCGCGGCGATCGTGGCGCTGATCGGCTGGACGATCATCGAGCTGATCATCCTGGGACTCGTCCGAATCGTTCGGCCCAGCAGGGCCTGAGCCCTCCTCCGGCTGGCCGTCGGGTGCGATAATCGCCCCCGACCCTCACGCCAGCGGAGCGCGCATGACCGCAACCGGCCTATCAGCCACGCCCGACGAGTACCTGCAACGGCTGTCGGAGCAGCCCGATGATCGGATCGATGCTTGGGTCGCCGAATTGATGCGCGACATGTCGATCCGGCGCGGGGTGCGCCGCGTGCTCGCCGACTTCGGCCGCGCCGCCGGAGTGGACGACGCCGGCCTGATCTCGCTCTACGCGGCCGGCGGCGGGCCGCCGGCCGCGGTCGGCCGGACTGAGGCCGGGGAGCTGATGCTCCCGGCCATCTCGTTGCACTACCTAGTCACCGGCAGCCGCGCGCGGCTGGGCGGGGCGCGCGAGCGGTTGATCGGCTTCCTGGTGGACTCTTTCCACGAGATCGTCTACCTCTGAGCTGGCCAGCGCCGGCTGCTGAGGGCCAAGGCTGATCGCGATGCCGCGCTACCTCCAGGCGATCGCCCTCGTCCATCCATTCCCCTCGGCGCTCAACGCGCTGCTCGTGCTCGGCCTGGCGCTGCTGGCCGGGGGCGAGGGCGCTGCCGGCGCGGCGTTGGGACTGGCCTTGGTGATGCTCGGCATCCAGTTCTCGATCGGCGCGATGAACGACTACTTCGACGTGGATCTCGACATCGTCGCAAAGCCCGAGAAGCCGATCCCTTCCGGCGTAGTCTCGCGCCAGGTCGCGCTCGGCGTGGGCATCATCGCCGGTGCGCTGGGCATCTTTGGTGCCGGCTGGTTCGGCTCGCGGGTCCTGCTGCTGGCGCTGGCGATGCTTGCTGCGGGCCTCGCCTACGACGCCCTGCTCAAGCGGGGGCCGCTGGGCTGGGCATGCTTCGCCATAGCGTTCCCACTGCTGCCCGTCTTTGCCTGGTACGGGGCCAGCGGCCAGATGCCGCCGCGTCCAGAGCTGCTGCTGCCGCTGGCGGCGCTGGCCGGGCCGGCGCTTCAGCTGGCGAACGGGCTGGTGGACCTCGAGCGTGACCGCCGCCTTGGCGTGCGCGGATTGCCGGCGGTTCTCGGCCGAGTCGGCTCACTGGCCGTCCTGGCCGTCGTCCAGGCGGCGATCCACGCCGTCGCGTGGTTCACCCTGCTGACAGGGCCGGAAGCCAGCAACCTGGCGCTTTTCGCCGTCGGCATCAGCGGCGCGACGACACTTGCCGGGGTCGTGCTCTCCGCGAGCCCGGACCCGGTCTGGCGGGAGTGGGGCTGGCGCGGGCAGGCGGTCGGGCTTGCGCTGCTGGCACTGGGCTGGCTGGCGGCGATCACCGCCTAGCACAGAGGATCTGGCCTAGCGACCCTCGCTGGCGCGGATGACCGCAATAACGTTCTCGAGCCGCAGCTTGGCAATGGTCAGGTATTTGCCCAGGTTGGCCCGGTCGACGCTCCCGATCTGGCTGATGGCCTCCGGCGAGCCGAGCACCGCGGCCAGCTCGTCGAGCGCCTGGCTGAGCGATGCCTTGGCCGTGACCAGGGAGTCGTCGCGCAGGACGACGTGCCCATCCGGTGGTGCGGCGGGGGCGTGCTCGGATAGAGACTCGTCAGCCGGGACGGCGCTCTCGGCGCGGGCGCTGCGCGCATCCTCATCGTCGACCAGCTCGCGGCGAGGCCGCCCGTCGATCCGCTCGCGCAGCTTGACGAGGCTGAGCTCGCCGCTCGCCACCTGCTCGGCCAGCTTCCGCCGCCGGCGCGGGTCATCGACCTTCAGCAGCTCGTAGGCATGAGAGATGGTGTCTTTGCGCAAAGACACCAGCTGCTTGATCTCGGTCGGGGCGTCAGCCAGGCGCAGCCGGTTCTCGACGTAGCCCTTGTCCTTGCCGATCTTCTGGGCCAGGCGGCGGACGCTGTAGCCGTGCTCCGACACCATCCGCTCGTACATCAGCGCCTCTTCGAGAGGGGAGAGATCCTCGCGCTGCAGGTTCTCGATCAGCCCGATCTCAAGCGCTGTCTCGTCGTCGAGCTCCTCGATCAGGGTCGGGATCTCGTCCTGCTCGGCAAGCCGCGAAGCCCGCCAGCGGCGCTCGCCGGCGACCAGCTGGTAGTGGTGCGGCTTTCCGGCCACCGGCCGGACCAGGACCGGCTGGAGCACGCCATGCTCGCGGATCGAGCTGGCCAGCTCGGCCAGGGCGTCCTCGTCAAAGTGCATCCGCGGCTGGTCCGGGTTGGGCTCGATGCGATCGAGCCGGATCATGCGCACGTTCGCCGGCCGATCAGTACTCTCCGGCGAGATCAGGCTGATGATCGTCGGCGAAAGGTCGCGCTCCTCGGCCAGGCGGCGCGCCGCCGTGCTGCGGAAGTCAGGTCTAGCCAAGCTCGATCACCTCCCGTGCCAGCCCGCGGTAGGTGCGCGCTGCGTCTGAGTTCGTGGCGTACGCCGTCACCGGCCGGCCAACGAGCGGCGCCTCGCCGAGCCGGACGGTCTGCTTGATCATGTTCTGGAAGATGTGGTGGTCGCCCAGGTCGCGCAGCTCCTGGAGCATGTCCCGCCCGAGCAGCGTCCGCTTGTCGAAGAACGTGGGCAGCAGTCCGAGGATGCGCAGCTCCGGGTTCAGGCCCTTGGCCCGGATCTGGCCGATGACGTTGACCAGCGCGGTGAAGCCCTTGAGCGCGTAGTACTGGGTCTGGACTGGAATGATCACGCCCTGCGCCGCGACGAGCGCGTTGAGCGTCAGCAGCCCGAGCGTTGGCGGGCAGTCGATCAACAGGTAGTCGTAGTTGTCGAGCGCCCAGCCCTGGATGACATCACGCAGGGCGGCCTCCCGACCGATCGCCGTGAAGAGCATGTTCTCCGTCGCCGACAGGTCGATCGTCGAGGGGGCAACATCGATGCCGCTCGTCTGCGTCGGGATCACGACATCTTCGAGCGAGACGTCCGGGTTGATCAGCACGTCGGCCATCGACTGGTCGATGGTGCGCAGGTTGATGCCCAGGCCGACGGACAGGTTGGCCTGAGGATCCATGTCGATGCACAGGACGCGGTAGCCCTGCTCAGCCAGCGAGCCGGCGAGGTTGATGGCGGTGGTGGTCTTGCCCACGCCGCCTTTTTGGTTGGCGATGGCGATAACCCGTGCCAATCGTCCCCTCCGTTCATGAGCAGATGCGCTGGGGTCGGCGACGCCGTGCCCGCAATCTAGCATTCGGCGCGTTTGGGACACAGTCGGTTATCCACAGAAGAGCAGAGTTGTTCACCGAATCTGTGGACATCTCAAGCCGCTAGGATGGACGCCGTGGCGCGACAGGACGACATCAGGCGACTCGAGGAGCTGCGCGGGCAAGCCATGCTTGGCGGCGGCGCGGCGCGCATCGCGCAGCAGCACGAGAAAGGCAAGCTGACCGCACGCGAGCGACTAGAGCTGCTGCTCGACGCAGATTCGTTCGTCGAATTCGACGCGTTCGTGACGCATCGGGCCACCGATTTCGGGCTCGACAAGCAGCGCTATCTCGGCGACGGCGTGGTGACTGGCCAAGGTCGCATCGATGGCCGGCTGGTTTTCGTCTTCAGCCAGGACTTCACGGTCTTTGGCGGCTCGCTGTCCGAGGCGCACGCCGAGAAGATCTGCAAGGTCATGGATTTGGCGGTCAAGGTCGGCGCCCCGATCGTCGGCTTGAACGATTCCGGCGGCGCACGCATCCAGGAGGGCGTCGTGTCCCTTGGCGGCTACGCCGACATATTCCTGCGCAACACGCTCACGTCCGGCGTCGTGCCACAGATCTCGCTGATCATGGGGCCGTGCGCCGGCGGTGCTGTCTACTCACCGGCGATCACTGACATCACGATCATGGTCGAGGGCACGAGCTACATGTTCGTCACCGGGCCTGACGTGGTCCGCACCGTGACCCACGAGGACGTGGACCGCGAGCTGCTCGGCGGCGCGTCGACGCACACCAGCATCAGCGGCGTCGCCCACTTGGCCGCGCCGGATGAGGCGCAGGCCCTTGCCCTTGCCCGGCGCGTGCTCGGCCACCTGCCGCAGAACAATCTCGAGCGCGCGCCGCGCCTGACGGCAGCCGACCCTGCCGATAGGCGCGACCCGGAGCTGGACGCGATCGTGCCCGAGCAGTCCACCCAGCCCTACGACATGCACGAGGTCATCAACCGCATCGTTGACGACGGGGAGTTCCTCGAGCTCCAACCGGCATGGGCGGCGAACATCATCGTCGGCTACTGCCGGCTCGACGGCCGCAGCGTGGGCATCGTGGCCCAGCAGCCGTCAGTGCTCGCCGGCGCGCTCGACATCGACGCGTCGGACAAGGCGGCGCGATTCGTCCGCACCTGCGACGCGTTCAACGTGCCGCTGCTGACGCTGGTTGACGTGCCCGGCTTCCTGCCCGGCGTGGCGCAGGAGCACGGCGGCATCATCCGCCACGGGGCGAAGCTCCTCTACGCCTACGCCGAGGCGACGGTCCCAAAGGTCACGGTCATCACGCGCAAGGCCTACGGCGGCGCTTACGACGTCATGAGCAGCAAGCACATCCGCGGCGACGTCAACTTCGCCTGGCCGAGCGCGCGGATCGCGGTCATGGGCATTGATGGTGCGGTCAACATCATCTTCCGCGACCGCCTGGCCGGCGCCGATGACCCAGACGAGGAACGCGCCCGGCTGACGGCTGAGTACGAGGAGCGATTCGCCAATCCTTACGTGGCCGCCGGCCGAGGCTACGTCGACGACGTGATACTGCCGTCCGAGACGCGGCCGCGGGTCATCGGCGCATTTGAGATGCTGGACGGCAAGCGCCAGCTGAACCTGCCGCGCAAGCACGGCAACATCCCGCTGTGACGGCCCGCTCGGCGCGCAGCGGCCGGCCGGCGAGCGGTGCGGCCGAGAGAGTGTCTTTGCGCAAAGACAGGCCTTTCGCCAAGGTCCTTGTCGCGAATCGTGGCGAGATCGCGCTGCGCATCTTCCGCGCCTGCCGCGAGCTGGGCATTGCCACGGTCGCTGTCCACAGCGAGGCGGATGCCGACGCGCTCCACGCCAGGGCCGCGGACGAGGCCGTCGCGATCGGGCCGGCGGCTCCGGCAGAGAGCTACCTGCGCGTCGAGGCGATCGTCGAGGCCGCACGTCGGACGGGCGCCGAGGCCATCCACCCGGGTTACGGCTTCCTCTCCGAGCAGCCCGCGCTTGCCGAGGCGTGTGCGGAGGCGGGCGTCGTCTTCATTGGGCCGCGGCCGCGGACGCTGGCCGAGCTGGGCAACAAGCTGGCCGCCCGCGCCGCCGCGGCGGGTGTCGGCGTACCGGTCGTGCCGGGCACGCTCGAGGCGCTCGCGCTGCCTCCGGCCGGGCTGGACGGCACGATCGAGCTGCCGCCCGCCATTGCTCACCGGGCAGCTGACGTCGGCTACCCGCTGCTGGTCAAGGCCGCTGCCGGTGGGGGAGGGCGGGGCATGCGCCGCGTCGACCGCCCGGCAGACCTTTCGGCGGCACTGACCTCGGCGGCGACGGAAGCCGGTGCTGCGTTCGGTGACGGCTCGGTCTACCTGGAGCGCTACGTCGAGCCGGCCCGCCACGTCGAGGTCCAGCTGCTCGGCGACGCGCGCGGAAACATCGTCGCAATCGGGGAGCGGGACTGCTCGATCCAGCGGCGCCACCAGAAGCTCGTCGAGGAGGCGCCTGCGCCAGGCCTGGACACTGAGCAGCGGCGCCGCCTGCACGGCCTGGCGGTCAGCGTCGCCCAGACCGTGGGCCTGCTCAACGCGGCGACGTGCGAGTTCCTGCTGACCCCTGATGGAGACTTCTGGTTCCTCGAGGTCAACGCGCGACTGCAGGTCGAGCACGGCGTCACCGAGCTCGTCGCCGGCCTGGACCTCGTCCACGAACAGCTCTGGCTGGCCGCCGGCGAGCCGCTCTCGGAGGCCGCGCTGGCGGCCGCCGCCTGTGCCGCGGCCCCGGCCAGCCACGCGATCGAAGCGCGCCTGTCTGCCGAGAACCCGGCTCATGCCTTTGGCCCGTCGCCGGGACCGATCACCAGCTGGCGCGAGCCGGGTGGCCCCGGCGTGCGTGTCGACGCCGGCGTGGCCGCGGGCAGCCTGGTCAGCACGTTCTACGACCCGCTGCTGGCCAAGCTGATGGTGCACGCCGGCGATCGGCAGCTGGCCCTGGCACGGTTGCGGCGCGCGCTGGCGGAATTCGAGATCGGCGGGGTCCAGACGACGCTGCCATTCCACCTCTGGCTGGTCGACCAGCCGGCCTTCAGCCAAGCGAACGACCTCTCGACCGACTTCGTGGCCCGGCACTGGGATCCGGCTCACCTGGCCGAGCAGGCCGCCATGCGGGCGGCCGAGGCCGTGGCGGCGCAGTGGACCGACACCTCGTCCTCGCCAGGCTCGCGGCAGGGGCCAGCGGACGGGCCGCCCGCTTGGTGGCTCGAGGGCATGCGCGAGCGACTCACGGACGGTCTCAGATGAGAGACACCCTTGAACTGCGGTTGACGGTTAGTGGCGCGGCCGACCTGGTGACCGAGCTGTCCGCGGGCGGCAATGCCCGGCTTCCCGTCCGGCCGCTGCCCACAGCGGCCGACGAGGCGGCCCTCGGGCGCCGGCGCTTCGAGGTCGTCGTGGACGGCTGGCGGTTCGAGGTCGTCGCCGAGCCGGCGCGCCGGGCGGCGCTGCGCGAGCGGGCGCAGCACGCGGCCGCTCTCGGCCAGGGCAGCGCCGCTGTACGGCTGCGCGCCCAGATCCCGGGCCGCGTCACCCGCCTGTGGGTGTCCGAGGGCGAGCAGGTGGAGCGCGGCCAGCGCCTGCTGGCCATCGAGGCGATGAAGATGGAGAACGAGATCCGTGCTCCGCGCGCCGGAACGGTGGCGGGGATCGCGGTCGCGGTCGGCGGGCTTGTCGAGCTCAAGGACGAGCTGCTGACCATCGGCTGAGGCAAGCCCGTAGACTCAGCCCTGTCGATGACACCTGATCAGTGGCGAGCAACCACCCGCGCCAAGGCCGTAGCCGACCAGCCCGAGCGGCGGCAGTCGTTCCGCACGACCAGCGACCTCGAGATCGCCGACCTCTACACCGCCGACGATCTGGCGGCCTGGGACGAGGAGACGGAGCTCGGCTATCCGGGCGAGTACCCGTTCACTCGCGGCGTCCAGCCGACCATGTACCGCGGCCGGCTGTGGACGATGCGCCAGTACGCCGGCTTCGGCACGGCCGAGGAGACCAACCGCCGCTTCCGCTACCTGCTCGACCAGGGCCAGACGGGGCTGTCAGTGGCCTTCGACCTGCCGACGCAGATGGGCTACGACCCGGACGCGCCGGAGGCGCTCGGCGAGGTTGGGCGCGTGGGTGTACCGATCAGCTCGCTCGACGACATGCGCGCCCTGCTCGAGGGGCTGCCGCTGGGCGAGATCACGACCTCGATGACGATCAACGCCACGGCTGCCATCCTGCTCGGTTTCTACGTCGCAGTCGCCGACGAGCAGGGCGTGCCGCGCGACCGCCTGGGCGGCACTGTTCAGAACGACATCCTCAAGGAGTACATCGCCCGCGGCACGTACATCTACCCGACAGCGGCGTCGATGCGTCTGGTGACCGACCTTTTCGAGTTCTGCGCGCGCGAGCTGCCGCGCTGGAACACCATCTCGATCAGCGGCTATCACATGCGCGAGGCGGGTGCGACCGCAGCCCAGGAGCTGGCCTTCACCCTCGCCGACGGGATCGCCTACGTCGAGGCCGCCCGCTCGCGCGGTCTCGACGTCGACCGCTTCGCCGGTCGACTGTCGTTCTTCTTTGCCGCCTGGAGCGAGCTGTTCGAGGAGGTCGCCAAGTTCCGCGCCGCGCGGCGGATGTGGGCCCGGATCATGCGCGAGCGCTTCGGGGCGCGAGATCCGCGCTCGATGATGTGCCGCTTCCACGTCCAGACCGCGGGCTCCAGCCTGACCGCGCAGTCGGTCGACAACAACGTCGTGCGCACCACCATCCAGGCCCTGTCGGCGGTGCTCGGCGGCGCCCAGAGCCTGCACACTAACGCCCGCGACGAGGCGCTGGCGCTGCCGACGCAGGCCGCCGCCCGGCTGGCCCTGCGGACCCAGCAGATCATCGCCCACGAGGCCGGCGTGACCGAGACGCCCGACCCGCTGGCCGGCTCCTACTTCGTCGAGACCCTGACCGACCAGCTCGAGGGCGTCGCCCAGTCATACCTCGACGAAATCGACGCCATGGGCGGCGCGCTGTCCGCGATCGAGGCCGGTTACCAGCAACGGCAGATCCAGGAGGCGGCGTATCGCGTCCAGCGCGAGGTCGAGGCGGAGGAGCGGATCGTCGTCGGCGTCAATCGCTACCGCGACGACGACGGGGTGCGGCCGGAGCTGCAGCGCATCGATCCCGCCGGCGAGCGCGGCCAGGTCGAGCGGGTGCAGCGCGTTCGCGCGGAGCGCGACGCAGCCGCCTGGACAGCCGCGATGGAGGCGCTCGAGCGCGCCGCGGCCGGCAGCGACAACCTGCTGCCACCGATCATCGCGGCGGTCAAGGCGCGCGCCACGCTGGGCGAGATCAGCGATCGGCTGCGCGGCGCCTGGGGTGAGCACCGCGAGCTGATCACCGTCTGAGGGACGATTCGCGCGCGAGACAGCGCTATTCGAGCGCGACGATGACTGACACGTCGATGCCGTGCCCGCGCGCGATTCCGCCGACATGGGCCCACTCGGCGCCGGCCCCCGTCAGCATGATCAGCAGCGTGTCGGCGCTCTTCGATACCGATTCGATCCGCATTCCCTGAGCGCCGGCCATCTGGCGCCAATGGACCTCCAGCTCGTCAAGCGACATCTCGCTGCGCCCATGGAGCTGATATGCGCCTCCTGCCTCGACGGTCGTCTCGTCCGTCATGCCTGGTGGCGCGAAGGTGCGGGCGAGAGCCTCGAGCTGTGCTGTGCTGAGCGCCGGCGGCGCGGGCGCCGGGTCTGCCGGCTGCGGCGTGGCGCCAGCAGGCGGCGGCGACGGCTCGCTCATGGGCGGCACCGGCAGCTCGATGCCGGCGCAAGCAGAAGCGGCAAGCCCAAGGGCGGCCACGAGCGCGATCAATCAATGCATGGCTGATTCTCCTGAGCGATACCTCGCCATCGTCGGCCGCCCCGAGGCCTCCGGGCCAGCGGCATTGGGCCCTTTGGACGGGTCCAAAGGGCACGATCAGGTGTCGTCGCGCGGGTCGCGCACGCCTGCGCAGGAGGAGGCATCCTTGGCCCATGTCAGATCGCCACAGTCCTGGCGGGCCATCGCCTGGTCGGGTGCACCACGTCGCCGTCGTCGTCCGAGACATGGACGAGGCGCTGGCCTTCTATCGCGATCGCCTTGGCCTGCCCGTCGAGCTGGTGCTGCCCATAGAGAGCGATGGCGTGACGATCGCCTTCCTGCCGGTCGGCGAATCGAAAGTCGAGCTGGTCATGCCGATGGACCCGTCGACCGGCGTGGCGCGCTTCCTCGAGGGCCGCGGCGAGGGCTTCCACCATGTCTGCCTCGAGGTCGCCGATCTGGCGGCAGAGCTTGATCGGCTAGCGGGGGAGGGCACCGAGCTGATCGATCATGTACCGCGCCGCGGCGCCGAGGGCCCGGTGGCATTCATCCACCCGCGCTCATGCCACGGTGTGCTGGTCGAGCTGATCGAGGCCCCGGGCGGGCCGGCCTGGTCAACCCTCGGGATGGAGTCGCCCTAGCCCGGCCGGACGCCGGCCTCGACCAACAGCTTGGGGATCTCGCTGGGTGCATCGGCCACCCGCACGCCGACCGCTTCGAGGGCCGCGATCTTGCTCTCCGCGGTGCCGCCGCTGCCGCTGATGATCGCCCCGGCGTGACCCATCCGGCGGCCAGGCGGAGCCGAGCGGCCGGCAATGAAGGAGGCCATCGGCACGCCCGCCATGTGCTCGCCGATCCAGGCCGCGGCCTGCTCCTCGGCATTGCCGCCGATCTCGCCGATCAGCACCACCGCCTCCGTCTCGGGGTCGTCACGGAACAGCCGCAGGATGTCGATGAAGCTCGAGCCGTTGATCGGGTCGCCACCTATGCCGACGCAGGTCGATTGGCCGATGCCTGCCTCGGTCAGCGCCTCGACGACCTCGTAGGTCAGCGTGCCCGAGCGGCTGACCACACCGACCGTGCCCGGTCGGTGGATGCTGCCCGGGATGATGCCCACCTTGGCGCTGCCGACCGATGTCGCGCCCGGGCAGTTCGGGCCCACCAGCCGCGCGCCTGCGGCGTCGACGACGTGGACGACCTTGAGCATGTCGAGCGCCGGGATGTGCTCGGTGATGCAGAAGATCGTGCCGATGCCGGCGTCGACCGCTTCGAGGATGGCATCCGGCGCGCCTGCGGCCGGGACGTAGATCACGCTCGTGTTGGCTCCCGTCTCGTGGACCGCCTGCCAGCAGGTGTCGAAGACCGGCACTGGCCGCTCGAGCGCCTGCTGGCCACCCTTGCGCGGGGTCACGCCGCAGACGATGTTGGTGCCGTAGTCCTGCATCTGCTGGGCGTGGAAGCCGCCCTCGCGGCCGGTGATGCCCTGGACGACGAGCCGCGTCTGGGGCCCGACGAGGATGCTCACGCGCTCGCCTCGGCTGGCGCGCGCGACGCGGCGACCACGCGCTCGACAGCTTCATCCAGAGTCTCGGCAGTGGTCACGTCGGGGTCGCCGGCGTCGGCCAGGATGCGCGCCGCCAGCTCGGCGTTGGTGCCGACGATGCGCACGACCATGGGCACGTGCCGTTCCTGCTGGGCCCGCGCCTCGACCAGGCCGTGGGCCACCTCGTCGCCGCGAGCGATGCCGCCGAAGATGTTGACCAGGATCGCGCGCACGCTCTCATCGGCGAGGATGAGCGTCATCGCCGCGGCCACCTTGTCTGCCTTGGCGCCGCCGCCGATGTCGAGGAAGTTGGCCGGCTCGCCGCCGGCGCGCTTGATCAGGTCCATCGTGGTCATCGCCAGCCCCGCGCCGTTGACCATGCAGCCAATCGTGCCGTCGAGCCGGATGAACGACAGGCCCTGCTCGCGGGCAGCCACGTCGACGGGATCCTCCTCGTCGAGGTCGCGCATCTGCTCCAGATCAGGATGGCGCTCCAAGGCCGAGTCGTCGATCGTGACCTTGGCGTCGAGGCACTGGAGCGAGCGTGCATCGCCCTCGCGCACGACGGCCAGCGGATTGATCTCGACCAGGTCCGCGTCGTTGGCGACCATCGTCGCGTACAGGCCCCTGGCGATGACGCCGAACTCGCGCAGATGGGCGCCCAGGCCCAGCCGGAAGCCGAGCAGTCTGGCCTGGTGGTCAAGCAGCCCGAGATGGGGGTGGGCGTGGACCCTGACGATCGCGTCGGGGTTCTCCTCGGCGACCTGCTCGATCTCGACGCCGCCCTCGGCGGAGGCCATGACCATGACCTTGCGCGATGCGCGGTCCAGGACCGCCGCGAGGTAGTACTCGTGCTCGATCTCAGCCGCCGGCGCGACGAGCACTCGCCGGACGGTGATGCCCTTGATGTCCATGCCCAGGATCGCGCTAGCGACCTGCTCCGCCTCTTCTGCCGAGCCGGCCAGCTTCACTCCGCCGGCCTTGCCCCGGCCACCGACCAGCACCTGCGCCTTGATGACCACCTTGCCCGCGCCGCCCGCCAGGAAGCGCTCAGCCGCCGAGCGTGCCTCGGCGGCTGATTGGGCGATGGCGAAGTCGGGCACCGGCAGGCCCTGGCGCAGCAGCAGCGCCTTGGCGTGGTACTCCTGCAGCTTCATGCCGGCCGAGCATAGCGCAGCCGAGCGCGCGGCTAGAATGCGGCCATGCCCCACCGCGTGACGCTCATCCCGGGCGACGGGATCGGGCCGGAGATTGCCGCCGCCGCCGTGACCGTGCTCGACGCCACGGGTGTCGCGATCGAGTGGACGACGGTCGATGCAGGCGAGGCCCAGCTCGCAGCCCAGGGCACGCCCCTGCCGGAATCGGTGCTCGACTCGATCCGTGATACAGGAGTGGCGCTGAAGGGCCCGATCACGACGCCCATCGGCGAGGGCTTCCGATCGGTCAACGTCACCCTGCGCCAGGCGCTCGACCTGTACGCCAACCTGCGTCCCGCGCGGAGCATGGCCGGCGTCGAGGGCCGCTACACGGACGTCGACCTGGTGATCGTGAGAGAGAACACGGAGGACCTATACGCGGGCATCGAGCACATGGTCGGGCCGGATGCCGCCGAGAGCATCAAGATCATCACTCGCGCGGCGTCAGAGCGGATCGCCCGCTTCGCGTTCGACTACGCGGTCCACAACGGCCGGCGCAAGGTGACCGCCGTCCACAAGGCGAACATCATGAAGCTGTCAGACGGCCTGTTCCTAGAATCCTGCCGGACGGTCGCCGCGGACTACGCGGGCAGGATCGAGTTCGAGGACCGGATCGTCGACAACATGTGCATGCAGCTCGTCCAGAAGCCGGAGCTGTACGACGTGCTGGTGCTGCCCAACCTGTACGGCGACATCGTCAGCGACCTCGCCGCCGGCCTCGTAGGCGGCCTTGGCGTCGCGCCCGGGGCGAACATCGGCACCCGGGCGGCGGTCTTCGAGCCGGTCCATGGATCGGCCCCCAAGTACGCCGGCCTGGACGTGGCCAACCCGACGGCGCTGATCCTGTCCGGCGCGCTGATGCTCCGCCACCTGGGCGAGACCGCTGCCGCTGGCCGCGTCGAAGAGGCCGTGCGCGAGGTCATCGCCGAGGGCCGGACGGTGCCGCGCGATCTGGGTGGTGAGGCCGGCACGCGTGCCTTCGGCGCGGCGGTCGCTGGGCGCGTCACGCGCGTGATGGCAGCCACCTGAGCCGCGGCTGAGGGGAGAGGATGCCGAGGGTTCCGACGCTGCTGCGCTACCGCGGCCGAGAGGGCATGCTCGCCTGGGCATTCCATCGAATCAGCGGCATCGGCGTCCTGCTGTTCCTGGTGCTGCACATCATCGACATCTGGCTGATCAAGGACCACCCGCACCTCTACGACGAGGTCCTCGCCTTCTACGCCAGCGTCCCCGGCCGGCTGCTCGAGGTGCTGCTCGGCGCGGCGCTGCTGTACCACGCGTTGAACGGCCTGCGGATCATCATCATCGACCTCTGGCCCTCGATGACGGCCTACCACCGCGCGCTGTGGTGGGGCTCGTGGGTGGTCTTCGTCGTGCTCGGGGTACCGGGCGCGCTGATCATCCTGCGCCCGGTCTGGATCGACACCCTGCGCTACTTCGGGATCATCTGATGGACCTGTCACCCGTCAGCCGAGCGCGTCGCCGCCCGCGGGGCAGCCGCAAAGAGGTCTTCATCTGGTACCTGATGAGGATCACCGGCGTGGCCCTGTTCGTGATCGCGCTGGCCCACTTCAGCATCAACCACTTCGTCTTCGATCCGGCCCACCAGACGGCCGAATGGATCATCGAGCAGCGCTGGAACCAGGTCTTCTGGCGCGCCTTCGCCTGGCTGCTGCTGATGACCGCGCTCTTCCACGCCTTCCTGGGCGCGCGGACGGTGGTCCTCGACTACCTCCACCGGCCGCGGCTGCGGACAGGAGTGCTGTGGGTGCTGTACGTCCTGGCGGTGTTGCTGTTCGTGCTTGGCACGGACGTGATCATCAGCATCCCCGCCCGCGGCTGATCCGCAGGATGGCGGCAGATACGAAGGTTCATGACTACCCGGCTGTGATCGTCGGCGCCGGCGGCGCGGGGCTGTGGGCGGCGCTCGAGCTGGCGCGCGAGGGCGTGAAGACGGCCGTGCTGTCGAAGCTCTACCCCACGCGCTCGCACACCGGCGCGGCCCAGGGGGGCATCTGCGCCGCGCTCGGCAACCTCGAGGAAGACCACCCCGAGTGGCACATGTACGACACCGTCAAGGGCGGCGACTACCTGGTCGACCAGGACGCGGCGGAGATCCTGGCCCACGAGGCGGTCGAGACGGTCATCGCCCTCGAGCACATGGGTCTGCCCTTCAATCGCACGCCTGAGGGCAAGATCGACCAGCGGCGCTTCGGCGGCCACACGCGCAACTTCGGCGAGGCCCCGGTCAGGCGCGCCTGCTTCGCCGCCGACCGGACCGGCCACATGATCCTGCAGACGCTCTACCAGCAGTGCATCAAGCACGGCGTCGAGTTCTTCGACGAGTACCACGTCGTCGACCTGCTCGTGGAGGACGGCCTTACCCGCGGCGTCGTGGGCTACCGCATGACCGACGGCGCGCTGCACGTCTTCCGCAGCGCGGCGGTGATGTTCGCCACCGGCGGCTTCGGCCGGATGTTCAAGATCACCTCCAACGCGCACGCCCTGACCGGTGACGGGCCGGCGCTGTGCTACCGCCGCGGCGTGCCGCTGCAGGACATGGAGTTCTTCCAGTTCCACCCGACCGGCATCGTGGGCATCGGCATCCTGCTGTCAGAGGCCGCACGCGGCGAGGGTGGGATCCTGCGCAACGACAAGGGCGAGCGGTTCATGGAGCGCTACGCGCCGACGCTGCTCGACCTCGCGCCGCGCGACATGGTCAGCCGGGCGATCTACATGGAGGTCAGGGAGGGCCGGGGCATCGGCGGCGAGGACTACGTCCACCTCGACCTGACCCACCTCGGGCGCGAGGTGATCGACAGCAAGCTGCCCGACATCACCGAGTTCGCCCGCGTCTACCAGGGCATCGAGCCGATCACCCAGCCGGTGCCGATAACGCCCACCGCCCACTACGCCATGGGTGGCATCCCGACCAATGTGGAGTCGCGCGTCGTGGTCGACGAGCAGAACACCGTCCTGCCCGGGCTCTACGCCGCCGGCGAGTGCGCCTGCGTCAGCGTCCACGGCGCGAACCGGCTGGGCACGAACTCGCTGCTCGACATCCTCGTCTTCGGACGCCGGGCCGGCCGCTCCATGGCCGCCGACATCGCCGCCGCCGGCGGGACGCTGCCATCGCTGGCCACCGATGCGGCCGAGCCGGTCCGAGCTGAGCTCGAGGGGATGCGCACGCGCCGCCGCGGCGATCGGCCGGCACACATCCGCGGGGAGCTGCAGGCGGCGATGATGGAGCTGGCCGGCGTCTTCCGGACGCGCGACGGCCTGGTCGAGATGGTCAGCTGCCTGCGCGAGCTGCAGCAGCGCTACCGAAGCGTCCGCTGCGAGGATGATGGCCGCGTCTTCAACACTGACCTGCTGGAGGCGCGCGAGCTGGGCTACCTGCTCGACTGCGCCGAGGCGACGGTCCACTCCGCGCTGGCCCGGCAGGAATCGCGCGGCGGCCACTTCCGCGAGGACTTCCCCGAGCGCAACGACGACCAATGGCTGAGGCATTCGCTGGCCTACCAGGCCGAGGGCGGGCCGCGGCTGTCCTACAAGCCGGTCACGATCACCCGCTTCGAGCCTAAGCCGCGGACGTACTGAGCCCGATGATCCAGCTGGCGATCGTGCGCCAGCGTGTGCCCTCACCGCCGTTCGTGCTGTGACCCGGCACTTGTGCAGCCGGGCGCAGCTTATGCCGGTGGTGCCACTGCCTGGCGGCGTTGCTCGTTGTGGCCAGCTGCTCGGCTGAGCGTGGGCGGTCGGATACGGGCCGCTGGTCGCAGTGATTGACCCGCCTAAGGATCTACGGGTCGCACTTCTGGCGGGTCACGTGCGGCCGCGCCGTTGTGTCGCGGGTCCAGTCGCGACAGCCCGCGTGGACATCCCAGAGCAGCCGACGCGGACGGGGTACCATCGGGTGGCCGATGCTCGTCGACCTTCGAATCCTGCGCTTCGACCCCGAGCGCGACGCCAAGCCCCATTGGGAGCGCTACCGCGTCGAGTCGGGGCCGATGGATCGCGTGCTCGACCTGTTGCATACCGTCAAGTACGAGAACGACGGCACGCTCACATTCCGGCGCTCGTGCGCGCACGGCATCTGCGGCTCGGACGCGATGCTGATCAACGGCCGCAACCGGCTGGCCTGCAAGATCCGCGTCGACCAGCTGGGCAGCAAGGTCTCGGTCGCGCCGCTGCCCGGGCTGAAGGTCATCAAGGACCTCGTGGTCGACATGGACGAGTTCTTCGAGAAGTACCGCAGCGTGATGCCTTTCCTGGTCGCAGAGGACGAGGCGCCCGAGCGCGAGCGCCTCCAGTCGCCGGCCGACCGGGCGCGCTATGACGACACGACCAAGTGCATCCTGTGCGCCGCGTGCACGTCGTCGTGCCCCTCGTTCTGGGCCCAGCCGGCGTACGTCGGGCCGGCGGCGATAGTCAACGCCCACCGCTTCATCTTCGACTCGCGCGACGACGCGGCCGGCGAGCGGCTGGAGATCCTGGCTGATAAGGACGGCGTCTGGCGCTGCCGGACGATCTTCAACTGCTCGGACGCCTGCCCGCGCGGGATCAACATCACGCGCGCCATCCTGGAGGTCTCGGGCGCGATCGTGGAGCGTCAAGCCTGAGGCTGCTCATCCGGGCCGATGGCGCGGCGCGCGGCAATCCCGGCCCGGCCGCGGCGGGCGCCGTGCTGATCGACGCCGACCGACCAGACGCGCGCCGTCCCGAGGCGGCGCCGCTGGCCTGCGTCGCGCGTGCGCTGGGCAGCCAGACAAACAACTACGCCGAGTACACGGCCGTCGTGCTGGCACTCCGCCGCGCGCACCAGCTGGGCGCCGAGGAGGTGGAGCTGGTCCTCGACTCGAAGCTCGTCGTGGAGCAGCTGTCCGGCCGCTGGAAGGTCCGCCACCCGGCCATCCGGCCGCTCGTTGACGCTGCCAAGGCCGAGCTGGCCGGCTTCCGCCGCTGGTCGATCCGACACGAGCCACGGGCGGCCAACCATGCCGCCGATGCGCTGGCCAACCTGGCCCTTGATGACCCGGCCGCGGCCGCCCGAGCCGAGCGCGGCTGAGGCTGGGCCGCCTACAATTCGGGCCGGCCGCAAGCTGGCGCGGCCAAAGCGAGCACGGAGGGCCAGGTGTTCGGCACGACGACGAGTCGGGGTGGCGATCGATCCCGCCTCGTGGCTGGCGCGGCGTACCTGCTCGGCACGGCCGGGCTGGCGTTCTCGATCAGCCTGCTCTGGCTGGGGATGCGCGTCGTGATGGGCGTCGGTGGTTTCTGCGCCGAGGGTGGTCCGTTCGTCATCGAGACGCCGTGCCCGCCGGGTGCGGAGCTGATGTTCCTGGCCTTCCCGCTGGGCTTCGCATCCGCCGGGTTGATGGTCTGGAAGGGCTCGACGATTGGCGGCCCTTACGCGGCGCTGCCGCTGCTCGCCTGGCCGGCGCTCTTCCTCAGCCTTGGCTGGAACTTCCTCGAGTTCGGTGTCCAGCCGCCTGGGGGAGGACTGGCCTGGGGCTGGCTGGTGCCCGGTGTGATGTTCGTGCTGATGGGCGGCGGCCCCCTGTGGCTGGCCTGGCGCAGCCGGGCACGCGCCTGACTGGGCCACAGCCGGGTGGCTGACCTGAGCGGGCGGCCTTCCGGCCCGCCACGCTGGTTCCTGCTCGCCGTGGCGGCCGCGGTGCTGGTCGGCGTGCTGGCGGCAGCCTGGCTGTTCGGCGCGATGTCGACGCCGGCGCCCTCACCCAGCCCTCCGCCGGCCCTGAGCCCGGCTGTCCCGACCGAGACCCCGGGCCCCTGTCCGGCCGCGCTGCTCGTTGGCACGCTCGTCTTCAGCGAGCTGTCCGGAGTTGCAGTCGACACGGACGGCGGGATCGTGCAGGTGCTGTGGCCGGCCGGTTCGACCGTGCGCCGCGAGGACGACGGCAGGTGGGTGCTGAACGACCAGCGCGGTCGGCCCGTGGCCAGGACCGGCGACCTGGTCGAGGTTGGCGGCGGGTTCGTCGGTCCGGGCGAGCGGATCTGGAACGGCTGCGGTGGGGTGACGGTGCTGCCGCCGCCGTAGATCGAACGGATGTCCGAATTGGGGCTGTTCAGCGTTCTCGCCAGGCGGTAGAATCGGTGGGCCAGCGAGAAGGCCGGATGGTCGCGAGCCGCATCGGGGAAACCCGTACATTGGCTCGAGGAAAGTCCGAGCTCCGCGACGCAGGGTAGCGGGTAACACCCGTCCGCCGAGAGGCGAGGACCAGTGCCACAGAGACGAGCCGGCAGCCCGGGATGACCGGTTGGGCCGGGTGAAACGGGCAAACTCTACCTGGAGCAAGGCCAAATAGGAGAGCTGTCGGGCTTCGGCCCGCGGGAGCGCGTCGCTCCGCTCTCGGGTCGGCCGCTGGAGGCGGCGGGCAACCGCCGTCCGAGATGGATGACCGTCACCGCGCCCACGGGCGCGGTACAGAACTCGGCTTACAGGTCCTCTCGCTGGCACCCCCGACCATCAAGCCGTATGCGCGATCAGTCCTCGTCTGGCCTGAAGACGCCGGGCAACGTGCAGTCGGCACACGATTGGCGGGCGGAGTCGAGGTTGCCCAGCGGCACCACCGCGTCCAGGCCCGGATGCAGGCAGTCCACGTCGTACATCTGCAGCTCGCGTCGGCTTCGCGGCAGTGCCGTCACGCGACGCCAGGTGCAGCGCCGGATGTGATTCGCCGGGACGACGATCGACGCGGGGTCAGCGACCACCAGGTCGGCAGGCGAGAACGGGGCCGGGCGCGAAGGCTGCGCGGCGGCGGCAGGTGCGACGGTCGTTACCTGACGAGCTAGTGCCATGGCTCCAGATGCTGTGCGCCCGCGATGGGCGGACCTCCCCCTGTGTGGCGCACCGTAGCACCGCCTATTCGGCTGCGGCTAGGTGACCGTTGGTACTGGGAGGCCCGGGCGAATGGCGCAATCGGGCCGGGGCCTCGGGCGTCCCCCCGATCTCGGGCGCAAGCTCAGCGTGCGTAGAACGAGATGATCAAGCGGTCGTCGATGGGCAGCTCAACGTCGTCGCGCGCCGGCAGGCGGGCGACGCGGGCGGCCGCGGCGCGGCCATCGCGCTCGAGCCAGCCGGGCAACGGCCGGCCGGCGCCCATCTCCTCAGCCACCGCCGGCAGCTTGGCCGCGCTGTCAGTCAGCGCGACGCGCTGGCCCTCGCCAACGCGAAACGAGGGCACGTTGACGCGCTCGCCGTCGACTTGCACGTGGCCGTGGCTGACCAGCTGGCGGGCCATCGGCCGGCTGCGCGCGAAACCGAGCCGGTAGACGACGTTGTCCAGCCGCCGCTCGAGCAGTGACAGCAGGTTGTCGCCGGTGTTTCCGGGCTGGCGTTCGGCTTCCTCGAAGTAGCGCTTGAACTGGCCCTCGGCGACGCCGTAGATGGCCTTCGCCTTCTGCTTCTCCTGGAGCTGGAGGCCGTACTCGCTCGGGCGGCGAGGCCGCGCGCGCTGCCGCGCACCCGGGCGTGTCGCGAGGCGGCGCTGGAGCGCTGCGCCGCCGGTGCCGTAGATGTCCATCCCGAAGCGGCGGGAGACCTTGTGCTTTGGCTCGCGTGGCATGGACCAATCATGCCCCGCCCGGGCGATGAGGTCGAAATTCGGCGCGATTTGGGGTTGACGGCCCTGCTCTTAGGGGTATTATGGGCGGCCAGTGGGCCAGAGTGGTCCAAAGTGGGGAGTCGCGGTGAGGTTCTCGATCGTCCGGCCGGGCCAGTCATGACCGGTCGGGGAGAGCGGGCCTTGCGGCGCCAGCCTGGACCAGGGGTGACGGCGTGTTCACCGGTGAGTACCGCCATACGATCGACGCCAAGGGACGGATCGCCGTGCCGGCGCGCTTTCGCGGCGATCTCGCGGGGGTCGCGTTCGTGAGCCGCTGGATGGACGGGTGCCTGGCGATCTTCCCGAAGGATGCCTGGGGCCAGCTGGCCGACCGAGTCGCCGGCCTGCAGGTGTCCGACGCTAATGCCCGCAACTTCGCTCGCTTCCTGTTCGGCGGCGCGTTCGAGGTCCAGCTGGACCAGCAGGGCCGGGTCGTGCTCCCGGCGTCGCTGCGCGACGAGGCCGGCCTGAACGGCGAGGCGGTGGTCGTGGGGATGCGCGATCACCTCGAGATCTGGCAGCCCGCGCGATGGGCCGCCTACAGCTCCCGCATGAGCGATCCCGAGGTGTTTGCCGCGCACATCCAGGGCCTGGGCATCTAGCGCACCAGATGAGCCTCCAGGGTTCGCCGGGGCCGTCAGGGCCGGTGGTCGATCAGGCAGAAGGGCACCTGCCAGTGATGGTCGAGGAAGTCATCGACGTCCTCGCTCCAGTTGCGGGCAGTCTGCAGATCGACGGTACGGTCGGTGGCGGAGGGCACGCTCGACGAATCCTGGAGGCCAACTCACCTGATGGCCGCCTGCTCGGCCTCGATGCCGACCAGGCGGCCGTCGCCAGGACGCGCGAGCGGCTGGCCGACTATGGCGACCGGGTCGTGCTTCGCCAGTCGAACTTCGAGCACTTGGCCGACGTGGCCGAGGCCGAGGGCTTCAAGCCGGCCGACGGCGTGCTGCTCGACCTGGGTCTGAGCTCGTACCAGCTATCCTCCTCCGAGCGTGGCTTCTCGTTCCGCGCTGAAGGCCCGCTCGACATGCGCTTCGACAGCGGCCGTGGCAGGCCGGCGAGCGAGGTCATCGCCGATCTTGCCGAGCCTGAGCTGGCTGACCTATTCCTGCGCTACGGCGAGGAGCCGCAGGCGCGGCGCATCGCCCGGGCGATCGTCGAGCAGCGGCGCCGGGCACCGATCACCACCGCTCGCGAGCTGGCCGAGGTCGTGGAGCGCGCGGCGCCCGCGCCGCCGCGCGGCAGGCGGCGAGTCCATCCCGCGACGCGGGTCTTCCAGGCGCTGCGCATCTACGTCAACCGCGAGCTCGAGACGCTGCCGCTGGCGCTCGAGGCGGCAGTCGACACGCTGCGGCCGGGCGGACGGCTGGCGGTGCTCAGCTATCACTCGCTCGAGGACCGCATCGTCAAGCGCTTCATCAACGCCGAGCGGCGCGGGTGCATCTGCCCGCCACAGGTGCCCGTCTGCGTCTGTGGCCGCTCGCCGCGGCTGGCGCCGATCGGGCCGCAGCCGCGCCGGCCGAGCGCCGGCGAGGTGGCGGCGAATGCGCGCGCGCGGAGTGCGCTGCTGCGCGCGGCCCGGAGGCTCGACGCATGAGCCGGCGCAACAGCACCAGCCGTCGCCGCTCCTACGGCCGCCGCCAGCACGAGGTGCGCGAGCGGCGCGAGCGCGTGCTGGGCGAGCCGCTGCACTGGTTCGGCGACATGGCTGACGGGCTCGATGATCCGGAGCCGCTTGAGGTGTCAGGACCCGAGATGTACGGCCATCAGGCCAGCGACGACCGGCAGCGCGGGCGGGCCGCCGCGTGACCGTCTACCAGGGCGCCCGGCCCCGTCCAGCCAGCCTCGGGCGGCGGCGCCCGCTGTCGCGGCCAGCCCGCTCGGGCAGGCGCGAACACCCGGTGGGCATGCTGATGGCCGCGGTCGCCGTGCTGTTCGTGTTGGGCGTCGTCTACCTCGGCCAGACGGCCCGGCTGGCGGCGATGAGCTACGAGGTCGACAGCCTCGTCCTGCAGCGCGACGACCTCAGCCGCCAGGTCCAGACCCTCGAGGCGACCGTTGCTCGCTGGGGGTCTGAGCCGCTCGTCCTGGACTGGGCGCAGCAGGCCGGCCTGGACGTCCTCGGGGCCAAGGTCCGCGTGCCCGCCCGCTGAGCGATGCTCGGGCGGACGGATCGGCGGCTTCGTCACCTCGGCCTGCTGGCGGTCTTCGTCTGCCTGGCCCTCGCGCTCAGCGTTCGGCTGGCCTACTGGCAGGTGGCGCAGGGAGATGACCTGCGCCAGCGCGCGACGACTCAGATGTCGCGGCCGGCGCTCGAGTTCGTTCAGCGCGGTGACATCACCGATCGTCGCGGCACCCTGCTCGCCACGACCGCCTATCGCGACCTGCTGGCCGCATACCCGGACCTGATCGCGGCCGACCAGCGTTCGGCCGTAGCGCGGCGCCTGGCCACGCTGCTGGAGTTCGAGCCGCCGCAGACGGCGAAGCTGGTCGAGACGTTCGAGAAGGGCGTGCCCTACACCATCGTCAAGCGGCGCCTGACGGCCGAGCAGAGCCAGCTGGTGCGCGATGCGCTGGCCGCCGGCGACGTGGCCGCGCTGTCGCTCGAGCCGCAGCCGGTGCGTTTCTATCCGACGCTCGGCGGTGCGCCGCGCACGACATTGGCCAGCCAGCTGCTCGGCTTCGTGACCGAAGACGGCGAGGGCCGCTACGGCATCGAGCAGCACAACCACGCACTCCTCGCCGGGCTGGATGGTGGCACGGCCGCGCTCGAGGGCGGTCCGCCGGCAGGCGGCGGGACGGGCCAGCAGCTGCGCCTGACGATTGACGCCAGCCTGCAGCTGCGCATCGAGAAGGAGCTGTACGCGATCTGGGTGGCCAACAAGGCCGAGCGCGTCAGCGCTGTGGTGATGGATCCGCGGACGGGCCAGATTCTGGCCTGGGCGTCAGTGCCCGGCTATGACGCCAACTCCTACGCTGAGACCGCGCGCGCGGATCCGGGGCGGTTCGTCGACCCGCTCGCCAGCCAGATCTACGAGCCCGGCTCGGTCATGAAGATGGTCACGGCCGCGGCCGCGCTGGAGGCGGGCGTGGTCCGGCCCGGCTCAATCCTTGAGGATGAACGGTTCCTCGATTTCGGGGACTTCAAGGTCCGCAACGCGGACAAGCGCAGCATGGGCGAGCTGACCTTTGCCGAGGTGCTCGCCTATTCGCGCAACGTGCCAACGGCGAAGGTCGCGGCGCGGCTGGGCCGCGACACGGCGTCCGCATCTGCCGTCCTGTACGACATGTGGCGTCGCCTCGGCCTGAATCGAGCGAGCGGCGTCGAGGTGAGCAGTGAGTCGCGGGGCATCGCCGCCGATCCGGCGATCCGGCGTTGGGCACCGGTCGACCTGGCCAACCGCTCCTTCGGCCAGGGCGTTGCCGTGACACCGGTCCAGCTGGCGGTGGCTTTCAGCACGATGGTCAACGGCGGTCGGCATATGCCGGCCCATCTCGTCGCGCCAGCCGATCCGGCTGCAGAGAGCCGGGGCACCCACGTGCTCGACGCCGAGGTTTCAGAAACGCTGCGCGAGCTGATGGTCAACAACGTGGCCAGCGTCAGCGAGGTAGCGTCGAAGACGCTCATCGACGGTTATACCGTAGGCGGAAAGAGCGGCACCGCCCAGTACTGGGACAGCGAAAAGAATCGTTGGGCCGAGGACACGTACAACTACACCTTCTGCGGCTTTGTGGGCGACGGCATCCCCGATCTGGTCATCGTGGTGACCGTCAACAAGCCTGCGCTGACCGTCCAGAAGCGGCGACTGATGGTTCCCAAGATCGAGTCCTACGAGGTTTTCCGCCGCGTCGCGCAGACCTCGATCTCAGTCCTCGACCTGCCGCCCGACAGCGCACCCGAGCCGGCCGATGAGCTGCCCGGCCACACCTCTCCGGCCGACTCGCCGGTGCGTAGCCCGGATGTCTCGCCCTCCGCTTCGCCCGTGCCGATTGGCGGACGTTGACGGTGCCGGTGCGAGAATGGCCGGCGCCGATGAGTGACCAGCAGCGCGGTGCCCGAGCATGACCATCGCCGCCTCAATCGTCCAGGGCATTCTGCTGACCTTCGCCCTGATGGTCATCCTGATGCCGCCCTTCATCCAGCTGCTGCGCCGCTTCGGCTTCGGCAAGCGAATCAGGGTCGAGGGACCTGGCAGCCACATGGTCAAGGAAGGCACGCCGACGATGGGCGGGTCGCTGATCATCGCCGTCGTCGGTGGTGCCGGCCTGCTCCTTGAGTGGCTCACGCCGCGCTTCTTCGATCCGTCGACAATCCCGCCAATGCTGACGCTGCTCGCCGTCGGGGCACTGGGGGCGGTCGACGACTACTTCAACGCCAAGACCGGCGAGGGCATCCGCATCCGGCAGAAGCTCCTCTGGCAGGTCGTCGTGGCGGTGGCGATCGCCTGGCAGATCCAGCGCACCTACGCCATCACGGGCGTCGCCGTGCCGTTCATCGGCGCGGTGGCGCTGCCTGACTGGGCGTACATCACCTTCGCCGCGTTCGCGATCGTAGCAACGACCAACGGGGTCAACTTCACGGACGGCCTCGACGGCCTGGCCGGCGGAACGCTGATCTTCGCCTTCGTGGCCTACATGATCATCGCTCTGCTCAACCCGCTCCCCCAGCCGAACCTGGCGATCATGTGCGCGCTGCTGATCGGTGCGCTGCTCGGCTTCTTGTGGTTCAACGTCCATCCGGCGCAGGTGTTCATGGGCGATTCGGGGTCACTGGCGCTGGGCGCGACGTTGGCCGTGATGGCGCTGATCACCGGCCAGATCATGCTGCTGCCGCTGATTGGCATCATATTCGTGCTCGAGGTCGGCTCGGATGTGATCCAGATCGGCGCCTTCAAGCTGACCGGCCGGCGCGTCTTCCGAATGGCGCCGCTGCACCACCACTTCGAGCTGGCCGGCTGGGACGAGGAGAAGATCACGCTCCGCTTCTGGATCGTCGCTGTGCTGGCGGCAATGCTCGGCGTGACGTTCTTCTTCGCCACTCTGGTCAACCGGTGAGCACGGTGTCGGAGCCTGCAGCGATCGACCTCACGCGGCTCAAGCTGGGCTCGTTCACAGGCCGGCCGGTGGCCGTGCTGGGGCTGGCGCGCAGTGGCGTGGCGCTGGCTCGCTTCCTGGCCGATCAGGGCGCCCAGGTCACGGTCTACGACGGCCAACCGGCGGAGGAGTTGAGAGGCCAGCTCGAGCAGCTCGGCGAGCGGCGATACAGGGCGCTGCTCGGCCCCGACGTCAACCCGGCCGAGGCCCTGGCCGGGCAGGCGCTGGTCGCCACCTCGCCCTCGGTCAACAGCCGCTACCCGACGACAGAGCCGCGGCTGCGCGCCGCGCTGGCCGCGCTCGAGGCTGAAGGCAGGGTGCCGGTGGTCAGCGAGGTCGACCTGTTCCTGCGGCTGTGCCCGGCGCTGACTGTCGGCGTGACCGGCACCAAGGGCAAGACCACGACCTCCTCGCTCAGCGCTGCCGTGCTCGCCGCCGGCCCGGTGCCCGTCCACCTGGGCGGCAACATCGGCACGCCGCTCGTCGAGCGGCTGCCAACGATGAGCGCCGACCAGCGCGTCGTGCTCGAGCTGTCCGAGCTGCAGCTGCCGACGCTCTCGCGCGGGACTGACATCGCCGTCTACACGCACGTCAGCAGCGACCACCTCGACCGCCACGGCAGCCTGGCGGCCTACCGACGGGTCAAGCAGCGGCTGGCAGAGCTGCTCCTGCCGGACGGCGCGCTCGTGCTCAATGACGAGGACCCGGTCAGCCGCGTCTACGGCGAGCTGACGGTCGCGCCGAGCGTCCGCTATAGCCGCCATGAGGTGCCAGCGGGGGGTGTTGGGGTGGAAGGCGGCTGGGTGGTCGCCGACCGTCTGCAACGGCTGGCGCGCGTCGGCGGAGGGGAGGCAATGGCCGGCCCGGGGGGCCGCATCCTGCCGCTCGACGACGTGCCCGTGCCCGGCCACCACAACACCAGCAACGTGCTGGCGGCGGTGTGCGTCGGCCTGCTCTGCGGAATCGCGCCGGACGCCATCCGGCGCGCCGTGGCCGGCTTCGGGGGCGTCGAGCACCGGCTCGAGACGGTAGCCGTGCAGGACGGCGTGCGCTTCATCAACGATTCGAGCGGCACCCAGCCGGACGCGGTGATCGCCGCCCTGCGCGCCTTCGAGCCGCCGCTGGTGCTGATCGCCGGCGGCCGGGGCAAGGACGTCGAGCTCGATGAGCTGGCCGCCGAGGTCGCACAGCGCGCCACGGCGACGGTGCTGATCGGCGAGGTCGGCCCGCAGATGGCCGAGCTGTTCTCGCGCGCCGGGGCGCCACAGGTGGAGCTCGCGCCGGACCTGCCGCGCGCAGTCGAGCGCGCCGCCGAGCTGGCTCGGCGCGCGCTGCGTGACCGTGCCCCGAATGCCGACGCGGAGGCGACAGTGCTGCTCAGCCCGGCCGCGGCCAGCTTCGACATGTTCCCTGACTACGCCGCCCGCGGGCAGGCCTTCCGTGATGCGGTGCGCCGGCTCGCGGCGCGCTCGGGGAGGGCCGGATGACGGCCGCCGCGCTGCCTCGCCGACCGCTGGCTGCGCGGCCGGTCACGCGCGTGGCCAAAGGCCCGCAGCGCGAGCGCCACGAGCCTGACTATGTCATCGCGCTGACGACGATGGCACTGGCTGCGCTGGGCATCCTGGCCGTCTATTCGACCTCCGGCGCGGGTGCGCTGATGCGCAGCGGCGATACGTTCGCCGTCGTCGCGCCACAGGCGATGTGGGCGGTGCTCGGGCTGGTCGCGATGGCGGTCATGATGCGCATCGACTACCGCTGGCTGCGGCACGTCTCGCTCTTGGGCTACGTCGCCGCGCTGGTCCTGCTGGTGGCGGTGCTGTTGCCGGCCATCCCGGGCATCCTGCGCCCGATCGAGGGTGGCGGCTCGATGCGCTGGCTCCAGGTTGGACCGCTGCCGGCGATGCATCCGGCCGAGTTCGCGAAGCTGGCGCTGGTCATCTACCTCGGCCACTGGCTGGCGCGCAAGGGGACGCGGGCAGGCTCGATCCTGGACGGGCTGGTGCCCTTCCTGCTGATCGTCGGGCCGATCCTTGGGCTGGTCATCCTCGAGCCGGACCTGGGCACCACCGGCGTGCTGGCGCTCACCGCGCTGACGATGTTCGTGCTTGCCGGCGGCAGCCTCTGGCAGCTGGCCCTGCTCGCGCCGGCCGGCGTCGCGGCGCTGGTCTACGTCGTCACCAACAACGCCTACCAGATGGCACGAGTCGAGGCGTTCCTCGATCCGTGGGCCAATCCGCAGGGCATCGGCTTCCACACCGTGCAGGGCCTGCTCGCGCTGGGCATGGGCGGGCTGACGGGCATCGGGCTGGGAGAGAGCCGGCAGCCCGGCGCGCTCCACCTGCCGGCCTCGCAGAACGATTTCGTGTTCGCGGTCATCGGCCAGGAGCTCGGCCTGATCGGCGGGCTGGCGGTCATCGGCGCCTACCTGCTGCTGGCCTATCGCGGTGTGCGCGTTGCGCTTTCCGCGCCGGACACCTTCGGAGCCCTGCTGGCCGCCGGCATCACCGCCTGGCTGGTGCTGCAGGCCTTCATCAACATCGGCGTGGTGGTTGTCCTGCTGCCGATCACCGGCATCACCCTGCCATTCGTCAGCGCCGGCGGCTCGTCGCTGGTGGTCAGCTTCATCGCCGTCGGTATCCTGCTCTCGATCTCCCGCGAGACCCAAGACCGAGGCACCTGGAACGATGCGGATCCTCATCGCCGCCGGAGGAACGGGCGGCCACATCTACCCCGCCCTGGCCGTCGCCCGCAGCCTGCGCGAGCGCGCGCCTGACCTCGACATCCGCTGGCTCGGTGGGCGGCGTGGCCTGGAGGGCCGGATCGTGCCCACCACGGGCATCGAGCTCGACCGGCTGTGGCTGCGCTCGCTGCGCTCCATCGACCTCTCGATCCATACGCTTCTTGACCCGCTGCGCCTGCTGCTGTCCGTGCCGCAGGCCGGCTGGCGGCTGGCGCGCTGGCGGCCGCAGGTCATCTTCAGCACCGGCGGCTACCTCTCCATCCCGGTCCTGCTGGCGGCCGCGCTGCTGCGCATCCCGACGCTGGTCTGGGAAGGCAACAGCGTCGCCGGCCGGAGCGTGCGAGCGACGGCCCGGCTGGCCGGCGCCCTCGCGGTCAGCTTCGCTGAGACGTGTGAGCAGCTGCCCGGACGGTGCTTCGTGACGGGCACGCCGATCCGCTCGTTTGCGGGTCTTGATGGCGGTTCGGCAAGAGCGGCGCTGGGATTGCCCGCGGACACGCCGGTGATCCTCGTCTTCGGTGGCTCACAGGCCGTGCGCCGGCTCAATGACGCTGTCGCTGCCGCGCTGCCTGAGCTGCTCGCCCGGGCGTGCGTCGTCCATGTCTGCGGCGAGACTGGCTACGGCGAGGCGCTGCGCCGGCGCGAGGCGCTGCCGCCCGAGCAGCGTCCGCGTTACCGGCCGTTCCCGTTCATCGACCGCGAGATGGCCGCGGCGCTGGTCGCGGCCGACCTCGTCGTCGGCCGGGCCGGCTCCTCGACGCTCGCCGAGACGGCCGCCCTGGGACGGCCGATCGTGATCGTGCCGTACCCTCACGCCAGCGGCCACCAGCTGGCCAATGCCCGTCTTCTGGCCGAGGCCGGCGCGGCGCTGGTCGTGGCCGATGAGGACTTCGACGCCGCGGCGCTGCGCCGAGCGGCAGGGCTGCTCGACGAGCCGGCGGCGCTGGCCCGGATGCAGGCAGCAGCGCGATCCCTGGGCCGGCCGGGCGCGGCCGCGGCCGTGGCCGAGCTCGCGCTCGCGATGGCGGAGCGCCGGCCGCTGCCCAGCCCCGAACGGATCGACCAGCTCTCCCGGGTCGGCGCTTGAGCGCCGCCCTCGACGACGCCGCGCTCGGCCGGCTGGGGACGGACGTGCAGCGCCGGATCGGCGTAAAGACGTCGCGCAACGAGCCGCTGGCGCGCTTCACGACAATGCGCGTCGGTGGGCCGGCGGACCTGTTCGCCGAGATCCACAACCTGTTCGAGCTGCGCGCCCTGATCCGCTTCGCCCGCCAGCGCGAGCTGCCCCACTTCATCCTCGGTCGCGGCTCTGACCTGGTCATCAGCGACAAGGGCATCCGCGGGCTGGTGATCTACAACCGCGCCCAGGGATACCGCTTCGAGGGATCGCGGCTGGTCGCCGATTCGGGCCTGCCGATGGCCAAGGCGGCGACGCTCGGCCGGAGCGAAGGCCTGTCCGGCCTCGAGTTCGGGCTGGCCATCCCGGGCACCGTCGGCGGCGCCGTGTGGGCCAACGCCGGCGCCCACGACGCGGACGTCCGCGGCGTGCTGGCCGTAGCCAGCGTCATGCGCGCCGATGGCAGCGAGGTCGAGCTCGACGCCGACGGCCTGGCGCTGGCCTACCGCGACAGCGCGCTAAAGCACTCCCCGCCCGACCGGCCGGAGGTGGTCACGTGGGCAGCCTTCGACCTGCTGCCAGCGGAGCCGGCGGTCGTCGGCCAGCGGCTCGACGAGATCCGTCGCTGGCGGCAGGCGCACCAGCCGCTGGGCATGCCCTCGGCGGGCAGCGTCTTCCGCAACCCGGCTGACGGCTTGTCGGCCGGAGCGCTGATCGATGGCCTGGGCATGAAAGGCCTCCGCGTCGGTGGTGCCGTGGTCAGCGAGAAGCACGCCAACTTCATCGTCAACGACGCCGGTGGCACGGCCGCCGACGTCCGCCGGCTCGCCGAGCAGGTGCGCGAGGCCGTGCTTCGCGAGCACGCCACCGAGCTGCGCTTCGAGATCGTCTTTGCCGGCGACTGGTCGGGCTGGCAATGACGCTACGCGCCTTCGACGAGGGCCGGCTCTTCGGCCGCGTCCACGGCAGCCTGCCGGCGCGCGCGCTGGCGCTGCACGGCTGGGGGCGCAGCGGCGCCGATTTCGACGCGCTTCTGGCCGGCCTCGACGCGGTGGCGCTCGACCTGCCCGGCTTCGGCGTCTCACCCGAGCCGCCGGCAGCGTGGAGCTCCGACGACTACGCCGCAGCCGTGGAGCGGGCGCTGCCCGAGATCGGGTCGCGGCCGGTCGTCGTCGGGCACTCGTTCGGCGGTCGGGTGGCCGTCCGGCTAGCCGCGCGTCGGCCGGACGCGGTCGCCGGCCTGGTGCTGACCGGAGTGCCGCTGTATCGCCGATCGAATGCGGCGCGCGGCGCGAGCCCGATCTACCGCTTGTACCGCGTGCTCCACCGGTTGGGCCTGGTTGGGGATGCGCGGATGGAACGGCTGCGCCGGCGCTACGGCTCGGCTGACTACCGCGCCGCCAGCCCGACCATGCGTGGCGTCCTCGTGCAGGCCGTCAACGAGGAGTACGACGACGCCCTCGCCGAGCTGCGCTGCCCGGTCCGGCTGGTCTGGGGAGCTGACGACGAGGCAGCGCCGGCCGACGTCGCCCGCCGCGCCGCGGAGCGGCTGGGCGAGCGGGCGGAGCTGACGGTCCTCGAGGGCCACGGGCACTTCGTGACGCGCAGCGCGCCGGCCGAGCTGCGGCGCGCGATCGAGGAGCTGCTGGCGGGTGGCTGAGCTCGGCATCGTCCTGGCCTGCCTGGCGGCTGGCGCGCTGGCCGCGCTGCGCTGGCTGCGCATCGTCCAGCGCGACCAGTACTACCCGGCGGCAGTGCGCTTCGCGCGGCGCTGGTGGCTGGGCATGCCGGTCAACCTGGTGCTGCTCGGGGTTGCGGTTGTGGGTGCGCTGCTGGCGCCGGTCACGCCCTGGGCGGCGCTGCTGACCGCGGCTGCAGCTGCGGTCGGGCCACTCGGGCTGAGCGTGCGCGGGCGGACGGCGCCACTTGCCTGGAGCCGCCGGCTGGTCCGCCTGGCGATCGTGCTGCTTCTGGTCAACACGGTGCTGCTAGCCGTCGTCACGCTGGTCGCGGTGGTGCTCGAGCTGGCGCCGCTGCACGCGCTGGTCGTGGGCGGCGCGCAGCTGGCGCTGCTTCAGCCAGTCATCGTCGACCTCGCCGGAGCGATCAGCCGGCCGATCGAGGCGCGGCTGATGAGGGTCTTCGTCGGGCGCGCGACGCGGCGCCTCAGGCAGGTCGGGCCGACGGTCGTGGCGATCACGGGGTCGTACGGCAAGACGACCACCAAAGGCTACGTGCGCCAGCTCGTGGCCCCGGTGCGGACCGTCGTCGCCTCGCCGGCCAGCTACAACAACACCGGCGGCCTGGCGCGCGCGATCAACGAGCAGCTGCTGCCGGGGACGGACGTCTTCGTGGCCGAGATGGGCACCTACGGCGCCGGCGAGATCGCGCAGCTTTGCCGCTGGATACCGCCCGATGTCGCGGTCATCACCGCCATCGGGCCGGTCCACCTGGAGCGGATGGGCAGCCTTGACGCGATCGTGCGGGCCAAGTCAGAGATCCTCGAGCGCGCCCGGGTGTGCGTGCTCAACGTCGATGGCCACGGCCTGGCGGCGGTGGCCGACGCGCTGGGCCCGGAGAAGGTCGTCTGGCGCTGCTCGGAGCGCGATCCGACGGCCGACGTCCACGCCTCGCTCGACGAGGCCGGCACGCTCCACCTCAGCGTCCGCGGCCGCGAGCTCGCGGCACTGCCGGGCGCCACGGCCCAGCCCATCAACGTCGCCTGTGCCGTCGCCGTCGCGATCGCACTGGACGTGCCGGAGGCGACGATCGCGGACGCCCTGCCCGGGCTGACCAGCGCCGAGCACCGGCTCCAAGTAGCATCGGCCGCGAATGGGGCGACGGTCATCGACGACACCTACAACTCGAATCCGGCCGGCAGCCGTGCCGCACTGGCTGCCTTGCAGCGAGTCGACGCCAGGCGCCGGGCCGTGGTCACGCCGGGCATGATCGAGCTGGGCTCCGTTCAAGCGACCGAGAACGAGGCCTTCGCCCGCGCCGCTGCGGAAGTGGCTGACGACCTGTTGCTGGTCAACCGGACGAACCGGCCGGCGCTGCTGCGCGGCGCGCGCGGCGGAAGGGCGCAGGTTCACGTCTTCGATCGCCGCGAGCAGGCCGTTGCCTGGGTACGGGCCAACCTCGGGCCCGCAGACGCCGTGCTGTACGAGAACGACCTGCCCGACACGTATCCCTGAGGCCAGAACAGAGATGAGGAAGACTTGAGCAGGATCGGAGTGGTCTTTGGCGGCCCGTCGCCCGAGCATGACGTCAGCATCCTGACCGGGCTCCAGGCCGCGCGCACCCTCGCCGGCGGCGGGCACGACGTGGCCGCGCTGTACTGGACCAAGGCCGGTGACTGGCACGAGGTCCCCGTGACGACCGAGGCCGAGGGCTTCCTAGAGGGTCCGCCGCGCGGCTCGCGCGCGATCGCCCTGCGGGTGGGCGGCGACGGCGGCTTCTTCAGCGAGGGCGGCCTGCGCCGCCAGCCGCTCGACATTGAGGTCGTTGTCAACTGCTGCCATGGCGGGCCGGGCGAGGATGGCACGCTGCAGGGCGCGTTCGACCTGGCCGGCGTGCGCTACACCGGGCCGACTGCCGCCGGCGCCTTCCTGGGCATGGACAAGCTCGCCTTCCACGACCTGCTGGCGGCCGCCAGCTGCCCGGCGCTGCCGCGCCTGGCACTCACCGCCGATTCGCCGCCGCCGGCCTTCGGGCCGCCGTACATCGTGAAGCCGCGCTTCGGCGGTTCGTCGATCGGCATCCATGTCGTCGACGACGCCGCGACCGCGGCGGCGCTGGTGCGCAGCCAGCCGCTGCTGCGCGACGGCGCGGTGATCGAGCCGTACCGCCGTGACGCGGTCGACGTCAACGTGTCAGTGCGCACGCATCCCGGGCTCGAGGTCTCCGCCATCGAGCGGCCGCTGCGGCCGGCCGGCGACGCCGGCGAGCGGATCTACAGCTACGCCGAGAAATACCTTCAGGGAGAGGGCCTTGAGGGCGCTCGGCGCGAGCTGCCGGCCAGCCTGCCGCCGCAGGTCGAGCGGCAGGTGTTGGATGCGGCGCGGCTGGTGGCGCAGGTCAGCCTCGTCCGCTCGGTGGCCCGGATCGACTTCCT
>Ga0247719_1000283_pt1 | contig 34441 bp, 33 predicted proteins | sample 41E_DmetaG_FD_189046 | JGI IMG/M metagenome (GOLD analysis project Ga0247719, IMG submission 189046) | Soil microbial communities from hillslope of Landscape Evolution Observatory, University of Arizona, Oracle, AZ, United States - 4-1-E_D | ecosystem: Engineered > Artificial ecosystem >...
TCGGTCGGCCGTGGCGCTTCGGCATCGTCGACGTCTGCCTGGGCATCGCCGGCGCGGCGCCGCTCGACGACCAGCGCGGCCGGCCAGATGCCGACGGGCGGATCATGCGCTCGACGGTCGTCGCCACCGCTGACGAGGTCTGCTCGGCAGCCGAGCTCGCTGCGGGCAAGGCCAGCCGCCGGCCGGTCGTGCTGGTACGCGGCGTCGAGCTGCCACCTGGGCCGGGCAGCGTGCGCGAGGACGTGATCATGCCGCCCGAGATGGACCTCTTCCACTGAGCGCGAGAGGGAGATGAAGGTCGGGCTCCAGATCAGCTCCTTTACCTGGCCCGGTGGTGACGCCGAGATCGGGCCGACGCTGGCGCGCATCGTGCGCACCGCCGACGACGTCGGCTTCGACTCGATCTGGGTGATGGACCACCTCTTCCAGATCCGCAGCGTGGGCGAGGTCGAGGAGCCGATGCTCGAGGGCCTGACCACGCTCGGCTTCATGGCCGCCCACAGTCGCCGAGCTCGGCTGGGCCTGATGGTCGGTGGCGTGCCGTATCGCCAGCCGGGCCTGTGGATCAAGGCCACGACGACGCTCGACGTGCTGTCAGGCGGGCGGGCCTGGTTGGGCATCGGGGCCGCCTGGAACGTGGCCGAGGCGCGCGCTCTGGGCATCCCATTCCCCGAGCTGCCCGACCGCTTCGCGCTGCTCGCGGACACGCTCCAGATGGCGCACCACGCGTTCCGCGGCGAGCGCGGCAGCGAGGAGCGTTTCGAGGGCCGGCGCATCGTGGCGGAGCGCGTGCTCAACAGCCCGCAGGCGCTGAGCCGGCCGCGCATCCCGATCCTGGTCGGCGGTGGCGGCGAGCGAACCACGCTGCGCCTCGTCGCGCGCTACGCCGACGCGTGCAACGTCTTCGGCGCGCCGGATGTGCTGCGCCACAAGTTCGCCGTCCTGCGCCGCCACTGCGAATCGGTCGGCCGCGACTACGCGGAGATCGAGCGCACGAACTTGTCCACGATCTCGATCACACCCGACGGGTCGCGCGGGTCGCTCACGCCCGGCGGACTGGTCGAGCGCCTGGGCGGCTGGGCCGAGGCCGGCTCACAGCACACCATCGTCGCCCTGCGCGGCGTGCACGACGTAGCCAAGCTGGAGCTGATCGGCCGGGCCGTCCTGCCGCAGGTGCGCACCCTGGGCGAGCCTTCGCCGCAGGTGTAGCTGCCAGCCTTGGCCTGCGCTCGCTTGATACTCCCCGGGGGTATGCAGGCCTGCTAGGATGCGGGGCGAATGGAAAGCACCAAGTCGAGCGGTTTTTCGCCGATCGCGATCATCGATGAGGGGGCGGGCGCCCAGGCCGTCAGCGCCACGACCGTCCGTCCAGCCGGAGGCAACGGCCGTCAGCCGGCGGAGGGCGGCGGCCACTCGAAGGTCGTCATCGTCGGCTCCGGGCCGGCGGGGCTGACTGCGGCCATCTACGCGGCGCGCGCCAACCTCGAGCCGCTGGTCATCGCCGGGTACGCGCCAGGGGGCCAGCTGATGATCACCAGCGACGTCGAGAACTACCCCGGCTTCCCCGAGGGCATCCAGGGGCCGGAGCTGATGCAGAAGTTCCGCGAGCAGGCCGAGCGCTTCGGCACCCGCTTCATCGACACTGATCTTGAGCGGGTTGACCTCTCCGGCCGCCCATTCCGGCTGTGGGCCGACGGCCGCGAGCTCACTGCCGACTCGGTCATCGTCGCCACCGGCGCGTCGGCGCTCTGGCTTGGCCTCGAGAACGAGACGCGGCTGCGCGGCCGCGGCGTCAGCGCGTGCGCGACCTGCGACGGCTTCTTCTTCCGCGGCAAGAAGGTGGCCGTGGTGGGCGGTGGCGACACGGCGCTGGAGGAGGCCACATTCCTGACCCGCTTCGCGCCGGAGGTCGTGCTGATCCACCGGCGCGATCACCTGCGCGGCAGCAAGATCATGCAGCAGCGCGCGCTCGACAACCCCAAGATCAGCGTTCGCTGGAATGCCGAGGTGGCGGACGTCCTTGGTGACGAGAAGGTGACCGGCCTGCGCCTGCGCGACACGGTCTCGGGCGAGGAGAGCGAGCTCGAGGCGGAGGGCCTGTTCGTGGCCATCGGCTACAAGCCCAACACTGACGCTTTCCGCGACTGGCTCGAGATCGATGACAAGGGCTACCTCGTCGTGACTGACGAGACGCGCTCCAAGATCGACGGCGTCTTCGTGGCCGGCGACGTGCACGATCACCGCTATCGGCAGGCCGTGACCGCGGCAGCCGACGGCTGCAAGGCGGCCATCGACGCCGAGCGCTGGCTCGAGGCGCAAGGCATCGCCGAGGCATCAACCGCCACCGCTTGGTAACGTCTGCGGGCTGATCACGCTCCCCGACAACTCCACTCGAGGGTCCCCTTGAGCCTGCTCGCGCGCAACGATGTCCGGCTGTTCCTGACGAGCTTCGCGATCCTGTTCGTGGAGCTGCTGCTCATCCGCTGGATCCCGGCCAACGTCAAGTTCATCGGCTTCTTCTCGAACTTCCTGCTGATCGCCAGCTTCCTGGGCATCGGGCTGGGCATCCTGCTCGGCCGCAAGGGTGCGAACCCGCGGCTGTCGCCGTTCGCCTTCCTGCTGGCGGCGGTGGTGGCGATCGTCTCGTTCCTGCAGCTCAACATCCAGGTCGCGAGCACCGACGAGATCTTCTTCGGCCTTGCCGAGAGCGACGCGGCCGACCTCAACTTCCTGGTGCTGCCGCTCGTCGTGGGCCTGGTCGTGGCGCTCCTGGCCACGCTTGCGCTGCCGCTCGGGCCGCTGCTCAAGAGCATGTGGCCGCTGAAGGCGTACGCGATTGACATCATCGGCTCGTTGTGCGGCATCGCCGCCTTTGCCGTGCTCTCGGCTCTGGGCACTGAGCCGATCGTCTGGTTCGCCATCGGTGTCGGGCTCGTCGTCGCGCTCGATGTTGGCCGCGGCCTCTCACGCTGGTCCGTGGTCAACACCGGCATGCTGGCCGTCGTGCTGGTGCTCATCGTCAGCCAGGCCGCTGATCGGCCGAACGAGACCTGGTCGCCGTACTACCGCATCGACTCGTGGCATGACTCGACGGGCAAGGAGCACCTCAACGTCGACGGCATCCCGCACCAGGCGCTGCACGCGGTCGATGCGCCGAAGGAAGAGTTCTACGAGCAGGTCTACGCCTGGTTCCCGGGCCGTACCTACGAGCGCGTGCTGGTCATTGGTGCGGGCACCGGAACTGACGTCGCGATCGCCCTCGACCGCGGGGCGCAGCACGTCGACGCCGTGGAGATCGATCCCGAGCTGCTGCGCATCGGCCGCGAGCGCCACCCCAACCGGCCGTACGACGACCCCCGCGTCAGCGCCCACGTCAATGACGGCCGGGCCTTCATGCGCACTGTGCCAGCGGGCACGAAGTGGGACCTGATCGTCTTCGCGCTGCCCGACTCGCTGACCCTGGTCAGCTCGCAGGGCGCGCTGCGGCTGGAGTCATTCCTGTTCACCGAGGAAGCCTTTGCCGAGGTCCGCGACCGACTGACCGACGACGGTGTCTTCGTGCTCTACAACTACTACCGCGACACATGGCTGGTCCACAAGCTGGCCTCGATGCTCGAGACCTCGTTCGGCCACCAGCCGCTGCTGCGCACGTACGCTGCCCACCGGGCGACGCTTGCGGCGGGGCCGCTGGTCGGGCAGCTGCCGGGCGGGAACCCGCCGGGCGACGGGGTCGATCCTGTGCCCGCGATCGTTGGCGCCGAGCCGAGGCACGCGACTGACGATTGGCCGTTCCTCTACCTGCGCGTGCCGCAGATCTCCGACCACTACCTGATCGCGCTGGCGGTGGTGCTCATCGGGGCGCTGCTGGCTGTCGGCGGCACGGCCCGTGCGACGGGCACGACCATCCGCCGCTTCAGCCCGCACTTCTTCGTGCTCGGCGTGGCTTTCCTGCTGCTAACGACGCGCAGCCTGGTCAGCTTCAGCCTGCTCTTCGGCACGACCTGGTCAGTCAACGCGATGGCCTTCTTCGCGATCCTGGCCAGCGTGTTGCTGGCCATCTTCGTCAATGCACGCTGGCCGATCCGCCGGCCGACGCTCTTCTACCTGCTGCTCTTCGCCTCGATCCTGATCGCCTTCCTGCTGCCGCCGGACGCGCTGCTGTTCGACCCGCCGTGGCTGCGCTATGTGATCGCGGCGGTGATCGCCTTTGCGCCTGTCTTCTTCGCCAACCTCGTGTTCTCGTACTCGTTCCGCGACACCACGACGGCTGACATGGCGTTCGCCAGCAACCTGCTCGGGGCGATGGTCGGCGGCGCGATCGAGTACCTGGCGTTGATCACCGGCTACGGCTCGTTGCTGGTCGTGGTCGCGCTGCTCTACGGCCTGGCCTGGCTGTTCGCCACGCGCCTGCGACTGGGCGCGGACGTGGAGCTCGCCGACCGCGATCCGCTGGTGCCGCCGCCGGCTCCCACGCCCAAGCCGATCCCGCCCGAGCCGGCCGTCTAGACCGGGACGCCGCGAGACGCCACTGGGCCAGCGGCCGGGCGACGTCCTTCGACTTCGGTACGCTAGGTCGAGTGGTCGTACCGCATGGGCTTGCAGTTGGACCTGAGCCGATATAGCTCCAGGGCGGCCACTGCAACGGCGCGGCGGCTGGCGAGCCGGGCGTTCCTGACAGTCACCGCCTTGCTGCTCGCCGGGCTCGTGATCCTCTTCCTCGATGTCCACTCAGGCAGGGGCGTCGTCTTCATCGACTGGTGGGTCTATGCGCTGGCCAGCGAGCGCTTCCTCGCGGGTGAATCGCTGTATCTCGATGTGCAGCTGGCCGGCCCCTACAGCCTTCGCGAGCTGACGCCATTCGTCTACCCGCCGCCATCGGCCATCCTGTTCCTCCCATTCGCTTCATGGCCCGTCGGCCAGGTGGCGTGGATCATCGCCAGCCTCGCCATCTTCCTCTCCGGGCTGGCGGCGATCGTGCACCGCGAGCTCGGCCACGTGACACCGGTCGTGGCGGGGTGCATCCTCGTGGCCCTGACGCTGTTCGTGCCGCTACCAGATGGCAGGCTGCTGGCCCCATTCCTCGACGCGGTCGGGACGGCGAACATGAACCTCGCCTTGGCCGGACTCCTTGCCTGGACCTGGGCCGCGGGCGAGCGCTTGCGCTGGCTGCCTTGGATGGCGGGGGTCCTTGCCATTCTGAAGGTGTTTCCGGCGAGCCTGATCCTGTGGGCCGTCAGGCGGAATGGGTGGCGACCACTCCTGATCGGACTCGGCACCGCGGCATTGATCGTTGTCGCGACGCTGCCCATCCTTGGCATCGAGGAGTGGCGGCGCTTCGCCGTTGCGCTGTCCAACGCGGAGCTGGCCTGCGACGGTGGCCGGGTATCCCTGCCCTGCCTCGCTGAGCCGCTGCTCGGCGCTTCCGGCGCCAAGCTGGCGGGCCTCGCGACCGGCGCACTGCTGCTCGTATCGTCGGTGCTCGCCCACGGCGAGTACCGGGCCTTTGCGCTGCTCACGCTGGGGATGATGGCCGGGATTCCGGACCTGAGCCAGCATTACTACCTGTTCCTGTACGTGTTGATCGCCATCGCCCTGGCGCGGCTCATCGCCCGGCGCAGGGGTGGCCCTGCCGAACCCTGGCGGCATTCGTCTCGGCCGGAGGGCGCAGCTCAGTAACCGTGCTACCGTCGCCCGCGATGGGCGCGCGGCACGGGGCACGTTGAGCAGTTTCCGCATGCGCGGCGGCGGTGGCGGTCGGGCCGACAGGCTGATGCCGCCGGAGGAGGTGGAGCGCGTGCCCGCTGAGCGGCGCGGCGCGACGCTGCGCCGGATCGCCGCATTCTTCCGGCCCTACCGCGGTTCGGTGGCGCTGGTCCTGGCGACCATCCTGCTGACCAGCCTGCTCGGGCTGATCAACCCGTACCTGCTCAAGCTTCTCATCGACGAGGCGATCCCCCAGCGCGACTTCGGCCTGCTCAACCTGTACGTCGGCCTGATGATCGTCGTGCCTATCGTCTCGGGGCTGATCGGCGTCGGCCAGTCGTACCTCAACAACGTCATCGGCCAGCGCGTGATGCAGGACCTGCGCAACGCGCTCTACGCACACCTCCAGCGGCTGCCGCTGCGCTTCTTCACCGAGACGCGGACGGGGGAGATCCAGAGCCGACTGTCGAATGACGTGGGCGGCGTGCAGTCGGTCGTGACCGATACCGCCAGCAGCGTCGTGGCGAACTTCGTGATCGTCTTCTCGACGATCGGCGCGATGCTCATCGTCGACTGGCGGCTGACGGCGCTGTCGCTCGGCCTGCTGCCGTTCTTCATGTACCTGACCTACCGCGTGGGCAAGATCCGCCGGCGCATCTCGGCCGAGACCCAGAAGAGCCTGGCTGACATCACCGCCATCACCGAGGAGACGGTCAGCGTCAGCGGCATGCTGCTGACCAAGACCTTCGGCCAGCAGGGCGCGGCGATCGGCCGCTTCCGTGACGCAAACGCCAGGCTGGCCCGGCTGCAGCTGCGCCAGAGCATGATCGGGCGCTGGTTCTTCATGATCGTCGGCGTCGTCTTCTCGATCACACCCGCGTTCGTCTACTGGCTCGCCGGCTGGCTGACCATCGAGGGCGACCCGACCGCACCCACCATCGGCGACATCGTGGCATTCACGACCCTACAGAGCCGGCTCTTCTTCCCGCTCGGCCAGCTGCTCAACGTGCAGGTCGAGGTCCAGGGCGCGCTGGCGCTGTTCGACCGGATCTTCGAGTACCTCGGGCTGGCGCCAGAGATAGAGGATGCGCCCGACGCCGTCGCGCTGGCACCTGACGACGTGCGCGGCCAGGTCCGTTTCCGCCACGTCCACTTCCGCTACCCCGCCCAGCCGCGAGCCGCCCGGCCCACCGAGCCCAGCGCGGAGATGGCCGAGCTCGCCGCTCGCGCCGGCCCGGACGTGGCCATCGAAGCAGCCGACCAGCTCGACTCGCCGACGCCTGTCGCGCCACCATTGCCGTTCGCGCTGCACGACATCGACTTCGAGGCCCAGCCCGGCCAGCTGGTGGCCCTCGTCGGCCCGTCCGGCTCGGGCAAGACGACGACCACCTACCTGCTGCCGCGGCTGTACGACGTGGACGATGGTGCCGTCGAGATAGACGGTTACGACGTCCGGCAGCTGACGCTGGGCAGCCTGGGCACGGTCATCGGCTTCGTCACCCAGGAAACGTTCCTCTTCCACGCCAGCGTGCGCGAAAACATCCGCTACGCCAGGACTGACGCCACCGATCGCGAGGTCGAGGCGGCCGCCCGGCTGGCCGCCATCCATGACCGCATCCGGGAGCTGCCCGACAACTACGACACGCTCGTCGGCGAGCGCGGCTACAAGCTGAGTGGCGGCGAGAAGCAGCGCATCGCGCTCGCCCGGGTGCTGCTCAAGGACCCGCGCATCCTCGTCCTCGACGAGGCCACGTCGGCGCTCGACACTGTGTCAGAGCGACTGATCCAGGCTGCCATCGAGCGCGTCATGAAGGGCCGGACTACGATCGCCATCGCCCACCGGCTGTCGACCATCCTGCGCGCCGACCTCATCCTGGTCTTCGAGCGCGGCCGGGTCGTCGAACGTGGCCGACACGATGAGCTGCTGCGTCAGGGCGGACTTTACGCGCGGCTGTATCGCGAGCAGTTCAGCGAGCAGTCCGTCGGCCCATCGACCGATTAGGCTATTCACCGTGCTGGCGCCGGCCGTGCAAGATGGCCGGGCTGTGTTGCCGTGGCATGGGGGTGGGGAGTGACTGACCGATCCTGGCGCGTCGTGGCGCCGTTGCTGGCGCTCGTCGTCCTGCTCTGGGCTGCGCCGGCGGCGTCGGCCAACAGCCTCGCCCTCAGCGCCACCTACGACGTCGCGGCGACGCTCAACTACGCCAAGGGCACGATCGTCGTCGACAGCACGGCGAGCATCATCAACCCGACCGGCGAGGCAGTCTCGAGCCTGGCCTTCAACCTCGCGCCGCTGCGCGTGGGCAAGCTCACGCTGCAGCTCGTCGAGGTAGACGGCGCGGGCGTCACGCCGGCGATCGATGACCAGACGATCAACGTGCCACTGGCCAAGCCACTCGGCGGCAAGGGCCAGGTCAACGTGCGCATCCGTTACAACGCCACCATGGCGACGAACGCCAGGGACAAGAACTGGCTCTTCGCCAAGCTCAACGGCACCGTCCAGGCATATCGCTGGATCCCGTGGCTCAGCCGCGCAGCTCGCTTCAACCGACCCAACGTCGGCGACCCATTCGTGACCAGCGTCAGCCCGCACGTGCGGGTGCGCATCGCCAGCGAGCGCAGGCTGGCCTTCGCCACCAGCGGCGAGCAGACCGCCGCGACGACCCGGCAGAAGACGCTCGTCGCGCGCGACGTGCGCGACTTCAACTTCACCGCCCGGCCCTCGTTCAAGATCCTCAAGGGCAAAGCGGCCGGCGTCTCGATCATCGTCTACTACGACAGCCTGTCAGGCGCGACGATGATGAGCGCGGCCAAGCGCTCGGTGGAGACGTTCACCCGGCTGGTCGGGACGTACCCCTATCCGACGCTGCGCGTCGTAGAGTCAGGCGGCGGGCACGCGATGGAGTCGCCGGCGATGGTCTGGATCCCGCGCAGATCCGGGAACGTGGCGTGGCTCGTCGCGCACGAGACGGCGCACCAATGGTTCTACGCGGTCGTTGGCAACGACCAGACGACCGAGCCCTTTGCCGACGAAGCGCTGGTCACGCTGCTCACGCGCGAGGCGACGAGCCGGCGCATAGGCACGAGCTGCGCGACGAAGCCGCTCGATCGCACCATCTACGAGTACCGCGGCTGCTATTACGGAGTGATCTACGTTCAGGGCGCGGACTACCTGGCAGCTTATCGCCGGCGCGTGGGCGACAATCAATTCTGGCAGGGCGTGCGTGACTACTACGAGCAGTACCGCTTTGGCCTTGGCGGCACGCGTCAGCTGCTGGACGCGCTCGACGCCGCCGCGGGCGGCGCCGGCGGCGGCCACGCCAAGCGATTTCCGCGCTACTACTAGCCGTGCATGCCGCAAGGAGTGCGGCCTGGAGTGTTGCGCTTCCTGGCCACTGATCGGGCCGGGTTGATCCAGTAGTCCTGCCAGTAGAAGTTGTTCTCCATGCTGGCTTCGAGCCAATCTCCGACCGGGTTCACCTTCGCGCACAGCCGGTAATGGCCGCGCGGCAGCCGGGTGATGTCGATCCAGTTGAAAGCCGTCGTTGGGAAGTAGTCGTCGGCATAACCGACCGAGATGCCCATCGTGAGGCTGGGCGCCTTGGCCGTGGTGCCACACGCTTTGTATCCGTAGACTCGCTGCGCTGGTGCGTGCGCCGGCGGGCTGGAGCTGCGGATGAGGTCCAGCAGGCAGAACCCAATCTTGCGCGCACGCCTGGCCTGCGTGAGCGTGTCGACCTTGTACAGCTCGACGGCGATGAAGCGCTCAACGTGCCAGTGGCTGTGACCGTCGCCGGCCCAGAACATCGTCACGTTCTGCTGGGGTACCTCGCGACCGCCACCGTTGACGTCGGTGATCCACTGGTACAGCTCGCCCATCACCTTGCCGCTCGGTGCGCGACCGCGGACCTCCAGCGTGCCGGCGCCAATGTTGAAAGCGCGGACGCCGAAGCGCAGTCGCTTACGGCCCCGATCGGCTGTCGCGATGCTCACCCCGTACACCGGCGCCAGCTCCAGGTCGGGCAACAGGTCGAGCTCAGAGCTCCCGCGCACCGCGGCGCCGGGCGTGGCCGGCCAGGCGAGCGACGGCGTGACGACGACAAGCGAGAGCGCCAGCGCAGCCATCACCGCGCGCGTGCTGCGGACTGCTCCCCTCATCCCCGTCCTCCGGCGAAGCGTTAGGCGTGAACCCCCACCCCGGGCAGGGCCCGCTCAGCGGGCCCAACATAGCGCACGTCGGGCCGGATAAGTCGGTTTGCCGACGCCTGTTCCAGGACGTGTGCCGTCCAGCCGGCGTGGCGCGCCAGCGCGAAGGTAGCCGGGTACAGGTCAGCCGACGGCAGGCCGGCGCCCTGGAGAACCGCCGGCGCGTAGTAGTCGACGTTGGTCTTGATCACCCGCCCAGGCTTCATCTCGGCCAGCACGCGCAGCACCACGTCCTCGACCGAGACGGCCAGCTGGAGCCACTCGGCCATGTCCGCCATGCCCTCGGCGACCTCGCGCAGCGCCGCCGCGCGCGGGTCGTAGGCTCGGTAGACGCGATGGCCGAAGCCCATGATCCGGTCGCCGCGCTCGATCGTCTCGCGCGCCCAGCGCTCCGCCTGCTCGGCCGAGCCGATCTCGTGCAGCTGGTTGACAACCTCTGATGGGGCGCCGCCGTGGAGCGGTCCCTTGAGCGCGCCGATCGCGCCGGCGACCGCGCTGGCCATGTCCGAGCGGGTCGAGGTGATCACTCGGGCGGTGAAGGTCGAGGCGTTGAAGCCATGCTCTGCGGCAGTGATGAAATACGCGTCCAGCGCGCGCGCTGCGGCCGGGGTCGGGCGGTCGCCGGAGAGCATGTGCAGGAAGCCCGCAGTGAGCTCGAGCTCAGGGTCGGGATCGATGGGCTGCTCGCCGGCACGTAGCCTGCTGAAGGCGGCCAGAGCCGTCGGCGCGATGGCGGTCAGCGCTCGCGCCTGCTCGACGGTCGGCGGCCAGTCGGCACCTTCGGCCGCGCCCCAGGCCGAGACGGCGGTGCGCAGGGCGTCCATCGGGTGGGCGCTGGCGGGCAACTCGCGCAGCACCGCCGCAACCTCTGGCGACAGCGGTGCGCAGGGCAGGCTCGCCCGCTCGGGCCACTCGCCGGTCCAGAGCAGCTCCGCCACCTGGGCGTACGTGCCGCCACGGACCAGCTCGACGATCGGGTAGCCGCGGTAGAGCAGTCGGCCGTTCGCGCCATCAACGAGCGCGATCGAGGTCTCGCCGGCGAGAACGCCCTCGAGGCCCGGGGAGTACTGCCGCGCGTCAGCCGAACGGTTGTCTGCGGTCATGCTGGCCAGAGTCTAGCCGCCACGCCGGCTTTCCAGCAGCGCTCCCGCGGCGAGCATCTCTTCGAGCGCCCTATCGCCGTCGCCTGGCTGCAGGTCGACCGGCCGAATTGCGCGCTCGAGCACGGTCGTCGGGTAGCCGTGGCTGCGGCCGTCGAGGACGGTCGCCTTGACGCAGTAGTCGGTCGCCAGGCCGGCCACCACGAGACGCGTGACGCCGGCCTGGCTAAGCAGGTCGGCCAGCTCGGTCGGCTTCGTCTCGCCGGTGGTCGGATCGCGCATGCTGAAGCCGGAGTAGCCGTCCTCGCCGTTGCTGCCCTTGCGCACGATCGGGCCGTCCACACGCAGCTCGGGATGCAGCTCCGCGCCCCAGCTGTCGATCACGCAGTGGACGGGCCACGTGCCGCCGTCCCGGGCGAAATGGGGCGTGGACGGCGGATGCCAGTCCTGGGTATAGAAGACCCGCCCGCCGGCGGCCAGCGCGGCCTCGATCTCAGCGTTGACCAGCGGCACGACCTGCTCGCCGCCATCTACGTACAGGCTGCCTGCCGGGTCGGCGAAGTCGTTCTGGACATCGACGACGATCAGCGCCGCCGTCGGGTCGTATGAGGGCACGCACCGATTCTAGGACGCGGGTGCCAAGATAGGCGGCATGAAGGTGCGCCTCGGGTACAAGGCCTCGGCTGAGCAGTTCGGCCCGCGCGAGCTGCTCGACCTGGCGGTCGCCGCCGAGCAGGTCGGCTTTGACAGTGTGGTCGTCAGCGACCACTTCCAGCCGTGGCGCCACACGGACGGCCACGCGCCGTTCTCCTTTGCCTGGCTCGGCGCGCTGGGCGAGCGGACCGAGCGAGTGATGCTCGGCACGAGCGTCGTGACGCCCACCTTCCGCTATAACCCGGCGGTTGTCGCCCAGGCGATGGCCACGCTGGCCTGCCTCAACCCGGGCCGGATGATGCTCGGCGTGGGCAGCGGGGAGTCGATGAACGAGGTGCCGGCAATCGGCATCGCGTGGCCTGATCCGCCCGAGCGCTTCGCTCGCCTTAAGGAGGCGATCGAGCTCATCCGCCGGCTGTGGAGCGAAGACTTCGTGACCTTCGAGGGCGAGCACTTCCGAACCCACAGCGCGACGATCTACGACCGGCCCGCAGAGCCCGTCCCGCTCTACGTGGCCGCCTCCGGGCCAGCCGCGTCGCGCCTCGCCGGCCGCGTCGCTGACGGCTTCATCTGTACCTCGGGCAAGGGCCTCGAGCTTTACCGCGACACGCTCCTGCCCGCGCTGCGCGAGGGCGCAGACAAGGCCGGCCGCGACTACGACGCCATTCCCAAGATGATCGAGATGAAATGCTCGTTCGACACCGACCGCAGGCGTGCCCTGGACGCCTGCCGGCAATGGGCGGCGCTGTCGCTGCCGGGCGAGGTCAAGCGCGACGTCGAGGACCCACGCGAGATGGAGCGGCTTGCCGACGAACTCTCGGCTGAGGAGGCGGCGACGCGCTGGCTGGTGTCGGACGACCCTGACGAGCACGTCGAGCAGGTCGCCCAATACGTCGAGCTAGGCTTCGACCACCTGATCTTCCACCTGCCCTCGGCCGATCAGCGGCGCTCGATCGACCTATACGCCGAGCACATCCTGCCGCGCCTGCGCGAGCGCTTCGTCGCCTGAGATCGCCTGTCGCAGGTGGCGGCAGGCTGGAGCCAAGGCGGGATTTGAAACCTATGCGGCAATCCGGGCTCTCGTCCTGTCTGCGCGATGTGCTGAGACCCGGTATCATGTCGCGGTGACGACTGAGCCCGCCTCCATGCAGCGCGCCCTGGAGCGCGCTGGCAGCCGCGTTACCGGCCCGCGGCGCACGGTCGCCGCGCTGATCAACGATCGGGCCGCCCACTTCACGGCCGCCGACCTGCTCGACGACGCCCGTGCCCGCCGCCTGAGCCTGGGCCGGGCGACCGTCTTCCGGACGCTCGAGCTGTTCAGCGAGATGGGCTTGCTGGAGAGGCTCGACCTACCCAGCGGGGAGCACGTGTACGTGGTCTGTGCCCCGCGCCATCACCACCATGTCATCTGCTCGCGTTGCGGGCGCACGGCCGAGGTCGCGGACCTGGGCCTGGAAGACGTCCTGGCCGAGGCAGCTACTCGGACTGGGTATCAGATAGATGACCACCGCCTCGAGCTGCACGGGCTCTGTCCCGCATGCCGCCGCCGCACAGGAGACCCCTCGTGAAACTCGCTGCCCTGCTCATCATCGGCATCCTCGTCGCCTCGGCCTGCGCAGGCCGGCCGGACGCCACGCCACCCGGCGGCCGCTTGACGGTCGTCGCCACGACAACCGTGCTTGCCGACTTGGTGCGCCAGGTGACAGGCGATCGGGCCGAGGTCTTCGCGCTCGTTCCACGCGGCGCCGACCCGCACACCTTTGATCCATCGCCCTCAGACGCGCAACGGGTCAACCAAGCCGACCTGCTGGTCATGAACGGCCTGGGGCTGGACGAATGGCTGGGCGCCTTCATCGAGCGCGCCGGCGCCGGCGGCACGCCGCTGGTCGAGCTCGCGGAGGGCCTTCCCGGAGTGGATTACCTGGAGGGCGGCGCACACGGCGACGAGGAAGAGCAGCACGAAGAGGACGAGCACGAGGAGGAGGCCGAGGGCGATGACGACCACGCCTACAACCCCCACCTGTGGCTCAACGTCAGCTACGCGCGGCTCTACGTGGAGCGCCTGGCTGACGAGCTCTCGACGGTTGATCCGGCCGGCGCGCAGGCATACGCCGCCAATGCGGCCGCCTACGGCGAGCGGCTCGACGATCTCGATGGCTGGATCCGCGGCCAGCTCGAGGCGATCCCCGCTAGCCAGCGGCGGGTGGTCTCGTTCCACGACGCTTTCCCGTACTTCGCCGATGCCTACGGCCTAGAGATCGTCGGCCTGCTCGTCGAGGTGCCCGGGCGCGAGCCCAGCGCAGGCGAGATCGCGCAGCTCGTGGAGGCGATCCGCGCCACCGGCGTGCGGCTGATCCTGGCCGAGGCCCAGTTCAGCGACCAGCTGGCCCAGACTCTCGCCGCCGAGACGGACGCGGAGGTGGTCAGCACGCTGTATACCGATTCGCTAGGTGAGCCGCCGACGGATACCTTTGAGGGCGCAATGCGCTGGAACGTGGAGCAGATCCTGCAGGGCCTCAGATGAGCCAGCCTGGCGAGGACCCGGCCTTCGACCGGCACGCGCACCCACACGCCCATCCGGATGAGCGCCGGCTGCCAACGGTGGGCGCGGCCGTGGAGGCGGGCCACGCGCGCGCCCATGCGGATGTCTGGCTGAGCCAGGTCTCGGCCGGCTATGGCGATCGGCCGGCGCTGGAGGACGTGAGCATCGCCATCGAGGCCGGGACGCTGCTGGCAGTCGTAGGGCCCAATGGCGCCGGCAAGAGCACGCTGCTCAAGGTCATGGCCGGGCTGCTGCGGCCGTGGCGCGGCCGGGTGGAGGTGCTGGGCGCGCCGCCCGGCCGGGAAGCGGCGCGCGTGGCCTACGTGCCCCAGGCTGAGACCGTCGACTGGCACTTCCCCGTTACCGTCGGGGACGTGGTGATGATGGGCCGCTATCCGCTGCTGGGTCCGCTGCGCCGGCCTGGCCGTCACGATCGGCGGCACGTGGACGAGGCGCTCGAGCAGGTGCGCATGAGTGACCATCGAAACCGCCAGATCGGTGCGCTCTCAGGCGGCCAGCGGCGGCGCGTGTTCCTGGCCCGCGCGCTCGCCGCCGACCCGGCCCTCTACCTGCTCGATGAGCCCGTGACGGGCATCGACGCCACGACTCAGGAAGAGCTGATGGACATCCTCGAGGTAGAGGCGCGGCGCGGCCGGACGGTGATCGCCACGACCCACGACCTGGCCTGCGCCGCGCAGCGCTTCCAGCGCGTGGCGATGCTCAACCGGCGGGTCGTTGCCCATGGCCCGGCCTCGTTGGTGCTCGACGGCGAGCTGCTCGCGCGAACCTATGGCGGGCACCTGCTCCAGCTGCCAGGCGGGACGGTGCTTCTCGACGACGCACACCACCACGACCAGCCGGCTGGCGAGGGCGAGCAGCACTACCACGACGACGCTGCGCCGTGACCGACTGGCTGCTCGAGCCGCTGCAGTTCGCGTTCTTCCAGCGGGCGCTGGTCGCCGCCGTCCTGGCCGGGGTCACCTGCGCGCTCGTCGGCTCGTACGTCGTGCTCAAGGGGCTGGCCTTCATCGGCGACGCGATCGCCCATGCCGCGTTCCCGGGCGTCGTCGCCGCCTTCGTCGTCGGCGCGCCGTACGTCATTGGCGGTGGGCTGGCCGCCTTCTTCTCGGCCATCGCCATCGGCTGGGTCAGCCGGCGAGGGCGGCTGCGCGTCGACACCGCCATCGGCGTGGTCTTTGTCGGCGCCTTCGCGCTGGGCATACTGATGTTCAGCCGGATCGAGGGCTTCGTCGGCGAGCTGTTCGGGTTCCTGCTGGGCAACGTGCTGGCCATCTCGGCCGAGACGTTGGTCTCGCTGCTGCTGCTTGGCGGGCTGGTAATAGCGATCGTGCTGCTGCTCTGGAAGGAGCTGCTCTACGCAACCTTCGACCCACTTGGCGCGGCAGCGGCCGGCCTGCCGGTGAGCAAGCTGGACTACCTCTTCCTTGGCCTGATCGCGGTCACGATCGTGGTCAGCCTCCAGGCCGTGGGCATCATCCTGGTCGTGGCGATGCTGGTCACGCCGGCCGCGACGGCGCAGCTGTTGACCGTCCGCTTCTCACGTCTCGTCCCGGGCGCCACAGCGATTGGCGCGGCGACGGCGGTGGGCGGCCTGTACCTCTCCTACTGGCTCGATGCGCCCAGCGGCGCCACGATCGTGCTGCTCCAGACGGCCGTCTTCCTGGCCGTGCTGCTGCTCAACCCGCGCACCGGCCTCTTCGCCAGACGCAACGCGAGCGACGCCGCCTCAGCCTGACGATCCCCACGAACCGCTCGGCTCATCCGCTGCGTCCGCTGGTTGCTGCTCAGCGTCCGGGGCAAGCGACCCCGGCGAGGGCCCGTCGGCGGTGCGGTCATAGCCGGCAGCCTCCGGCGACAGCCCGTCGTCAGCGCGATCCACCGCCCGAGAGAGGCTCGGATCACGGGTCAGCTCGTTCTGGCGCAACCCACCGGACGGCTGGTGCGGCCGTTCGACAAGCTCCTGTGGCGGGTAAGCGCCACCCTCCGGCAGCTCCACCTCGGTGAGCGGCCGGTCGAGTGGCTGTCGCTCGCCGGCGTGCGTGCCGTCCTCGGCGACGACGGCGCCGTCATGCCAGCGCGCCTCGTCCTCGAGCGGCGGCCCTTCGTAGAAGTCGTCGCGGTTCTGCTCGTCCATTGCTCGAGCATGCGTCGCGGCGCCGTTCGGCCGCGCCCATCGGCCCAGCGCCGGCATGGCAGACGTGTGGAAGAATCGGCGTCGTGCCCTCCCCGTCCAGCGGCGCGGTCATCGCCGTGCGCGAGCTGCGCAAGTCCTACGGCGCCCTTCGCGCCGTCGATGACGTCTCGTTCACCGTCGAGCGCGGCGAGATATTCGGCCTGCTCGGGCCCAACGGCGCGGGCAAGACGACCACCATCGAGATCCTCGAGGGCCTGCGCAAGCCGGACGGTGGCCAGGCCGAGGTGCTTGGCATCGACGTCGTGCGCAACCCTGCCGCGCTCAAGGAGCGCATCGGCGTCCAGCTGCAGTCGGCGGCGCTCTACCCCGAGCTGACCGTGCGCGAGCTGATCTCGCTCTTCGGCTCGTTCTACGCGCGCAGCCTGCCTGCCGAGCGGCTGATCGGCGAGCTGGGCCTCGGCGAGCGCGCCGGCGCGGCCAGTAAGCAGCTCTCCGGCGGCCAGCGTCAGCGGCTGTCGATCGCGCTCGCGCTGGTCAACGATCCTGAGCTGATCTTCCTCGACGAGCCCACGACCGGCCTCGATCCGCAGGGCCGGCGCTCGCTGTGGGAGCACATCGACAGGCTGCGCGGCGAGGGCCGGACGGTGCTGCTGACGACGCACTACATGGAAGAGGCGGAGCAGCTATGCGACCGGGTGGCGATCATGGACCACGGCAGGATCCTCGAGCTGGGCACGGTCACCGAGCTCGTCGGGCGCCATTTCCGTGACCGGACCGTGCGCTTCGAATCGCGCGCCGAGCTGTCCGACACGGCCCTGGCCACCCTGCGCGGCGTCAGCCGGGTAGCCCACGAGGACACCGAGACGGTGATCTTGACGCGAGACGTGCCGCGGACGATCGGCGGCCTGCTCGAGCTGGCTGACGGGCTCGGGCTCGAGGGCCTGGATGTCGCCGTCCGCCGGCCGAGCCTCGAGGACGTGTTCCTCGAGCTGACCGGCCGAGCGCTGCGGGACTAAGGGATGGACATCCTGCGCGGCCTGTGGCCGATGACGATCGCCAATGTCAAGAGCTTCCGCCGTAACCGCGAGGCGATGTTCTGGACGCTCGCCTTCCCGGTCATCTTCGTGGCGCTCTTCGGGGCCATCTTCAGCGGCGGCTCCACCCGCTTCGAGGTGGCCTGGGTCGACCACGACGGCACGCCGGCGGCGGCCCAGCTGCGCGCCGGCTTCGGCCAGGTGAGGATGCTCGAGCTGCGCGACGCGGCCGAGGATGAGGCGCTGGCGCTCATGCGCCAGGGCGACGTGGACGCTGTGATCGTGGTGCCGGCCGGCGTCGGCGAGGCGATGACCCCCGGTGTCGCGCCGCGCGCGCCGGCGGCACTCGTGCTCTACACCGACCCCAGCCGATCGACGGCGACGCAGACGCTCAACCAGGTCGTCGAGCAGGTCGTTGGCGCGGTCAACCAGCGGCTGTCAGGCGTGCCGCCAGCGCTGGCGGTCGAGACACGATCGCTCCAGACGCAGAGCATCAGCGCGGCGGCGTACTTCGTGCCGAGCATCCTGGCCATGGCGTTGATGCAGCTGGGCCTGTTCGCCTCCATCCCGCTCGTGGCCCAGCGCGAGAAGCTCATCCTGAAGCGCCTCGCCGCGACGCCGCTGACGCGCCTGACGCTGGTCACGAGCAACGTGCTGATGCGGCTGCTCGTCGCCGCCGTCCAGACCGTGCTGATCGTGGGCGTCGGGGCGCTGATGTTCGGCGTGACCATCGTCGGCAACCTGCTCGTCATCATCGGGCTGATCGCGCTCGGCGCCGTGACCTTCCTGGCGATCGGCTACCTCATTGCGTCGTGGGCGCGCAACGAAGAGGCCGCGACCGGCATCACCAGCGCCGTCCAGTTCCCGGTGATGTTCCTGTCGGGCATCTTCTTTCCGATCGCGTTCATGCCCGAATGGCTCCAGCCAGTCGCCGCGTTCCTGCCGCTGACCTACCTCGCCGACGCGCTGCGCCAGACGATGGTCGGCGGCGCCGCCTACGTGGCGCTGCCGATCGACGTGGCCGTCCTCGCCGTGTGGCTGGCCGTGGCCACTGCGATCACCGCCCGCTTCTTCCGCTGGCAGTAGGGATGCAGCGCGCCCCCGGTCGGCTGTACGCCGGCACCAGCGGCTTCTCGTACGCGGCGTGGGCGCCACGCTTCTACCCGGCGGGCACGCGCCCGGCCGGGATGCTCGCCCGGTACGCGGCCAGGCTGCCTGCCGTCGAGCTGAACAACACGTTCTATCGCCAGCCCCGGCCGGAGGTCATCGTGGGCTGGCTTGCCGCGACGCCGGCCCACTTCCGCTTCGTCGTCAAGGCCCAGCGCGGCGCGGCGTCGCGCGCGTTCGGCGTCGCCGGGTCGTCTTCCCATGCACTGGCCGAATCGGTCGGGTGGCTGACCGCTCCGTATCGGTTGTTCGGGGAGCGCCTGGGCTGCGTGCTGTTCCGGGTGCCGGACAACGTCGAGCGCGACGATGAGCGCCTGGCCGGCCTGCTCCGCGCCTGGCCGTCCGACCTGCCACTGACGCTCGAGCTACAGCATCCAACGTGGGTCGCCGACGAGGTGCACGAGCTGCTGCGTGAGCACGGTGCGGCCCTGTGCGCGACCGACCTGGATGACGGCCCCGAGTCCGACCTGCGGCGGACGGGCAGCCACGTCTACCTGCGCCTGCGCCGAACCGCTTACCCCGACGTCGATCTGGCCCGCTGGGCGGAACGCCTGCGGCCGTTCCTCGAGGACGGATCGGACTGCTACGCCTTCCTGCGGCACGACGACTCGGGCGAGTCTGCCCTGCGTGCCGAGCAGCTCACGCGGCTACTGACGCCTTCGCGCGCCATGCCACCAGCCAGACCGTGACGCCGAACCAGCCCAGGCCAAGCAGCAGCCCACCGAGCGTGTCGGTCGGCCAGTGGACGCCCAGCGCGACACGCGCGTAGCCCATCACGAGACCTGCGCCGAGTGCCGCGCCGATGGCCGCCGCCAGCCGGTGGCCGGGGACCAGCAGGAAGGCGAGCACGGCCGCCAGCGCGACCGCGCGCACCACGTGGCCGCTCGGGAAAGCGAACGAATCGGCGCCGAAGAAGTGCTCGGTGGCCAGCGTCTCGGGCCGGGCGCGCTCGACGAGCAGCTTCACGCCGAAGGCGAGCAGGTCAGAGATGAGGGTCAGGCCAATGAGCGCAGCCCCAAGATAGGCGCGTAGCGCCAGCGCAGCCACCGCCAGCGCCATGACCAGCCCCGCCCAGATGGGCAGGTCGCCCAGCCAATTGACCGCCCGCACGACGCCTGACCAGGCATCCTCGCCCAGGGCCAGCGCGTTGACCAGCGCGAGCTCCCAGCCCGCCACGGGCATGAGCCGGGCCAAGACGGCCAGCAGCGCGAAGGGGACGAGCGCGACGACCGCGACGACGGCCGCGCCGCGCATCACATGCCGATCGGGTGCCAGACCGTCTTCATCTCCAGGAAGGCGGCGATCCACTCCGGCCGTTGCGCTCGCCGATCATCCAGCCAGTCGAACCGGCTGGCGTCGCCGCGCGGCGGCCGGGCGAGGCGCTTGAGGTTCTCGATCGCTGCCTCCTCGACCTGCTGGCGCAGGTCGTCAGGCACGCCCCAGGTGTCAAGCGCGTTGACGTCCATGTGCGCCGCCAGGACGGGCACGAGCTCGCGTCGCTGGCCGGTCAGCAGGTTGACAACGCCGGGCGGCACGTCGCTCGTGGCGAGCACCTCGCCGAGCGTCACGGCGGGCAGCGGCCGCGACTCCGAGGCGAGCACGACCGCGCAGTTGCCGCTGACCACGGCCGGCGCGACACGCGACACCAGCCCGAGGAGCGACGAGCCCTCGGGCGCGACCACGCCGACCACGCCGGTGGCCTCGGGGAACGTGAAGTCGAAGTAGCTCGCCCCGACGGGGTTGACCGTGCCAAGCAGCTGGCTGATCTTGTCAGCCCAGCCCGCGTACCAGACCCAGCGGTCGATCGAGCGGTCGACGAGCTCGGCGGCGCGCTGGTCGGTCACTCCCTCTGCCGCCGCGACCTCCTCGACGAACTGCGCGCGCCGACCTTCCATCAGCTCGGCCACGCGGTAGAGCACCTGGCCGCGATTCATGGCCGTCTTCGCCGCCCAGCCAGGGAAAGCGCCGCGTGCCGTGCGGACGGCGTCGCGCAGGTCCTTGCGCGACGAGCGCACGGCGTTGGCCAGCGGCGTGCCATCTGCCGAGCGGACGACGTACGAGCGCCCCGATTCCGAGCGCGGGAACTGGCCGCCGACGTAGAGCTTGTAGGTCTTGCGCACCGGGATGCGCGACGTGGCGGCATCTGCTCTTGCGCCGCCTGCCGCCCTGGCTGGCGGTCTTCCGCTTGAAGCGGACACCTTGCCGCTGCTGCGCTGACTTCGCTGGTTGCTGCGACGCGTATCCGGCATCTATGCCACCCGACTTCCGCTTGACGCGGACTTACGCCACTCTCCGGAGGCGATTGCCTGCCGCCGAGCACCCACTTGTTCGCTTGACGCGGATTCATGTCGCCAGCGCGGGCACCTGGCCATCAACGGCCTCCGTCGAGGTCGAGGTAGGCCAGCAGTCCGTGCAACCCACCCTCGCGGCCGAAGCCGGATTCCTTGTAGCCGCCGAAGGGCGAGGTGGGGTCGAAGCGGTTGAAGGTGTTGGCCCAAACCACGCCGGCGCGCAGTCGCGAGACCATGTTCAGGATGCGGCTGCCCTTCTCCGTCCAGACGCCGGCGCTCAACCCATAGGGCGTGTTGTTCGCCTTCTCGATGGCCTCGGCCGGCGTGCGGAAGGTGATCACGCTCAGCACCGGCCCGAAGATCTCTTCCTGCGCGATGCGGCTCGACTGGCTGACGTTGGTGAACAGCGTGGGTCGCACGAACCAGCCGCGCGCTGGCAGCTCGCAGGCCGGCTGGTACATCTCGGCGCCCTCGGCCACGCCGGCCTCGACGAGCTCCTCGATCTTGGCCAGCTGAGCAGCGTTGTTGATCGCGCCGACATCGGTGTTCTTGTCCAGCGGATCGCCCACGCGGAGCGTCGAGAGACGGTCCTTGAGGCGCTCGATGAACGGCTCAGCGATCGACTCCTGCACGAGCAGCCGGCTGCCGGCGCAGCACACCTCGCCCTGGTTGAAGAAGATGCCGTTGACCACTCCCTCGATGGCCTGGTCCATCGGCGCGTCGTCGAAGACGATGTTCGCCGCCTTGCCGCCGAGCTCGAGGGTGAGCGCCTTGTCCGTCCCGGCCACGGCGCGGCCGATGGTCTTGCCCACGGCCGTCGAGCCGGTGAAGGCGACCTTGTCCACGTCCGGATGCTGGACGAGGGCGAGGCCGATCTCACCTGGTCCGGTGATGATGTTGACGACGCCGGGCGGGAGGTCCGCCTGGCGACAGACGTCGGCGAAGAAGAGGGCCGACAGCGGGGTGGACGAGGCTGGCTTGAGGACGACGGTGTTGCCGGCAGCCAGCGCCGGTGCGATCTTCCAGGCGAGCATCAGCAGCGGGAAGTTCCACGGGATGACTTGGGCCGCCACGCCCAGCGGCCGCGGGTCGCGTGCCGGGAAGGCGTACTCGAGCTTGTCCGCCCAGCCGGCGTAGTACCAGAAGTGCGCCGCGGCGAGAGGCACGTCGACGTCGCGCGACTCCTTGATCGGCTTGCCGCCGTCGAGCGACTCGAGGACGGCGAACTCACGGCTGCGCTCCTGGAGGATGCGCGCGATGCGGAACAGGTACTTGGCCCGCTCGCGGCCGTGCATCTCGCCCCACGTCCGGCGGAACGCCCTGCGAGCAGCGCCGACGGCCTGGTTGACGTCCTCCACGTCAGCCCGCGCGATCTCCGCCAGCGGCTCTTCCGTCGCCGGGTCGACAGACGTGAACCACTGGCCGCTGCGTGGCGCGACCTCCTTGCCGTTGATGAACATGCCGTAGCGCGAGCGCAGCTGGACGATGTCGCGCGCTTCCGGTGCCGGCGCGTACTCCCACGGGATCTGCTGGCCGTCACCCAGCGCCCAGCTGTTGGGCGCGTCCGTGCCCCGGCCCACGTCGGTTGACCTCGTGCGCGGGACGACCGCGCGGTGCGTCACAGCCGCTTTCTTGCCTGCCATCGCCAGTAGGGTACACCGATCCTCCGCCGTCGGCCACCTGCCTGAGGTGACTAACCAGTCACATGACGAGTGGTACCCTCCGTCAGTGGAACGGTTGGCCAACGCTCACGAGCTCTTGGATGGGCCGCTCGATCACACCATTCTGGCGGGCAACCTGCGCGACCTGACCCGTATCAACAGGTTGCTGGGCGGCGCCGATCTGTCCTGGCGCGCTCTGGCGGCCACGGCCGGACGTACGCCGGCGACGGCGCTGACGATGCTCGACGTGGGCACGGGTGCTGCCGACATCCCGCGCCACCTGCTGCGTCAGGCCGCGCGCCACGGCATCGAGCTGGCCGTGACCGCGACCGAGGTCCGGCCCGAGGTCCTGGATATCGCGCGCGGCCATTCCGCCGCCACCGCGCAGCTGCTGCTGGAGGAAGGCCGGACGGACGGCCTCGACCACGGCGACAACTCGTTCGACGTGGCGCACGCTTCGCTGGTGCTGCACCACCTCGAGCCGCCGGCCGCGACGCACCTGTTGCGCGAGATGGGCCGAGTCTGCCGGCGGGCGGTGATCGTCAACGACCTGGATCGCGCGCGCCGCTGGTGGCTCGGCGCCTGGCTGCTGACGCGGCTCACCACAGCCAACCGGTACACCCGCAACGACGCTCCCCTGTCCGTCCGCCGGGCCTATCGGCCGAACGAGCTGTCGGCGCTGGCGGCAGGCGCGGATCTGCGCGAGGTGGCGCGGCTGTGGGACAGGCTCGGCCACCGCTACGCGCTGGTCTTCGAGCCGGCCTGAAGATGAGCGCCGAGCACCAGGTCGAGGTTGCGATCGTCGGCGGGGGGCCGGCCGGCGCGGCATTGGCGAGCCGGCTCGCACAGGCTGGGCACGAGGTCGCGCTCTTCGAGCGCCTGCCACGCCCGCGCTGGCGGGCCAGCGGGGTGTACTCGTCGCCGCTGACACGCCGCCGGCTGCGCGACCTGGGCCTGTCACCTGACGTCCTGTCAGCCCTGATCAGGCCGATCGACGCGATGGTCGTCGAGACCGCCGACGGCACGCTCCGGGCCCGGCTCGACTACGCCGCACCAGCACAGGCCTGCGGCATCGACCGCGTGCGGCTCGAGGAGGTGCTGCTCGAGCGCGCGCGGGCCGCGGGCGCACAGGTTCACGAGGCTGCGACCGTGCGCCAGGCACGCTTCGGCGACCGCGGCGGTGGCCTGCTCGTCTCGACGCCCCATGGCCCGGCATGGTGGCGCACCAGGCTGGTCGTCGGCGCTGACGGCCCGTCATCCCTCGTCGCCCGCTCGGCGGGCGTGGTGCTGGCGACCCGGCAGCTGCGCCGGGCGGCGCTCACCGGGCATCGGCGTGAGCCATCGACTCGCGCCGACGCGGCCGAGGCGCGAATGATCCTAGGCTCCGGCTGGTACCTGGGCCTGGCGCCCGTGCCCGCCGGCCGCGTCAACCTCGGGCTGGTGCTCGGTGAAGGTGGCCTGCGGGCGCAGCTCGCGCGCGGGCTGACGCTCGACGCGATCGTCGACAGGGCGCTGGCGCAGGTGCACGATGCGGGCAACGGCCTGCCCTCGGCCGAGCCGACCGACGAGATGCAGGCCCACCTGCCGCTGGCCCATCGCGTCAGCCGGGCTGCCGGACCGGGCTTCGTGCTTGTTGGCGACGCCGCCGGCTTCATCGATCCGCTGAGCGGCGAAGGGCTCCACCGAGCTCTCGTCTCCGCCGAGCTCGCCGAGCGAGCCATCGATCGCTGGAGCAAGGGCCAGCAATCGGCTTTGGGGGACTACGATCGACGCCTGCGCGCCCGCTTCCGTAGCAAGGACGTCGTCTCGTGGCTGCTCCAGCTGTTCCTCTTCCAACCGGCGCTGGCTCGCTATGCGCTGGCCCGTCTGGAGCGCCGGCCGCTCGCCCGGCGGACGCTGGCCGACGGCTTGGCCGACCTGGTGCCCGCCTCGCGGCTGGTCGATCCGCGCTTCCACCTCCGGCTGCTGGCACCGTGAGAGTCGGCGGCCAGGCCCAGACGCGCGTCTCTGCCTACGCCCTGTCGCGCGATGCCGACGGTCGCGAGCTGCTCGTCCGGGGATGGGCCGTGCCGATGTTTCGCTGCGCGTGGTTCACGCTCGACGAGAGGCGCGCCTTGCCGCTGGCCGAGCTCGGCCAGGGCGGCCTCGACCTCGTGGTCGCGGGCTGATGGAGACGAGCATCGGCATCGAGATCGCGGCCTCGCCCAGGCGCGTCTACGATCTGGCCGCGCAGCTGCCTCGTTGGCCAGAGCTGCTGCCCCACTACAGATACGTGACCGTCGAGTCACAACGTGGCTCGCGGATCGTGGCTTCAATGGGCGCGCGCCGGCCCGGCCGGCTGCCCATCCCCGTCCGCTGGCGGGCCGAGCACTGGTCCGATGACTCAGACGCTGCCGACCTGCGCCTCTATTTCGCGCACGTAGGCGGGGCCACGAAGGGCATGCGCGTGGTGTGGCACATCCGGCCTTGCGCAGTCGGTGCGTTGGTGAGGATCGATCACAGCTTCGAGCGACGCCTGCCGCTGCTCGCGGCTGACTTGTTCCCACGGCTTGTTGACGCGCTGTTCGTCCGACCGATCGCCGGCCGGACGCTGGCCACGTTCAAGGCGCTCGCCGAGCGGAACGCGGCCTGATGGCACGCCCGCCGCGCGGCGTCTGGATCACTGGCATTGGCGTGATCACGGCCGTGGGCATCGGCCGCGATGCGTTCTGGCAGGGCCTGCACGCGGGCCGCTCACCCATCCGCCGGATCGACCGCTTCGACCCGGCGCCCTTCCGCTCGCAGGTCGCGGCGCAGGTCGACGACTTCGACCCGACCGACTACATGGATGCCCGGGCGGCCTCCCGCCTGGACCGCTTCAGCCAGCTGTCGATGGCGGCAGGGCAGCTGGCCGTGGCCGACGCCGGGATCGCAGCCGGGGCGCGCCACGCGCCTCGGCCGGACCGCTTTGGCGTCTATGTCGGGTCTGCGCTGGGCGGGATCGCCTATGCCGAGGAGCAGCACGAGCGCTATCTCGCGCGCGGCATCCGCTCAGTCGCGCCGAACTTGGCGCTGGCCGTCTTCGGCGGCGCGGCGCCGGCCAACGTTGGCATCGCGCTCGGCCTGCACGGCCCCATCCTCTCGACGGCGAACTCGTGCGCCGCCGGCGCGGTGGCGCTGGGCGAGGCGTTCCACGCCGTCCGATCTGGCAGCGTGGACGCGGTTCTGGCCGGTGGCGTGGAGGCGCCGCTCAGCCCGCTCTGCTTCGGCGCCTTCGACATCATCCGCGCCCTTTCGGCGGGCCACAACGATCGACCGACCGAGGCATGCCGACCGTTCGATGATGAGCGCGACGGGTTCGTGATGGGTGAGGGCGCAGCGCTGCTCGTCCTGGAGGCCGCAGAGGTCGCCGAGAAGCGCGGCGCTACGCCGTATGCTGAGCTGCGCGGCTTCGCCGCCACCAGCGACGCGCATCACATGGTCCAGCCGCGACCCGACGGGCGACAGGCGGCGCGCGCCGCCCGGCTGGCTCTCGCTGACGGCCGGATGCGCGCCTCGGACGTCGACTACGTCAATGCGCACGCCTCCTCGACGCCGCTTGGCGACGCGGCCGAGGCACTGGCCATCGCCAGCGCGCTGGGCGCGCGAGCGCGCGAGGCACCGGTCAGCGGTACCAAGGCCTACTACGGCCATCCACTCGGCGCGTCGGGCGCGATCGAGGCAGCCATCTGCGCGCTGGCCATCAGTCGTGGCTGGGCACCCGGCACGGTCAATCTGGCATCGCCGGATCCGGCCGTTACGGAGCACCTGCCGTGCCTGCTCGAGGCGCCGCTGGAGAGACCGATCAACGGCGCCCTGTCGACTTCGTTCGGCTTCGGCGGCCTGAACGCGGCGCTGGCCTTGAGCGCCGTGCGCTAGTCGAGCGTGAAGTAGTCCGGCCCCTGGTAGGCGCCGCTGCGCTGCTTTCGGATCTGCATCAGCACGTCGTTGAGCAGCGTGCTCGCGCCGAAGCGGAACCACTCGGGCGTCATCCAGCGCGGCCCGAGCGTCTCGTACAGCACGACCAGGTACTGGATCGCGTCTTTCGCGGTGCGGATGCCGCCGGCCGGCTTCATGCCGACCATCCGGCCGGTCCGCCGATGGAAATCGCGGATCGCCTCGAGCATGACCAGCGTCACCGGCAACGTCGCGGCCGGCGTCACCTTGCCCGTCGAGGTCTTGATGAAGTCAGCGCCAGCGGCCATTGCCAGCACGCTTGCCCGGCGAACGTTGTCGTACGTCTCGAGCTCGCCGGTCTCGAGGATGACCTTCAGGTGCGCGTCACCGCAGGCGTCCTTGACGGCGACGATCTCCTCGAAGACAGCCCGATAGTCGCCCTGCAGGAACGCGCCGCGGTCGATGACCATGTCGATCTCGTCCGCGCCGGCCTCGACCGCCTGGCGGGTCTCGAGAATCTTCACGTCGGCGAAGGTCTGGCCGGCAGGGAAGCCTGTCGCAACGCTGGCAACGCGCACGCCGCTGCCCTCGAGCGCTCGCTTCGCGACCGGGATCAGCGCAGGGTAGATGCAGATGGCGGCCACGCTCGGGATGCTCGGATCCACCGGGTCGGGCCGGATGCCTTTGGCACATAGCGCCCGGACCTTGCCCTCAGTGTCCTTGCCCTCGAGGGTGGTCAGGTCCATCATCCGTATCGCCAGGTCGAGCGCCCAGAGCTTTGACTCGCGCTTGATCGAGCGCCGGGTGAGGCTATGGACGCGCTCCTCGATACCAACCTGATCGACGCCGCCCACACGCTCGACCATCGACTCGACCGTGTCGCCGCGACCCACCCAGGCGCGCACCAAAGCGCCGGCGGTCTTTTCGGCCGAGCGGTCCTCGCGACGCTCAACAACGGTGCTCACGAAGAGATGGTACAGCGGCCTCGCTCAGGCGCAACCCTTGACAAGCCCGGCTGCGGTGGTGACCATGTGGTCACATGACCGAGCCGGACCTCGACCGCGTCCTACGTGCTGTGGCTGACCCGACGCGTCGCCAGGTCCTGGCGCTGCTCGACGCCCAGCCCGGTCTGACGACGGGGCAGCTGGCGGCGAGGGTGCCCGGCATCACCCGCTGGGGCGTGATCAAGCACATTGCCGTGCTTCGCGAGGCCGGCCTGGTACAGACGCTCGACGAAGGCAGGCGCCGGCGCCACTATCGCGAGGTCGCCGCATTGGCTCCCATGCGCCGCTGGATTGACCAAGTCATGGACGACTGAGCCAGTTGGCGCCGCCCCGGGCGGCTGTGGTGGGACGCTACCGCCCGCCCACGTGGGCCGCGAGGCGCTCGAGCCAGGATGGGCCGAGCCGGCCGGCGGCAATGATCGCGCCGTCGCGCAGGCTGGCCTGGCTGACCTCCGCGCTCTCGAGCCCGTAGCGGGCGAGGAGCGCGTCAACCAACGCTGCCCCGGCCGCGAGCTGCCGCGCGCGGCGGAGGTTGACCCCGTAGCGCCGGCTCAGCGCCTGGGCGTCGAGCGTCACCAGGACGCGGTATGCCAGGGCCAGCCCGTCGCGCCGCAGCTCCGCCAGCCGCGCCAGGTTCGTTGCCGTACCGCCCACGAACACGGCACCCGCCGGCCTGGCGTCAGGCAGCGGCGCGCACAGCCGGTGCGCGGCGGCCAGCAGCGCGTCGATCTCCTGGGCCGTCGGCGGGTCATGCTCGACGATGCCACGTGACAGGCGCGCCGAGCCACTGGGCAGGCTGACCACATCCACCGGCCGGCCAGCCTCCGCGAGCACTACTTCGCTTGAGCCGCCGCCGATGTCGGTGACCAGCAGCGAGCCGCGCGGCGGCTGGCCGGCGGTCACGCCGAGGTAGGTCAGCAGGCCCTCGTCGCGCGCGGTCACGACGTGCAATCGGAGGCCAAGCTCGCGCTCGACATCTGCGACCAGCTCGGCAGTGTCGGCCGCCCGGCGCAGCGGCTCGGTGCCCACCAGGATGATGTCAGCGGCGCGCATCGCGCGGGCCACGGCCACGAAGCCTGCCAGCGCACGCAGGAGCGCGCTGCGGTCTTCGCCTTCCAGGCTGCCGGTCCGGTCGACCACGTCGCCCAAGCCGAGCAGCACGCTCTCATCGCGCAGCGTCTCGAGCCGGCCATCGCGCAACCGGCTGACGAGCAGGTGGACGCTGTTGCTGCCGACGTCGATGGCGGCGCCGACGCGCGACCCATCGCCCATGCTCACCACGACACGGCCGGGCTACGAGATCGGCGGCAGGCGCCGCTTGCCCTCGACCAGGAAATGGCGGAACCAGTCGCTGATGCGCTCGATGTTCTCGACCCGTCGGAACGGCGCGCCGCTGCGCGTCAGCTCGTGGCTCTCCTCGGGCACGCGCAGCATGCGCACCGGCCGACGTAGCGAGCGCAGGATAGTGAACAGCTCCTCACCCTGGGTAATCGGCGTGCGGAGGTCCTTCTCCGCGTGCTGGATGAGCAGCGGCGTGCGGATCCGCTCGGCGTAGGTGATCGGGCTGTGGACGCGGTACAGCTCGGGGTCCTCCCACGGGTTGGCGCCGTACTCGTAATGGCCGAAGCTGGGACCGGCGATGTCGCCGCTGAGCATCTGCGAGGTCAGGTCGTTGACGGAACGGGCGCTGACGGCGGCCTTGAAGCGATCCGTGTGGCCGACCATCCAGCTGGTCAGGTAGCCACCGTATGAGCCGCCCGTGACGCCCAGCCGGTCGCCGTCAACCAGGCCATCAGCGATCAGCGCGTCGACGCCGGACATGATGTCCGCCATCGGGCCCGCGCCCCAGTCTCGGTAATTAGCGCTCAGCAGCTCCTGGCCGTAGCCCTGCGAGCCGCGCGGGTTGCAAGCGTAGACGCTCATGCCGGCAGCCACCAGACATTGCCACTCCCACATCAGCGACCAGCCGTAGAGCGTCGCCGGGCCGCCATGGATCTGGACGACCAGCGGCGCTGGCCGGCCGTCGCGGTCCGGGGCCCGGTAGAACCAGCCCTGGATGCGCCGCCCGTCGCTCTCGTGCCAGCGCATCTCCGGCGCCACGATGTCGACCTCGCGCCACGCCTCAGCCATCAGCCGGCTCAGGCGGCGCGGGCTGAGGCCACGGCTGCCGGCCGGGCCGCCTGGCACCTCGAGCACGTGAACGTCAGGCGGTGACACCGCGTCGCTGCGCACGAGGCCGATGCGCAGGCCGCCATTCGCGACCGGCACGGCACGGAAGCGCGAGAGGTAGTGCCGGCCGCGTGTCAGGCGCTCTACGTCGCGCGTCCCGACATCCACTCGAAACAGCTCGTAGCTGCCCTCGATCGGCGCGCCGAAGACCAGCGCCCGGCCGTCGGCGAACCAGGCCGGCCGGTTGACGGCAAAGCCGGACAGGTCGCTGTTCATCGCCGCCGCCCCGTCAAGGTCGCTGCCCGCGGTCAGGTTCTCGCCTTCGCTCTGGCGATCGGCGCGAAACCGCCAGACGTCGTACTGGGTGCTCACCCGCGCCTGCCAGCGATGGCCGAGGCAGGCGATCCAGCGCCCGTCAGGGCTGAAGGCCGGCTGGCCGAAGTCCCGATCGCCACGGCCGCCGGTAACCAGCCGGACCTCGCCGCTGCGCACGTCAACCGAGTAGACGTCAGTGCGCCAGGTCAGGTCGGCATCGCGGTGGCGATTCGAGACGAAGGCGATCTGCCGCCCGTTCGGACTCCAGGCGGGCTGCTCGTCGCGGCTCGCGCCGCTGGTCAGGCGTCGTGCGTCGCCGCTGGCGACATCGATGAGCCACAGGTTGGGCGGATACTTGTAGACGTAGCCGACGCCGTTGGCCATGTACTGCAGCCGATCGACCAGGTGGGCGTCGCGCGGCGGTGGATCGCCGGGACGGCGCTCGTCCGGTCGACGATCAGCGGTCGTTGCACCGCTGACGACGCACAGCTGGCGGCCGTCAGGGCTCCACGAGATGTCGTCGGCGTCCTGCGGCAGGCGGGTCAGCTGGCGCGGCTCGCCGCCGTTCATCGGCAGCAGCCAGACCTGGGTCGCGCCCTCCTTGGGCGGCTCGCTGATCGCGGGATCGCTGCCCGCACCGCCCTTGATCAGCACCGACTCGCGGTCGCTGAGGTAGGCCAGCGTGCGACCGTCCGGGCTCCAGCGCGGCGTGTGCTCGTTCTTGGCACCAAGCGTCAGCTGGCGCGGCTCGGCCGAGCCCTCGACAGGCACGATCCATAGCGCGCTGCGGTATCCGTCCTTGGCCGGGCTGACCTGCTTGAGCGTGAAGCAGATGCGCTCACCATCAGGCGAGACTGCAACCTCGAGCGGCACGCGCAGGTCGTACAGGTCGGCGGCGCGAGCGGGTCGGGGCATCTTGGACCTCGGTGGACAATGGGACCAGTGCGGTGCAGAGGCCCGCCTGGCGGTTCGACCAGCGGTAGTCTAGGGCGCGGCGCTCATCGAATGCAGATGGGAGGAGCCCTCCGTGGTCGTGACGATGGTCGAAGGCCAAATCGAGCCCTCGCGCGAGGCCGACCTCCTGGCCGCCTACAGGGCGACAATCGCCGGAGGCTTGGGGGAGCAGCTGATCGAGACGTTCCTGCTGCACGAGGACGGCTCGCCGAGATGGCGCATCGTCACCGTCTGGCGCAGCCGGGCCGACCTCGAGGAGCTACGCGGCTCGGGCGTGACGCCGCCAGCGATGATGATCTTCCGCGCCGCCGGCGTTGACCAGCCAAGGCTGAGCATCTTCGAGGTGGCGGAGCAGGCGAGTCAGTAGATTGGTGGTCGATGAGCACATTCACCCGAGGCGCCGAGTATCTCGTGCCGCGTCGCGTCCACGCCGACCGCGCGGGCCAGACGATCGAGCTGGAGTGGCCTGATGGCCACGTCACGCGCTATGACTTCACAACGCTGCGCTGGCTCTGCCCGTGCGCCTACTGCCGCGGCGAGGCGGGCATCCCCGGCTGGCTGGACTCGAACCCGACCCTCACGCCGGCACAGACGGAGCTGACCGACATCCAGATGGTCGGCTCATACGCACTCCAGCCCACGTGGGCCGACGGCCATCACACAGGCTTCTATACCTTCGCCCGGCTGCGCGAGGAGTGCCCCTGTCCGGAGGACACCGAGCGACGGCAGCGCGAGCGCGGCGGCCACGAGGGCCATCGGCGGCTGGGCTGAGGGCCGCCGTGTCCAGCCGGTACGTTCGGCGGATGGCGGCGCGACTGGCCATTGCTAGACTTCTCCGCCCATGACCACGCTCAACCAGCGGGCAACCGGCCGCCGACGCGGAACCCCGGCACCGCCCATCCCGTACATCAACCGCGAGCTGTCGTGGCTCGACTTCAACGCCCGCGTGCTGCACGAGGGGCAGGACGAGCGCAACCCGCTGCTCGAGCGGGTGCGGTTCCTGTCTATCTTCGCCAGCAACCTCGACGAGTTCTTCCAGATTCGCGTGGCCGGACTCAAGCAGCAGGTGAAGGCCGGCCGTTCCAGCCCGACGCCTGACGGCATGAGCGCGGCCGAGACGCTCGATGCCATCCGGCTTCGACTGCTGCCCATGGTCGCCGCCCACTCGGAGACGATGCGCGCCGTACACGAGGAGCTGGCCGAGGAGGGCATCAGGATCGTTGGCTACGACGAGCGGCCGGAGCGCCACCGCGAGCTGCGCCGCCAGTTCGTCGACGAGATCTTCCCCGTGCTCACCCCGCTGGCCGTCGATCCCGGCCATCCGTTCCCATACATCAGCGACCTCTCGCTGTCGCTGGCGGTCACCGTTCGTGACCCGATCTCGGGCGAGCGCCGGTTCGCACGGATCAAGGTGCCGCCCGTCCTGCCTCGACTGGTCGAGGTCGCGCCCCGGACGTACGTGCTGCTCGAGCAGATCATCGCTGCCAACCTGGATGCCCTCTTCCCAGGGATGGAGATCGTCGAGCACCACCTGTTCCGGGTCACGCGCAACGCCGATCTCGAGCTCGAGGAGGAAGAGGCGCCGGACCTGCTGCTGCACATCGAGGAAGAGCTGCGCAAGCGGCGCTTCGGCCGCGTCGTGCGGCTCGAGATCGAGCGCTCCATGCCGGCCACCACGCGCCAGCTGCTGATGCGCGGCCTCGACATCGAGAGCCAGGACGCCTACGAGATCGCGGGCATGCTCGATCTCCGGGCGCTCGACCAGGTCGCCGATCTCGACGTCCCGGCGCTGCACGTCGTCCCATGGCAGCCGGTCACGCCGCCGCGGCTGCAGGCCGCCGATCCGGACGAGGGCGCTGACGTCTTCGCCGCCATGCGCGAAGGCGACATCGTGCTGCACCACCCGTACGACTCGTTCACCTCGACCGTCCAGCGCTTCGTCGAGCAGGCCGTCGAGGATCCGGCTGTGCTGACCATCAAGCAGACGCTCTACCGCACGAGCGGCGACTCGCCGATCGTGCGCGCGCTGATCCAGGCCGCCGAGCAGGGCAAGCAGGTGGTCGTGCTGGTCGAGCTGAAGGCGCGCTTCGATGAGCGGGCGAACATCGTCTGGGCACGCGCGCTGGAGCGTGCCGGGGCGCACGTCGCCTACGGCGTCGTTGGGCTCAAGACGCACTCCAAGCTGGCAATGGTCGTCCGGCGCGAGGGCCGCGGCTTGCGTCGCTACGTCCACATCGGCACCGGCAACTACAACCCTGGCACGGCCCGGTTGTACGTCGACCTCGGCGTGCTGACGACCGACAACGACCTGGCCGCGGACGTGACCGACCTGTTCAACGCGCTGACCGGCCACTCGCGCCAGACGCGCTATCGCCGGCTGCTGGTCGCGCCGCACGGGCTGCGCGCAGGCGTGCTGGAGCTGATCGATGAGCAGATAGAGCGCCAGCGCGAGCACGGCGACGGCCGGATCGTGATGAAGCTCAACGCCCTCGTCGATCCGACCGTCATCCGCGCCCTCTACCGGGCCAGCCAGGCCGGCGTGTCGATCGATGTCATCGTCCGCGGCATGTGCTCGCTTCGGCCGGGGCTGCCCGCGGTCAGCGAGACCATCCGCGTACGCTCAATAGTCGGGCGCTACCTCGAGCACTCGCGCATCTTCCAGTTCGGCCGCGGCGAGCAGGAGCGCTTCTTCATCGGCTCGGCGGACATGATGGAGCGCAACCTCGATCGCCGGGTCGAGGCAATGACCCCGATCACACACCCCGACGGCATGGCCCGCCTGCGCACGATCATCGACGTGATGCTGGCTGACGATCGGCGGGCATGGGCGCTGGGCAGCGACGATGGCTGGCGCCGTGTCGAGCACCTCACCGAGCAGCCGACCGGCTTGGACACGTTCGAGACGCTGATGGGCATCGCCCTCGCCGGCAACGCCGAGGGGTGACCAGGGGCGCGGTCGAGATCGAGCTCAAGTTCGACGCGCCGAACCCGGACGGCGTCACGGCCTGGCTCGACCAGCGCTACCCGGCTGACGACGGGGGCTGGGCCGAGAGCCGGCTGGCCGACGGCTACTTCGACACCTCCGACTTTTCCATCGCGCGAGCCGGTTATGGCGCCCGAGTGCGCCGGCGGGCGGGCCAGCTGACGGTCGAGATCAAGACGGACGGCACGGTCGATGGCGCGCGGCACCAGAGGACAGAGATCATGGGGCCGGCCACCATCGGGCTGGAGCCCGCCCGCTGGCCGGCGAGCGAGGCGCGCGATTTGCTGGAGCGTCTGGCCGGCGGCCGACCGCTGGTCGAGCGCTTCACCATCCGCCAGCGCCGACGCGAGCGCCGGCTGCAGCTCGATGGCGCAGAGGCGCTGGCCTCGCTGGACGACGCCCGAGTGATCGTCGGTGGCCGCACCATCGGCCGGCTGCCCGGCCTCGAGGTGGAGCTGCTGAGCGGCAAGCGGAAGGCTCTTCGCCGGCTGGCAACGGAGCTCGAGGCAAGCGGCCTGGTCGAGGCCCAGCCACTCTCGAAGGTGCAGCTCGGCCACTTCCTTGCGGCGGCGCAGGCGCCCATCAGCC
>Ga0247719_1000284_pt1 | contig 34436 bp, 27 predicted proteins | sample 41E_DmetaG_FD_189046 | JGI IMG/M metagenome (GOLD analysis project Ga0247719, IMG submission 189046) | Soil microbial communities from hillslope of Landscape Evolution Observatory, University of Arizona, Oracle, AZ, United States - 4-1-E_D | ecosystem: Engineered > Artificial ecosystem >...
TGGCCCGATCGGTCCACGACGCCGGTTGGGCCACCCTGGTCCGCCTCATCGAGGAGAAGGCCGCCCGCCACCACCGCCAGGTGGTCAAGGTCGGCCGCTGGTTCCCGTCGTCGCGGTTGTGCTCGGCGTGCGGGCACAACGACGGCCCCAAGCCGCTCGACGTCAGGGCATGGACCTGCACCGAATGCGGTGCTGATCATGATCGCGACCTGAACGCGGCGAGGAACATCCTTGTCGAGGGTCGCAAGGTGGCCGCCGGGCTGGCGGACACCCGAAACGCCTGCGGAGGAGACGTCAGACGGGAAGCAGTTCCCGCAGTTTCCGGTGAAGCAGGAACCCGCCGAGGTGCCGCATGAGCGGCGCTGGAGGAATCCCGGTCGTTCACGGCCGGGAGGAAGTCAAGAATGCCGCCGACCCCCGGGCATGGCGGCGTCTGGCCGCGTGCCACGGGCTGGACCCGGACATCTTCTTCCCGACCAGCGAAGACGAGGCGGGCCCCGCCAAGTCGGTGTGCGGCACGTGCTCGGTTCGCGAGGCGTGCCTGGAGTGGGCGTTGGCCTCGGGGGAGGACGGGGTCTGGGGTGGTCTCACCGAGCGCGAGCGCCGTCGCCTGCGACGCGGTGGCCTGGCCGTCACCCTTGCGGAAGAGATGCCCTCGATGGGAGCACCGACCCAGGCCGACCTTCAGGCGGTGAGCGAGTTCCTGGAGCGGCTGGAGCACGCCGCGATGGGGGAGCGCTTCGCCCACGTCGGCCGCCTGCCGGCCCACCACGCCGAAGTTGCCGTCAAGGCCGCGGAGAAGCTTGCTCCCGGACGATGGTCGCTCGTCAAGCGAGCCCGTCCGGACGGCCTGGTCGACGTGTTCGCTGCCGCCGCTGCGGCTCGCGGCGCAGCCGAGCGCCGGGCCGGGTAGGAGGCGTGCGCAGCCGCCGCCCGCACCAGGACGAGGCCGTGGCCGAGGTAGTGGCCGGCTTCGCCTCCTCCTCCCGTGGCCAGGTGCACATGGCCTGCGGCACGGGCAAGACCCTGGTCGGACTGTGGGCGGCCGAGGAGCTCGGGGCCAGGCTGATCCTGGTGATCCTGCCCAGTCTCGGCCTGGTGGCCCAGACCTTGCGGGAGTGGACTGCTCACGCCGGATCCCGCCTCGAGGTCCTGGCCGTGTGCTCCGACGCGAGCGTGCGCGAGGACCTCCCCGTGCGGCGGGCCCGTGACCTGAGGGTGCCGGTGACGACTGATCCCGGCGTGGTCGCGCGGTTCCTGCGGGCCCGGGGCGAGGCGCCGAGGGTGGTCTTCGCCACCTACCAGTCGGCCCCCGTGCTCGCCGCCGCGTTCGGTCGGGGCGCGCCGTTCGTCGACCTCGTCGTCGCCGACGAGGCTCACCTCTGCGCGGGCCCAGAGGGCGGGCCGTTCCGCCTCGTACTCGACGCCGGCGCCATTCGGGCCCGGCGACGGCTGTTCATGACCGCCACGCCCAGGCGTTTGGCGCTCCGCCAGGGCCACGGCCCGGCGGCGTCGGCCGAGTTCGTCACCATGGACGACCAGGAGACCTTCGGCCCCGTCTTCTACCGGTTGGGCCTCGGCTCGGCCATCGCGGGCGACCTGCTCTCGGACTACCAGGTGGCGATCGTGGGGGTGCGAGCCGACGACTACCTCGAGTTGCTGGCCGAGGCCGGAGCTGCAGCGGATCCCAACATGGTGCTGGCCGCCATCGCCCTGGTGAAGGCCATGCGGACCTACGGCCTACGCAGGACCATCAGCTTCCACTCCCGAGTGGCCCGGGCCGCCGAGTTCGTCGCTTTGGTCGACCAGGTGGTGGCCCAGTTGCCGCCGGACCAGCGACCCGAGGGCACCTTGTGGGCCCGGCACGTCAGTGGCCAGATTCCCACCGCGCAGCGCAGCCGGCTCCTGAATCGCCTCCGACGCCTTCGCCCGGGTGAGCTGGGCCTGCTCGCCAACAGCCGGTGCCTAGGAGTCGGGATCGACGTCCCGTCGCTTGACGGAGTCTCTTTCGTCGACCCGAGGAGCTCGGAGATCGACGTGGCGCAGGCGTTGGGGCGGGCCATCCGGCGATCGCCGGACAAGTCGGTGGGCACCGTGGTGCTGCCGGTGGTGGTCGACACCGGCCGCGACCCGGAGGAGGTGCTGGAGAACTCGAGCTTCGAGCCGGTGTGGGCCGTCCTTCGAGGCCTTCGGGCACACGACGAGGAGATGGGAGCCCAGCTCGACCAGCTGCGGCGACAGGCCGCCAGGGGCGGCGGCCGTGGGCAGCTGCCCCACCGGATCCACATCGACCTGCCCGGGGGAATCGGGCCCAGGTTGGCCGAGGCGGTGTCGTTGCGGCTGATCGAGGCCACGACGGCGTCCTGGGACCATTGCTATGGGCTGCTGGAGGCCTACGTCGCTCGCGAGGGCCACGCCCTGGTGCCCCAGGCCCACCAGGAGGAAGGGGTCCGCCTCGGGGCCTGGGTGCTCACTCAGCGGGTGCTCAACAGCGGGGGTCGCCTCAGCATCGACCGGCTGGCCGCGCTGGAGTCCCTGCCCGGTTGGTGCTGGGACGCCAGGCAGGCGGCCTGGGATGAGGGCTTCGCCCGGCTCGAGGCGTTCGTCGCCCGGGAGGGCCACGCCCGGCCCTCTCTGAGGTGGAGGGAGGACGGTTTCTGCCTGGGCCACTGGGTAGCCAACCAGCGGGTGGCTCGTCGCGCCGGCAACCTGCAGGACGATCGGGCGGCCCGCCTGGAGACCCTTGCCGGGTGGTGGTGGAACCCGACGGCCGACCGCTGGGAGGAGTACTTCGCGGCGCTGGCCGCCTTCTGTGCCCGCTCGGGCCATGCATGCCCGGTGCAGAGCCACAAGGAGGGCGACCTGGCCGTCGGCGCGTGGGTGGCCCGCCAGCGTGACCGGTGGCGGGCCGGCCGGCTCTCCCTGGCCCACCACGAGCGGCTGGTGGCATTGCCGGGGTGGAGCTTCGAGGTCGGCGAGGATCGCTGGGCCCGGTTCTTCGGCGCCGTCGAGGCCTTCGCCGCTCGCATGGGGACCGTGCGGATGTCGCCGGCGACGGTGGAACAGGGTCTCCGCATCGGGGCCTGGGTGGCCCAGCAACGCCAGGCGTGGGCCCAGGGCCATCTCGATGATCGCCGGGCCAAGCTGCTGGCTGATCTCCCGGGCTGGAGCTGGCAGCCCCACGCCGAAGCGTGGGAGGACATGTACGCGGCCCTGGTCGCCTTCGTGCGGCGGGAGGGCCACGCCCGGGTGCCGAAGACCCACGTGGAGATCTCCGGATCCGACGACGAGGCGGTTGGACTGGGGGCGTGGGTGAGCCGCCAGCGCCGGCTTCTGGCCGCCGGACGGTTGACGCCCCACCAGGCCCGACGCCTCAGCGAGCTGCCCGGGTGGTCCAGCAACCTCCGCCTCGACAAGTGGACCGCCGGCCTGCTGGCCCTGGACAGCTTCGTGGCCCGGGAGCACCACGCGGTCGTCCCCCAGCGCCATGTCGAGGGCGACCACCGCCTGGGCTCGTGGGTGGGCAAACAGCGCTGCAGCCGGGCCGAGGGCACGCTGGCGGAGGAGCGCATCCGACGGCTCGAGGAGTACCCCCTCTGGGTGTGGGACACAAACCAGGGAGCCTGGGACCAGGGCTACGCCTTTCTCCGCCGCCACGTCGAGCGCACCGGCCACGCCCGGGTCCGCTACGACCACCTCGAGGGAGACGAGCGGTTCAAGCTCGGCCAGTGGTGCGACGTCCAGCGCAGCACCTTCCGCAAGGGCACGCTCCCCTCCGACCGGATCAGCCGGATGGAGGCGCTACCCGGCTGGGTGTGGGACGTCAGGTCTGCGAAGTGGGAGGAGTCCTTCACTGCGCTTCGCCGTCATGTGGCTCGGACCGGCACCGCCGGTGTGCCGAGGAGTTGCGTCGAGGACGGCTTCGCCTTGGGGACATGGGTCCGGGTGCAGCGCCGCTCCTACCACGACGGCTCGATCGAGCCATCTCGAATCTCGCGCCTCGAAGCGCTGCCCGGCTGGACCTGGAGCGCGGAGCGGCCCCTCAACGCGTCCGCTGCTCCCACCGAGACGTCGTCTCAGTTCCTGCGCGACGATGCGGTCGCTTCGAGGCCGCAGCGCTCGGCAAGGGCGATGAGACTCGAGGCCAGAGCCTCTGCGCCGGGGGGCGCGCACTCGTAGGTGGTGTAGTCGTTGCCTCCGACCCGTCGAGGGCAGGCGGCGCCGGCGAGCAGCACCGAGGCCTCCGCCACGAAGCGCTCCAGGCGCTCGGCGTCCTCTTGATCGTTGAGCGCGTGGAGCACGGTGACGAACCGCCAGCCCGCCGCGATTCCAGCGGCCTCCTGGACCAGGTCAGCGTCCCGCCATTTCTGCGCGGCGGCGACGGGACCGAGCTCCGTGAGGTCTCGCCGCAGGGCCTCGGCCGCTGCGGTCGAGACCTCCTCGAAGCCTCCCAGGTCGAAGTCGCTCATCGCGTGCTCCTGTCGTTTGGGAACCGCCTCATTATCGCGAGGACCTGCGACACCACCGACCCGGGCCCGGTCTGACCACGACGACGCCTGACACCCCCCTGGCATGGTGAGAGATCAATGATGTGTCGAGGTACTGAAGTGACCCCCAACCTATGCCCCCGCAGCGCCTCGGCGGGCGCTGTGCGGGCTCTCTCCCAGGAGGTTCTCGATGACCAGAGTTGACTTCCTCCCGGCCGTGAACGACCGGGATTCCTCCAGCGCCGCTCATGCGGCACCTCGGCGGGTTCCTGCTTCATCGGGGACTGCGGGGAACGGGGTCCCGTCTGACGTCTCCTCCACAGGCGTTTTGGATGTCCGCCAGCCCGGCGGCCACCAGGGCCGCGCAACAGCTCTCGAAGGCCAGCCGACCGAGCCGCCGGCACGCTGTCGCACGTCTCTGGCATGGTCGCTTCAGATAGTCCGAGAGGAGAAGGAAAGTGAAGTTCGCGATCGACGGGGACCGCCTGGCGGCCGCTACAGGTGCCGTAGTCCGCGCCCTTCCCCGCCAGCACGCCGTCCCGGCCCTCGCCGGCATTCGCCTCCGGCTACTCGGTGACGGGCTCCACTTGGGGGCGACGGATCTCGACCTGAGCGTGAGTACGGACGTGGAGGTCGCTGGCCGGACGGACGGGACGGCCTTGGCGCCGGGCAAGATGCTGGTCGACATCGCCAAGGCCATGCCGGCGGGGCGCGTCAGTGTCAGCCACGAGGATGGGCACCTCGAGGTAGCTGGCGGGCGGACGCTGTTCAGGGTCCGCTGCCTGGACGTCGACGATTGGCCCGAGCCGCGCCTGCCGGAGGCGGCTCCGGTGGAGGTTGATGCTGCGGCGCTCTGCTCCGGGCTGCGCCGTGTGGTTGTCGCCGCGGCGACCGACGACTCGCGGCCGATCCTGACCGGCGTCCACGTTGAGTCGGAGGCGGGGGCGCTGAGGCTGGTCGCCACCGACTCCTATCGGCTTGCCCTCACCGACATCCCCGGCCTACCGCTGCTCAAGGAGCAGGCGATCGTCCCGGCCCGAGCGCTGAGCGAGCTCTTGCGCCTGGCCGGCACGGCCGACGTCGTGGGTGTGGCCACCGACGAGACGAGCGCCGCCTTCTTCGCCGGTGCCTCCGTGCTCGTGACGCGGTTGATCGAGGGGGAGTTCCCGAACTACCGCCAGCTGATCCCTACCTCGCCGGCGTCAACCCTCACCGTCTCGGGCGAGGATCTCCACGACGCCCTGGATCGGGTGGGCCTGGTGGCCGGCGCCGGCCACGTCGTCACGCTGACCCTGCGCAGCGACGAGGTTGATCTGCACGCGGCTACGCTGGAGGTCGGCTCGGCCGGGGAGAGCCTCACCGCCTCCTACGACGGGCCGGAGCTGCGGGTGAGCTTCAACGGGGTGTTCCTTCGTGATGCCCTGACCTGTCTCGGCAGCGGAAAATTGCGGCTTCGGATCATCGACACCCTCAAGCCAGTGGTGGTGGCTGGTGAGCTTGAGGGCACCTCCTACGTCGTCATGCCGGTGAGGACACCGTGAGCGGCGATGGCACCGGCCGACGCATGAGCAGGCCCGCTGTCCCGTCCTCCCGCCGATGCGTGAACCATGGAGGGAGGCCCAATGGACTCAGCTACCTCGACCCACGGCCGTTGGTCGGAGCTGCCGTGGCGCCTGCGGCGCGCGCTGATCCCCTGGGTAACGCTGGAGCTCCTGGTCAAAGTGGTCGAGGTCCCAAGGCCCCTACGAGGTGGGGTCAGGTCAGCGCATCCGTGGCCAGGCAAGTGGCGCTACTTCTCCTCATCGTTGTCGCGGGAGGCTGCAGCCTCGTCCTCGGGACGCCGGCAGCACGTCCGCCAATCGCGGCGTCGGAAGGGGCTAGCACGGACGAGCTGGCTCGGCCCCGAGTCGCCGAGCCGGACTCGACCCGGAGCCCCGAGCCTAGCGCTCGTCGAGTCCACTTTTAGGCTGGGAGGTGCGCTGGACTGTGAAGCACACGTGTGCGGCGAGGCGAGCCCGGCCGGTCGCGTTGGTAGTCGCGGTCGCTCTCGGCTTCAACGCGAGTTGCGGCGCCTTGACCGGCAGCCCTAGCCCACCACCTGGATCCCCTGCCGGCACCCGATCCGTTCTCCGAGTCGTCGACGGCGACACCCTCATCATCGAGCCCAAGGAGCGGATCAGGCTTATCGGCGTCGACGCGCCGGAGTCTGTGGCCCCGGCCAGGCCCGTGGAGTGCATGGCACGTGAGGCGTCTAGGTTCCTGTCGGAGCTACTCCCGACGGGCACAGCGGTCCGACTCGACTACGACGTCGAGAGGCTTGATCGGTATGGTCGAACATTGGCGTACGTGTGGGTCGATAGCACCGGCCTCTTCGTGAATGCCGAGCTGGTCCGGCGGGGTTTCGCGCAGCCGCTCACCATCCCGCCCAACGTGGCGCACGCAGACCAATTCGCTGACCTCGCGCTAGAGGCACGCCGCGCCGATCGAGGCCTCTGGGGCTCTTGTCCAGTCCCTGCACGGTGACGACCGGAACTGCGGCCGCCGATCCGTCCGGGTTAGCGAGCAGCCCGGCGACGACGGGCTTGCCGCGATATTGGCCGAGGGCGCCGTCGTGGGCTGCGACCGCTGTCGCGTGGCAGCGGCGGCAGTCGAGTCCGAGTGCTGCGGGGAGAGCCTCTGCCTCGACTGTTGGGGGGGGAGGACGAGGGCCCACGACCTCTTGTAACCTCCCGGCGCACCATTGCGTATGGCGCATGATATCGTACGGTATATGAAGACCTCGGCGCCCGCGCTGCTGCCGCTGTTCCGGTCGCAGCACCAGCTGGTGCTGCTGGGCGAGATCTTTCTCGGCCCTGAGCCGGACCTTTCGATCGCCGAGCTGGCCCACCGCACCGGCATCCCCGGCCCCACCGTCAGCCGAGAGGTTTCCAGGCTCGCGAATCACGGCGTGGTCCTGACCAGGAAGCGGGGGCGCCTGGTGCTGGTGCAGCCCAACAAGGACCTCCCGTGGGCGGTGGAGCTGCGCTCGATCCTGGCGCAGACCATCGGGCCTCTGGGCCTGCTCCAGGAGGCGCTCAGTGACCTGGAGGGCGCCGAGGCAGTCTTCGTCTTCGGATCGTGGGCGGAGCGCTACCGAGGAGAGGTCGGGCCGTTCCCCCAGGACGTCGACGTCCTCGTTGTCGGAACGGTCGAGCGTCCGCGCCTGCACGCGGCCTGCCGGCTGGTCGAGAAGTCACTTCGCGTCGAGGTCAACCCCGCCGTGGTGACGCCGGAGGAGTGGGCCGCCCGGGAACCGGAGTCGTTCGTCGACACGGTGAGGAGCCGGGCGCTCGTGGTCGTGTTCGAGCGCGACGGCAGGGACCTGGCCGCCGCCTCTTGAGCGACCGTGGGTTCGACGAGTCGAAGCATCGCCGCCAGCAAGGTCGATTCGCGCCCAAGCCGGCGCGACCGCCACCGCCCGGGGCTCGGGAACGACTCCGCGACCAGGCCGACTCCGAGGCGCGGCGCGAGCCGCAAACCGAATCGGTCGACGACCTCATCGCCCAGCGCCGCATCGAGCGCGTGCCGCCCAACCGGGCGGCGATTCGGGACTGGGTCAACGACGCCAACAGGCACCTGAGGAGCGCAGAGACCCTGGCCGACAGCGACCCGCGCCTGGCGTACGCCGCGTGCCACGACGCCGTGCGCAAGGCGCTTACGGCCCACATGAGCGCCAACGGCCTGCGCCCGAGAGCGGGGGAGGGCGCCCACGTCACCGTCATCGCCTACGGCCGCGAGCGGTTGCAGGGGCTGATCGGCGACGACGTGCTCGACGAGCTCGACACCCTCCGACGGGTCCGGCGGATAGCCGAGTATGGCGAGGCTCCCAGCTCCAGCGTCGACGCCCAGGAGGTGCGAGCAGCCATCCCCGTCGCCCGGACCACGGTCGACGCCATCCAGGGTTGGTTCGTCAACTCCTCCGACGCCGGGGCCGGAGGGGCCAAGCCGCCGCCCACCAAGCGCCACCGGTAGCCCGGAGGGGGATTACTGCAGGGTTCCGGCTGATGCGGAGGACGGCTCTGCCTTCTCCAGCGCAGCGGCGAGCGCGGCGCGGGCCTCGGCCAGCTCCTGCTCGAGCCGGTCTGCGTGGCGGGTGACGAACTGGTGGAGGCCGACCTTGTGTTCGGCGACGCTCTGGCGGTGGCGGGCCATGTCGGCCCGGCGGTTCGCACGCGCCAGCTGCTCTTCGAGACTGGCCACCAGCGCCACCGGATCATCCTCGGCACCGGCGTCGAGGAGCCGCCGCTCGGCCCGGGTGGCTCTGCGGGCGATGGCCGCGAGGAGGGTCTCGGGGACCGGTCCCGGATCCGAGGGCGTCCCCTTGGCCCTCCAGTGCACGCCGCGGGCGTCGACCTCTACCAGTCCGGCGCCGGCGGGCAGCTCCCAGTCACGCACCATGCCGATGGGCGTAGCCAGGACCCAGCGGTGGGCGAAAGCCAACGCGGCCGCCCGCTTGTACGGGCGAGCCGGTTCGCGGAGCAGGTCCGAGCGCGACACCTTCACCTCGTAGGCGATGCGCTCGTAGCGTCCCGAGCGCCACAGGTTGCAGGCCAGGGCGTCGATCCGCTGCGCCTCCCCGCCTGTCGCCACGTTGAGCTCGACCAGGAACGCCCACTCCTCGGCCAGGCTTCCTCGACCATGATGGCGGCGCAGGGCCGCGAGGATCTCCGCTGCGGTCGCCTTGGGGGGAGGGGCCACTACTAGCGAGCCGACGAGGTGCCGAGCAGCCCGTCGGCCTCGATCGACTCCCACAGCGCCAACCGTTTGCGGGCCGCCTCGATGCCCTGCAGCCCGTTGGCCCGAACGACGCCCTCGACCATGTCGTCGACCACAGCCTGGGGCTGGCGACCCCGGGCGGGGACCGAGACTCGGGCGGTGCCGTCGGGGTAGCGCCTGAGGCTCCGGCGCTCTTCGATGGGCAGGGTCTTGAAAGAGGGCGCCCGCAGGCCGTGGCGGCGGGCATGGGCGGCCAGGCCCCTGGCGAGGCAGGAGAACTCGCTCAGGGACACGCCCGGCCCGAGCTCCGCCGACTGAGCAGTCCCCCCGCCGTCCCCATGCCCGGCTTCTGCGACCGAGGCCTCCGCCTGGGCTCGGATGGCGCCGGCCCCTGTCCCCGCGGGGCCGGCGGGGCGAGGGGGCTTGTCGGCATACTGGTTGCTGCCCGGGCCCCGGCGGGCCGACCCCAAGGTCATCAGCGGCTACGGCGTCGGCCGGCTCTCCTCGCGGCCCGGCCGGTGTCCTCTTCTGCCGCCTTCTCCCGCTGGCGGGCGACCCAGGCGCCGAACCAGCCGGTCCGGCGGTGGCCGTTGGAGCCTGGGTCGCTGCTCGCCCCGCTCGCCCGAGCGGCGGCCTTGGCCTCCTTGCGGCCGAGCAGGGCCGGCTCGGCGGTGATGCCATAGAGGATCTCGGCGAACACCGGGGCCAGACGGGAATCGCCGGCGAGCAACTCGCCGTTGTTCGCCGCCGACCGCCATGCCGGTGACTCCGGGATCGCCCCCACGAAGGTGTAGTCGTCGAGGAGGGCGGCGACGTCGGTCGTGTCGGCGCCGATGCCCTCCTCGGACTTGTTGAGCAGGACCCGGACGGCGGCGCGCTCATAGGCGTCGCCGCCGGCGTAGACGGGGTCGGCGATGGCCGTCAACCAGCGGGAGGCGTTCTCGATGGTCACGTGATTGGGGTTGATCACGACCACGAGGCGGTCGGCCTCGGACAGGACGAACTCGGAGAACAGCTGATGGTGTTTCTCGGCCACGGGAGTGTCCACGACGATCCAGTCGAACATGGACCGCAGAACGGTCACGACCCGGGCGTAGAGGGCGGGGGTGACCACTCTGGGGTCGGCCTCGGCCAACGTCGGTGGCCCGAACAGGATGCTCATGTGGTTGTCGTCGTCGTGCACCAGCAACCGGGACAGAGTCTCCTCGTCGATGGCCGCGGGGTCGGTGTGGACCAGATCTGCGATGGTGGCCTCGTGGGCCGTGCGGAGGTAGCGGGCGGCGTCGGCCTGCTGGACGTTGGCGTCGACGAAGACCACACTGCGGTTGGCCTTGCGCAGGGCGTCGCCCAGGTAGGCGGCCAGCGCCAGGCTGGTCGAGGACTTGCCGGTACCGCCCTTGGGGCAGGTGAAGGCGACCACCCTGCCCGCGCAACCCCGTCGCGCGGGCGCCGCCCGGGCCCGTGACGGACGGCGAGGTCCTCGAGCGGCCGCAGGAGCGGGGCGGTCAGGGGCCCGACGGTCGAAGTCCACCATGGTGGCCGCCGTAGGCAACGGCCGGGCGGGAGCCGGCGCCCCCGGCCGCCACCCAGGGCCGACCCTGTCGCCGGGCCCGGGCTCGACGACCAGGCGGCGGTCAGCGCCTCCAGCGCCGAGGGCTTCGGGCCGCGGCCATCCCGCGTCGTCATCGACGAGGTCGACAAGGTCGTCGTCGACGGGATGGATCGGGTCGTCGGGCTCTTCCCAGTCATCCCACGCCGGCGGCTGGGCGGCTGCTGCGGCAGGCACCGGCGAAGGCCTGGCCCACAGCCCGTCCTCCTCCGCCCCCCACCCCTCCGGGGGGTCCTGCTGGCCGTCTTCGGGCGCGGGCTCGGGTGCCGGCTCGGTCTGGAAGAGATCGTCGAGACCCTCAGCCGGAGGCAGGAAGCCCACGCCCGGAAGCTGGGACAGGGCATCGAGGACGTCGTTGGGCGAGAACGGGATGTGCAGGGTCGTCAGGTCATCAAGTGGCGGCGAGCCGTTGCCGGTGAGGAGGATCACCCGGTGGTCGCCCCTGGCGAGACCCCCGGCCAGGGAGCGCAGCCCCGGGGCCACGATGTCGCAGAAGACGAAGGCGAGGTCCTGGGGGTCATGACCGGCCATGGCGTCCGCCACGGCCATGCGACCACCGGGCCCGTCGTCACCGGCCAGGTTGACCACGTCGGCGAAAGCCGCCTCGCAGTACCCCTGGCTCAGCAGCGAGCCCAGCTCGGGAAGGCCGACGACCACCAGCCGCCCACCGGAGGCGCTCACGCCGCGTCTCCAGAGGCGGTCATCTGCTGTCGCTTCTGCTTGAGGGCCAGGGCGTCCCTGTCCTTGGAGTTGGTCGAGAACACCTCCGGGCACCATCTCGGCACCGGACCCACCAGGATCGCAGAGTGGCGCCCCATGAGGTCCTTGTGGATGGCCATGGAGGGTCGTCCCTCGCTGTCCTCGGAGGGTTTGACCGAGCCGGCAGTGCGCAGGAAGGCGAGGTTCTCCTCGGAGGCCTCCACGCCGCACAGGGTGAGCGCGGCGATGGCCTCCTTGCGCGTCTCCATCTGCAGCACCACCACCCGGGAGATGTAGGAGTCGAGGTCCCTCGAGGTGATGTCGGCCAGCTTCTGGGTGGCGAAGATGGGCAGCACCCGCTGGGACCGGCCCTCCCGGCCCAGGCGCTCGAGGGCGGCCAGGGACTGGGGATGGGACAGGAAGGTCCACGCCTCGTCGACGATCATCGTGCCGCCCTTGGCACGCATGAGGATCTCCAGGCTGGCCCGGGTGACGAGGCGCAGGGCGGCTGTGGCGATGCGCTGGGTGCGGTTGTACTCCGACTGCTTGGTACCGGCGTCGGGCAGGCCGAGCTCCCGGTCGAACTCGATGAGGGTGAGCCCGCCGCCGCCCACGCCGAAGCCCGCCCGCGGCTTGTAGCTGACGCCCAGGGCGAACAGGGTGGAACCCTCGACCTGGGCGCTGATGTTGTCCAGCACCTCGGCGTCGGTCACGTATTCGAGGGCCTCACCGACGCAGCGGGCGCCGGCGTGGGCACCGCGGGTCAGGCCCCGGCTCAGGTCGAGCTCCTGGGCCTGGGTCCAGCCCTGGCCCAGCACGGAGAGGATGTGGTCGGTGGCGATCTCCGCCGCCGTCTCCGGGGCGGCGTAACCGAAGGGGTCGAACGCCCCACCCGCCGACTCCAGCTGGCTCATCGACACCACTCGGCCGCCGACGGCCTGCGCGAAGGGGGCCAGGCTGTCGGAGGGCTTCGGGTTGATCACGATGCAGGTTTTGGTGTCGAGGGCGACCTGCGTGGCGATCATCTGGATCAGCCAGGTGTTGTGGGTCACGACGAAGGCGTCGGTGACGTAGAGGTGGTCGGGCGCATCCACCCCGATGCACTGGGCGGCCTTGACGCCGACGAAGGTGATCTCGGCGAGACGACGGACAGGCTGGGACGGGCGGAGCGAGTACAGGGCCGCCTTGCGCTGGAGGCGGAACGGCACGACCCACCTCGGCAAGCGCAGGGTCAGGCGGTGGTCCGGACGCGACCCCTGCCGGCCTCCGCAGTGAGGCGTCGGGACCTTCCTCCCGCTGGCGGTGCCGCCGAGGGACTGGACGAGCTCGACGATCCCGTCGGCGAGGCGGGAGGAGCTCGTCGTGAGCTCGACTGTGCTGTCGGTGCCCTTCGACCTACGCCGGGGCATGCCGGCGCTGTCCAGCAGCCCCTGGAGCAGCGCGATCCGCTCGGGAGGCGACGCCCGTAGGTAGCGCTCCGGGATGAACCGGTCAGACCTGCTGTCGTAGCGGACGCCGAGCCCGCCGAGGCGCTCCCGCAGCGAGCCCGTCGGGCCACCGTCCCGCAACGCCTCGGCGATCTCCGGCTCCGCCCAGGCGAGCGAGACGTGGGGCGCGAGACCGCTGTCGCCCAACAGAGCACCGAGAAGGTAGGGCCTGACCGGCAGGGGCTCCTGGGCGGCGTACTCGACCGGCGCCACCACAGGAATCTCCCAGCACCGCCGGCCACCGGTGGCGATGAGGTCGTCGCGTAGCTGGGCCGTGGTCCGTACGCTCCACGGCTTGTGCCGAACCCGGTCGCACTCGGTCCGCACCGCCCACAGATGCTCCTCGTCGCACTCGGTGGAGGAGCCGTCGTCGAAGGTCACCCGCCAGATCGGGCGCATCCCCTGGGGGTAGATGTCCGTGACGGCACGGGCCTTGCCGTCCGAGCCGATCACCTCGTCGTCGACGGCCAGCTCGCCCATCAGTCTCCACCCCGCCGGGGTCAGGATCCTGGCGTCGAGAGGCTGGGCCTTGCCCCCTCCCGGCTCCCCGACGATGGCCATGGCCGGCGGCTTGTTCTCGGCCGACGCGGCGCCCGGGTCCAGCAGCACGCGGGTCATGTCTGGCAGGCCCAGCCCGATGTGCACGCCCGTGGGGTCGCCGATGTGGCTGAAGGCGGTGAGGCCCGAGTAGGCGATCACCGAGGCTGTCATGTCGTTGGAGAAGTCCCGGTTGCGGCCGAGGCGCTTGGTGGAGCACGGCTGGCACTCGTCGAGGGCGAGCATCTGGCGGTGCACCAGGGGGGTGGCCTCGATGCCGAAGTCCCGCCGCAGCACGTCGATGTAGGTCTCGTCCGCGGGCTCGGCTCGCCGACCAAGGATGACCGAGGTATTGACCAGGGTGGCCGGCGCGCCCCGGGCGAAGTAGGCCTCGGTGGCGGCGGACAGGCCGAGCAGATCGAAGTCCTCGACGTGCTCGATGTCGCCGGTGCGGGACTGCTCCTCGATCTGGGACTTCTGCCGCCGCTGGGCGGCCCGGGCCCGTTTGCGGGACACCTCTGCGTGCTCGAGCTCACCGCGGATGGAGACCACGATGGTCCCGTGCTCATGGCCGCCGGCGGCCGAGAGCCATGCCGACCCCGCGTTCATGATCGGCCGGGTGAACCCGTTGGTACGACCGAGCACGGCCGCGAACTCGAGGGCGTGGTTGCCGTCGATGTCAAGGTGTGTGCGGTGCTCCTCGATGAAGACCTCGGCCCCCCGACCACGGTTGAACCACGACTCGAGCTGGTCTCGCTCGCCTGGATCCTGCCCCTCCGCCTTCTTGGGGCGGTGCCCGCCGTTGCGGGCGAAGATCCCGGCCACGGCCCGGTGGTCCCGCTCGTAGGCGTCGAGGTCGATAGGGGCGTCGGGCTGCATCCGCTCGGCCAACCCGCGCAGGGTCCCGGCCACCGTCTCGGCATAGGCGCTGGAGCGCAGCTTGGCGCCCACGAAGACGCACTTGTTGGGCACGGCCATGCCGGCGAAGGCATCCTTCTGGTACTGCGCCAGGGCGGGACTGGCCTCCATGGGTGGCTTGGGCACGGCGTCCCAGATGACCGAGAGGATGTGGAACTCGCGGTTGTTGGCCAGGCGCTGCAGACCGCCCAGCGGCCGGGGCGACGTCTCGCCCAGCTCGGCCAGCAGGGCGTCCAGCGGCGCCCCGATGGTGAGCTGACGGTCGTGGCCCTCCCACTCGAAGGGGGCGGTGGGCATCACGAAGTAGAGCCAGACGGACTTGTCGAGCCCGATGTGCAGGCCGGTGTCGCTACGCCACGCCCAGGGGGTCGTATGGCCCTCCCCGGTGACCGGATCGAATGTCTCCACACCGCCGGCGGCGAGGGTGCGGGCTCTCTTGGCCATGCTGCTCATCGGACGACCGCCCGGGCCGTGGTGGTGGTCGACGTCGATGTGGTGGTCGACGTCGATGTGGTGGAGGCCGGCGGAGCGGGGCTCGTGGGCGGCAGCAGGCTGGGCGGAACGCTGTTCCCCGGCGCCGCGTCCACTCGGTCGGCGTTGGAGAACGGGACGAGGGTCGGGCCGCTTCCGGGCGGGCCCCACGCCGCGACCGTGGGCAGTGCCCGTTCGAGGTTGCTCAACAGCAGGTCGTAGCTGGCAGCCAGGAGGAAGGACGGATTGGCTGCGAGCCGCATCTGAACCTGCACCTGGGCGACCACGCCCTCCTCCACCCCGTAGGGGTCGGCGACGGTGGGGACGCCGACGATCTCGTAGCCGTTCAGGCCGCGGTAGCGCCGCGGCCCTGCGTCGCCACTCAGCACGTACAGCGCCCGCTCGTCTCCGGCTGCGAAGGCCCTGGCCCATGAATGGATCTGGTCCCGGGCACCGACCGACAGAACCGCCTCGGGGTAGATGCGGTCATAGGGGACGGGCTTGAGGAATCGCGTGTCGGCCAGGGGGGCAGGGCTGAGGGAGGGCAGTGAGTGCACGACCGGGCCCGTCGGGGTCACGGCCACGCTCACCGACAGGACGAAGGCCTGGCGGTTCGCCCCCACCAGAAAGCGGTGGATCTCCACCGTCTGGCGACCCAGGGTGGTGCGGGCGGCGGAGTCCCAGACCAGGTAGTCGTAGGCCAGGGCCAGCGGACGGGTGCTCCGAGGGGCGCCGGTGGAGGCATCGGTCCCCGACGGCGCTGAGCGCCCAAGGGCAGAGCTGATCTCGGGGCGGGTCGGCAGGGCCGTCTGGCGCCCAGCCAGGTAGTCCTCGGCCGCGCCCTGGGCGAACCCGGAGTAGCGAGGCGGTTTCTCGGCCACCGTGCCGGAGGACCCGGCCGCTCCCAGCAGCAGCGAGCACGGCCCCATGAAGGCGGCGAAGAAGAGGGCCCCGACGATCAGACGGGTGCGCCTCCGGGCGATCGTCGAGTGATCGCGGCGGACGGCGCTGTAGCCGGGCACCGGAGGAGAGGTCATTCTGGAGGTCCTTTCGGAAGCTGGCCCCACCATGCCGTGGCCGCCGTCGACCGCCTCCGGGCCCGGCGGCGCCGGTTGGCCGCCGATGGGCCGGCACCCGATCGCTGGCAATTCAATAAGGACGGGTTATCATCCAGGGCATGAGATTTGGCGATCTTGACGAGATCCCACCCGAGGACCTGGAGGGGATGCGCCCGAGCCCGGCCGAGCTGGCCCGGATCACCGACCCGCGCGAACGCCTGCTGCAGGCCGATCGCCATCTCCTGCTCTACAAGAAGGCCATCAGCGACACCTCCGCCGTCCGCCGCCTGACCGTGTTCCATATGATCGAGGAGTTGGGTACCTATGACGTCGACCAGGTGGCCGGGCTGCTGAACACGAGCAAGCCACGGGTCAGTCAGCTGCTCGCAGAGGTGCGCAAGGAACTCGGGCTGCCGCCCTCGCCCCGGGGGAACCGCCGGGGCAAAAGCGTCCGGACCGAGCTCATGGAGCGACTGCGCAACATTGCCGACGACGACCCTCGGCTGCCCCTGATCGCGCTGGCCCTGGGCGAGACCCCCGAGACGATCGCGGCCGCCGTGACGTCCTCGGGCTGAGAGCGTCGGCCAGCGAGCTGCCCATGGCGTTTGCACCAGGCACCGACTACTACGAGATCCTGGGGGTGGAGCCCGATGCCACCACCGAGGAGATCAAGCGCGCCTACCGCAAGTTGACCCCCCTGACCCATCCGGACACCGGGGTCTCCACGGGGCTGTTCCGCCTGATCACCGAGGCCCGGGACTGCCTCGTCGATCCTGACCGGCGGGCGGACTACGACCGGGACCGGGTGGCGGGCTCCTCGGCACCACCGCCCGGGCCGAGGGCCTCCCAGCGCCCTTCGCCTCCGCCGCCACCTCAGCCGCCTCCCCCTCGCTCGGCGCCTATTCCGCCGCCTCCGGGGCCAGCTCAGGACCAGGCCTACGAGACCTCCGACCACCCGCCGCCCGGCGCTGGGCGTCTGGTCCGGGGCCGCATCCTCGCCGAGCTGAGGGAGCTGGGTTGGAAGCGCGCCCTGGCCTGGTCAGCGACGCTGGGCGCGACGCTGGCCGTCCTCACCGCAATCCGCATCGCCGTTCTCCCCGTTCCGGACACGCTTCCCGCCGCCCCGGCCCTGAGGCTGGGCGACTGGGGCGGCACCGGCGGCCGCATCGGTCTGTCCGCCTTCATCGCCGCAGCCGTGGCCCCTGGGGCAGCCGTGTGGTGGGCCGGTCATCGGTACCGGATCCGCCTGGCCCTCGGGCTGGCCGCCATCCCGGTGGCCGAGTTCGTCGTCGCCGGCGTCGTGGCGGTCACCGCCGCCCTGGTCATCGTCTGGCTGGCCCGGGCCGCGTGGCGCCTGGTGCTCTGGACATACTGGGCGCCATGACCACCCGCCGGCGGGGTGGCCTGCGCCTCGAGTTGTCGCAGCGAGGGGCTAGACCGGCGGGCGTGGACGCCGGGGCGGAAGCGGGACCCTCCTCGGGCGCAACAGGCCCCAGGCGCCCCGGGGCCCGGCCGTGACCTGGACCGACGACAGGCTCGAGCCCGTCTTCCTCGCCGTTCGTGCTGGCGTCGCCGCCCGCCGCCACCTGATGTGGGCGGTGGCCACGGCCAATCCGGGCAGGGCGCTGTCCGCTCAGGAAATCGCCGAGGCGGCCGGCCTGGACCCCAAGGCCGTGGCCAGCGATCGCCGGTACGCGGTCTGGGCGGTTCTCGCGGCGCGTCCGGGGGAGGTGCTGTCGGCCAAGGAGGTGGCGGAGGCGGCCGGGCTGGACTTCCGGGACGTGCCCGGCGTCCAGGCCGAGCTCGAGGCCCTCTCGGGGGTAGGCGGTCTCGGCGTCGCACTGGTCGGTCCGGGAAGGGCGCAGGCCGCGGCTCAGCACCGGCCGGCGGGGGGTGCGGTGCGCCGGCCGACCCTGGAGCCCGGGGCGGTGGTCGTCTTCCCCGTCCACGTAGTGGCGCCAAGGATTGCCGGAGGGCGCAGGAAGCTGGCGGTCACCACCTCAGCCGCCGAGCACGCCTACCCCCTCCGGCTGTCACGGGAGCCTGGCGATCCTGTTCGGCCTGGGCTCACGAAGGTGGCCTACACGGCGCGGGTCGACAAGATCCTGGTCGAGGGAACGTTCTGGGTGGGCGTGGGCCTGGCGCCCGAGGAGGCCCTGCCGGAAGCAACGGCCTCGTTCTCGACCACGACCGGCGGCACGGTCGACCCGCCGGCGTGGGCCCACCGGCTGCCTGCCAGCGTGGCGGTCGACGTCGCGGCTCCCGATGCCATGCGCCGGGCGCTGCGGCGGACAGCGGAGCTCGGAAGGCGGGCCTGGGAGCACCAGATCCCCGAGATCGTCCACGGGATGATCGCCAAGCAGGTGAGCCAGCGGCGAGCCGAGATAGCACGCGTGTCGGAGTACTTCAGCGCCGATGACGCCTTCCAGGAGTGCTATCTGTCCGCCCTCGAGGTCGCCCGGGGGTTCTGCTCGCCGGCCCGCCCCGACACGACGTGGGGCCACGCCCTGTGGGCGCCGTTGCCCCGGGACCTTCGGCGGGGGATGGGGCGGGGCGACGGGAACTCCGTGGCGGTGCGAGACGTCCGGCGCACCCTTGAGACGCTGGGGGTGTTCGACCTCCCCGAATCAAGCCGGCTCGAGGAGGCGCGGCGGCTGTTGGGCCTCCACCAGGCTGTGCGCCGACTGCGCCGGACCAACCCCGCCCTGGGCGAGGACGCGGCGCTGGCCGAGGTGGAATCGCTGGCGAGGAAGGACCCTCTCTCCGTCGCCCCATCCCAGAGCGATGACATCATCCGCAGGGCGCTGGACCGGCCGAAGGCCCCCCTTCGCCTCGACGCCGAAGTCGGGGAAGGGGAGGAGACCCTGGCCGCGCTGGTGGGCATGGAGGACCTCGCCATGCCGGGGGAGCAGTTGGGCGGCGTGGACACCCTCGCCCTGCTCCTGGGGATCGAGCCCGAGGAGGTGAGGCGTGAGTTCCCCGACCTCGCCGCCTACGGGCACGAGCTCCGCCCCGGTGCGGAGGTGACGCTCGAGCAGTTGATCGGCCTGCAGCGCCGGCTGGGCACGATCAGGGACCAAGACCCGGCCTTCGTCGGAGCGCCATTGGGCGACGCCCGGGACATCGGAAGGCAACTTCGGGTGGGGGCCAGGATCGTCCGGGAGAAGTTCCCCCACGTCGTGGCCCTCGCCGAGGGCGGCGGGTTGGTAGACGAGGCGGTGCTGGGCCAGCTCGAGGCGTTCCAGCGGCGGCTGTTCGACAAGTGGAAGCGCGGCGGGGAGTCGTGGTGGCTGCCGGAGGACCGCACCCGGGCGCTGCGCCGCGCATGGTCGCATCTCACCGCCTCGGGCGGTATCCGGGAGCAGGAGCCGGCCTCCCGCTGAGGGGGGAAGCACCCGAGGCCCCCCGGAGGAGGCCTGGCTCACAACGGTCGTGTGCCGTCACCGACGTCCTTGGGTACCCGGATTGAGGGCGGCCACCTCGGTGCTTGCGGGGCAGGCCGCCCCTGATCGTCGCCGTCGTCCTGTGGGTCTCGCTGTTCGCGCCGTCGTTCGACATCGCCCCCGCGCTACCCGACGTTGGCGGCTGCCGAGGCGGTAGCTATCGAAGCGGGTGGTCGCCACCGCTGGCCGGCAACGACGGCACCGGTGGAGGTGGTCGACGCCGAGCGTGTCGACGTCGTCCGCACCTGGCTGGGCCTGCAGGAGAGCGTGGTTCGAGTGGAGCACACCCAGGCCGGATGGGAGGTGGCATCCGCGAGGACCGGTCCTGGGCGGGCCCTGCAGGGCGTAGCCGCCTGCCTGGTGCTAGGTCTCGGAGCTGGGTTGCTCGTCGGCCGTACCGTCCGGGAGACGACCATCGGACGGCCACGATCGAGAGCGAGCGGGAGACCGCAGTTGGTCTGAGTCCAGCCGGGGTGCGGGTCCGCGGCGCCCCTCCGCCACCGGGTGGCCGGCGACCCGGCCACGGCATGGTGACGGCGAGATGCGCGTCGGGAACCGGTATCGCCGCCAGCGTCGACGGCGTAGCTTCGTCCTCACGCGCCTCGGGCGCCTGGGCGCCATCGGGGCCACGCTCGGGCGGTGCCTGGTGGTGGCGTCGGTCGGTGCCGCGGGCCTGGTTTGGGCGTGGCGGGCACTGCCCTTCCCCTGGTGGGTTGCGCCCATCGTGCTGTCGCTGTGGCGGGCCGGCGAGGCCTCCAGCCCGGTCGGGCGTCGGCGGCGGGGCCAGGGACCGCGCTATGAGTCGCTGATGCGGCCGCCGCCGGGCGTGAGGGCGGCAGTCGAGGACCAGGCTCCGTTGTTCGCCATTCCCCCCCGGCGGCTCCAGGTGGTCGTCCAGCGCTACGGGCGGGGCCGGGCCCGGCATCTTCCGCTGGCCGCGGCCGCTGGCTGGTTCGGAGGCGGCGTGGTCATCATCGACGACGACCTGGCGGCGAAGAGCCGGTCCAGCCGGCCCGGGGACGGCATCGACGACGAGGTGCGGGCCGTCGTGGCCCACGAGCTGGCCCACATCTACGCCCTGCACAGCCTGGCCGTCCCGGCCCAGTGGTTCAGCCTGGCCGCCATCATCTCGGTCTGCGCCACCAGTGCGGGCTACCGGCGGCTGGTCGATGGCGCCTTCCTCCTGCCGTCGCTGGTGGTCCACGCAGCTGCGCTGGCAGCCGGGCTGGCGCTCTGGGCGCTGGCCATGCGGTGGGTCTCCCGTGCCAGTGAGTACGCCGCCGACGAGCGGGCGGCGGTGGTGCTCGGCGGCGGCGCCGCGCTGGCGGCCGCCCTGACCCACGACTTCGGATCCAGCTCAGGAAGATGGAGGGCGCTGTTCGCCACCCATCCACCGATCGACAAGCGAGCCCGGCGGCTCGCGACCCGCTGAATGGCTTTGGCCCCGTCGGCCCAGGCCACCGCGGCCAAGCTGGCCGCCGACGCCTCCAGAGCCGAGGCGCTCTCCGCCGTGGCAGCTGGCCGTCTCGACATCGAGAGCCTCGTCGGCCAAGCCGCGTCCGACCGGGCCGTCGCCCGCATCCGCATCGTCGCCGCCCTGACCGCCCTCCCGGGTTGGGGGCCGACGAAGGCCGAGCGGACGCTGGGGCGGTTGGGATGGGACGAGGGTCGGCGCCTCCAGTGGCTGTTGGGTGCCGCGGGGTCCTCGCGGCTGCGTCGCCTCCTCGAGGAGGTCGTCCCGTCGCCCCCGCCGACGGTGCCCCGGAGCTGGCCTTGGTTCGACGGGCGGGTGTCTTGAGCGAGCCCTGGCACGGCATCTACCGGCTGCTGGCCAGTACCGGCATGCCCAGGGGCGTACCGGGATGTCGCCTCGAGCTCGACGGCGAGGACACTTCCAGCGAGGCCGCGCTGGCGGTCGGCTGGCCGGATCTGCGGGTGGGGCTGGCCAACGACGGCGACGACGCCTCGGCGTTCCACGACGCCGGCTGGCGGGTCGTCCGCCTCGACCGTGGCGACGTCGACGCCTACGGGCGGGTCCTCGACGCCGTCGGGGCGGTGGCCTCGGCGGGTCTGGGCGGGGAGCGGCGCGACGCCGAACCGGTGCGCCTTCTGAGGGATGGTCCTGGAACCTACGACCTGGCGTGGCACGGCATCTACCGGCTGCTGGCCAGTACCGGGATGCCCCGCGCCACCCCGCGGTGTCCGCTCGGGCCCGAGGCGTCGGCGGCGCGCACGGTGGCGCTCGGATGGCCCGACCGGGCCCTGGCCCTGGCCCTGGACTCCGACGATGCGGCGGCCTTCGAGAAGGCGGGGTGGACGGTGGTGCGCCTGGCGGTCGACGACGTCCACGCCTACGGCCGGGTCCTCGAGGTGGTGGCGGCGCTGGCCATGTGGGGGCTGCTGGCCGAGAGTCGGCTGGGGGCCCGTCGGCGAGTGTCGGAGCCCGAGCAGGTGCTGTTGCGGGCCCTGGTGGATGCCGGGCTGCCCCCGCCGGAGCGCAACCTCACCTTCCATGCCCGCGCCGACGGCGGCGGCAGGGTGATCGCGGTTCCCGACTTCGCCTGGGATGAGCTGGAGGGCCTGCCCGTGCGGGTCGTCGTCGAGGTTGATGGGTTCTACTTTCACGCCGGCCGGGAGCTCTCCGCCGAACTTGCCGCCGCTGCGGAGTCCGATCCGGACCGGCGCAAGCAGCTGGCCCAACACCAGCGCCTCCAGGCGGCCAAGGACGCGGCCAAGCGCCGATCGATGTCGGCGCTCGGGTGGGTCGTCCTGGTCGTCCATGACACCGAGCTCGAGAACCTGGCGTCGGTCACCGACGTGGCCCAGTCGATTCGTCGGGTCCTGGACCGGCGCCTCTCTGAAACCCGGGCTGCGCCTCGCTGAACGGGCCGGGGGCGCCTTCTGACACCCACGGCATGGTGGGGTCGTGGACAAAGCCGGAGGTGCCCTGACGCTCGTCGAGAACAGTGATGACGGGGCCGCAGCGGCCGTGCCGGCGCCCGCACGTTCGCCGCTACTTCATCTCCACGCCGGGGTATGGCCGGGCGACGAGGGCTACGTGGTGGCCAACCGGGCAGGCCTGGAGGCTCTGGTGGCCGCCGTGGCCTCCTGCCTTTCGTCGAGCTCCGAGGAGGCGACCGCCGTGGCCGATGTGTCCACCGCCGACGGCGAGCCCACCCGGGTGATCGTGGTGCGCGACGACGACGGCGCCACGAGCGGCAACCGCTGGGAGCGGGCTGTGCTGCCGTATACCGACTCCGAGGCCCTGGACGGGCGACCGGCGGCGCTGCGCCCCTGGGCCCGCGACACGGTCATGGCCAGGGTGCTGTTCCGCTTCATCACCGGGCGCTCGGCCTGATGGAGACCTACGGCACGGTCGGAGGATCTCTGCGCGGCAAGGGACAAGGCTGGGGGCGGGGGAAGGTCAAGGCCGGCGCCGCCGGCGAGCGGGCCACCAGCGCTCTGCTGGATCGGATGTTCGGCTCGGACTTCGACGTCTACCTTTTCAACGACGTCTCGGTGCCCGGGCTGGACCGGGCGAATGCCGACCACGTGGTCGTGCGCGGTCGCCGGGTCCTCGTCGTCGACTCCAAGCGTTGGGCCCCCGGCTTCTACTGGAGATGGGGCGGCTGCCGGCGTGGTCGCCAGCGCTTCGTCGAGGGGGACAAGACCGAGGTGACTGCCATCGCGGTCGCCAACCTGGGCGACTGGCTGACCGCCCGCCTCGGGTACCGCCCGTCGGTGAGCGGCCTCGTGGTCGTCCACCCCAACCCCGGGAACCCGGGCCGGTACCGGACCTGGGCGCTGCGGCTTCCGGGAGGGCTGGCGCTGCGGGTCGGGGAGCGGGCCGAGGCGCTGATCCTCGAGCGACTGGGCCGGCGAGCTCAACCCGACGCTGCCCTCCTCGAGGCGCTCCACAGCCTGGTTCGACCCTGATGGCCACTCGCCGCCGTCGAGGTCCCTGGGCCTGGAGGGGCCCGGTGGCTGCCGTCGTGGCCCTGGTCGCTCTGGCCGCCGGCGCACTCTTCCTCCCAGTGGGGGTGGTCCTCTACGCGATCGCCACTGCGGTGTGCTCACTCTGGCCGAAGCCCGACGACTACCGACCCGACACCCCGGCGGCCCGGGCGGCGGAGACCTGCCGAGCCCTCGGCGCCAACCTGCGCCGCCCGTGGGGAGCGAGGGTCGGCTTCGGCGACCCCGGGGAGGCCGTGGAGTCCACAAAGTCACTCTGGCCGCCCACGCGGCTGTCGGCCTGGTGGGGAGCGGTCGCCGGAGCTGTCGTCGCCTGGGGCACCTCCATCGCCTGGCGGGCGGCGTCGGGGGCGCTGGCGGCGGCCGAGATCGGGTGGCGGCCCGGTGGCCTGCGCCTGCCGGCGCTCACCGGAGTTGCGGTGTTCCTCGCCTCCCAGGCCGGCGCCGCCACCCGGCGGGCGACCCGGCACGAGTCCGAGGCAGCGCCGGCGGTGCGGCTGCACCGCGCCGCGCTGGCGGCCGCACTTCGCCGGCCCGTGGTCATCGCGTCGGTGCTCGTCTCGAGTGCCGTCGGCGCCGGGGCCGGATGGTGGCTGGCCGAGACACTCGGGTGGCCGTCCTCCGCCACGCCAACCACCCTTGCCGTCCTCGCCGCTCTGGCCACCTTCAGCGTCCTGTACGGGGCCGCCGAGCTGGCCGAGTGGCGGGCGATGGTGCGGGCTCGTGACGAGTGGCACGAGCGCTGGCTGGCCGTCCCACGCCTGGGGGTGCCGCCGCCCATCTTCGTCGTCGCTCACCGGCTGCCGAAGGAGGCGCCCACCCACGAGGTGGTGACCTTCCAGATCCCACCCGGGGCCGACCTCGCCTCCTATGACCGCCACGGGCCGCACCTGGCTGCGGCGTTGGGCTCGGACACGGTGCTGGTGGCAGCCATGGCGTCCTATGACGAGGGCGGCCGGCCGATCCCCGGCTCCCAGCAGTCGCTCGGTTTCCAGGTCGTCCATGCCGTCGTGCCCTTGGGTCGGGCGCCGCACCTGCGGGCCGGGCTGGACTCCTTCACCCGGCGGTTCGTCATCCGCCACGCCTTCAAGGAGGCGTTCACCGCGCTCAAGCTGGGAGCCCCAGAACTGGCTGCGGTGAGCTCACTCGCCGCCGGCGAGGACCAGCTGCTGCTCGAGACCCAGTGGAAGCTGGGCCCGGGCGTGGTGGCCGAGGACGTCATGGGCAAGTCCAAGGCGGTGGCCGAGAAGATCGGTGCCCCCTGGGTCTCGGTCGGGCGACGCAGCACCGGCGTGGGCCCGGACGAACACCACTCCGAGTTCGTCTCCGTCGTCTTCGGTGATCGGCCGGAACAGGTACGCCTGGCCGCGCCGGTGGAGGCAACGCAACGGTTCCTCGACCGGATCCGTTGGGACGGGTGGTTCTGGTCGTGCGGCCTGAGGGGGGCGGGAGGCCAGACGCCCCGGTTCCTGGGATCGCGCCCGGCCCACCAGGGCCTGCTGGTCAGCGAGTTCGCGGCCACCGAGGGCTTGCCTTGGGAGTCGGTCGAGAAGGCCACGCCCGCGCTGGTGCCGACAGTCGGCCAGGCCTACGTCGAAGTCGAGGCCTCGGACGAAGCCGGCGGCTTCCGCATCGTCACCGGCGCGGTCGACCCGCTCGACCGGCCCTACCTGTTCATGGACCACGCCGACGAGCTGCTCCGTCCTCCCGGAGATCGCCCCGACGTCACGTTCTTCGTCGGCGTGGGCGTGGACGGCAAGCCGGTGCTGTTCGACCATGAGCACGAGCAGCCGCACGTCGTGGTCGCCGGCGCCTCCGGCATGGGGAAGTCGACGCTCATCCACTCGATGCTGGTCCAGCTGGCCACGAAGAACACCCCCGACCAGTGGGAGCTGTGGATCGCCGAGCCGAAGAACGAACTGCAGCGTTACAAGCGGCTGCCGCACGTCAGGCGGTTCATCGACCTGTCCACCCGCGGCTTCGAGAGCCATTACGAGGCCCTTGCCGCCATGCTGGGCGAGCTCGACGTCGAGATGGAACGCCGGTATGCCCTGTTCGACACCCTTCCGGGTCGCCCGAAGAAGCTGTCTGCCGCTCGTGGCCTGACCGACGAGCGCCTTCCGGTGATCACCTGCCTGGTAGAGGAGGCCGCGGATTTCTTCTTCGAGCCGGCGCTCAGGCAGGTGAACGGTGACGCGTGGAAGGCGGTCGTCTACCTCGCCGACAAGCTGGCCCGCAAGGCTCGCGGCGCCGGCATCTACCTGGTCTTCGCCACCCAGCGCCCCACAAAGGTGTCCATCCCACCGAACATCAAGGGCCAGTCCCGGCGCATCGGCTTCGGCTGCTCGACCCTCGTCGACTCCATGGTGGTGATCGATCAGCCCGGTCTGGAGGCGATCCGCACCCGCGGCCGCGGGATGATCAGCGGGATCAAGGGCTACCGCGGGTTCCGCGCCTACTGGCTCCGCCAGCCGGACGAGGAGAACCCTGAGGAGCCCGATGACATCGAGGACATCCTGCAGGGCATGGAGCTGCTCGACGAGGACCGGCACCTTGCGCCTGGCGGCGCGTCCGCTTCGGTGGCCGGTCCGCCGGCGATTCCCGCCGGGATCTGGGGCGACTGATGGTGGCCTACCCCTGCCGCTGCAACTGGGGAATTCCAGGCGTGGAGGCCCTGCCCGACCACTCCCACCTTGATGCTGGTGCGGAAGACCTCCTTCGCCTGAACCAGGGCAATGACAGGGCCCGGGAGATCGTCGCCCAGCACTACCCGCCCGAGGTCAGGATCTACGTCGACTGGAAGGCCGTCGTTCGGAGTCGGTGACCGGCGTCGAGGCCCTCACCGACAGCGCCGTCGACCGGCGGCGCATGGCGGCTGTTCGCCTCGGCCGACAATTGGCGGGCCTATCCTGGGCGGTTCCATGGCAGCTGTCCGTTGCTCGTCGGTCTCCTCGTCGGGCCACCGTTGTCGTCGACGAACGGCGGACCCGCGCGGCATCTGCCCGGCTCGCCACGGGACGGGTGGCGGCGGGCCCGTCAGGGTGCTCAGCGTGTCCTCCGACGCCCGTCACGTCGGTCGCGCCGTGACGGACGCCCTCCAGAGCGCGTTTCCCCGGATCTCGTTCCTGGTCTCGCACACAGGACGGCTCGAGACGACGGTGGAGTGGGCGGAGGGGCCGCAGGAGCCCGACGTCCTCGCCGGCCTGGTGGCCCTCTTCGGCGCCGGCTTCTCGATCGGTGCCGATGGACGGACCATCCGCGACGTACGCAGGCGGAGCGCACAGCCCGTGCTGATCCTGGTGCGTCATGGGGAGGGCCCGTGGAGGGCGGACTTCGACGACGCCCTGGCCCGCGGAGGGCCTGTCGGTGCCGCCGCGTGAGCCGCATACGAGCGCCCTGGCATGGTCACAGAATGGGGATCGCCTTTGTGGGAGCAGCCTCATCGGCGCTCGTCGAGGCGGAGATGCACCCGGCCGGAGGACGGCCCGGGACGGCCCCCGTCTGGCAGAATTGAGAGCGCAGTGACCTGCTCCGCAGCGGAGACCACGATGCCCGGGTTTCCTTCCCCTCCCGGCAAAGGGCCGGCGTGAGGGTAGGGGCCAAGCGACTCGGCGCGGTCGCCTCCGGCGCGCTCTCCCTCCTGCTGCTGGCGGCGCTGCTCATCGGCGTCCCGATCGGGCTTTACGTCCTGGCGGGTTGGCCGCTTCCACACGAGGTGCCCTCCTGGGACGAGGTGTCGAATGCTCTCACGAGCACCGACATCCCCAGCGCGTTCTACACCGGTGCCTTCGCCGTGGTGTGCTGGCTGGTCTGGCTGCAGCTGCTGGCATCGGTGGTGCTGGAGGCCGTGGCCCAGGTCCGCGGGGTCGCGGCCCCGGCCCTCCCTCTCGGTGGCCGCCTTCAGCGCTGGGTCCAGAAGCTGGTGGCCTCGGTCGCACTGATCTTCAGCGTCGTCGGACCGAGGGCTGCAATGGCGGCGCCGTTGCCACCCCCACCACCCCCGGTTGTCGCGTCGATGGCCGGAGTGGCCGCTCCTGTCGAGTCCGACAGGGCGCCGGCGCCCGGGCCGGTCTGCACCGTCGAGGTGCGCGAGGACCTCTGGCGGATTGCCGAGCGCTATCTCGGTGATCCCAACCGTTGGCGTGAGATCTTCAACCTCAACGTCGGGCGGGTCCAGCCCGATGGCGGCACCCTGCGCGAGGTCGACGACGATCTGCGTGCCGGTTGGGTCCTCGAGCTCCCGGCGGACGCCAGCCGAGCGAGCCGGTCTACGCCCGGCGAACCCGGCAGTCGGCCCTCCGCTGCCGTGGGCGGGCCGCAGCGAGGTGCCGCCGAGGCCCAAGCGCCCCGGACGCCCCAGGTGGCGCTACGGCCCTCTCCCGGGCGCATTGCCGCCGAACTGGCCGAGCAGGCGTTCGATCCCGACCCCGCAGTGCGCGAAGAGGTAGCCGCTCATCCGTTGACGCCGGGCGCGGTCCTTTGGCACATGACCTGCAACGAGCCCGAGCCGTCGGTCCGTCGGGCGCTGGCGGCGAACCCCTCGCTCCCGCCGGCGGCCCTGCTGGTGATCGGCACCTCAGCAGACGAGGCCCTGCGTGAGGCGTCAGCCCGTCACCCGTCAGCGCCTCCCCAGCTCATCAAGTTCTTGGCCGCCGACCCGGTCCACGAGGTCTCTCAGGCAGCCGGCGAGCGGCTGGCGGCGACGGGGCTGTCCTCGGTGGGCAGCAACCCGCCCTAAGGGTCCGCCAAGAGATTGATCGCGCATCACGCGGCCACGCTCTCGGCTTCGCGCTGAACAGCTTGAGGCTGTAGGCGCAGGGCCAACCCGGCCCGGAGGATGTTGATGGCGGCGTTCTCGTCGGCATGGGCCTGGTGACCACAACCGAGACATCGGAACACCGACTGGGAGAGCCGGTTGGCCTTCTCGCAGTGCCCACAGGACGAGCACGTGCGGGAGGTGTTGCGGGGGTCCACCGCGATCACTTCACGACCAGCATCTTCCGCTTTGTACGTGAGGAATCGAAGCAGTTGGCCCCACCCGGCATCGTGGATGGAGCGGTTGAGGCCGGCCTTGGCCGCGGCACCGTTGGGGTCGAAGGCGCCCTCCTCGTTGGGACGGGGAGCGGGCCTGCCGACCAGGTTGGTGATGGGTAGGTCCTCGTGGACGATGAGGTCGAAGGAGTCGATGAGGGCCCGGCTGGTCTGGTGGGCCAGGTCCCTGCGGCAGTTGGCCACCTTGCGGTGGTGAGCGGCCACCCGCTGGACGGCCTTGCGTCTGCGGTTGGAGTACTTCACCTTGCGGTCAAGATCCCGTTGGGCCGCAGCCAGGCGCTCGGCCGCCTTCCTGGTGAAGCGGGGGTTGGCCAGGTGCTCGCCATCGGAGGTGGTCAGGATGCTGGTCACCCCTAGGTCGACGCCGACCTGGCGGCCAGTGGGATCGAGGGGCCTGGCCGGCACCTGGTCGCACTGAACCACGACCCACCACTTGCGGCCCTCCCGCTTGACGACAGCCGTCTTGGGCCGGCCGGGAAGAGAGCGATGGAGCTTGACGCGGATGTGGCCCACGCCCATGAGGTAGAGCCGGCTGGTGTCGGAGTCCACCTTCCAACCCGAGGCCTCGGAATAGGTCACGCTGTCCCAGCGGTGACGGCCCTTGAAGCGGGGGTGGCCGGGTGACTCTCCCGCCCGACACCTCCGGAAGAAGGCCTTGTAGGCCAGGTCGAGGCGGGTGAGGGTGCCCCGGGCCACCCGGGTGCCGTACTGGGCCAGATCGGGATTCGTCTCGGCCATGTCGTTGAGGCCGGCGAACTGCTCGTACCTGGTGACCGATCGCTGCTCGGATTCCCATGCTGTCTTCCGCTCTTCGAGGGCGGAGTTGTAGAGCTTGCGCTGTTGCCAGAGCAGGTGGTCGAGCCTGCGTCGCTGGCCCTTGGTGGGCTGGAGCAGGTACTTGGCCGATCGGATCATGGTCGAGGGCAACCTACCGGGAGGGTGCGACATCTACGCCGGGGGAACGCGCTATCACTCTGGCAGCGCACCCTAACCACGCCAGGCGCGCCCGCTGGCGACGGCGCAACGCGGCGGGTCGCCGGCTGGCGGCGCTGGCCGACGCTGCCTCACGGCTAAATAGGGTGCCGCTGGCTGACCTGTTTTCGGTAGATCACCCGCCCCGAAAACAGCTCAGATGCGGAAAGGGCGGCGGACTCTTTAGGACTCCCGATCCTGTGGACAGGTGTGGACGGCCGGAAAAATAGTCGTGGTACTCCTTGACCCCGAAGGGCGATGGACGCCCTTCGGGAGGTCGAACCACAGCATGAATCTCTTGATCCTCGCCCAGACGGATGGGGCCACCGCGGTGGACTCCTTCCTGAACTCGCCCCTGGGCGACATCGCCAAGAAGTTCGCCGGGGTGCTTGCGGCGATAGTCATCATCTACGGCCTGTTCAAGATCGTCACCGCCGCGGCACAGGGTCGCGCCGGGGCGGCCTTTCGCTCCTTCCTCGTGATGCTGCTGGTCGGTGGTGCGCTCCTCGACCTGGGGCTCACGGGCAAGATGCTCTCCTCGGGGCTGAAGGTGGCCAAGGGGGGTATCGACCAGGTCACCGACATCGTCGGGGGCAGCGATGCGGCGCCCGGCGGCGCGCCAGCCAACTGACGGAATGGGCGTCGTCGCTCCGAGTTCCTCCGGCCACCGGCCGGGTCTCCTGGGGCGCCCTACGTCGCTCCGGTGGGGAGCGGGGGGGTGAGCGAGGAGTCAGCCCGCACAGGGCCGGTCATGCTGGTGTGCACGAGCGTGCTGCGTCGCGCTCCGCTTCGGATCGGCGGGCTAGGCGAGCGCATCACGTTCCACCGCACCGTCCGTGTGGCCGTCATCGCCTACGGGGCCGCCGGCGTTTTCCTCGGGTTCGTGGTCGGGGCGTTGGTGACCATCTTCGTCGGTGGCTTCAACCTCATCGTCTACGCCACCGCGGGTGGCGGGATGCTGGGCGTGGCCGCCGAGTCCTGGTCGCCCCTGCGCGGGGAGTCGATGCTGCGCTGGCTCGGCCTGATGGTCACCACCTCGGCCCGCCGACGCGTCGAGATCGAAGGTGCCTCCCGCCGGGTGTACATCGGTCTCTGCGCCCTCAACAGGGTGGCGGCCGGGCCCGTACACCTGAGGGGTGCAGCGGTGGAAACGGACCGTCCCCCGCTCGAGCGTCGAGGACGTCGGTCGCGGGCAGAGCTCGACCCGGCGACACCCGATTCGATCGACCGGCCAACCCGACGCAGCCGGCGCCCGAAGGTGCTGGCCTCGGACGGACGAGCGGCCTGAGTGGGCGTCCCCGACGACTGGCGGGCTGGTGCCCGCCGTCTCCTCCGCCAGGCCGCCCTTGGGGCTGCGGCAGTGGCGGCCGTGGCCGCCCCAGGCGGCGCCATCGTGGCGTTCGCAGCCGCGGTGGTGTGGGCGTGGCGCCGCGGGGACCGAAGGTGGGGCCGGGGCCGCACGCTGGGCCTCGTCGCCTTCGCGTGGTCGGCGCTGTTGGCCGGAACCGCATACGCGCAGTCGGCTCCGATCGGTGGCAAGGGGTACGACCTGCTTCCCGCCTGGCGCTGGGGACCGGGCGTCAGCACCCGCTTCGAGGCGAACCTCGGGGCGAAGGACGCCGGGGACTCGATCCTCCTGTCCATCTCCGAGGTCGCCTTCTCCATCGCGGGCTTGATCTGGTCGGCGCTTCTCTGGGTCGCCCGCCTGGCCGCCGGCGACGTCGGCACTGGCGGCTCCAGCATCGTGAAGGACCTCGTCACCCCGATCAACGATGGCTTCGCCTCCGTCGGCGAGGCCATCATGACCTCGGGCGTCTGGGCGGCGGTGGCCGTCCTCGGCGTGGTGATCGCCCTGGCCAAAGGGCTCAAGACCGGGGGGGCCGGCGTGGCCAAGTCCCTGGTCACCGTGATCCTGCCGCTGTCGCTGCTGTCGGTGATGGCCACGGCGGCACGGGGCGGAACCGACCAGCGGCTGTCACCCGGGTGGATCGCCGACAAGGCCGCCGCATCGGTGGTGGACATGGGCGATGCCGTGACCGACGGGTTCGAGAAGGCGACGCTCCCGGAGCAGCCGCCCAACGACATGGCGAGCTGCGAGCGCTACATCCGTCGGCTTCACGAGGAGTACGCCTCAGGCCAGTCCCCGGCCATGGCGGCGCAGGTATCGACGCTCTGGGAGCGCGCCTACCTGGCCCAGTGGCGCAATGCGCAGTTCTCCTCGGGGCCCATCGGCAAGCGCGTCGACTGCCGGCTCCTCGAGCTTCGAAACTCCACCCCTCGCCAGGAGCAGGACCGGCTTTCCGCGGCGGCCGGGGCTCCGGGGCCCACTGGCGGCAAGCACCTCAATGTCTACGGCCCTGATCGCGACAAGAAGGACAAGTTCCGCCGCCAAGTGGCCTGGGCCGCCTGTCGGGCCAGTGGAGGCGGGTGGGCGGTCGCCGACGAGTTCCGCGAGGTCGACGAACCGCCTGTCGTTCCTGAGCACTGCGACGACTGGTGGCAAAACGGTGACACCAAGCCGGACCCGGACAACGGCCGAGGGGTCCCGGTCTTCCAGTTCCAGGGCGGCTGGGGTGACGACGCCATCGCGCGCCGCACGAACGGCGGCGACGGCGCCAAGAACGCGAAGGACGCCCGGGACTACCTCTACGCCCTGAACGGCCACAACGGAGGCTACGGACTGGTCATGGGGGTCCTGGCGATCGCCATCGCCTGGATATTCCTGAAGTCCGTCGGAGGCCTCGCCTTCGGGATGCTCCTGGCGCAGTTCGGGCTGGTGGTCGGGGTGGTGATGCTCCCGCTTCTCCTGGTCGCCTGGGCGTGGCCGACGGAGGGCTCGACGAAGATCGCGGTCAAGACCGCGAAGCTGCTCGCCGCGTTCGTCGTGGCCCGGATCGTCTTCGGCCTGATCCTCGGCGTGCTGCTGGTGGTCGTGGGCGTCATGTACAAGATCGTCCCGGGCGGAGGGGACGGGTTCGGCGGCACCTTCTGGGCCGCGGTTGCACCGCTGCTCGGCCTCTGGATCATGAAGTGGACCCTCAAGCAGGTCGGCTTGGGCGATCTGCTCACCTTCAAGGGGGCCACGAGCATGGTGGCCACCCTCGGGCAGGCGCAGGCCGAGGGTCGGGGAGGAATCCTGCCCTACCGATACCGGCGGTTCCTCGACCCGATCTCGCGGTACTCGATTCCTCGCCGTTACGCCCGGATGGGATTTCGGCGCCTGCGGGGGCTCGGCGGAGGACCTGGTGGACGTGGTGCGCCGGGGGGTGCGGGCCCCGCGCTCGGTGGCGGCGGCCCTGGGGGCGCGGGTGGCGCCGCAGTGGGCGGCGGCGTTCTCGCTGGGGTCGGAGGCGGCGGCGGCCGCCGCGGTGCCGGTGTCGCCGGACCCGGGCGTGGCGGGCGGGGAGGGCCGCCCGCGGCTGTCGAAGCGAGTGCCGGCGCGCCTGGTATGTCCCGCTGGGCCGATCGGCTGCGGGCCGGCCAGTTGCGGACCACTCGCATTCCCAACTCGGTGAAGCTCGCCGCCGGCGTGGTCGGCCTTCCGACCCTCGGAATGCCCTTGCTGACAACCGTCGGCTTGCTCGCAGGCGGCCCGGCCGTGGCCAACGCCCTAATCCGTGGCACCAACGGCGCAGCCCAGCGCTTCGAGGGAAGTCGAGCGCTGGCGCGGTTCCGGTCCTACGCCTCATCTCAGGCGGAGCGAGCCGCGGGCGGAGAGCAGCTGTACTTCTGGCAGAGCTGGGCTTCGGTGGGCGCCAGGCGCCGCGAAGCCGCAGTGGGCCAGGAGACGGCCACTGCAGCGACGGACCCACGGATGGCCGACGCTGGTGGGCTGGGGATGGGCTCGGGCGCTTCACTGCGGCCCCGTCGGGTCTACGACGACGATGACCAAGCAGCAGCGGCGGCCGGCATGGAGGCGCGCATCCTCTCCGGTGAGTTCGATGGCCAAGCCGCCCTCGGCGATATGCGGCCACCGACAGGGCCGAACGGCGACGCGGCTCGACTAGCAAACGGGCAACCGCGGCCCGCTGGCCAAGGCGACGTGTCAGTGGCCACACCCGAGCTGGCGGGCGCTGACCCCTCAGGTCGCGGCCAGCGTCGGCGCCAAGCCTCGCTGCCGGGCGGGGCCGCGGCCGACGGCGCAGCACAGGAGCTTATGTCCACAGATGGGGCGCGCGGCGGGGCCCGCACGTACGACGACGACGGGCGACGCGGGGTGCCCGATGCATCCACGACGCCGGTTGGCCCGGCCTCACGCGACCGGGTCGCAGCGATACAGGCCACCCTGCCGGTGGAGCCCGGCGAGCTGCTCAAGTTCAATGCGGACACCTTCGGGAATGCGGCCAGACCCGGCATTTCGCGGCTGCCACTCGAAGACTTCACGCAGCAATACACACCGGAGGTCCGGGACACCTATCAGGCCTACGTGAGGCAGAGCGTCGACGCCCTGGTCGCTCGCAAGCCTGCGGGAACCACCTTCGCTGACACGACGGCAGCAGTGTTGGGGAATGACGTGTCGATGGCCCAACGGGTCATCGCCGCCGAGACCGGCCGAATCGTGGACTCGAAGGAGCTGCTGCGGACGCCGTTCTCCGACGTGGCTCCCCTTCTCGGCGTTGAGCTTCCTGGCAATTACGCCGAACACTTCTCACCTCGCCCACGAACGTCAATCGGACCGTCCGAGACGCCGCGTTCGGCCCTTGGGACGGGACAGGCGAGCGTGGCCACCGAGCAACCGGATCTGTCGTCGGGGCCTCCGACCCGTACCCGTCGGCCGGTGAGCGCGACGCTCGACCAGCAGAGGGACGATCCAACACCAGCGGTCGGCCAGGCCACTCCCAGCACCCGAGAGTTCGACGACAGCGTTGCCCCGCCGACGGCGGCCGCAGTCGCTACGCCCAGCCTGCACGCTCCTCCCGCAGAGCCCCGCCGCCGTACCGAGCGGCCGCCGGCGCCACCCGCCCCGGTGCCGGACC
>Ga0247719_1000285_pt1 | contig 34421 bp, 15 predicted proteins | sample 41E_DmetaG_FD_189046 | JGI IMG/M metagenome (GOLD analysis project Ga0247719, IMG submission 189046) | Soil microbial communities from hillslope of Landscape Evolution Observatory, University of Arizona, Oracle, AZ, United States - 4-1-E_D | ecosystem: Engineered > Artificial ecosystem >...
ACCGGCGCGGCGGAGTCGCGCGTCGGACATCGCAGGCGCCGCGGCGTCTTCGGTGCCAGTGTTGTGCCGCGCCGGTCAGAGTCGTCAGACACTGTGCTCGCCGCGCGTTGCGGTGTGGCACGCCGGCGCCTCGGCCGGACGCGCGGAAAAACGGCGCTCCGGCGGTGGACTCACGACGCCCGCGGCCGCTGGGGTGTGCCGGACGCTTTGCGAGGATCAGGGTCGGCCTCAGGCTGATGCGCGGCGCCGGTGGCGAATCCCTGCGGCCGCGGCCCGCAGCGCCTGCGCACCGTTTTTCGAGCTGTCGCTGACGCGCTGGCCGAACTGCGCCGGCGCCCCACACCGCCGCGCGCGGCGGAGTCGCGCAACGCCGATGTCGCGGCGCCGTGCTGCGCTGAGTCGTCGGACGTGGGACTCGCCGCGTGCGGCGGTGTGGCGCACCGGCGCCTCGGCCGGACGCGCGAAAAAACGGTGCTCCGGCGGTGGACTCACGATGCCCGCGGCCGCTGGGGTCTGCCGACCACTTGCGATGATCAGGGTCGGCATCTGGCTGATGCGCTGCGTCCGTGGCGAATCCCTGCGGCCGCGGTCCGCAGCGCCTGCGCACCGTTTTTCGCGCTGTCGCTGACGCGCTGGCCGAACTGCGCCGGCGCGGGGGGCGATCGTCGCGGCGCTGCGTCGGCAGGTCTGGGGCAGGGCGACTTTGAGCCCCGTGACACCCGAAGCGGAAAAACGGCCTCGGAGTGCGTCCCCGTCGGCAGCGGCGGGGTTTCGCCACCGACGCGCGGATCACCACGGTGCCGACCCTGATCCCTTACCGTCGCCCGGATGACCCGAGCCGCTGCCGCATCGTGAGGGCACGCGCCGGAGAGGCCGTTTTTGCACGGGGCGAAACGGAGCCCCGCCCCAGACGTGCCGGCGCCGCGCTGCGCAGAGTCGTCCAACGCGGGGCTCGTCGTACCGGCGGCTGGCGACAGCCGCGTCTGCGCAGGCGGCGGAGGCGCGGGGGGAGCTCGTCGCGGCGCGGCGGCGGCAGGTCTGGCGTGGGGCGACTTTGAGCCCCGAGCCCCGAGTCCCGTGTCGCGCGGACCACCCGAGCCGCTGCCGCATCGTGAGGGCATGCGCCGGAGAGGCCGTTCTTGCACGGGGCGAAACGGAGCCCCGCACCAGACGTGCCGGCGCCGCGCCGGCCGGAGTCGCCGACGCTGTGTTCGCGGCGCGCGGCGGAGGTGCACCGCAGCGGGGTGGGGACGGCGTCTGTCTCGCCGGCTACGCGAACAGCAGGCTCAGGCAGGTGAGGGCGGCCTCGGCCTTCTCGAACTCGCTCGTATCGATCTCGGCCGTCTCGAACCCGAGCGCATCGAGCTTCCGGCGCGTCAGCGGCGCAGAGGCCGCCGTGTGCACGACGCCGCCGGCGAGCAGCGCGTTCGCGCCGAATGGTTCCTCGATCGCGACCGGAACGACCTGCCAGCGCGCGAACAGGTCCGCGTCGATCCAATCAGGATTCAGCAGCACCGTGCCGTCCCCGATGAACGTCGCCGCCGACTTCAGGTGCAGACACCCCGTGAGCTGTACCGGGACGACCTCGTAGCCATGCGGCTCCACGATCCCGGCGAACTGGCGCGTCCCCTCGTCATTCGTGCGACGGGTCTGGCCGACGAAGAACGTGCGTCCCGCGAGCAGCACGTCGCCGCCCTCGAGCGTGCCGGGCGCGACGATGCGCGTGACCGGGCGGATACGCTCGAGCTCGGCGGCCATCGGCTCCACTTCCGGCTGGCGGCTCTCGACCCCGGGACGCGTGAGGACCGCGCATTCGTCCACGATCACCGCGGTGTCTTCGACGAACACGGCGTCGGGCAGCTCGTCGAGCGGCGGAAGGATGCGGACCGCGACGCCCCGCCGTTCGAGCGCCTCGACGTACGCGGCGTGCTGGGCGAGGGCGCGCGCGATGTCGATCGGGCGGCGCTCCAGGAACGTGAGCGCGCAGCGGGACAGCGCTGGTGACGGCTTTCGGACGATCGCTCGCATTTTCAGCAGGTTACCTGTAAACGCGCCGCCGCCGGCGCCGGTATAATCCGTCGTTACCCGAAAGCCTCACACCCGGCAAGGACTACTCATGATCAAACGCCAGACCTCCATCCTGATCGTCGCGATGGCCATGGCCGCCGCGGCGCTGCCCAGCGGCCAGGGGCAGGATCGCCTCAACGAGCAGGCGCTCAAGGGCCTCGAACTGCGCAGCATCGGCCCCGGCTTCGTCACCGGCCGCGTGCAGGACGTCAAGATCGATCCGAAGAACCCGAACGTGTGGTACGTCGTCAGCGCCTTCGGCGGCCTGTGGAAGACCGAGAACCGCGGCATCTCGTTCACCCCGATTTTCGACGAGGGGCCCTCGTTCACGCTCTGCTGCATCGTCATCGACCCGAAGGACTCGAACGTGCTGTGGCTCGGCACGGGTGAGAACAAGAGCCAGCGCAGCGCCCATTTCGGCGACGGCGTCTACAAGTCGACCGACGGGGGCAAGACGTGGAAGCGCGTCGGCCTCGAGAACTCCGAGCACATCGGCGAGATCGTGATCGACCCGCGGAACTCCAACGTCGTCTACGTGGCGTCGCAGGGGCCGCTGTGGTCCGCGGGCGGCGACCGCGGTCTGTACAAGACGACCGACGGCGGCGCCACGTGGGAGCGGATCCTGCACATCAGCGACGACACCGGCATCAGCCACGTCGTGCTGCAGCCCGGAAAGCCCGACGTGATCTACGCCTCGGCGTACCAGCGGCGCCGCGCCGTGGGCCAGATGGTCGGCGGCGGACCGGAAGGCGGCATCCACAAGAGCACCAACGGCGGCCGCACCTGGACGAAGCTGACCAACGGCCTGCCGAAGGAGGACATGGGGCGGGCCGGCCTCGCGGTGGACCCGCGCCACCCGAACCGTGTGTACGCGATCATCGACGCGAAGCGCCACGAGTCGGGCTTCTTCCGCTCCGACGACGCGGGGGCGACGTGGACGCGCATCGGCCGCATGATCCCGCAGGCGGGGGGCCGCGGCGGTCGCGGCGGGCCCGCCGCGCAGCCGCCGCAGCCGTGCCAGCCGCTCGGCGTCGGTCCGAAGATGACGGGTACCGCGCCGGTCGACAGCGGCGAGCCGGAGCCCGAGCTCGCGCTCGCCGACGATCAGCAGGCGCCTCCCGCGGCGCCGCAGGGCACCCCGCAGGGGGCGCAGGCCGCCGCTCCGCCGCAGGGACGAGGCCAGCAGGGCCCGCAGGATGACTGCTATCGCGGCGGCGGCGCGCAGTACTACTTCGAGCTGTTCGTCGATCCGCACCGCCCCGACTGGATCTGGTCGATCAACGTGAACCTCGAGGTCAGCAAGGACGGCGGGAAGACGTGGCAGGCGGCCGGCATCGAGGAGACCGGCGTGCACGTCGACCACCACGCACTGGCGTTCAACCCCTCCGACCCGAAGCACATCCTGCTCGGCAACGACGGCGGGCTGTACGAGACCTACGACGAGGGGAAGACCTGGCGGTTCTTCACGAACCTGCCGATCACGCAGTTCTACCGCCTGTCGGTCGACAACGCGAAGCCGTTCTACAACGTCTGCGGCGGCACGCAGGACAACTTCTCGTTCTGCGGTCCCTCGCGCAGCATCGCGCCGTGGGGCGTGCGCACGAGCGACTGGTACATCATCAACGGCGGCGACGGCTTCCAGTCGCGCAGCGACCCTGAAGACCCGAACATCGTCTACGGCCAGTCGCAGGACGGGAACCCCGTTCGCTACAACCTGAAGACCGGCGAGCGCCGCGTGATTCGTCCCCCGCAGTCGCAGGGCAGCGGCGCCGGCCGCGGAGGGTTCGGCGGGCCCCAGGCGCAGCAGGGTCAGCAGGCGCAGGGGCAGCAGGCTCCGCAGACGCCGCGCGACCGGGCGAACTGGGATACCCCGTTCATCATCAGCCCGCACTCGCCGACGCGCCTCTACTGGGCGACGGAGTACGTCTATCGCTCCGACGACCGCGGCGACACGTGGACGCGCATCAGCCCGGATCTCACGCGCAAGCTCGATCCGTTCAACATCCCGATCATGGGCAAGGTGTGGCCGCGTGACTCGATCGCGCTCAACACCTCGACGACGGCGCTGAGCAACGTCGTGTCGCTCGACGAGTCGCCGCTGGTCGAAGGGCTCATCTACGCCGGCACCGACGACGGGCTGCTGCAGATCACCGAGGACGGCGGGAAGAACTGGCGCAAGGTCGAAGACTTCCCGAACGTGCCGAAGTGGACGTACGTGTCGGACGTGGCGCCCTCGCCCCGCGACGCCGACACGGTGTTCGTCACGCTCAACAACTGGCAGCGCGGCGACTACAAGCCGTACGTCGTGAAGAGCACCGACCGCGGGAAGACGTGGAGGAACATCACGTCGAACCTGCCCGAGAAGCATCCGGTGTGGACGATCCTGCAGGATCACGTCAACGGCAACCTGCTGTTCGTCGGCACGGAGTTCGGCCTCTTCACGAGCGTCGACGGCGGCGGACGGTGGGTGAAGCTGAGCGGCGGCATGCCGTCGATCCAGGTGCGCGACATCGCGTTCCAGAAGCGCGAGACCGACCTGGTGCTCGCCACCTTCGGTCGCGGCTTCTACATCCTCGACGACTACAGCGCGCTGCGCGAGATCTCGGCCGAGGCGCTCGCCGAGCAGGCGCGGCTCTTCCCGCTGCGTGACGCGTACCTGTTCAACCCGATCGGCATGGCGCCGGCGGGTTCGGCAGGGATCGGCACGCTGTCGGGCAACACGACGTTCCCGAACCCGCCGTACGGGGCGACGTTCACCTACCACGTGGGGCAGCCGCTCGCCGACGATGCGAAGCTGGTACTGACGATCTCAAACGCGCAGGGGCAGCCGTTCCGGCGCATGGAGATCGACAAGGCGCCGGGGCTGCGGCGCGTGACCTGGAACCTGCGCGGCGATCCGCCGCCGCAGGCCGAAGCCGGCCGCGGCCAGGGAGCCGCGGAGGCGGCCGCGCAGTTCTTCGGCGGTCGTGGCGGCGGCCCGCAGGGGCCCGTGGCGACGCCGGGTCGCTACACCGCGCAGCTCGGCCGCCAGGTGGGCGACAAGGTGGAGCCGATCGGTCCCGCGCAGTCGTTCACGGTCAAGCCGCTGCAGTAGTGCGGCGCTGAATACCGAGTGCCGGATGCCGCAAGGTGTCCGGCATTCGTACGTACGGGCACGCTCCCGCGCCGTTCGCTGGCCGTCGCGAAAGACAGGCAAACGCCAAGGCCGCGGAGGGCGCAGAGGACGCCAAGGAGCGTCACGCTGAGGGCCTGTCGGGCGGCGGCCTGCGGCCGCCGCTCGAGGCGGACGACGTACGGCAGATGCAAACGGCTTCTGATGACGCGTGCCGCTTGCATCTGCCGTACGTCGCCCGCCTCACCGCGCGACGCGCGGCCCCGACAGGCCCGCAGCCTGCAGCGTGACAGCGCTTTGCGTTCTTCGCGCTCTTTGCGTTCTCTGCGTCCCCGCATCAGCGGGGCCTTCCGTCGTCGCTGCGGTGGTTGTTGACCACGCGCCGGATGCCGTCCTTCAGCCGGACCACATTGAAGTTGATGATCAACCCCAGTGTGATGCGGGTCAGGCGGAGATAGGTGAGGAGCTGTGCCACGTGGACGTCTCTGATCGCGTCCACGCACTTCACTTCCACGATCACCGACTCCTCGACCAGGAGGTCGAGCACGTACGCGCGGTCGATCGTCAGGTGGCGATAGGTGAGCGGCAGCGGCTTCTGAATCTCCACGAACAGGCCGCCTTCAATGAGCTCCTGAGCCGTGCACAGCGTGTAGGCATTCTCGAGCAGCCCCGGACCGAACCGCCTGTGGACGTTGATCGCGGCCCCTATCACCCGCTGGGCGACGTCGTCTGCGTGTTGCATGACCTCGGGAGCGGCAAGTCTGATGCCTGCCGATATCCTGCGGGATGTATTCGCGCGGCGACGACGCGGGTGCTGTTTCTGCAGCGGCGGCAGGCTGCGGATGTTGCAGTTTCTGCAACGTCCGGCAGGCGACTCGAGACAGTGGACGCGAAGAACGCAGAGGGCGCCGAGGACGCCAAGAGGTGTCACGCTGCCAGAGGCGGGCCTGTCGGGGCCGCGCTTCGCGCGGTGAGGCAGGGAAATGACGGCAACTACAAGCGGCTCGCGAAACATGTGCCGCTTGTAGTTGCCGTCATTCCCCTGCCTCTACGGCGGCCGGAGGCCGCCGCTCCGACAGGCCTGCAGCCTGCGGCGTGACAGCGCTTTGCGTTCTTCGCGATCTTTGCGGTCTTTGCGTCCCTGCCTTTCGTCGCCGTCGCGTCCCTGCCTTTCGTCACCCTTGCGTCCCTGCCTTTCCTCGCCGTCGCGGCGATGAGTTACGCTTCACCCCCGGGAGGCCCCATGCTGCGAACCGCTGCTGCCACGCTCGCTCTCACCGTCGCCGTCCTCTCGCTGCCGGATGACGCCGCGCACGCGCGTCGGCAGGGGCGCGCGCTCACCATCGAGGACTACTACCGGGTGACCACCGTCGGCGGCACGCAGATGTCGCCGGACGGCGGCTGGGTGCTGTTCACCGTCGGCCATCGCATCGAGGAGGACAACAGCACGCGCAGCGAGACGCACGTCGTCGCGACCGGCGGCGGGTCGCCGCCGCGGCACGTCGTGCACGGCGGACGCGAGGTCGCCAACGCGCGGTGGAACGACGAGAGCTGGATCGAGTACAGCGTCGAACAGGAGCGCTGGAAGGCGCACCCGGCGCGCCTCGACGCGCCGGAGCGGATCGAGACGGAGCGGAGCGACCCGCGCGGACGCGGCGTGGCGGCGGGCGGCGGCCGCGGCGGCCGTGGCGGCGCGGCGCCCGTCCGCAGCGCCGATGGACGGTGGATCGCGCAGCTCCGCGACAAGGAGCAGCCGCGCAGCGAGCCGACGTACGCCAGCGCCTTCGAGGAGCGGCATCAGAAGCGCTTCAAGGGGGCGATCTTCGACTGGAAGGACTTCCAGCGCGACGGCGAACCGTTCCCCGCGCCGGATCCGACCGCGCGCCCCGCCCAGCAGCTCGTCGTGCGCCCCGCCGCCGGCGGCGACGAGCGGATCCTCGTCGATCTCGATCTCCGGCCCGCGGGCCTCGCGTGGCATCCCGACGGCTCGACGATCGCCTTCACGGCCGACCCGAAGTGGCGCGATCCGCTGCTCTACTCACGATCGGACATCTGGACCGTCACGATGGACGGTGCGGTCAGGCAGGTGACCCGCGACACCTACAACTACGCCGGCCTCACGTACTCGCCCGACGGCCGGTACCTCGCCTACACACGCACGTACGGCACCGACATGGTGATCCGGCAGAAGCTGAATCACGGCGGGCCGCGCGACCTCTACGTGCGTCCGGCGGCTGGCGGCGAGCCGGTCAACCTCACCGCCGACTGGGACCTCGAGCCCGGCGAGGCGCGCTGGAGCCCCGACAGCCGCCACCTGTATTTCACCGCGACGATCGGCGGCGAGACGCACCTGTTCCGCGTCAACGCGCCTGGCGCCTCGGGCGGCAAGCCGGTGGTCCAGCAGGTCACGAGAGGACCCCGCCGTGTGGCTGGCGTCACCTTCGACCACGCCATGACGAAGATCGCCTACACCGTGACGACGCACCACGAGCCGGCGGAGGTGTACGTCGCGGCGATCGACGGGTCTGGTGAGCGGCGGTTGACCGAGGTCCACAGGCGCCTCACGGACGAGATCGCCTTCAGCCGCGCGGAGCGGCTCCAGTGGCCGAGCCACGACGGCACGCGCATCGAGGGATGGCTCATGTTCCCGTATGCCTACGATCCCTCGAAGGGTCCGTACCCGCTGATCGTCACCAGCCATGGGGGACCGCACTCGGCGACCGGCTACACGTTCGACTTCAAGGATCACTACTTCGCCGCCAACGGCTACTTCGTGCTCGACACGAACTTCCGCGGCTCGACCGGGTACGGCGAGAAGTTCAAGTGGGCGACCTGGGGCGCATGGGGAGACAAGGACGGCCAGGACGTCATGTCGGGCGTCGACTACGTGCTGAAGCGGTACCCGATCGATCCGCGGCGCGTCGGGCACACGGGGCATTCGTACGGCGGGTTCATGACGAACTGGCTGATCACGCAGTATCCCGACCGCTTCGCGGCGGCGATCAGCGGCGCAGGCATCTCGAACTGGGTGAGCGACTACGGCACGGCCGACATCTACCGCACGAAGGAGACGGAGTTCTACGGCACGCCCTGGGAGAAGGAGGCGCGCGACCGCATGATCCGACAGTCGCCGCTGACCTATGCCGGCCGCGTGAGGACCCCGACGCTGTTCGTGCACGGTGAAGTCGATCAGCGCGTGCCGTACGAGGAAGCCGAGCAGATGTACTTCGCGCTGCGGCGCCGCGGCGTGCCGGCGAAGATGATCCAGTATCAGGGGCAGGCGCACAGCATCAGCGGCCACTGGAACAACGTCCACCGCATGCTGAACGAGCTGGCCTGGTGGGATCAGTATCTGAAGCCGCGCCAGCGGGGCGGGACCGACCTCCAGTAGGAGGCACCTCCCGCCGCCACCAAATTTTTGGACCCCTGGGATAAACCCGAGCAGTGGCGGCCGCCCGTCCGTCACCGCTCCCCCCTGGAAACCGCACTTTCCCGGAGGAATTCCGGCGGTCCGTCCCGGACCGTCCGATCCAACGATCCGGTTCCGGAAATCCGGATTTTAGTGCGCCCGGATACTCCCCCGAAGTCCTGATTTATGAGCGGTTTAGGCTTGACTGCGGCCCCCGGGAACCACTACTCTCTTGCGCCAACCCAGTGAGGCAAAAACAGGGTACATGGGGGAGTGGACCAGCGGTCTTTCGCACGGCCGCAGGTCCATCGGCCGGAGCGCCCGTGGCGGCGGCTCGCGGCCTTTTGATCGGTTGAAATACCGGGGGAGCACTATGAGGTACAGCTTGCGTGCATGGCTGACAGCGGCGCTGATGATCGCCGTTGCCAGCACGTCGGCCTTCGCACAGGGTGGTGCGACGGGCTCGATCACCGGCGTCGTCGTCGATACGTCCGGCTCGGTCATTCCGGGCGCGACCGTCGAGGCAGTCAACGTGGCCACGAACGCCGTGTCCGCGACGGTGTCGTCGGCGGAAGGGACGTTCACCATCCCGTCGCTCAACGCGGGAACGTACAACGTGACGGTCACCCTCCAGGGGTTCAAGACCTTCAAGGCGGAGAAGCTCGAGCTCGGGCCCGGCACGCAGCGCAGCGTGCGGGCGACGCTCGAAGTCGGCGGCCTCGAAGAGACGATCGTCGTCACCGGCGGCACCGAGCTGATGCAGACCTCGTCGCCGACCGTGTCGCGCACGATGAACGCGAATCAGATCGGCAAGCTGCCGCTCGTGAGCCGCAACGCGCTGGACGCGATCACGTTCATGCCCGGCTTCAACACGCCGGCCGGCAACCGCGACACGACGGTGAACGGCCTGCCGCAGGGGGCGATCAACATCACCCTCGACGGCATGAGCGTTCAGGACAATTACCTGAAGACGAGTGACGGCTTCTTCGCGCGCCTCAGCCCGCGGCTCGACGCGGTCGAGGCGGTGACGGTCACCACGGCGGCCGGCGGCGCGGAATCGGCGGGGCAGGGCGCCGTGCAGATCCGGTTCGTCACGCGCTCGGGCACGAACAACTACACCGGCAGCGGCTACTTCTACCTGCGGCACGACGGGTTGAACTCGAACACCTGGTTCAACAACCGCGACCTCGCGCCGGATCCGGCGACCGGCAAGGCGCCGAAGTCGGAGCTGCGCCAGTACCAGCCGGGCGCCCGCCTGGGCGGTCCGATCTGGATCCCCGGCGTCTACGACGGGCGGAACAAGGCGTTCTTCTTCGTCAACTACGAGGTCTTCCGGCAGCCGAGCAAGATCACGCGCAACCGCACGATCCTGTCGGCCGACGCGATGAACGGCATCTTCCGCTACCAGGGCGGACCGGCGGCCGGCGTGAACCTGCTGCGGGCAGGCACGCAGGGGATCGATCCGACCGTCGCCAGCGTGCTGAGCGCGATCCGCTCTGCGAGCGGCCAGGGGACGATCACCGACCTGACCGATCCGAACCTGCAGCGCGCCACGTTCCAGCTCACGAGCAAGTCCAACAACGAGTACCCGACGGTCCGCGTCGACTACAACCTGTCGGCGAAGCACCGCCTCACCGGCTCGTTCAACTACCAGCACATCTCGTCGAATCCCGACACGACGAACAGCCGCGAGCCGGTGTTCCCGGGCTTCTCGCACACGGGCACGCAGCAGTCGACCCGCTGGACGACCTCGGAGTCGCTCCGGTCGACGCTCTCGGCGAACATCGTCAACGAGTTCCGCATCGGGAAGACGGGCGGCGCGACGTTCTTTTCGCCCGAGCTCAACCCCGGCATGTGGGGCACCGGCGCGACGCCGGATCAGGGCGGCTTCCACCTGAACATCGGCGCCGCCGGGATCTCGAACGCGGCGAGCACGACGGCGCAGAGCTCGCGCGAGGCGTCGACGATCAACGCCGAGAACACCCTCACCTGGGTGAAGGGGGCGCACAGCCTGAACTTCGGCGGCGCCTGGACGCAGGTCGACCTGTGGTTGCAGAACCAGACGCTGGTGCCGACGATCAACTTCGGCATCGCCACCGGCGATCCGGCCGCGAACTTCTTCACGACCGCGAACTTCCCCGGTGCGTCGAACACGAACCTGAACAACGCCCGCGCGATGTACGCCGTGCTGACCGGCCGCGTCACCCAGATCACGGGTAACGTGCGGCTGAACGAGAAGACCAACAAGTACGAGTACCTCGGCTCGGGCATGCAGCGCGCGCGGATGCGCGAGCTCGGCTTCTGGGCGCAGGACCAGTGGCGCTGGAAGCCGAACTTCACCGTGAACTTCGGCATCCGCTACGAGCTCCAGCTCCCGTTCTACCCGCTGAACAACAGCTACCTGACGGCGACGATGGAGGACGTGTGCGGGATCTCCGGCGTCACGCCGAGCGGATCGTGCAACCTCTTCCAGCCCGGCGTGACCGGCGGCAAGACGCCCGAGTTCGTGCGCTTCAGCAAGAACCAGCGCGCGTTCGCGACCGACTGGAACAACTGGGCGCCGAATCTCGGGTTCGCCTGGACGCCGCACGTCGAGGGCGGCTTCCTGCGGCCGCTGCTCGGATCGGCCGAAGGGGACACGGTTCTGAAGGCCGGCTACTCGATCGCCTACAACCGCGGCGGCATGTCCGACTTCTCGGACGTGTTCGGCTCGAACCCCGGCGTGGCGATCGCCACCAACCGCGACGCCGGCCTGGGCAACCTGGTGATGGACAACCTCGGGCTGCCGGTGCTCTTCAGCCAGCGCGGCCGCCTCGGTCCGCCGCCGTTCGCCGAGGAGCTGACGCTGCCGTTCCGCGCGACGCAGACCTCGTCGGTCAACATCATGGACCCGAACCTCGAGGTGCCGTACGCGCAGACGTGGACGGCGGGCGTGCAGCGCAAGCTGACCCGTGACACGGCAATCGAGGTCCGCTACGTCGGCACGCGCAGCCTCCACGGCTGGACGACGTACAACTACAACGAGATCAACATCGTCGAGAACAACTTCCTGAACGAGTTCCGGCAGGCGCAGGCGAACCTCGCGGCGAACATCGCCGCGGGCCGTGGCAACACGTTCGCCTTCACCGGCGCTCCCGGTACCGCTCCGCTGCCGATCTTCCTGGCGCACTACAACGGGCGGCCGCAGAGCCAGGCGGGGAATCCGGCGAACTATACCGGCACGAACTGGACGAACGCGACGTTCCTCGGCTTCCTCGCCGCGCGGAACCCGCAGCCCTACAGCTTCGCGTCGACCAACTCGACCAACGGCCTGCTGGGCAACGCGACGTTCCGCAACAACTCGATCACGGCGGGGCTCCCGCGCAACTTCTGGGTCGTGAACCCCGACCTGCTCGGCGGCGCGAACGTCGAGGGGAACGGCGGCTACACGAAGTACAACTCCATGCAGGTCGACTTCCGGAAGCGGCTCTCGGGCGGGCTGCAGATGGACGCGAACTACACGTGGGGCTACGGCTACGAGTCGAACCGCTTCTCGTTCCGCTACCCGCGCGAGAAGCGCGCCGACGTCGGCACGCCCGGCAACATCGTCCACGCGTTCAAGACGAACTGGGTGTACGAGCTGCCGTTCGGCCGCGGCCGCCGCTGGGTCAACAACACGAACGCGCTGCTGGAGCGGATCGTCGGCGGCTGGGAGTTCGACGGCACGGGCCGCATCGCGAGCGGCCGTCTCGTGAACCTCGGCAACGTTCGCCTGGTCGGCATGACCGAGAGCGACGTGCGCAAGATGTTCAAGCTGCGGTTCGACGACGCGGGCAAGGTCATCTACATGCTGCCGCAGGACGTGATCGACAACACGATCAAGGCGTTCAGCGTCAGCGCGACGACCGCCAGCGGTTACGGCCCGCAGGGGCCGCCCGAAGGGCGCTACTTCGCGCCGGCGAACGGGCCCGACTGCATCGAGATCGCGGGCAGCCGCGGCGACTGCGGCACCGGGGATCTCGTGGTGAGCGGCCAGCCGCGCGTGCGCTTCGATCTGAGCGCGGTGAAGCGCGTGGATCTGCGCGGGCGCATGAACGCCGAGTTCCGCGCCGAGATGCTCAACGCGTTCAACACGCCGTACTTCACGCCGGTCGCGGGCATCGGGAGCAATCCCGACAGCTACCGCGTGACGGCGGCGGAGTCGGGCCGGGTCATCCAGCTCGTCTGGCGGTTGAACTTCTAGCACGCGGCGGGTGTTGAGCCCGCTGCACCGATCGGGGCCGTGCGAATCGAACGATTCGCACGGCCTTTTTTCGTTTTCAGCGGCATGCCCCTCCTGCCGCCCCGGCGGCCGTCACACCAGCCCGGACCTCCCCTCTCTACCCCAGTTCCGTCTCCCGTCGAATCGAACGTGGATCTCCGGTTCCACGGGGATTGCCGCCTGCCGGCCGGACACCTAACGTTGCTTGCCACCAGCTACTGGCACTCAAACCGGGGGATTCTCGATGAAACACACCATATTGCGCGCAGGGCTGATCGCGGCGCTCTTGATAGCCGTCGTCGGCCCGCCGGTATTCGCCCAGGGGGGCAGCACGGCCTCATCCATCATCGGCACCGTGACCGATGCGTCCGGGGCCGTCATTCCTGGCGCCAGTGTCGTCGTGAAGAACAACGCGACGGCGACCGAGTTCACCGCGACGACCAACGAGCAGGGGGGCTTCACGATCCCCGCCGTCGATCCCGGCAGCTACACCGTGACCGTCACGCTCATGGGTTTCAAGACGTGGGTGGCGAAGGACGTGCGCGTCAACGCCGCGACCCCCGCCTCCGTCCGCGCGACGCTCGAAGTCGGCGGGCTCGAAGAGACCGTGACGGTCGCCGGCGGGTCCGAGATCATCCAGACACAGTCGGCGGCGGTCACGTCGACGATCAACACGTCGCAGATCCTCAAGCTGCCCACCGGCAGCCGCAGCGCCCTCGAGTTCGTGACCTCGCTGCCCGGCGTGAGCACGCCCGGCGGCAGCCGCGATTCCACGATCAACGGCCTGCCGCAGAGCGCGATCAACATCACGATCGACGGTATCAGCGCGCAGGACAACCACCTGAAGACGGGGGACGGGTTCTTCGCGCGCGTCAGCCCGCGGCTGGACGCGATGGAGGAGGTCACGGTCAGCTCCGCGGCCCAGGACGCGGCGAACACCGGCCAGGGGGCCGTGCAGATCCGGTTCGTGACGCGCTCAGGCTCGAACAACTACACCGGCAGCAGCTACTTCTACCTCCGGCACTACACGCTCGACGCGAACAGCTGGTTCAACAACCGCAACGGCGTGCCGAAGAACGAGGACATCCTGTATCAGCCGGGGACCCGCGTCGGCGGGCCGATCGTCATCCCGGGCCTGTGGAACGGGCGCAACAAGGGCTTCTTCTTCGTCAACTACGAGGAATCGCGGTCGCCCGGCCAGAACACCGAGAACCGCACGGTGCTGCACCCGCGCGCCGAGCAGGGGATCTTCCGGTGGACGGCCGGCGGCCAGACGCGCGAGGTCAACCTGCTCGATCTCGCGGCGCGCAGCGGGCACGTCGCGACGGTGGATCCGACGATGGCGCGGCTGTTCGCCGACATCCGCAACGCGGTGAGCGGCGGACCCCTCCGCGACCTGACCGATCCGCTCCTTCAGGAGTTCACCTACCAGTACGACCGCAGGAACGTGACGCGGTATCCGACCGGCCGGCTCGACTTCAATCTGACGGACCGGCATCGCCTGTCGGGGTCGCTCAACTACACGGACCTGCTGTCGACGCCCGACACGACCAATAACCGGGAGCCCAACTTCCCCGGCTTCCCGGGTACGGGCAACCAGCACTCCGACCGGTACACCATGCAGTCGACGCTGCGGTCCACGCTGACGCAGAACCTCGTCAACGAGTTCAAGGTCGGCGGCAGCGGCGGCGCGACGCGCTTCTCTCCGGAGATCGGGCCCGCGCAGTTCCAGGGGACGCCCGTGGCCGACCAGGGGGGCTTCTTCCTCGACATCAACGGCGACTTCCTCGGCATCACGAATCCGCACTCCACCGCCTCCACGAGCGCGCGGGAGGCGACGACCCGCATCGCCGAGAACACCCTGAGCTGGCTGAAGGGAACGCACAACGTGCAGGCCGGCTTCGCCTTCACGCAGGCGGACGTCTGGCTCGAGAACCAGCAGCACGTGCCGATCGTGACGTTCGGCGTGTCGTCGAACGACCCGGCGCAGTCGATGTTCAGCGCGGCGAACTTCCCCGGTGCCTCCACGGCGCAGCTGAACGACGCGCGCGAGCTGTACGCCACGCTGACGGGCCGTGTGATCGGCATCGCCGGCGAGCTCCGGCTCGACGAGAAGACCGACGAGTACCGGTACCTCGGCCTCGGCGTGCAGCGCGCGCGGCTGCGCGACTACGGCTTCTTCGTCGCCGATACGTGGCGCTGGCGGCCGAACTTCACGCTGAACCTCGGCCTCCGCTACGAGCTGCAGTCGCCGTTCTACCCGATGAACAACAGCTACTCGAAGGCGACGCTCGAGGACGTGTGCGGGCTGTCGGGGGTGAGCCAGCAGGGCGGCTGCAACATCTTCCAGCCGGGGAACATGCCGGGGCGCACGCCCCAGTTCGTGCAGTTCAACAAGGGTGAGGGGGCGTACAAGTGGGACCGGAACAACTTCGCCCCCAGCATCGGCTTCGCCTGGACGGTCGGCGGGCAGAACGGCCTGCTGCGCGCCATCCTCGGCGGCGAGGAAGGGGACAGCGTGCTGCGCGCCGGCTACACGCTCGCGTACAACCGGCCCGGCACCAGCGATTTCACCGGCACGATCGACGACAACCCGGGGATCTCGCTGAGCGCCAACCGCAACCACACGCTCGGCAACCTCGGCTCGCCGGGGTCGGTCTTCCTGCGCAATCGCGCGGACCTCGGTCCGCCGCCGTTCCCGACCACGCGCCAGTACCCGATGACCGACGTCGTCACGGGCGACATCATGACGTTCGACCAGAACCTGCAGGTGCCGTACTCGCAGACCTGGACGGCCGGGTGGCAGCGGAAGCTGACGCGTGACATGGCCATCGAGGCGCGGTACGTGGGGACGCGCTCGCTCCAGAGCTGGCAGACGTACGACTACAACGAGATCAACATCGTCGAGAACGGCTTCCTCGACGAGTTCAGGCTCGCGCAGCAGAACCTGCGGGCGAACCTCGCGGCGAACCGCGGCGCCACGTTCCGGTACTTCGGACCCGGCACCGGCACGTCGCCGCTGCCGATCTTCCTGGCGTACTTCACCGGGCGGCCGGCATCTGCGGCTGGCAGCGCGGCGAACTATACGGGCACGCTGTGGACGAGCAGCACCTTCGTGAACCCGCTGGCGATGCACAACCCGCAGCCGATCACCGCGGCCAATGCGCTCGACGCCGACGCGACGCGGCGTGGCAACGCGCTGCGCGCGGGGCTGCCGGCGAACTTCCTCGTCGCCAATCCAGACTATCTGGGCGGCGCGGAGCTGGTGGGCAACGGCGGCTACACGAAGTACAACTCCTTCCAGCTCGAGCTGCGGAAGCGCCTCTCGCAGGGGCTGCAGTTCAACGCGAGCTACGTGTTCGGGCCCCAGTACTCGTCGTCGCGTTTCTCGCTGCGCACGCCCAGGGTGACGACGCTCGACACGGGCACGGAGGGGACGGTGGCGCACGCCTTCAAGGCGAACTGGACGTACGAGCTGCCGTTCGGCCAGGGCCGGCGGTTCGGCGCGTCGGCGGGACCGGTGCTCGACCGGATCATCGGGGGCTGGTCGTTCGACGGTATCGCGCGCATCCAGAGCGGTCGCACGCTCAGCCTCAGCGGCGTGCGGCTGATCGGCATGACCGAACGCGAGCTGCAGAACATGTTCAAGCTGCGCTTCGACCACGCGGGCAAGCTGGTGTGGATGCTGCCGCAGGACGTGATCGACAACACCGTCCGCGCGTTCAGCGTCAGCGCGACCTCCGCCACCGGATACAGCGATCTCGGCGCGCCCGAGGGACGGTACATCGCTCCCGAGAACGGCACCGACTGCATCGCGGTGGTGACCGGGGACTGCGGGTTGACCCAGGTCCACGTCACCGGGCCGACGCTCTATCGGTTCGACCTCAGCGCCGTGAAGCGGCTGCCGATCAGGGGGCGCGTGAACTTCGAGTTCCGCGCGGAGTTCCTGAACGCGTTCAACACACCCTGGTTCACGCCGGTCTTCCCGGCCTCGTCGAACCCGGACGCCTACCGCGTCACCGGCGCCAGCGGCGCCCGCGAGATTCAACTCGTGTGGAGGTTGAACTGGTAGGCATCGAAAACTCCAAATTCCAAACTCCAAACGTCAAACGCCAAACTCCAAACGTCGCTCCCAACTCCCGGGTCATACCGGGCGTTGGGAGTGTGACGTTTGCAGTTAGGAGTTTGAACTTTGGAGTTTGAACTTTGGAGTTTGGCGTTTGGCGTTTGGAGTTGACGAAGTCAGCCCCCCTTGCGGAGCGTCCTGACGACCCTGGTGAGAGCCTGTCCTTCGACGCCGACGAGCGCACGGACGATGTAGTCGCCGGCGGGGAGAGAACCGATCGGGATCGCGCCCTTCGCGACGTAACGGCCTTCGGCTGCGGCCTCGATCGCCAGCGGCACGGCGGCCATCGGTGGTCCGTTGAGCGTGCGGGCGATCTCGAGCGCCGTCGAGATGCGCGTGCCCGCTGGCGCTCCATACAGCTCCAGGTATCCGATCGCCACGGGCTCGGTACCGAACTGCAGCTTCGGGATGAACCGTCCCTCGCGCGAGAGGCCGAGGATCAGGGAGCTGATCTTCAGCGGACCCGTTTCGGTGATCTCCGCATCGAACTCGTAATCGGCCGTACCCGCGCGGCCGGACGCATCGATCGCCGCGACGCGCAGGCGGTAGGCGCCCGTGTCCGCCGGCATCGCGCCGACAACGGGTGCCCGCTGGAGTTCGTCGGACGTGGCGGCCCAGTGCGACACGAGCTTCCCCTCGCGGTCGAAGAGCGCCGCGACGAGCGCGCCGAGCCGCACGTCTGCGTCGGCCGGTTCCGCGATCGTGACGATGCGCAGGGACCTGCCGTCGGCGTCGAGCGCCGAGTACGCGGCAACCCGCATCGGCAGATCGCGGAAAGGCGTCGTGACGGCGAGCATGTCGCGCGGTGAGGGGTTGGCGGGGACGGGCCCTCCCGGCTCCGGCCGGGCGAAGGCGATCTGCGGCCGCGTGCGCACCTCCACGCCGGGACGATTGACTCGGATGTCCAGCGGCTGTGTCCGGCCGGTGCGATCGGAGCGATCGATGTCCACCGACGCGAGGTAGTGCGACGCCGTCTCGCGGACGATGCGCCCGAGCGCGCCGTCGCTGCTGCCGGTCAGGTTCAGGATCTTGCCGCCCGTGACACCCGCCAGGTGCTCGACTCCCTCCATCGGGTTGTCGGAGCCCGCGAACCCCACGCCCGCGATGTTCTCGCGCTGCACGCCGCCGCCGGCGATCTCGGTCGGCGGCACGATGTAGAACATCGCGCGCGCCGCGCCGGCCGCGGCCCCGACCTCCTGGAACAGCTCGCGGCGCAGCTCGCACATGCCGGGCGCCATCATGACCGGCGCGTCGCGGCGCGGCGCCGCCATGCCGCCCGTGATGAAGACCACCGTCAGCGGCGTCTCGCGGATGCCGAGACCATCGAAGTAGCCGACCAGCGCCTCGAGCGTCGCCCGCGTCCGGCAGGCGAGCTGCGAGCCGGTCTCCTGCCCCGTGGCATGGCCCGTCACCCGTGAGAGCGCCGTGCGGACACGCGCGTGTTCCGTGGTGGGCAGCACCTTCACCCCCCCGTACGGCAGCGTCACGAGCGAGACGCGGTCGCGCGGCGACAGCCGGTCCAGCATTGCGTCGGCGGCCTCGCGCAGGACCGCCTCGCGCCCCGTGCGGAACGAATCGTCCTCGATGACGAGGGTGATGGTGCGGCCCGTGTCGCTCTGCGCGTTCGTGCCGAACGGCGGCGGCAGGGGCGCGCCATCGGCCTCGGGCGCGGCAACGGCCATGTGCTGCAGCGACCGCACGGTCCGCGGCCTGCCGCCGATCCGGATCGTCACCTCCGCGGCCGACAGATCATCGACGGGGTCGCCGTCGCGGGTCACGACGGCGAAATCGATGGAGAGGAAGTCCACGGCGCGCTCCGGCAAACGCTGGACGGGGTGGCTCGCAAGGAGCTGAGTACCACCAGCAATCATCGCGGCCGCCGCGAGGCGTCTGGAGCCTTTGCGGGAGAGCATGCGAGAGGATACTCCTGTCATCCGGAATTCCGGATCCAAAATTCAAGGTCTTGCTTCTGTGTTCTAGGGGGTCGCAGCCCGTCAAATTCCCGTTGACGCCCCATCCGAGTACGCGTATGGTTGGCGCCATTCTCCGGGCGCGTTTTTCTGGATGGAGGGATCCGTGATCAAACGCCTGCTGACCTGGGTCACACTGGTCACCGGACTGGTGCTGGCGACCTGCCTGCCTCTCGCCGCGCAAGGCTCCAACTCCGCAATCTCGGGAACGGTAGTAGACAGTGGCGGCGGCGCCATTCCCGGCGCCGCGGTCATTGCGACCGCTGAGAACGGCCGCACGTACGAGACCGTCACGAACACGGAAGGCGTGTTCAGCATCCCGGCGCTGACGTCGGGCACCTACAAGGTCACCGTCAGCCTCGAAGGGTTCAAGACGTACGCGACCGAGGTGCGCGTGCTGCCGGCGACGCCCGCCACGATCAAGGCGGTGCTCGAAGTCGGCCAGATCTCCGAGACGGTCACCGTCACGAGCAGCTCCGAGCTGATCAACACCCAGACGGCCACGGTGGCGGCGACGCTGAACTCCGACCAGTTGAACCGGATGCCGACGCCGACGCGCAACGCGCTGAACGCGGTCACCTTCCTCCCGGGGATCAACACGCCCGGCACGAACCGCGATTCGACGATCAACGGCCTGCCCGAGTCATTCGTGCAGATCACGCTCGACGGCGTGAGCAACAACGACAACTTCCTCCGCACGACCGACGGCTTCTTCGCGTCGGTGACGCCGCGGCAGGACGCGATCGAGGCGGTCTCGGTCGTGCTCGGCGCCGGCGGCGCCAACGTCGGCGGCAGCGGCATGGTCAGCATCAACTTCCAGACCCGCTCCGGCACGAACCGCTTCAGCGGCACGGCCTACGAGTACTTCCGGCATCCGAACCTCAACTCGAACAACTGGCTGAACAAGCGGAACAACGAACCGAAGAACGCGGTGAAGCTGAATCAGTACGGCGCGCGGCTCGCCGGTCCGGTCGTGATTCCCGGCCTGTACGACGGGCGCGGGAAGGCGTTCTACATGTTCCACTACGAGCAGTTGAAGTTTCCGAACAGCTTCACGCGCGCCCGCACCATCCTCAACCCGCGCGCCATCGACGGCTGGTTCATGTACAGCGTGGCGGGGCAGACCCGCGAAGTGAACGTGCTGCAGCTCGCCGCCTCGCGTGGGCAGATCACCCAGACGAACCCGCTCGTGCTCGATCTGCTGCGCAAGATCCAGCAGGCGACGACGATCACCGGGACGGTGGCGCAGTCGAGTGACCCGCTGCTCATGACGTACACCTGGCAGAGTCCCGGCGAGCTCTTCGAGCACCAGCCGACGGCGAAGGTCGACTACAACGTGAACGACCGCCATCGCCTCAGCGGATCGGCGGCGGTGATCTTCGCGAAGCGTGACCCGGATTACCTCAATAGCGCCGATCGGCGCTTCCCGAACGCGCCGCAGTATCGGCTGTTCACGTCGACGCGGCCGCTGTACACCGCGTCTCTGCGCTCGACCTTGTCGCAGAACGTCGTCAACGAGCTGCGGACGGGGCTGACGGCGCTCGGCGGCTGGTCGAGCTTCGGCGACGTCTCCACCAACGGTCCCCAGAATTTCGCCGACCAGGCGGGCTTCGCGATCGACTTCGACGCGAACATCGGTCTGACGAACTGGTTCACCGAGAACAACCGGAGCTGGCGATCGACGCCGACCTTCAACATCGATCAGAGCCTGACGTGGCAGCGCGGCACGCACAGCTACAGCTTCGGCTCGAGCTTCCTCCACGTGCGCGCGACCGAGAACGCGCAGCAGTTCGTGCCGGCGATCTTCCTCGGCCTCAGCACGAACCAGGATCCGGCGGCGACGATGTTCAGCTCGACGTTCTTCCCCGGCGCCTCGGCGGCGCAGCTCGCCGATGCCCGCGACCTCTACGCGATGCTGACCGGCCGCATCACGTCGATCACCGGTCAAGCCGCGCTCGACCCGAAGACGAACACCTACCGCGCCTTCTCGCCGCGGAGCCGCCAGGGCTACATCAACATGTTCTCGGGCTACGCGCAGGACTCGTGGCGCTTCACGCCGACGCTCACGTTCAACTACGGCCTCCGCTACGACCTGCAGCTGCCGTTCGTGGCGGTCAACGACACCATGTCGGCCGCGACCCTCGCCTCCGTCTGCGGCATTTCAGGGCTGGGCGACGGCGGCCTGTACAGCAAGTGCAATTTCGGCGCGGTCGGGGCGCAGCCGGGCGGCGTCACCCCGCAGTTCATCCAGTACAAGAAGGGGACGAAGGGCTACAACACCGACTGGAACAACTTCTCCCCGAGCCTGAGCGTCGCGTGGCGGCCGAACGTGCAGGACGGCTTCCTGCGGCGGCTGTTCGGTGACCCCGAGATGGCGACCTTCCGCGCCGGCTGGTCGGTGGCGTACGAGCGGCACGGGATGAACCAGTTCACCGGCGTGTTCGGCGCCAACCCGGGCAGCACGCTGGCGCTGACGCGGAGCGAGGCGATCGGCAACCTCGTGCTGCCGGGCGAGACCTGGCCCGTGCTCCTCAGCCAGTCGAACCGGCTGGGCACGGCGTCGTTCCCCGAGACGCCCACTTACCCGATCGCGGTGCGCGCCGGCCGCGCCGACAGCATCAGCGCGTTCGCGCCCGACATCAAGATCGCGCACGCGCACAGCTGGACGGTCAGCTTCCAGCGCGCGATCACGAAGGACATGGCGGTCGACATCCGCTATCTCGGCACGAAGGGCGTCAACCAGTGGTCGACGCTCAACTGGAACCGCCGAGAGATCGAGAAGAACGGCTTCCTCGACGAGTTCTGGCGCGCCGTGCAGAACCTCGAGGCGAACAACGCCTCCGGCGTCGCCAGCCGCCGCGGCTCGATCGCGTACTTCGGGCCGGGCACCGGCACGCACCCGCTCCCGATCTACCTCGCGTACCTGCTCGGCCGCACCGACGCGACCAACCCGGGCGCGTACACCGGCACGAACTGGACCAACTCCGCCATCACGCAGGACATCGTCCGCGTGTGGCCCGACCCGTTCTCGTCGGTGGTGGACCTGGACGGCAACTCGACGTTCCGGGCCAACGCCATCCGCGCCGGGCTCGCGCCGAACTTCTTCGTGCTCAACCCGGATGTGGCGGGGGTGAGCGTGACCGACAGCGGCGCGTTCAGCGACTACCACGCGCTGCAGATCGACCTGCGCCGGCGGCTCTCGAGAGGCCTCTCGGCCAGCGCCAATTACCAGTACGCCCTGGAGCGGGGCTCGCTGTTCGACGGCTTCCAGTACGGACGGTCGAGAGGCCAGACGAGCAACCACGTGCGGCACGCGATCAAGACGCAGTGGGACTGGACGCTCCCCGTCGGCCGCGGCCAGCGGTTCGGCACCGACATGCACCCGGTGCTGGACGGCATCTTCGGCGGCTGGAGCTTCAACGGCGTCGGCCGCATCCAGGCGGTGATGGTCGATTTCGGCAACGTGCGGATGGTCGGCATGACGAAGAAGGAGCTGCAGAAGCTCTACAAGCACGACATCCGCATCAACCCGGCCAACGGCCTGCCGACGGTGTACCTGCTGCCGGACGACATCATCCTGAACACGCGCCGCGCGTTCAGCGTGGATCCGCAGTCGGTCACCGGCTACAGCGCGCTCGGCGTGCCCGAGGGACGCTACTTCGCCCCCGCGAACTTCGGCAACTGCGTCGAGCTGAAGGGGAGCGGCGGCGACTGCGCGCCCAAGGAGATCATGATCCGCGCGCCGTGGTTCACCCGGTTCGACATCGGCGTGACCAAGAAGTTCCCGCTGAAGGGGCGGACGAACATCGAGGTGCGCATGGACGTGCTGAACGTGTTCGACAACATCAACTTCGCGAACCCGTCCACGCCCGGCTCCGGCGCCGGCATCTTCCAGACGACCGGCTTCTACAGCGACAACAGCAACACGTACGATCCGGGCGGCCGCCTGGGTCAGTTGATGTTCCGCTTCAACTGGTAGCGTGAGCCGGCGGCGGCCCACGACGACCAGCAGCACGAGCGCCCACCCCTCACGGGGGGTGGGCGCTTCTTCGTACGCCGCCGCCGCCGCCGCGACCATGGCGGCCCTCGTCGCCGCCACCTGCCTCGCCTACCAGCCGGCGTGGACCGGCGGGATCCTCTGGGACGACGACGGGCACCTGACGCGGCCGGAGCTGGCGCCGGCCGGCAGCCTTCTGCGCATCTGGTTCGAGCCGGGCGCCACCCAGCAGTACTACCCCGTCGTCCACACCGCCTTCTGGATCTTCAATCGTCTCTGGGGGCACGACACCCTCGGCTACCACCTCGTCAACATCGCGCTGCACGCGGCGTCGGCGTGCCTGCTGTGGCGCATCCTGGTGCGCCTCGCGGTGCCGGGCGCGCTGCTGGCCGCCGTCATCTTTGCGCTGCATCCCGTGCACGTCGAGTCGGTGGCCTGGATCACGGAGCTGAAGAACGTGCTGTCGGGCGTCTTCTACTTCGCGGCGGCGCTCGTCTACCTCGGCTTCGATCGCACGCGGCGGCCGCCTGCCTACGCCGGGGCGCTCGCGCTGTTCCTCCTTGCGGGGCTGAGCAAGACGGTCACCGTGACGCTGCCGGTCGCGCTGCTGGTCGTGATCTGGTGGCAGCGCGGGCGGATCACGCGGCGCGACGTCCTGCCGCTCGTCCCCTTCTTCGCCCTCGGCCTCGCGGCGGGGCTGATGACGATCTGGGTCGAGCGGACGTTCATCGGCGCCCAGGGAGCGGAGTTCGGGCTGTCGCTCGTCGAGCGCGTGCTGCTCGCCGCGCGGGCCGCGTGGTTCTATCTCGCGACGCTGCTGTGGCCGGCGAACCTCGTCTTCATCTATCCCCGCTGGACGATCGACGCCGGCTCGGCAGGGCAGTGGCTCTTCGTCGGCGCCGCTCTGGCGGCGGTCGCCGCCGCGTGGCTGGCGCGCGGGCGCTCGCGGGCGCCGCTGGCCGCGATCCTCTTCTTTCTGGCGACGCTCTTTCCCGCGCTCGGCTTCTTCGACGTCTACCCGTTCCGCTTCTCCTACGTCGCCGATCACTTCCAGTACCTTGCCAGTGTCGGTGTCATCGTGCCGGCGGCGGCAGGGGTGGCGCGCGTCGCACCGGAGCGGATCGCCGCCGCGACGTTCGCGGTCGTGCTCGGGCTGCTGACGTGGCGCCAGGCGCACGTGTACGCCGACGCCGCGACGCTGTACCGCGCGACGCTGGAGCGCAACCCCGCCGCCTGGATCGCGCACAACAACCTCGCCGCGCTGCTGCTGGAGGGGGAACCGTCGCCGGACCGCGTCGACGAAGCGCTGCGTCACCTCGACGCCGCGATCGCGCTGAAAGACGACTACGCGGAGGCGCGATACAACCGCGGCACGGCGCTGGAACGCGCCGGACGCCCCGCCGATGCGGCGGCCGAGTATCACCGCGTGCTCGAGATCGATCCCGGACAGCCGCGCGCGCTGGCGCGTCTCGCCGCGCTGCGGCACGACCGCGCGAGTGCACTGCTCGAGCAGGGGCTCGCCCACGAGGAGGCGGGACGGCTCGGCGAGGCCGAGCAGGCGTACCGCGCGGCGACGGCTGCCGACGACGGGCGCGCGGTGGCTCACCGGTTTCTCGGCCGCGCCCTGCACCGGCAGGGGCGCCGCGACGAGGCGGCCGCCGCCTACCGCCGTGCGCTCGCCCTCGACCCGCGGTCGTTCGAGGTCCACAACGATCTCGGGGTGCTGCTGGCGGAGGCGGGACGCTTCGCGGAGGCGGCGCGGCACTTCCATACTGCACTGGAGATCCGTCCCGGCGACGAGGACGTGCGCCGGAATCTCCAGCAGGCGCTCTCCCTCAGCAGCACCTCGCGCATCCCTGAGTAAGTGCTTCCACTGCAGCAGATACGGCCTCTTGGATTGAGCGCGTCCGGTTTTTTGAATTCCACGCCGCGCGAACGAAAAAAACCGCCCATCCCCGAAATCCGTGAGTTGGCCGCGTTTTCGCTATTGACGGGTCGCCGCTCACGCGGTAGCTTTCACGGCTAACAAACGCAAACCTGGCAGCGGGTGCCCAGGCACCCGTCTTTCCTTCCTCGAGTGTGCGTGCGCCGGGGCATTGCGTTGTGTTTGCTGAAGCAACAACTTGTTCGTTTGATGGATGGGGGATCAATGAATCGAAGACTGTTCCGGCTCGGACTGTCTGCAGTCCTGGCCCTTGTGCTGTGCGCAGCGAATTCGCTGGCGTACGCACAGGGCAGCACGACGTCCACGATCACTGGACGCGTGGTCGACGCCTCGGGCGGTGTGCTCCCGGGCGCGACGATCGTCGCGAAGCACACGGGCACCAACGTCGAAACCACCACGGTCACCAACAGCGAAGGGAACTTCACGCTGCCCAGCCTCCCGGCCGGCACGTATGAAGTGACGGTGTCGCTCGAAGGCTTCAAGACGACCGTCGTCAGGGACGTCGTCATCACCGCGGTGCAGGGCGCGCAGGTGAACGCGAAGCTCGAAGTCGGCGGCATCACCGAGCAGGTGACGGTCGCCTCGTCGTCGGAGATCATCCAGACGCAGTCGTCGACGATCGCCTCGACGATCACGACGAACCAGATCACGAAGCTGCCGCTGACCTCGCGCAGCGCGATGGACTTCGTGAACTTCCTGCCGGGCGTCTCGACGCCGGGCGGCAACCGCGCGGCGACGATCAACGGCCTGCCCCAGGGGCTGATCAACATCACGATCGACGGCGTGAACGTGCAGGACAACACGAACCGGTCGACCGACGGGTTCTTCTCGATCGTCAGCCCGCGTCTCGACGCCATCGAGGAAGTCTCGGTCACGACGGCCGGCCAGGGCGGCGATGCCGGCCAGGGCGCCGTGCAGATCAAGATGGTGACCCGCTCGGGCGGCAACAGCTACACCGGCAGCGCGTACCACTACTACCGGAATGACGCGCTGAATGCGAACACCTGGTTCAACAACCGCGCGCAGATCAGCAAGCCGGTGCTCGAACAGCACCAGACCGGGGCGCGCTTCGGTGGACCGCTCGTGATCCCGGGGCTCGTCGGCCGCGGCAAGGCGTTCTTCTTCGGCAACTACGAAGAGTTCCGCCAGCCGTCGGAGACGTCGCGCAACCGCAACCTGCTCACGCCGGCGGCGGCGCAGGGGACCTACACGTTCCCCGGCGGCCAGTCGGTCAACGTGCTGTCGTTCGCGTCGGCGCGGGGTCTGGCCAGCAGCTCCACGATCGATCCCACCATCGCGGCGCTGCTGAACGACATCCGCGCCGCCGCCGGAACGACCGGCACGATCGCGTCGCTCGACCCGAACGTCGATCAGCTCCGGTACAACCTGCTGACCACGTCGCTGCGCCGCTTCCCGACCGGGCGCATCGATTACAACGTCACCGACAGCCACCGCTTCACGTCGGCGCTGAACTACAACTACTACACGGACACGCCCGATACGCTGAACTCGTACGACCCGACCTTCCCCGGCTTCCCGGTGCAGGGCGGCCAGACCTCGATCCGCCTGGTGCTGAGCAACAGCCTTCGCTCGACCCTGGGCAGGAATCTCGTCAACGAGTTCCGCGTCGGCTACAGCGGTGCGCCGGTCAAGTTCTTCAGCGAGATGAACGTCGGGATGTACACGGGCTCGGTGGCGAATCAGAACGGCCGCAGCCTGATCTTCCCGTCCGTCGGCTCCGCCCTGACGTCGGCAGGCGTGACGGCCCCAGTGCCCCAGTCGCGCAACGCGACCGACCTGGCGATCGACAACAACCTCACGTGGCTGAAGGGGAACCACAACGTCTCGGCCGGCGTGTCGTTCTCGCATTTCAACGTGTGGCTGAAGAACACGAGCCTGGTGCCGCGCGTCAGCTTCGGCATCCTGAACACCGACCCGGCGAACACCGTGTTCAGCTCGGCCAACATCGCGGCGGCGGCGGGCGTCACCCCGTCGGCGGCACAGCTCACTGCGATCCGCAACCTGTACTCGCTGCTGACCGGCCGCGTCACGCAGATCTCCGCTGACGCGCGCGTCAACGAGAAAACGGGCCTCTACGAGTACGTCGGCGAGGGCATTCAGCGCTCCAACATGCAGGAGGCGGCGCTCTTCGTACAGGACTCCTGGCGCTGGAGGCCGAACTTCACCGTGAACGCGGGCGTCCGGTACACGATGCAGTTCCCGTTCAAGGCCGGCAACAACAGCTACTCCACGACGACGATGGAGGATGTCTGCGGCATTTCGGGCGTCAACCAGGCGACCGGGTTCTGCAACCTCTTCCAGCCCGGCAACATGCCGGGCAAGGCGATCTCGGAGTTCTACAACCTCGAGAAGGGGAAGAACGCCTACAACACCGACTGGGACAACATCGCGCCGAACGTCGGCTTCGCCTGGACGCCTGCCCGCCGCGGCGGCTTCCTCGGCACGCTGATGAGCGACGAGCTCGTCATCCGCGGCGGCTGGGCGCGCGCGTACAGCCGTGAAGGCATGGGCGTCTTCACCGGCCAGTACAACGCGAACCCGGGCGTCGCGATCGCCGTGCTGCGGAACGAGGGCAACGGCAACATCCTGCCCGCGGGCAGCCCCGGCTTCCTGCTGCACCGGAACGAAGCGCAGATGGGCCCGCCGGCCTTCCCCGAGCGGCAGGTCTACCCGATGACCGACCTGATCACCGAAGACATCCGGCTGTTCGATCCGAACATCCAGATTCCCTACGGTGACACGTGGAGCTTCGGCGTCCAGCGGCGGCTGACGACGAACACGGCGCTCGAAGTACGCTACGTCGGCACGCTGTCGCGCGACCGCTGGCTCGCGCGCAACTACAACGAGATCAACATCTGGGAGAACGGGTTCATCGACGAGTTCCGTCGCGCGCAGTCGAACCTGATGGCGAACCTGGCGGCGGGCCGCGGCGCGACCTTCGCGTTCACCGGGGCTCCGGGCACGCAGCCGCTCCCGATCATGATCCAGTGGCTGTCGGGCCGTCCGGCGTCGGCCGCGGGCGCTACGGCGAACTACACCGGCACGTTCTGGACGAACACCACGCTCCTGAACAACTTGGCCATTCACAATCCGGCGCCGAATACGTTCGCCAACAACATCATGAACACCGCCGCGCTCCGCACCAATGGCGCGACGGCCGGGGCGCCGGCGAACTTCTTCCTGACGAACCCGAACAAGCTGGGTGGTGCGTTCGTGACGAAGAACGACCAGAAGTCGGAGTACCACTCGCTCCAGGTCGAGCTGCGTCGCCGCCTCGCGAACGGGCTGCAGTTCCAGAGCAGCTACGTCTACGGCCAGGCGATGGAGTCGGTGTTCCTGACGCACCGCCGTCCGCTCGTCATGATGCGCGACATCGGCAGCCCGGGCGACCTGACCCATCAGTTCAAGTCGAACATCGTGTACGACCTGCCGTTCGGCCAGGGCCGTCGCTTCCTGAGCGGCGCCGGGCCCGTGATGGAGCGGATCGTGGGCGGCTGGCAGATCGGCCTGAACACCCGTATCCAGAGCGGCATGCTCACCGAGGTTGGTGGCGTGCGTCTGGTCGGCTGGACGGCGGACGAGGTGAAGAAGGCGTACGGCCTGCGCTTCGACCACGCCAACAAGCAGGTCTACATGTGGCCGCAGGATGTGATCGACAACACGATCCTCGCGTTCAGCACCGCGCCGACCCTCTCGGGTTACTCGGGTGCGGCCCCGACCGGCCGGTACTTCGCGCCGGCGAACAGCGCGGACTGTATCGAGATCGCTTCGCAGCTTGCCGAGTGCCCGGGCGTGGTGCAGTCGCTGGTGCTCACGGGCCCGACGTTCAACCAGCACGACCTGCGCATCGCAAAGCGGACGCAGATCGTGGGCCGCGTGAACTTCGAGATCGCGGGTGAGGCGCTGAACGTCTTCAACCACGTGAACTTCGTCCCGAACGCGATTCCGGGCACGCCCACCACTCAGGCGAACTGGCTCGTGACCGGTCTCACCGGCACGAACACCAGCCGTACGATCCAGATCGTCTCGCGCCTGAACTGGTAGGCGCGCGCGATCCTGAAGGCTCACGACGCCGGCACGAACGCCGGCGCCGTGTGGGGCCGGGTACCCTCGGGTGCCCGGCCTTTTTTTGCGCTATCGTTCACCGCCGATGAAGCAGAAGCGACAGGCGTCGCGTGTGGCGATGGCGCGGCGGACGACACCGCCCGTCGCCGCCGGTGCTGGCGTGCCGTCCAGGACATGGCGCTGGGGTGCCGCACTCGTGGTACTCGGCCTCTGGGCCTGGTTGCCGAGTCTCGACGGCGTGTTCGTCTTCGACGACCGCCCCGCCATCCTCGAGAACGCGTCGATCCGCTCCTGGTCGACGGTGCTCGCTCCGCCTCCCGCGTCGCCGCTGTCGGGACGTCCTCTCGCGAACGCGACCTTCGCGGTCAACTACCATCTCGGCCACGACATCACCGGCTACCGGGCGGTGAACGTCGGCATCCATCTCGGTGCCGGCCTGCTGCTGTTCGGTGTCCTCCGGCGGACTCCGCAGATTCCAACGGCCGCGGCAGCCGCGACCGCCGCGCTCTGGATGGTGCACCCGCTGACGACTGGTGCCGTCACCTACGTCGTCCAGCGAGTCGAAGTGCTGATGGGCTTCTTGTATCTGCTCACGGTCTACTGCGCCGTCCGTGCGAACGGGTCCCGCCGTGTCGCGATCTGGCGCGCTGGTGCGGTGCTCGCCTGCGCCGCCGGCATGGCCACCAAGGAAGTGATGGTCACGGCGCCGATCCTCGTGTGGCTCTGGCACGTGGTCTTCGCGGCGGCGCCATGGAACGCGCTGCGCGACCCGCGCCGGATGTTCTATCTCGGCCTCGCCGCCACGTGGCTGGTGCTCGCGGCGCTCGTGCTCTCGGGAACCGAAGCGACCGCCGCGCTGAGAGCCGCGGCAACGGGCGATCGCGCGTTCGGTTGGACGCCGTGGACCTACCTGTGGACGCAGGCGGCCGTCGTCGTCCACTACCTGCGGCTGGCGCTCGTGCCGCATCCGCTCGTGCTGGATTACTACGGGTGGCCGCGCGTCGAGTCACCGCTGGAGGTCTGGCCGCAGGTGCTCCTGCTGTGCCTTCTCGTCGCCGCCACGGCCCTCGCGCTCGCGCGACGTCGTCCGGCAGGCTACGCCGGTACCTGGTTCTTCCTGATCCTCGCCCCCACGTCGAGCCTCGTGCCGATTCCCACCGAGATCGCCGCGGAGCACCGCATGTACCTGCCGCTGGCGGCGGTGGTCGCCGTGGTGGTCATGGGGATCGTCGCGGCCGGCATGCGGCTCGTCTCAGTGGAGTCAGCCAGCACCCGCAGGTGGATCGGCCTTTCGCTGGCGACGGCAGCTGTCCTGGCGCTCGGCGTGGCGACGCGCGCACGAGCGTCCGACTACCGGAGCGAAGAGAGCCTGTGGCTCGACACGGTGACGAAACGTCCGGGCAATGCCCGCGCGCGGATCAACTACGGCATCCTGCTCATGAAGGCCGGGAGGTACGCCGACGCCGAAGCGCAGATGCGCGCCGCGGTCGATCTGCCCGCCGACGATGAGACGCGGGCGCAGGTCCATGTGCAGCTCGGCGCCGCGCTGTGCGCGCAGGGACGCTGCCGTGAGGGCATCCCGCATCTGGAGCGCGCGCTGCGCCTGCATCCCGAAGTGGACGACGCGGACGCCGTGCTGGCCCAGGCGTTCTCCGAGTCGGGCGACCTCGCGCGGGCGCTGCATTTCTTCCGCCGCGCCGTCGTCCGTCATCCGGATCTGCCGCCCCTGCTCGCGCGTGCCGCATGGCTCCTGGCGACGGCGCCAGACGAGAAGCTTCGGGATCCGCGGTATGCGGAGCAGCTCGCCGACCGCGCCGTTCGGCTGACGGCCCGGCGTGACGTCGCCGCCCTCGAGAGCCTCGCGGCGGCGTACGCGGCCCAGGGCCGGTTCGCGGAAGCGGCCGCGACAGCCGCTGAAGCGTTCGCACTCGCTCAGACACTGGGCGACGTCGCCGCCGCCGCGACTCTGCGCGAGCAGGCGGAGTTCTACCGGAGTCAGGCCCGTTGACGCCGATCGGCTCCTGCGTGGTCCCGCTCTGTGCCTTCCACACGGATCCCACGCAACGGGTGTATGATCGCCCTACCTCATCAGCAAGGAGGCAGTATGAAGCTGCAGAGAATCGCGCTGGCGGTGGCCGTGTGTCTGCTGACCGGCACCGTCGCGGCGGCCCAGAGCACTCTGGTACCCGGGCACCGTAAGGCCGACCGCGACGGCAATGGCGTCGCCGATGCCGGCGTGAACGTGAACGCTCACTTCACCCAGACGATTACCTGGGTCAGCGGCGGGATCGAGTATTCGTGCACCTACGTCGTGAACACGCGTGGAGATTACGGCAACGATCCGTACCTGAACTCCGGGTGGATCATGAACAACGTCCGCTGCGTGGGCGGCGGGGCCACCGCGGTCTTCCACTACATGATCGTCCACCAGTCGGATCCCCGCTACACCGGGGAGGGATGGCCGATCTGGGGCACGTGGGAGTGGTTCTCGCTCGTGGAATCGCAACTCGGCAACGTCGCGCGCAACGGCCGCACCTGGTAGCAGCGCTTCGTCCGCTACGTTCACGTCACCGCCAGCAGGCGGGCGAGCAGGTCGTCCTCGCCGGGCAGCACGGTGCGCAGATCCAGCACCACGTGATCTTCGTCGATGCGGGCGATCACCGGCGGGTCGAGGAGGCGCAGGCGCCCTTCGAGCTCCGCGGCGCTGAGCGCGGCATGACGTAATCGGACGAGGCGTGTCGGCAGCGTCGACCCCGGCGCGCTGCCGCCGCCGATGGTCGAGACGCCGTCGATCACCGTCGCCTCGAGCGCGCGTCCGCCCAGCGCACGCGCGAGCCGCTCCGCGCGCGCGCCGATCTCGTCGGCCGACATCCCGATCATCCGCGCCGTGGGGATCTCGTCGAGCCGGTCCGCCGCGTACGCCTGCAGCGTCGCCTCGAGCGCCGCGTACGTCATCTTGTCGACCCGCAGCGCGCGCATCAGCGGATGCCGCCGGATCCTGTCCACCGCCTCGGCACGGCCGGCGATGATGCCCGCCTGCGGTCCTCCGAGGAGCTTGTCGCCGCTGAACATCACGACGGCGGCTCCCGCGGCAATGCTTGCCGCCACGGCCGGCTCCTCGCGGAGCGCGGCGGCGCTTCCTCCCAGCCAGCCGCTCCCGAGATCCTCTACCACGGGCAGCTTGAACCGTTCTCCCATCCCCACGAGCTCTTCGAGGGACGGGCGCTCGGTGAACCCTTCGATCCTGAAATTCGACGGATGGACGCGCAGGATGAGCGCGGTCCGCTCGCCGATCGCCGCCGCGTAGTCGGCGCCGCGGGTGCGGTTCGTCGTCCCCACCTCGCGCAGCACGGCGCCCGACTGCGCCATGACGTCCGGCACCCGGAAGCCGCCGCCGATCTCGACGAGCTCGCCCCTCGAGACGATCACCTCGCGTCCGGCGGCGAGCGCCGCGAGCGTCAGCATCGTCGCGGCGGCGTTGTTGTTGACGACGCAGGCTGCCTCCGCGCCGGTGATGCGGCACAGGAGCCGCTCGGCGTGCACGTCCCGGCGCCCGCGCCCGCCGCGGTCCACGTCGTACTCGAGGTTCGTGTAGCCGGCGGCGAGCCGCGCGACCGCTTCGGCGGCAGACGGCGCCAGGGGCGCGCGTCCGAGGTTGGTGTGCAGGATCACGCCCGTGGCATTGATCACCCGCCGCAGCGACGGCGCCGATTCGCGGGCGAGCCGTTCGATCGCCTGCGCCTCGATGCGAGCGGCGACGTCAGGGACGTCGACGTCCCGCGCGAGCTGGCCCCTGACGTCCTCGGCGGCGGCGCGAAGCGCCTCGACGACGGCCTGGCGTCCATAGCGAGACTCGAGCGCCGCCACCGGCGGCCGCTGGCGGAGCTGCTCGATCGACGGGATTCTCCGGTGCGGGTTCTGCGACTCCAAGACTCAATGCTCCAGAACGAGGGGTGCGCCGGGCGTACGTTGCGGCTGCGGTGCAATGCGGCCAGGCCGCTGCGGCAGCTCGAAAAACGAGCCGCAGGCGACCCCGTCCGCGGCGGCAGCGATTCGCCACGGATCTTCGGACGACCCGCGAGCCGACCCTGATCAGCGCAGGCCGTACGGCAAACCCGAGCCGCCGCGGTCACCGTCAGGCACGCGCCGGAGGCTCGTTTTTCCGGCCGTCAGGCCGAGGCACCGCAGCCGCAACGTACGCCCGGCGCGCATCGCGCCGCCGATCGCAGGCGTGCGTCCGCCGCACATCTGAAGCTCGAGGCCCCTTTCCGCGAAAACGACGCACGTGCGTCGCAGGGGACCACCACGTTTCTCCCTGCCGCCCGGAGCCCGTACAATACCGCCTAATCGATGTCCGACAACACACCGCCTGACGTTCCGGTGCCCGAGTATCGGCCGATCGAGCGATTCTGGCCGTACGTCGACCTGCCGGAGCAGCCGACACCGGAGGAGCTCGCGGCGCTCGATCCCGAGCTGGCCGAGGCGCTCTTCGGTACGCCCAAGCTGCCGTTCTCGGTGTCGCTGGAGTTCTCGCGCTTCGACAGTCCCACCTTCATCCGCGCGGTCGAACTGGCGCGCGGCTCCGACGAGTTCCGCGAGATCGGCACCGGCGAGGCCGTTCGCTATCGCGCCAGGTTCTATCCCGAACGCGTGCTCGCGCTCCGCGACCTGTTCGAGCTCGTCGGTCCGTTCGACTCGACGGACGTCCTGCTTGACGACAAGCCGGTGCCGTACGCGAGAGAACTCTGGCTGCCACTGCTCTGGCTGTTGATCCGCTAGCCATCGCGCCTATGCCCATGGCTGCCGACGCCGACATCCAGAAGGACCTGAAGCAGCTGACGGCGGACCTCAAGCAGCTCGAGGCGGAGTACAACATGTACTTCGCCGGACGCCTGCCGCGTCCGCCCTGGGAGACGCGCGGGCGGGTCGAGGCGCTCATCAAGCGCTGGGACCGCCGCCGCATCGACACGTCCGTCGAGCGGTTCCGCTTCCAGACGCTGCAGGCGCGCTACGCCACGTTCGTGGACCTGTGGGACCGCGGACAGCGCGCGAGGGAGGAGGGACGTCCCGGTCCCTTCGCGCTCCCCCCGCCGAAAGAGACGAGGGCGAAGCCGGAGGCCCCGCCCGAGCAGCGGATCCTGCACGTCACCGCCTTCCGCGACCCCGTCCGCGAGATGGACAAGCTGACGGCGCTCTACGACTCCCTCATGGATGCGCGGCGGGAGGCGGGCGATGACGTGGTGCCGTTCCACCGATTTGCGGCGCTCGTGAAGGACCAGGTGGCGAAGTTCAAGGGCGAGGGCAGCCCCGAAGTGGCGTTCCGGGTGGCGCTGAAGGACGGCAAGGTCGCGTTCACCGCCAGGGGGTTACGCGGGGCGCCTTCGGAGACTTGAATCCCTGATCCTGATCCCGGTTCGGGACTCGCGGCTCGGGACTCGGGACTCGGGACTCGGGGCTCGGGGCTCGGGG
>Ga0247719_1000287_pt1 | contig 34379 bp, 24 predicted proteins | sample 41E_DmetaG_FD_189046 | JGI IMG/M metagenome (GOLD analysis project Ga0247719, IMG submission 189046) | Soil microbial communities from hillslope of Landscape Evolution Observatory, University of Arizona, Oracle, AZ, United States - 4-1-E_D | ecosystem: Engineered > Artificial ecosystem >...
GGTGCCGGTGGTGGCGATCGACCTGCCGACGGGGCTCTCGGCCGATTCGCACGAGGTGGAGGGGGACGCGATGCACGCGGCGCTGACCGTCACGCTGGCGGCGCCGAAAATCCCGCTCGTGCTGCCGCCCGCCGATGCGCGCTGCGGCGATCTGGTCATTGCCGACATCGGCATCCCGCTGCCGCTGCTCGACGAGATCGAGGGGCCGTACGTCGAGCTCCTCACGCGCGAGCGGATGCGCGAGCTCGTGCCGGCCCGCGCCGCCGAATCGCACAAGGGGGATTTCGGACACGTGCTGATCGTGGCGGGCTCCGTCGGGAAGACCGGCGCCGCGCATCTGGCCGCGCTCGGCGCGCTGAAGTCGGGTGCCGGACTCGTGACGGTGGCAACGCCGCGATCGTGCGTGCCCGTGCTCGCCTCGATGGCGCCGGAATACATGACGCTGCCGCTCGACGAGACGCCCGACGGCCGCATCGATTACGCGGCGCTCGAGCGCGTGCTCGACTTTCCCGCCGACGTCATCGCCGCCGGCCCCGGGCTCGGGACGGAGCCGTCGACGGCGGCCTTCGTCATGGGCCTCGTGGAACGCGCCGGCGTGCCGCTCGTGCTCGATGCCGACGCGCTGAATGCGTTCGCGCGCGAACCCGAGCGGCTCGTGGCGCGTGACGGCGTCGAGATGGTCGTCACGCCGCACCCCGGCGAGCTGGCGCGCCTGCTCGATAAAGAGGTGGACGCCATCCAGCAGGATCGCCTCGCCGTCGCGCGCGGATTCGCCGCGTCGCACAGGCTGCACGTCGTGCTCAAGGGGCACCGCACCGTCATCGCCGGGCCCGAAGATAGGGCGTTCATCAACCTCACGGGAAACCCGGGCATGGCGAGCGGCGGCACGGGGGACGTGCTGACCGGGATGCTCGCCGCCTGGTTCGCGCAGCTCCTGGATCCCGAGGCGGCGTGCAAGATCGCGGTCTACCTGCACGGCTCCGCGGGGGACCTCGCCGAGGCGGCCGAAGGGGAAGTCTCGCTGACCGCCACGGACCTCGTCGCGCACATCGGCGACGCGATCATGGAGCTGACCGCACGCCGCAAGCGTCAGCGAGAGTCGTGACCGAGGAGGTCCTGACCTCCAGCGAGGAGGAGACCGCGGCCGCCGGCGAACGGCTCGCCGGGTCGCTCGGCGCCGGCGGCGTCGTGCTGCTCTACGGCGAGCTCGGCGCCGGCAAGACGGCGTTCGTCCGCGGCCTCGCGCGCGGTCTCGGCGCACCCGCCGACGAGGTCACAAGCCCCACGTTCACGCTCGTCCAGGAGTACCGCGGCCGCGCGACGCTCTATCATGTGGATCTCTACCGGCTCGAGGAGCGCGAGGTGGACGATCTCGGCCTCGAAGAGCTCGTCCTCGGCGACGGCGTCGTGGCGATCGAGTGGGCCGAGCGCTGGCGCAGCCGGCCCGACGATGCGATCGAGGTGCGGCTGGAACACGCGGGGGAGGATCAGCGGCGTGTCGTGATTGCCGCCCCGCACCGGTAGGGGCCGGCTTCAGCCGGCCCATCCGCTCAGAACTTCTGCCGTGGATCGAGCTTCAGCGTGACGGTCGCTTCTTCGGTCTTCCCCTTCAGATCCGGCGTCTGCCTCGACATCTCCAGTTCGCCGGCGTGATAGCGCTCGCCGCTCGGCAGGAACGCGGTGAAATGGACGTGCGGCGCCTGGGTCGTCCCGGGATACGAGCCGGGGCGGATCGTCTCGAAGGTGAATCGACCCTGCGCGTCCGTTTTCACCCACCCGCGCAGCCGCCACGAGTGCGGTCCTTTCTCGCGGACGTCGTACAGGCCGGCGCGGTCGGTGTGGTAGGCAAAGACGATCGCGCCGCCGGCAGGGGAGCCATCCACGTTCAGGAGCCGTCCGCGGATCACGAGCGGCGCGCCGGGTTCCTCCGCCGGCGCGATCCGGCCGGTGGAGGCGAGCGCCGCCGGCCGCGCCTGCTGGGCGCGTTCGACGGCGCGCTGGTACTCGACGTCCTGTGCGGCCGTTGTGGTGGTGATCAGCAGGGTGACGAACGGAAGAAGCATCCGCGTGGCTGTCATGCCACGAGGACGCGCGGCGGCGCCGCGCGTTAACCGGGGTCAGAGCTTGAATTTTGCACGGTGCGCCACGCGGCCGTGCAAAATTCAAGCTCTGACCCCTGACTACTCGAGCCGGTAGTTCGGCGCTTCCTTGGTGATGATCACGTCGTGGACGTGCGATTCGCGGTGGCCGGCGCTCGTGATCCGGATCAGCCGGGCCTCGCGCTGCAGCGACGGAATGTCGGGCGTGCCGCAGTAGCCCATGCCGGCGCGCAGACCGCCGACGAGCTGGTGGATCATCGCCGCGACCGATCCCTTGTGCGCCACGCGTCCCTCGATCCCCTCGGGCACGAGCTTCTCGCCAGCCTCCGGGTTCGCGTCGAGATCGAATTCGTCCTGGAAGTAGCGGTCGCGGCTGCCGCGGCGCATCGCCCCGAGCGAGCCCATCCCCCGGTACTCCTTGAAGCTGCGGCCCTGGTAGAGGATCATCTCGCCCGGGCTCTCGTCGGTGCCGGCGAAGAGGCTGCCGATCATGCACGTGCTCGCCCCGACGGCGATCGCCTTCGTGACGTCGCCCGAGTAGCGGATGCCGCCGTCGGCGATCACCGGCACGCCGTGGCGCGCGGCCGCACGCGAGCATTCCGCAATCGCGGTGATCATCGGCACGCCGATCCCGGCGACGACGCGCGTCGTGCAGATCGAGCCGGCGCCGATCCCCACCTTCACGGCGTCGACGCCGAGGTCGCACAGCGCCTCGGCGGCCTCGGCGGTCGCCACATTGCCGGCGACGATGTCGACGGTCGAGAACTCGCGGCGGAGCCGCCGCACCATGTCGAGCACCCCCTGCGAATGGCCGTGCGCGGTGTCGATCACCAGCACATCGACGTTCGCCGCCACGAGCGCCTGCGCGCGCTCCGCCGCGTCGCGCCCGACGCCGATCGCCGCCCCGACCCGCAGCCGCCCGAGCGCGTCCTTGCACGCGTTCGGGTACTTGATCATCTTCTGGATGTCCTTGACGGTGATCAGCCCCTTCAGCATGTAGCGCTCGTCGACGACGAGCAGCTTCTCGACCTTGTGCCGGTGGAGGAACTCCCGCGCCTGCTCCAGCGTCGTCCCCACCGGCACGGTGAAGAGCGGATCGCGCGTCATGATGTCGGAGACGGGGCGGTCGAGGTTCGACTCGAACCGAAGGTCGCGGTTGGTGAGGATCCCGACGAGCCGGCCTTCCTTGCCGCCGTCTTCGGTGATGGGGACGCCCGAGATGCGGTACTTCTTCATCAGGTCGAGCGCTTCGTAGATGCGGTTGCGCGGCGACAGGGTGATGGGATCGACGATCATCCCGCTCTCGGACCGCTTGACGCGGTCGACCTCGGACGCCTGTTCCTCGACGCTGAGGTTCTTGTGTATGACGCCGATGCCGCCCTGCTGGGCCATCGCGATGGCGAGGCGCGACTCGGTGACGGTGTCCATCGCGGCGCTGAGCAGCGGCACGTTGACGCGGATGTTGCGCGTCACCTGCGACGTCACGTCGACGGCGCTCGGCAGCACCTGCGAATGCCGCGGCACCAGCAGCACGTCATCGAACGTGAGCGCGGTCGAAAGCCCCACCGAGATCTGGTCGACGTTCAGGACGTCCGTTCTGGTTTCCATTCGGCTCCCCGCCCCCTCAACGAGAGCGCCTGCACCCTCATCGAAGCGCCAGCACCCTCAGCCAACGCGCCAGCACCCTCTCCAACCCGCCTAGACCCCATGACATTTCTTGTATTTCTTGCCGCTGCCGCACGGGCACGGGTCGTTGCGGCCGACCTTCGGCTCGTCGCGCCGCACCTGCTTAACCGCGTCGTCGCCGCCGACGCGCGCCGGGCGCGGCGTGTCGGGCGGCACGGCGGCGCCGCCGCCGAACGCGCCGAACGGTGACGGCGGCGGTGTGGTGGCCGGACCGCTCATCGTGATCTGCGGCGGACGCCGCGGCGCCTGACGCTGCACCGGCGGCAGGGCCTCGCCGGTCTCGCTGAGCACCGGCGTGAGCCGCCACAGGTAGCGCACCATCTCCTCGTCCACCCGATCCTTCATCGCGAGGAAAAGGGCGTAGCTCTCCTTCTTGTACTCGACGAGCGGGTCGCGCTGGCCATAGCCACGCAGGCCGATCCCTTCCTTCAGGTGATCGAGCGAGTAGAGGTGGTCCTTCCACTGCGCGTCGACGATCTGCAGCATGATGTCGCGCTCGACGCGCCGCAGGATCTCGGCCGGGACCAGCTTCTCCTTGGCCTCGTACTTGGCGATGATCGGCGCCCAGAGGGCGTCGGCCGCTTCGCCGGCGGACATCGTCTCGAGCTCGATCGATTCGAGCTCCGCGGGATCGAGGCCGTAGATCTCCGCGACCGCGGCCCGCAGCGCCGCATAGTCGCGCTCCTCGACGTCCACGTCCGTACCCATGTACCGGTCGATCGTGCTCTCGAGCAGCCCTTCGGCGAGATCGACGAGGTACGTCCGGATGTCGACGACCTCTCCCTCTTCCTCCCCCTCTTCGGGATCGAACTGGATGCGCCCCTCGAGGAGCTGACGGCGCAGCGCGTAGACGCTCTCGCGCTGCTTGTTCATCACGTCGTCGTACTCGAGCAGGTGCTTGCGGACCGAGAAGTTCTGCGCCTCGACCTGCTTCTGCGCCCGTTCGATGGCGCGGGTGACCATGCCGTGCTCGATCGGGACCCCTTCCTCCATCCCGAGCTTCTGCATGAAGCCCGAGATGCGGTCGGACCCGAAGATCCGCATCAGGTCGTCTTCGAGCGAGAGGTAGAAGCGCGAGGAACCAGGGTCCCCCTGGCGGCCGGCGCGGCCGCGGAGCTGGTTGTCGATGCGCCGCGCCTCGTGCCGCTCGGTCGCGATGATGTGGAGACCGCCCAGCGCGACGACCTCGTCGTGCTCGGCGTCGGTCTGTTTCCTGTACGCCGCGAAGATGCGCTCGTAGTCCGGACGCGGCACCCGGTAGTAGTTGTCGAGGTGATAGAAGTAGACGAACTCCTCGTCGTCGACGAACTTCGCCTCGCTCTTGGGCAGCTTCTCGGCGAGGCTGTCGGCGAGGGACTGCTGCCGCGCCATGAACTCCGGATTGCCGCCGAGCAGGATGTCGGTGCCGCGGCCCGCCATGTTCGTGGCGATTGTCACGGTCCCCTTGCGGCCCGCCTGCGCGACGATCTCCGCTTCCTGCGCGTGGTATTTGGCGTTCAACACGACATGTTTCACGCCGCGCAGTTTCAGCAGGTGCGACAGGCGCTCCGACTTCGCGATCGACACCGTGCCGACGAGCACCGGCCGGCCGGTCTTCTGCTTCTCGATGATGTCGTTGACGATCGCGTCGTACTTTTCCTTCTCGGTCCGGTAGACGGTGTCGGGCTCCTCGATCCGCAGCAGCGGCCGGTTCGTCGGGATCTCGAGGACGTCGAGCTTGTAGATCTTGTGGAACTCCTCCGCCTCGGTCGTCGCCGTGCCGGTCATGCCGGCGAGCTTCTTGTACTTGCGGAAGTAGTTCTGGAAGGTGACGGTGGCGAGCGTCTGGTTCTCGCGCTCGATCTTGACCTTCTCCTTGGCCTCGACGGCCTGGTGCAGGCCGTCGCTCCAGCGGCGCCCCGGCATCAGGCGCCCCGTGAATTCGTCGACGATGACGACCTGGCCGTCCTTGATCATGTAGTCGACGTCGAGCCGGAAGAGCGTGTGCGCCCGCAGCGCCTGGTTCACGTGGTGGAGCAGCGGCATGTTGACGGGGTCATACAGGCCGCCGCTGCCGGGCGCGAGCCGGTGCGCGAGCATCTTCTCGGCCTTCGCCATGCCCGACTCGGTCAGCGTCGCCGTCTTGTGCTTCTCGTCGACGATGTAGTCGCCGGTCTTCTCGAGCTCCTCGCGTTCTTCCGCCTTGACGTTGCCCTGGATCACCTTGCCGGGCGTCAGCCTCGGGATGATCTTGTCGACCTCGTAGTAGAGATCGGTCGACTCCTCGGCCGGGCCGGAGATGATCAGCGGCGTCCGGGCCTCGTCGATGAGGATGCTGTCGACCTCGTCGACGATCGCGAAGTGGTGCCCGCGCTGCACGTAGTGCGCGAGCTCGAACTTCATGTTGTCGCGGAGGTAGTCGAACCCGAACTCGTTGTTGGTGCCGTAGGTGATGTCGGCGCCGTAGGCGACCTGGCGCTCCTGGTCGTTCAGCTCGTGCTGGATGACGCCCACCGTCAGGCCCAGGAACCGATAGAGGCGTCCCATCCACTCGGAGTCGCGGCGCGCGAGGTAGTCGTTCACCGTGACGACGTGCACCCCCTTGCCCTCGAGCGCGTTCAGGTACGCCGGCAGGGTGGCGACGAGCGTCTTGCCTTCGCCGGTCTTCATCTCGGCGATCTTGCCGCGGTGCAGCGCGATGCCGCCGATGAGCTGCACGTCGAAGTGGCGCATGTTCAGCACGCGCCGCCCTCCTTCGCGGACGACCGCGAACGCCTCCGGCAGGAGGTCGTCGAGCGGTTCGCCGTTGGCGACGCGCGTCTTGAATTCTGCCGTCTTCTCGCGGAGCTGCGCGTCGGACAGCAGCTGGACGTCCGGTTCCCTGGTGTTGATTGCGGCGACGAGCGGACGAAGTTTCTTCAGGTCACGCTCGTTCTGCGTGCCGATGACCTTCGCCAGGATGGTGTTGACCAGCATCAGGAGAGGAAAGGCTCAGAAAATATCTGATTGTAACAAACACGGAGGAGCGGAGGGCGCGGGGGACACCGAGCGGAGAGCACGGGGGACAGGGAGCGGACGCGGAGGCCTCCGCGTCAGCGGCCGGCGAGCAGGCGCATCGGGTCGGTCAACTGGCCGTTGACCAGCACCTCGTAATGCAGGTGCGGGCTCGTCGAGCGGCCGGTCGAGCCGACGTACCCGATCACGTCGCCGCGGCGCACGCGCTGGCCGTTCATCACGGCGTAGCGCGACAGGTGCGCATAGCGGGTCGTGATGCCGAAGCCGTGGTCGATCGTGATGAGGTTGCCGTAGTTTCCGTTGAACGCCGCGCCGACCACGACGCCGTCGGCGGGAGCCACGACGGGGCGGCCGTGGTCCGCGGAGATGTCGAGCCCCGGATGGAAGTCGCGCTCGCCGGTGAACGGATCCGGCCGGGTGCCGAAGCCCGAGGAGATCCACCCGGCGATCGGCCACAGCGACGGCGTTGCGGACGCGAGCGCCTGGCGTTTCTCGACGCCCGACCGCACGCTCGCCAGCCGTTCCTCGATCGTGCCCAGCAGGTCGCGCAGCACGCCGAAGGGGCTGTCGGGGGAAGTGGTGACGGCGCTCGACAGCACGTTGGCGGCGATCGAGCCCTCGTGGCCGCCTCCCATCGCCCGGGCGCGGACGCGCTCGGGCAGCCGGCGCATCGCGCGATCGACGTCGGGATCCACCGTCGCCCGGGTGCCGATGTCATCCACCGCCGCCTGCAGCGAGGCGATCTGTGTCGAGAGCGCACCGGTCGCCTCGCGATAGCTGGCGTTCTCGATCTGCAGCATCGTGTTGGCGGCCTGCAGCTCGGCGATCCGCGCGGTGGCGCTCCAGCGTGCGCCGAGCCCGATGAGCACCGGCAGCGCGAAGGCAAACGCGATCGCCGCCAGCGTTGGACGCAGCGAGATGGTGAACCGCCTGACCACACCCGTGGTGCGGTCGGCCACGACGATGGAATACCGTCTGGCGAGCAAGGTCAGCAGGTTTGTGAAACGAGAAACTCTACCACAGTCGCCGGGACTACGGAAGAGCACCCGCCGCCGGCCGGGTGCTGGCCCGGGCTGGGAGTGGAAGCGATGCCGGGATGCCCGTCACCGGCAGGGAACGCTCGAGCTCCGCGCGGACGGAGCTGGACGGCCGCTTGCACAAGTGCGGTCGCCGGCCCGCCGGCGGCTGCGAAGTACGAACCGGCGGCGCCAAGGTAGGCAACGGGACGGGAAATGAGAGCACTACTGGTACTCGCGCTGATGCTGCTGGCGGCAGCGACCGCATACGCCTACGGGCCGGCCGACATGGCCGACGGCCTGTCGGCCGTGCTCGCGCAGACGACCGACGTGATGCTCACCGAACCGGCGGTGCTGCTGGTGTCCGGCGCGCTGCTGCTCGGACTCGGGTCCGTCGTGCGCCGCCTTTCGGTTTGAGATCCACCTGACAGAGATATCCGCGCGCGGCCGCTGCCGGGGCTTGCGCGCGGCGACGGCCGGTCCGGCGAAGCACCCTGCGAACAGAGACCCAGGAGGTCAACCTTGCTCACACGTTGCGTGGCCGCCGCCATGGTGGCGGCGGTAGTGCTGGTGCCCGCACCCGCCACGGCCGATCCGGTGACGATCGGGCTGCACTCCGCGCAGAACGGTGGAACGGCGTCGGTCGCCACACCGACGGCCGGCGTCCCCCTGTCGCTGGGAGAGCTCACGCTCCCATCGGCCGGCGCGGCCGTGCTGATCACCGTTTCGGGGCTGACGGCGCGGGCGAACTACCTGTTCGACATCCTCGTCTTCGGAGCGGGCCCTGCCTGGAACACCCTTCGCGCCGAGGTCCTCGACCCGCTGGATCATGACGACGGCCTGGACGTCACGCCGTACCACGGCGGGGTGCCGGCCGGCTACTCGACGTCCAATACGCGCGACGGGCTCAGCTTCGCCCAGAGCTCGGGCCTGGAGCGCAGCGCCGTGTATGCGGGAGGGCGCGCGGACGTGCTCGCCGACGAAGACACGAACGCCGGCGACATCCTCCTCTTCACCGGGCTCGCCGGGGCATCCGGCGCCATTCGCGTGACGTTCGGGTTGCGTGATTACGACGGCAACCGGACGTTCCTCGTGCGGCTGAGTGCCGAGGATCCGGTTGCGACGCCCGAACCGGCGTCGATGCTGCTGCTCGGCACCGGGCTCGCCGGGCTCGCGGCGGCGCGCCGCCGCCGCCGCGCCGCCAGGGAGGCGTAACGATGTCGCTGCCCGAGCGCCGCACGCTGCTGGTGCTCGCCGCCCTGGCCGCGGCGCTGGGGCTGTTCTACGCGGACGTCCTGTCATCGCTCGTCCGGCAGTGGGCGAGCGATGACAACTACTCGCACGGCTTCCTCGTCGTGCCGCTGGCGCTCTATTTCGCCTGGGAACGGCGGGCGGCGCTCGTCGCCGCGGCCCCCCGGCCGTCGCTCGTGGGAGCTTTCGTGATCGTCGGGAGCCTGATCGTCTGGACCGCCGGGATCTTTGGAGCCGAGCTGTTCCTGACGCGTGTGTCGCTCCTCGGCGTGCTGGCCGGCACCATCCTCTTTGTCTGGGGATGGCGGCACCTGCGCGTGCTGGCCTTTCCGCTTGCGTTCCTGCTGCTGATGATCCCGCTGCCGTCGATCATCTTCAACCAGATCGCGTTTCCGCTGCAGCTCGTGGCCTCGCAGGCGGGGGAGCTCGTCATCGCCACCGCCGGCATCCCGGTGCTCCGCGAAGGAAATATTCTCCAGCTCCCCTCGAGAACGCTCGAGGTCGCCGAGGCCTGCAGCGGCATCCGGTCCCTCGTGTCGCTCCTGATGCTGGCGATCGTGCTCGGCTACTTCAGCGAGCCGCGGATCGGGGCGCGCGTCCTGATCGCCGTCGCCGCCGTACCGATTGCCATACTCGCGAACGCCGCGCGGGTCGCCGGCACGGGCCTCGCGGCCGAGTGGGTGAGTCCCGCCGCGGCCGACGGGTTCTTCCACACCTTCTCGGGCTGGCTCGTGTTCGTCGTCGCGTTCGCCGGGCTCCTGCTGGTGCAGCAGGCGGTCGCGCGCGCCGGCGCGTGGCGCGAACGGCGGCGGCCGGCGCTCGCGGGGGCGGCATGATCCGGCGGACCTCGATCGTGATCGCGATGCTCGCCGCGGCGGCGCTCTTCGGCGCGCGCGCGTCAGGGCGCGAAGCCCAGGTCGCGCGCGAATCGCTCGCGACGCTGCCGCACGTCCTCGACGACTGGCGCGGACGCGAGGCGGCGCCGCTGCGCGGCGACGTCGTCGCGCAGCTCGGCGTCGACGATTACATCCACCGGACGTACGTGGCGCCCGAGCGGCCGCCGGTGAGCCTGTATGCGGGCTATTACGAGAGCCAGCGGCAGGGGGACACGATCCATTCGCCGCAGAACTGCCTGCCGGGGGCGGGCTGGCGCCCCGTGTCGTCGAGCATCCTCACGATCGAGGCGGGCGGACGGCAGGTGCCGGTGAATCACTACGTGATCCAGAAGGGACTGGACCGCCAGGTGGTCCTGTATTGGTACCAGGGGCGCGGACGCGTCATCGCGAACGAGTTTCACAACAAGGCGCTGCTGATGTGGGATGCGGCGACGCTCCGTCGCACGAACGGCGGGCTCGTGCGCATCATCTCGCCCCACGCCGAAACGGCCGACGCGACGCCGGGGGCGCTGGCGTTCGCGAAGGCGCTGATTCCCAGACTCGAGAGGCTGATGCCATGATGCACGCACGGCAGGTGCTCGTTGCCGTTCTCCTGGCGGCTGTCGTCGCGCCCGTCGCGGGCTGTTCCGGCGACCCGGAGACACGCGCGCGAAAGTACCTCGCGAGCGGCGACGGCTATTTCGCCAAAGAGCAGTACAGCGCCGCTGTCATCGAGTACCGCAACGCGGTGAAAGCGACGCCCGACGCCGCCCGCGCGCACTACAAGCTGGCGCAGGCGCTCGAGGCGTCGGGGGATCCCGTGAAGGCGTACGCCTCGTACGCGCGCGCGGCGGACCTGGAGCCGTCGAATCTCGACGCGCACCTGAAGGCGGGCGCGATCCTGCTCTCGGCGGGAGAGTACGACGCGGCGCGGCGCCGCGCAGAGCTCGCCGTCCAGGCGGATCCGCAGAATCCGGCGGCGCACATCCTGCTCGGCAATGCCCTCGCGGGCATGAAAGAGGTGGGGAGCGCGATCCGGCAGATGGAGCAGGCGATCAGCCTCGATCCGTCCTACGCCCCCGCCTGGAGCGCACTCGGCGCGGCGCGATTCGCCGGCGGCAGCCGCGCCGAGGCCGAAGCGGCGTTTCGGAAAGCGGTCGCGCTCGCCCCGAACTCCGCCGACGCGCGCCTCGCGCTCGCCAACTGCGAGTGGGCGCTGGGCCAGCGCGAGGCGGCGGAACGCACGCTGAAGGAGGCGCTCGCGCTGGACGCGGCGCACCCCTCGGTGCACCGCGCGCTGGCGCTCTTCTATCTCGTCACGCGGCGCGCGCCCGAGGCGGAGCCGCATTTCCAGGCGCTCGCCCGGGGGCCCGGCGGTGCGCTCGCGCTGTCGGACTACTACATCGGCATGGGCCGGACCGCTGAGGCGGCCGCAGCGCTGGAGCCGGTGGTGACGAACCCCGGTCATGCCGACCATCGCGCCGCGAAGCTGCGCCTCGCCGTGCTCGATCACGCCGCGGGGCGCAGGGCTGAGGCGCACGCCGCGCTCGACGGCCTCCTCGAGGATCACCCGCGCGATGTCGAGGCGCGCATCGCGAAAGCGCGCTTGCTGCTGCTCGACGACGACGCCGCCGACGAGGCCGAGAAGCACGCGCGCGCCGCGGTGGAGGCGAACCGGGAGCTTCCATCGGCGCACTACACGCTCGGCCTGGCAGCCCTCGAGACCCGCGACCTTTCGACGGCCGAGAAGGCCTTCGGCGAAGTGCTGCGGATCAACCCGCGTGCGGCGGCCGCGCAGTTGCAGCTCGCGCGGCTCCAGCTCGCCCGCGGTGAGACGGCCGGTGCCCTGCGGTCGGCGGAAGAAGTGGCGCGGCAGCGCCCCGGCGACCCGGCGGCCGCCGTGATGCTGTCGAAGAGCCTCCGTGCGCAAGGTGACCTGGCGCGCGCGGAGCGCGAAGTATCGAAGGCGCTCGAGCAGAACGGCGGCGTCGCGCAGTTGCACGTCGAGCAGGGGGAGCTCGCGCTCCAGCGGCGGCGCGTCGCGGATGCGCGCGCGGCGTTCGAGGCGGCGCTCCGGCTCGACCCCTCCCTCCACGACGCCCGCATCGGGCTGATCACGGCGGACCTGCTCAATCGCGAGCTCGAGCTCGCGCAGACCCGCGTCGCCGAATGGCGGCAGCGGGATCCCGGTGACCTGCGCATCCCGATCCTCGCCGCGCGCGTCGACATCGTCGCGGGACGGAGCGCCGACGCGGAGCGGACGCTGCGCGACGTGATCACCGCCGACGCGTCGCAGCTCGAAGCCTACGACCTGCTCGGCCGGCTGTACATCGCGCAGGGGCAGGCGGACCGCGCCATCGGGGAGTTCCGCACGCTCGCCGAGCGTTCACGGACGCCGGCGGGGGCGCTGACGATGATCGGGCTCATTCACGAAGCGAAGGGGGACCGCGAGACGGCGCGGACGCAGTACGAACAGGTGCTTGCGCTGGAACCGCGGGCCGGGGTCGCGGCGAACAACCTCGCCTGGATGTATGCGGAGAGCGGACGCGCCGAGGAGGCGGTGAAGCTCGCGACGATCGCGCGCGAGGAACTGCGCGGACGTCCCGAGGCGGAAGACACGCTCGGCTGGGCCTACTACCACAGCGGCTCGTACACGCGCGCGATCGCGGCCTTCGAGCGCGCGATCGAGCGCGCCCCGAACAATCCCGTCTATCACTACCACCTGGGCCTCGCGCTGGCGAAGGCGGGCAGCGACGCGAAGGCGCGCCAGTCGCTCAAGCGCGCGCTCGACCTGAAGCCCGATTTCGTCGGCGCCGACGACGCCCGGGCGACGCTCCGGGCGATCTCGACGTCGTGACGGTTCGTTACGTCCCCTATCGGGGTTGAGAGCAGCGACTCGACGCGGCCGCCCGCCATTCGGGGGCGGATGCGCGCTCTTGCGCGCTCACGCGCGCTCTTGCCGGTTGTCCGGCGGCGCGTTCCTCGTGGATCGTCCCAGCACCTGCCCGCGTGCGGGTCCCGATCCAAGGAGGACGTGTGCGTTCGAGAATCTCGCTGTTCGCCGTCTGCGTGGCGGCAGCCGCTGTTCTGCAGGCGGCCGACACCTGGAATGTCTCCGGTCCCATGGCCCATGGGCGAACCGGAGGCGGCCTCGCTTTTTCGCTGCCTTCCGGCACGGTGCTCGTCGTCGGTGGGATGAATACGAGCACCGCGGCCGATCTGAGCACCGAGTTGTACGACCCGGCCACCGGACACTGGTGGGCGGGGCCGCCCACCCTGTTCGCGCATCCCGACGCACCGGCGGGCATCGTCCTCTCCGACGGACGGATTCTCGTCAGCGGAGGGCGGTACGGCTTCGATGTCCGCCGGGAGGCGGAGATCTTCAACCCGAACACCTACACCTGGAGCTCCGCGGGCCTGATGACGGTCGGACGTGCGGGACACACGCTGAGCCTCCTTTCGGACGGCCGCGTGCTGGCGGCTGGCGGCTGGAACGGCAACTTCCTCTCCTCGGCGGAGATCTTCGATCCGGCGACGGCGACATGGACGGCAGCCGCCGGCATGAGCCGGGGCCGCTGGGGCCACACGGCTACGCTGCTGGGCGATGGGTCCGGCCGGGTCTTTGTGGTCGGCGGCGAGAACTACAACGACGGCAGCGGACCGCATTACCGGCTCACCGAGATGTGGGACCCCGCCTCTGGAGCGTGGAGCGCAGGGCCGCCGCTGAACGTCCGTCGCGCCTGGCACCGGACCGCGGTGCTGCCGGATGGCCGGCTCATGGCGATCGGGGGCATCAGCAGCTTCAGCGTTGGCGGCACGGAGAGCTCCACCGAGATCTTCGACGGCGCCTCGTGGCAGTACGGCCCCTCGATGGCTGCACGGCGCGTGCACTTTCCGCTGGTCACACTCCACGACGGGCGGCTGCTCGTCACCGGCGGGACGACCGAGGCCGCCGTGTTGCCGCAGGTGGCGACGAGCGGCACCGAGCGATTCGATCCCGCCACCGGCATCTGGTCGTCCGCAGGCTCCCTGAACTCGCCGCGCCGCTTCCATGCGGCGGTGCAGCTGGCAGACGGCCGCGTGCTCGTGGCCGCCGGCGGCGACGCGACGATGCCGCTGCTGACCACGGAAGTGCTCGGGGCGTCGGCGCCCGGTGATTCCACGCCGCCGGCGAGTACGCATTCGGCCTCGGCTCCGAACGCGAACGGATGGAACCGCTTCGACGTCTTCGTGGGCTTGAACGCGACGGACGAACCGGGCGGAGCCGGCGTCGCGTCGATCACCTACACGCTCTCGGGGGCGCAGTCGGGCGGAGCAACGGCCTCCGGCAGCTTCACCTCGTTCATGATCACGAACGAGGGCAGCACGACCGTCACCTACTTCGCGACGGACGCCGCGGGGAACAGCGAGCCGCCGCACTCCTTCACCGTGGCGCTCGACAAGACGCCGCCGGTGATCGCGCCGGTCTCGAACCAGACCGTGAGCGCCACGTCCGCACTTGGCGCCGTCGTCACGTTCAACCTGTCGGCGAGCGACAGCATCAGCGGTGTCAGCACGCTCGTCGCCTCGCCGCTTTCGAGCGGCGCCACGTTCCCACACGGCACGACCAACGAGACGATCACGGCGATCGACGCGGCGGGCAACACGGCCACGCGGTCCTTCCAGGTCACGGTGAACAGAGCACTGATGTCCGTCTCGGTCACACCGGCGTCCGCCACGATCGACGTCGGCAGCGGCACGAGCTTTGAGGCGATCGGCCGCTTCACGGATGGCAGCTCCGCCGTACTGCCATCCGGCAGCGGGACCGGCGGCAACACTTTCCCGTCGGGAGGCGACTGGCAGTTCCACTTCGACGACTTGTTGAACACCTCCGCCTGCTCGCCGGGCCATCCGGGGTTCTCGAGCCAGTCGGTGTTCGTCGACGCGTCCGGCGCCGTCAACGCCACGTGGGGCGGGAGTCCCGGCATCCTGAGCGTGACCGGCTCGATCACGACGCAGCAGGTGGCGCTGACGCTCTCGTGCGCGTCCACCGGCACGACCGTCGGTTCGATTGCGGCTGCGTGGGCCGGCACCGCCTTCAGCGGCACGTGGACCGTGGGCGCCTCCACCGGCGGCGTAACGATCCGCGGGTGGTCGAGCCGCGGCAGCATGCCCACGCCGCGCTCTGCGCTCGGCGCCGCCACGGTCGGCGGGATCGTCTATGCGATCGGCGGCACGGGGTCAGGGGGCGTGACGGGCGCTGTCGAAGCGTACGACCCGGCCTCGAACACGTGGGCGCAGCGGACACCGATGCCGACCGCGCGAACGGGCGCGGGTGTCGCGGAGCTCAATGGGCTGATCTACGTGGCGGGCGGCCGCTCCGCCGGCGGCACGCCGACAGGCGCGGTCGAGATCTACGACCCGGCGGACGACACGTGGACCACCGCGCCGCCGATGACGCCGCGCGCGCATCTGGCGCTCGTCGCTGCCGGCGGACGGCTCTACGCCATCGGCGGCGATGCCGGCGCGGGAGGCGGCGGTGCGACGACGCTCGTTCAGCGGTTCGATCCGGCGACGGCGCAGTGGACGACGATGGCACCGCTCGCGAACGCGCGCGCGTCGCTCGTGGCTGGCGCGCTGAACAACGGCGCGCTCCTCGTCGCGGCCGGGGGCGCGGGGACATCGACGGAGCTCTACAACGTGAGCACGGATACGTGGTCGCAGGGTCCTGCCATGCTGTCACCGCTGTCGGGCAGCGCCGCGGCCGTGGCGCGGAACGCGCTCTATGTCTTCGGCGCCACGGTCAGCGGCGGGGCGAGGATCACGCACATGTTCAGGCCCGCGACGAACCAGCAGCCGGCGGGCTGGGCGGCGCTCGCCAGGATGCCGAGCCCCCGCGGCGACGCGGCTGCCGCCGCCGTCGGCACCGACATCTACGTGACCGGTGGCCAGGCAGGCGGACAGGCGATCGCGCCGGCACCGCTCGAGGTACTGAGCGCGCCGCCGCCATCGGACTTCGCGGTGAACACCGGCGCCTCGAACGCTCTCCCGACGCCGCAGTGGTCGAGTACGAACACGTCCGTCGCAGGAATTACGTCCGGAGGATTCGCGCAAGGCATGCAGGCCGGCCAGACGACGATCGTCGCGACCGCGAACGGCATCTCGTGCGCGGCGACGGCCACCTGCGCGACGCTCACCGTCGTCGAACCACTCTGTGCGTCGGTGGTGCTGTCGATCTCCGGCAACGTCCCGTTCACCAGCATCATCGCGTCCGTGAACGGCAGCACGAACACGTTCAGCCTGCCGCTCGGCGTCCACACCTTCAGCCTGCGGCCTGGAACGTACTCCGTCGCGTTCCTGCCGCCTCCGGGCTACCGGGCCTCGCCGAATCCCGCGACGTTCACGGTGGCCTGCGGCGACACCGCCCAGGTCGCGGTCATCCTTTCCCCGATCGACACCACGCCGCCGGCGCTTGCGCTCCCCGGGGACGTGACGACGGACGCGACGTCCGCCGCCGGTGCGCCCGTGACGTACTCCGCTTCGGCGAGCGACGCGGTGGATGGCCCGACGCCGATGACCTGTTCGCCCGCGGCGGGGTCACTCTTCCCGATCGGAACGACGTCGGTCGAATGCGCCTCCTCGGACGCGGCGGGGAACACCGCCGTGGGGACATTCAGCGTCCGCGTGCTCGGGCCCCGGGAGGTGATCGCCGCGCTGGCGGATGCCATCGGAGACTTCGGGCAGGGTCGCCGGATCCTGGCGGAGGCGCTCGCCAGCCTCGACCGCGACAACCCGAGCGCGTGCAATCAGCTCGGCGCGTTCGTCAACATGGTTCAGGCGCAGTCGGGCAAGTCGCTCGCGCCGGACGTCGCGGGGGCGCTGCTCGCGCGAGCCGAAGGGGTGCGGCGCGTGCTCGGCTGCCGGTGAGCCATGGACGCGCTCGATCGCAGCCGCCGCCGCGGGCGGTCGAGCGCGTCCAGAACGCCTGGCGAGGCGGAGCCTCTCACGGCCTGAGGCGGAGCCACGCTAAAATTCGGGCCCATGAGCACCGGCGGTGCGCTCACGGGCAAGACGCTCGGTCGTTATCGCGTCGGAGCGCTCCTCGGCCGCGGCGGCATGGGGGAGGTCTACAGGGCCGACGATCTCGAGCTGCAGCGCGCGGTGGCGATCAAGGTTCTGCCGCCCGCGCTGACGCAGGACGCCGGCCGGGTCGGCCGGTTCGTCCAGGAGGCGCGGAGCGCGTCCGCCCTGAACCACCCGCACCTCGTGGCGATCTACGAGATCGGCGAGGCGCGCCCCGACTCCGCCGGTCCCACCGTCCACTTCATCGCCATGGAGCTCGTCCAGGGGGAGACGCTCCGGCGACTCATCGACGCGCGCCGCACCGATCTGAAGCGCACGCTCGAATACCTGGCGCAGGCAGCCGACGCGCTCGCCGCGGCGCATGCGGCCGGCATCGTCCATCGCGACCTCAAGCCCGACAACCTCATGGTGGCCGATGGCGGCTACGCGAAGGTGCTCGACTTCGGCCTCGCGAAGCTCCGGGCGGAAGCGCCGCTCGCCGCCGTCGCCGCGAACGAGCCGACCGTGACGCGCATCCACCCCGGCGCCGCTCCCGGACTCTCGCCGCGCGACGCGACGACGCCGGGCGTCGTCATGGGCACGGTCGGCTACATGTCTCCCGAGCAGGCGCAGGGGCTCGCGATCGACCACCGCGCCGACATCTTCTCGTTCGGCTGCGTGCTCTACGAGGTGGCGACCGGCGCCCGCCCGTTCGCGGCCGCGTCTGCGATCGACACGCTGCACCAGATCATTCACGTCCACCCGCCGCCGCTTGCGCAGCTGGCGCCGGGCGCGCCGCCCGAGCTCCAGCGGATCGTCCGCAAGTGCCTCGCGAAGAACCCGGACGAGCGCTACCAGTCGATGAAGGATCTCGCGCTGGACCTGCGGGACCTGCGCCGCGAGCTGGACTCCGGCTCGAGCCCCGCGGTCGCCGGCGCTCACAGTGCGCCGCGCGCGCGCGGCAGGCGCGCGCCCTGGATCGCCGGGGCGGCTGTCATCGCCGTCGGACTCGCGGCACTCGCGCTCGTCACGTGGCTCCGCCGGGCCGCGCCTCCGGCTGCGCCCGCCGAACTGATGATGGAGCGGGTGACGTCGAGCGGGCTCGTGATCGACGCCGCGATCTCGTACGACGGCAAGTACATCACCTACGTCGAGTCGTACGCGGGCCACCAGAAGCTGTGGCTGCGGCAGACGTCCGGAGGCCGCACGATCGAGCTGGCTGCCACCGACGGGGGATTCTGGGGCGTGACGTTCAACCGCGACGCGTCCGCGGTGTACTACTCGTTGAAAACGACGCGGGACCCGGGGACGCTGTACTCGATCCCGGTGCTTGGCGGAACGCCTCGTCCTCTCCTCAACGGCATCGACAGCGTCGTCACCTTCTCGCCGGACGGCTCGCGGCTCGCCTACTATCGGATCGAGCGGGGGGGCAAGGGTGAGAGCTCCCTGATGATCGCCGGCGCCGACGGTTCGAACCCGCGGCCTCTGGTGACGAAGCGGCCGCCGGAGCTTCTCGTTCCTGCCTTTTTCGCGGCAGCCTCCTGGTCGCCGGACGGCCGCTGGATTTCGGCCGTCGTCCGCAACTCGGCGAGCCGCGACGCGCGGCTCTCGCTCTTCCACGTGGACACCGGCGCCGAGCAGAGCTTTCCGCACCGATATACCGAGGCGACGTTCACCGCCTGGCTTCCCGACAGCACGGGCGTGGTCGTGGTGGCGCGTCTCCCGGGGCAACCCGGCTCGGGGAACGGCGGCCAGCTGTGGCTGCAGCCGTACCCGCAGGGGGAGGTTCGGCGGATCACGAACGACCTTGGCGAGTACCGCAACGTCAGCATCACGGCGGACGGCCGATCGCTGCTGACGATCAACTCCGAGAGCCACGCGAGGCTCTCGATCGCCGCCCTCGACGGAACCGGGGAGCGCCGGCTCCCTGAGGGACGGTTCGTCGGTGTGGGAGGCCTGGCGTGGGCGCCGGACGGCCGCCGGATCTACTACGTGAAAGGCGTACAGCGGGAGCTGCAGCTCTGGTCGATGAACGTGGACGGCACGAACGCGCGCGAGATCGCGGGCCGCGTCCGGAGCGGCGGCGTCGCCGCCACCCCTGACGGCCGCTTCGTCGTCTTCACGGCCGACCGCGAGGGAGGCGCAGGCATCTGGCGGGCGCACCCGGACGGCACGGGCGCGGCGCTCGTGGCGACCGACGCCGACCCGCGCTGGATCTCGCTGTCGCCGGACGGCGAGACCGTGTACTTCACGTCCACACGCGGCGGGTCGCCGTCGACATACGGCGTGCCTGTGATGGGCGGCGAGGTGACGCTCGTGGCGCCGCTGCTCGAGCGCGCCGTGCAATCGCCGGACGGCCGCTACTTCGCGGGCATCTACCGGAGCAGCATCGAAGCCCCCTACTCGATCGCCGTCCTCGACGCCGCGACGCTTCGCGCGCTCTACTCGCCCAGCAGCGTGGCCCTTGCGCTGCAGCCGCTCTACTCGACGAGCGACGTGAGCATCGCGAGCGGCACGACGAGCGTCGCGTGGCCGCACGACGGCAAGACGCTGCTCTTCACGAGCGCGGAGCGGATCAATCTCTGGCGGGAGCCGGTGTTCGCGCGTGGATCGCGGCAGCAGGTCACGCGCTACACCGACCTCAACATCGCCCGATTCGCGCTCTCACCCGATGGACGCACGCTGCTCATGTGCCGGGGCACGCTCATCCGCGACGCGGTGCTGCTGACGAACTTCCGATGATTGGAGCGCGTCGGCGGGGTGCTCCCCTCATGTGACAGGTCGAGGGCCGAGCGCCTCCTTCGGAGTGCGGATGGTTCGCGCAGCCGGGCCAATGTGCTACAGTGTGCTACATGGCAGGGAGGGCCCCGCGTGGGAGCGTCGGCGTCAGGGAATTGCGCCAGAACATCTCCGTCTATCTCGACCGCGTCAAGAAGGGGGAGGTCCTGACCGTCACCGAGCACGGCGCCGCCGTCGCGATCCTGCGTCCGCTGCCGCGCGGCGGCTCGGTGCTCGACCGGCTGGTAGCGGAGGGGCGGGCTCGTCCGCCCCTGAGAAGCATCCCGTCGCTGCCCAAACCCTTGCCCCTCCGTCTCGATCGTCCGCTCAGCGCGCTGATCGAAGACGATCGCGAGGACCGTCTGTAGGATGGCCGTGGCCTACCTGGACTCGTCTGCGCTGGTGAAGCTGGTCGTCGTCGAAGACGAAACGCCGGCTCTCGAAGCGGATCTCGCCGCCCGTGACGGACTCGTCGCCTCGGTGCTGGTCGTCGTCGAATGCGGCCGGGCGGTTCGGCGGGCGGGCGGCCGGCGGGTGCTGCAGCGCGCCGGGGAAGTGCTGGAGGCGGTCTACCTGATGGATCTGAGCCTGCCGCTGCTCGAGGAGGCGGCGGCGCTCCAGCCGCGGTCGATCCGCTCCCTCGACGCCATCCACATTGCGACGGCGCTCTCGGTGGATGAACCGGACCTCGAAGTGATCACCTACGACGCGCGCATGGCAGAGGCCGCGCGGGCGAACGGCCTGCGCGTGGTGCAACCTGGGCGCTGACCCGACTCCAAGCCTCCGTCGCTTACCCCTCGCCCCTGAACTGGAGCGCTTCCGCCAGGTGCTGCGCGGCGGGGACCGCTGCATGCTGGTGTGGCGGGGCACCATGGCGGGGCAGGCGACCTCGTCCGCGGCGTGCACGCACGCCAGCGTCCGGGCAGCGCAGCCGTTGTCGCGCGTGAACGCGCACGTCCTCCCTGGCAACGCCGAACACAAGCGCAGGCCCGTTGTCAGCCACTGGTGCGCGATCGAAGGCGACGACGTACCGGCTGCGCATACTCCGCAACACGGTGGCCAGCGCCTCGCCGATGCGGGGGGCTCGGACACCCGCGAGGCGATCCTGTAGCGGGAATGAAGCCGCGGCGTTGACGTATACGCCACCCGTGACGGCCGAGAGCCACATCAGGAAGTGATTGGGATCCGTCGACGTCAAGGCCGGGGCGGTCGACGCGGCAGGCGTCATCGGGGCCAGCCCGATCGTGCAGATCGTGACGTCCTCCTTCACGGCCCGTGCAGCGACGTCGTCGATGCCGGTGACGTTGCCTGACGCGTGTCCGTCGGTGACGAGCAGGACGACCCGGTGACGATGTCTCGCCGACAGCGCCGTTATGGCCGCATCCACGGCGTCCCAGACCCGTGACGGCTGCATGCCGGCCGTACTGAGGACGTGGCGCAGTTCGCGTTGAATCACGGCCGGATCTGAAGAGAAGGTCCCGCCGAGCCGAACATGTTCGGCGAACCCGCCCGCCATGATCTCGTCTTCAGGTCCGACAGCAGCCAGGAAGTCTCGTCGGATCGACTCGAGGAACGCGTGCCAGAGGGACGTGCTGACGCTCGCATCCACGAGCAGAATGGCGGACGTCGGGAGAGGTGGCGGCGACAGGGAAAGAATCCGCAGAGGGACATCGTCAGCACGGACAACGAAGTCGTGCCGCTGCAGGCCCTCGACCGGCCGGCCATCGTGCGTCGTGACGAGAACCTGTGCTCGCTCTTCGCCCGTTTTCAGCGGCAGCGCAAGCACTCCCGCTGTTGCGCAGGCGGCGAGCCCCAGGCGAATCACCGTCGCGCCTCGAACCCCTGCGGCGCCTTCACGACATGACGTCCTGTCGGTACCGCTACCGTCAAGCGATGCCACGCGCCATCCATTGCCGTTGGAACAAATCCGATCATGTATTGATGGCGCAACTCGTCGGCAATCGCCGTCATTGCGCGAGCGAGATCGCCGCCGCGGGGTAATGAGATGTGGGTTCCTCCGGTCTTCGCAAGGAAGCGCCTGAACTCCCAATGGAGCGCCGTCCCATTCAGCGTGACGGCATACGTCAGCACCTCGGAGCGACGCAGCCGCTCGAGGGCCGCCGACCTGCTCCACTCGCTGTGGTCGTTGCCGTCGCTGACCAGCAGGATCACTTTTCGTCCAGCTTCGCCGTCAAGTGCCGCGGCCGCTTCATGGAGCGCCTGCCAGAGAGGCGTGCGGCCCCCCGGCCAGACCTCCTCGCGGAGCACGCGCCGCAGGATGCTCTTGTCGGACGTCGAATGAGGGCTCAGTGCCACTTCGTGTCCGAAGGTGCCAAGGCGGAGTCGATCCTGCTCGGCCAGCGAATCGACGAACGCCGCCGCTGCCTTCCGCACGTCGACGAGGTGCGGCCGCATGCTCTCACTCATGTCGAGAAGCATGACCACGCGGAGAGGCTGAGGATCGTTGGAGAAGGCAGCGATCTCGACCGGAGCGCCGTTGTCCGTGATCAGGAAATCACCGGGTTTCAGACCGGTCACGAAGCGGCCCGACTCAGTCCGCACCGTAGGGTAGACGACGATGAGGTCGACGCTCGAGCGATAGACAGGCTGCTGGGCTGCCGCCATCGTGCTCGCCATGAACACGAGCGCGACGGTGGAAACTACCGTCCGGTGTGTGGGACGGCGCCAGTGGTCCGTACGTCGAAAATGAACCCGACGATGTAAGGGCATCGCGCCTCCGCTGTTGTGCCGAGTAGAAGCCACGCGCCGAGCCGCAGGAGAGATTGGGGGAATCGAGAGCCGCTGTCAAGCGAAACGCTGGTAGGGCCATACCGGTCCCGCGCGGTGTGACGAATCGTCTGTCGCTTACCCCTCGCCCCTGAACTGGAGCGCTTCCGCCAGGTGCTGCGCGCCGATGCGGTCGGCGGCGTCGAGGTCGGCGATCGTGCGCGCGACGCGGAGCACGCGATCGTGGCCGCGCGCGGTGAGCGAGAGCTTCTCGAGCGCCGCGTCGCGCAGCCGCCGCGCGTCCGCGTCGAGCGTCGTCGCCGCCCGCAGCCGGCGGCCGTGCAGCCGCGCGTTCAGCATCCCGTCGCGCGCGGCCTGGCGCTCCCGCGCCGCGATCACCCGCGCACGGATCGCCCACGACGGCTCGCCACCCGCCGCCTCGCTCAGCTCGCGCGCCGGCATGGCCGCCACCGGCACCGTGAGGTCGAGGCGGTCGCGCAGCGGGCCCGATAGCCGTCCGGCGTAGCGGTCGATCTGCTGCGGTGTGCACCGGCAGGCACGGGCCGTATCGCCGTGATACCCGCATGGACACGGGTTCATCGCGCCGACCAGCATGAACCGGGCGGGGAACGTGCACGTGCGCGCCGCGCGCGCGATTCGCACGCAGCCTTCCTCGATCGGCTGCCGCAGGACCTCCAGGACATGGCGGCTGAACTCCGCCATCTCGTCGAGGAACAGGACGCCGTGGTGCGCGAGGCTGATCTCGCCGGGCCGCGGGTGCGCGCCGCCGCCCACGAGGGCAACGTCCGAGATGGTGTGATGCGGCGCGCGGAACGGACGCGCCGCCAGCAGACCGACACCGGCCGGCAGCAGGCCGGCGACCGAGTGGATCGAGGTCACCTCGAGCGCCTCGTCGAACGTCAGCGGCGGCAGGATGCCGGCGATCCGCCGCGCCATCATCGTCTTGCCGGAGCCAGGCGGCCCGATCATCAGGGTGTTGTGCCCGCCGGCCGCCGCGATCTCGAGCGCCCGCCGCGCCATCGCCTGTCCGTGCACGTCGCTGAAGTCGAGATCGGCCGGCGCCGCCGCCTGCGGCGGGGGCGGGGGCGGCGTGACCGACGCGCTGAACCCCTCGGGATCGTTCAGCGCACGCACCGCCTCGAGGAGCGACTCGACGCCATACAGCGTGAGCCCCGCGACGACCGACGCTTCCGCATGGTTGGGGCGGGGCAGCAGGAGCGCCTGGAAGCGATCGCGCCGCGCCGCCGCGGCGATCGGAAGCACCCCGCGCGCCGGCTGGATCCCGCCGTCGAGCGACAGCTCGCCGATCAGCAGCACGTCGTGCACGTCGCGCCGCGTGACGCCGCCGCTCGCCGCGAGGATCCCGAGCGCGATCGGCAGGTCGAACGCCGATCCCCCTTTGCGGATGTCGGCCGGCGCCAGGTTGACGGTGATCCGGTGAGGGGGGAATTCGAGCCCCGAGTTCCGGATCGCGCTCTTCACACGATCGCGACTCTCACGGACCGACGCATCGGGGAGGCCCACCATGTGAAAGGAGGGCAGCCCGAACGACACGTCCACCTCGACCTGCACGCCGCACGCCTCGATCCCGTACACCGCCGCCGTCCGCATGCACGCCAGCATGCGGCTCCCCTGTGCAAGGATCCGCGCTCCCGCCGGATCAACGACTTACCGTTCGAAACGTGGATTTCGTCGCAGAAACTGCAACGGGGAAAGTGCCGCAGGGTGGCTGAAATGGCTGCGCCGCGGAAACTGCAAACGCCAAACGCCAAACGCCAAACGCCAAACCCTGGACCTTGGCGTTAGGCGTTAGGCGTTAGGAGTTTGGAGTTTGGAGTTTGGAGTTGCGGTCGAGCGCTCAGCGGTGGATGACCAGCCGGGTACCGGCGGTGATCGTGTTGCTGCGCAGGCGGTTCCACGCCTTCAACTGATCGACGGTCGTGTCGAAGAGGCGGGCGATGCCGAACAGGGTGTCGCCGCGCTTGACCTGGTAGTAGGTGGTCGCGTTCGCTCTCGCGCGGCTGACTTCCGGCACCGACGCGGTGCCCACGACGGGGCGGGAGGCGGCCACGGCGGGGGCCGCGCGATCCGTCCGCGTCGCCAGCAGCGTTGCCGGCTTCGTCGGGATGATGAGCTCCTGGCCCGCCCGCACCGGCGACCTCAGCGTCAGGTTGTTCGCCGCCGCCAGCTCCGCCCGCGGCACGCCGCGCTTCTGCGCGATCGTCGCGAGCGTCTCCCCGCGCTTGACGACGTGCCACCGCAGGGTGTTCAGGTCGTCACTCGAGGCCGAGGCCAGCCGGGCGCGGAACTGGTCCGCGGTGCCGACCGGCACCTTCAGCTCGTAGTTCGGGTAGCGCACCGGCGTCGTCCAGCGGCGCAGCTCGGGGTTGAGCGCCTGGATCTCGTCCACCGAGGTGCCGGTCCACTCCGCCACACGTCGCAGGTCGATCGGGCGGCTCACGGGCACTTTCTCGTACGAGATCGGATCGACGGCGGCGACCTCGAAGCCGTACTGAACCGGATTGCGCCCCACGATCATGGCCGCCAGGATGAGCGGTACGTACTCGCGCGTCTCCTTCGGCAGGTAGCCGGCCTTCTCCGACAGCTGCCAGAAGTCCTTCGTGCCGGCGCGGTCCATCGCGCGCTGCAGCCGCCCCTGCCCGCCGTTGTACGCGGCGAGCACCAGGTGCCAGTCGTTGTTGAACATCTTCGCCAGCATCTTGAGGTGCTTGGCGGCGGCGATCGTCGACTTCTCCGGATCCGACCGCTCGTCGATGAACCAGTCGAACTTCAGGCCGTGGTCCTTTGCCGTCGGCGCCATGAACTGCCAGGGCCCCTTCGCGCTCGCCTTCGACAGCGCGTTCGTCTTGAAGCCGCTCTCGATGATGGGGATGAACGCGAGGTCGAGCGGCAGCCCTTCGGCGCGGAAGACGCTCTGGATCATCGGGAGGTACTTCGCGCCGCGGGTCAGGCTCTCCTGGATGTAGTCGCGCAGCCGGCCCTGGAAGAGCTCCACGTAGGAGAGGACGCGCGAATTCTGCGGGATGTCGACGTCGTGCGCCGTTCGCGCGAGGTCGTCGCGCACCGTGTCGCGGGTCTCCTCGTCGGCGTCCGGCCGCGGGAAGGTCGCGAGCTTCAGCAGCTCGTCGATCGACGCCGGCTCGTACTTCTTCTCGGAGAACCCGTCACCTTGGGCAAGGGCGGTGACTTCGTGCGCGTTGATGCGGTCGACCAGGCGGTCGAAGTGCTCCCGCATCCGCGCATCCGTCCGGGCGCCGTAGGGGGATTCGAGCAGGACGTCGATCGACCGGTCGAATTCGATCCGCGCCCGCTCCAGATGGCCGAGCTTGAGCTCGCGTTCACCCGCTTCGAAATGTTTGCGCGACGTGGCGATCAGCGCGAGCACGGGATCTTCGGGTGCGGCCGGCTGCGCAGGCTGGACCTTCTGCTGCACGACCGGCACGGCCGCAGTCGTCTGCGGCCTCGGGTTGCCCGCGCATGCGGCGCTTGCTGTCATCGCTATGGCCGCGAAGACGGGCAGCCAGTGTCGAAAATTCATTCCGGGCACTCCCGCGAGGGCATCTGCGGAACGCACGAGCCATGGCTCTGCAATACAAATGCCCTGTTCAGGTCGATCCGCCGAGGTTTTCAATTGCTGGGGCGGGCAGAATACCATCGGCGCCCCCGAGGGTCAACCCCGTAAGCCCAATCGGCTCAACAGTAACCGTCGAAGATCCGGTAGGGACCGCTGAGCCGGCGGCCGCCCGTGCGCTAGGGGCGCCAGTCGGCCTGGACGAAGACGCGGTGCTGCTCGGCGAGATCCCGCGCCGCCGGGGTGACGATGGTTCGCTCGCCGATCACGATCTTGCGTCCCTGGCGAACCGCCTGCCGGACGTCGTCTTCGCAGACGAATTCCGCGGCCGGATCACGGCGCGCCCCGGGTGCCGGCGTGGCGGCCGCCGCCGGCGCCGTGGGGGCGGCCGCGGGCGGGGGCGGTTCGACCGGCGCGGCGACCCCTTTCGGCGCTGCCGCCGCCGGCGGTGCGTAGCCGCGCGATGCGAGAAACTGATCGATGCGCCGCGCGAGCGACTCGGCGGCAATCCCGGCAGCCTTTGGCGCCTCCGGCGCCTTCGGCAGCCCGTCGCCACGTCGTTCCGGCGGCGCATCGGCGCGTCGCTCCGAACCAGGCGCCGGCAGGCTGGCGCTCCGGGGCGCGGGGGAGGTCTCGTACGCCAGACGCTTGATGTTCAGCAGGTGACGCGGCGAGATGTTGTCGGACGTGATGTTGCCCCCCCACCCGCCGCAGCCCAGGGTCATCGAGGGATCCAGGCTGGTCGTCAGGCCGATCGACCCCAGCGTCGTCGGCGTGTTGACCACGATGCGGAAGGCGGGTTTCTTGAGGCCGAACTCGAGAATGACCTCTTCGTTCCGGGAGTGGATCGACATCGTGTGACCCATCCCGCCGTAGCGGAGGATCTGCTTGCAGCGCTCGCAGCCTTCCTTCCAGTCGTTGACGACGTAGAACGACAGAACCGGGCAGAGCTTCTCGATCGAGAGCGGGTAGTCGCGTCCGACGCCAGCCAGCTCGGCGATCAGTACGCGCGTACCCGGCGCCACCGGGATCCCGACCTGCTGCGCGATGTACATGGCCGTCCGCCCGACGAACTTCGGGTTCGGCAGCCGCTGCGGGGTCACGAGTTCTCTGCCGAGCTTGTCGATTTCCGCCGGGGAGAGGAAGTGGGCGCCGTTGGCGACGAACTGCCGCTTGACCTCCTCGACGAGCGGCGCGTCGACGACCACGGAGTTCTCGGACGAGCAGAGCAGGCCGTTGTCGAACGTCTTGCCGGTGACGATGTCGCGCACCGCCTTGGCGACGTCCGCCGAGCGCTCGATGTAGGCCGGCGCGTTGCCGGGCCCCACGCCGTAGGCGGGTTTTCCGGCGCTGTACGCGGCGCGCACCAGGCCCATCCCGCCGGTGGCCAGGATGACGGCGGTTTCGCGCGCCTTCATCAGCTCCTGCGTGCCCTCGAGGGTCACCTCGGTCATGCAGCCGATGGCGCCCGCCGGCAGGCCTGCCCGCAGTGCCGCCTCGTTCATGATGTCGGCACTGCGCGAGATGCAGCGCACGGCGGAGGGATGCGGGCTGATGACGATGGGGCAGCGGGCCTTGATCGCGATCAGGATCTTGTAGATCGCCGTCGAGGTCGGGTTCGTCGTCGGGCAGATCGCCGCGACGACGCCGAACGGTTCGGCGATCTCGACGACCTTCTTGTCCTCGAGCCGGCGGATCACGCCGACGGTCTTCATCGGCTTGATGAAATTGTAGATTTTGTCGGAGGCGAACAGGTTCTTCCGGATCTTGTCTTCGACGAGGCCGTAGCCGGTCTCCTCGTGGGCGAGGCGGGCGAGCGCCTCGGCCTGCGGCGTCACCGCGGCTGCCATCGCGTCGACGATGCGGTCGATCTGCTGCTGCGAGAACTCGGCGAGAACGGGAGCGACCTCCTTCGCCCGCCGCACCAGGCTTCGAGCCTGGGCGATGGAGGCGAGGTCGCGATCGGAGGGTGCCGCGGTCTGAGCCATGGGTGGCCGGCCGACCCGCTACGACGCCTTGGGGGCGTCCTTCGTCTTCGGAAGAATCTTTTCGACCTCGGTGTGGGGGCGCGGGATGACGTGCACCGACACGAGCTCGCCGACGCGGCGCGCGGCCGCGGCCCCCGCGTCTGTGGCGGCCTTCACCGCACCCACGTCGCCGCGCACCATCACGGTGACGTAACCGGCGCCGATGTATTCCTTGCCGACGAGCACGACGTTGGCGGCCTTGACCATGGCGTCCGCCGCTTCGACGGAGCCGATCAGCCCCTTCGTCTCAACCATCCCCAGCGCTTCGAGTGTCATTGATGCCGAAAACTACCATATTGCAGTGCCTCCAACAACTGCGGTACGATTTCGCCGTCCCATGAACAAAGCCGCTGGAGCCTTCGTGTGCGTGCTGCTGTGCGTCGTCGCCGGGTGCAGCCGCGAAAAAGCGTCGGAGCCGCCCGTTGCGACCCCCACGCTCACCCTCAACAAGACGCGGGCGGCGATCGGCAGCCCCCTCCGGCTCACGTACCGGTTCGACGTGGCGGAGAACGCCGCGTTCGACGCCGACTACTCGGTGTTCGTCCACGTGCTCGAACCGGGCGGCGAAAAGCTCTGGCAGGACGACCACACGCCGCCGGTACCGACCTCCCAGTGGAAGGCGGGGCAGACGGTGGAATACACGCGGACCGTTTTCGTGCCGAACTACCCGTACATCGGCGATGCCGAGATCCGGCTGGGGCTCTACAATCCGTCGAACGCAAAACGGCTGACGCTGGCAGGGCAGCCGGTGTCGCGCAACGAGTATGTGGTGGGCCGGCTGACCCTGCTGCCGCAGTCCGAGAACATCTTCCTCATCTACAAGGAAGGGTGGCATCCGGCCGAAGTCGATCCGGCGAACCCGGCCGACGAGTGGCAGTGGACGAAGAAGGCGGCGACGATCTCCTTCCGCAATCCCAAGCGGGACGCGACCTTTTATCTGGAGTACGACGCGCGGACGGACCTGTTCACCCCGCCGCAGCAGGTCACCATCCGCTCCGGCGGGGAGACCATCGCGACGTTCGCCGCCGAATCGAAGAACCGGACGCTGCTCACCTTCCCGGTGGCGGCGTCGCAGTTCGGCCCCGCCGACATGGCCGAGATCACCATCGAGGTCGATCGTACCTTCGCGCCGGGCGGCGCCGACAGCCGCGAGCTCGGGATCCGCATCTACAACGCGTTCGTCGAGCCGAAGTAGCGCGCCGGCACCGTTTTGGGGCGATGCGGACCCCCACGGGCGGTCCGAGGCGCGCCTGCGCTCGAAGCCCCGTCTCGAGAGTGATCACGGCCGGCTGAAGCCACCTGCCGGCCCGCGCCGGCTGCCGGTCGCGGCAGGGGCCGATTCAGTCGGCCCTTCCGCCCGTCCAGTTCTCCCGTCATACAACCGGGCCGCCGTTCGAGCCCCCGGAATGAAGCTCGACTGTAGTGTTTCTGGACACGAGCCGATACCCGGTGCTAGGATGGATCCCTCACGCATGTACTCCAAGGTTCTGTTTTCCAGTTTCGTGTTGTGCCTCGTCCTCGGAACGGCTGTGCCGGCTTCCGCGGAGATCGTCTTCCTGGCCTCGGGCCAGACCATCTCGATCAAGTCGCACCGTATCGAGGGGGACCAGATCGTCCTCACCCTGCGGGGCGGCGGCGAGGTGATCTGCGACAAGTCGCTGATCTCGAAGATCGTGCCCGACGAAGTGCCGCACCCCGAGCCGGCCGAAGAAGGGGCCGCCGCGCCGGCGCCGCAGAAGCCGGCGGCGAAGGCCGATCCGCGGCTGCTCGAGTCGACGCCGTACGGCGAGATCATCGCCGCGATGTCGCAGGCGCACGGCGTCGATCCGATGCTGGTTCGCGCCGTGATCCAGGTGGAGTCGAATTACCGCCCCCGCGCCCGGTCGCACAAAGGGGCGATGGGCCTGATGCAGTTGATGCCGGCCACGGCGCGCGAATACAACGTCCGGAATCCCTACGACCCAAAGGCGAATATCGCCGCCGGGGTGAAGCACCTGAAGGGGCTGCTCGACCGGTTCGAGGGGGCGGTCGACCTGGCGCTGGCGGCGTACAACGCCGGCGAGGGAGCGGTGAAGAAGTTCGGCGGGATCCCGCCGTACCGCGAGACGCGCAACTACGTCAGCCGCATCCTCTCGCTGGCCGGGTGGAGCCAGTAGACCGCGGCGGCGGCCGGCGGTCGCCGGCGTCATGGATGTAAGAAAAGGGGGCTCGCCTGAGGCGAGCCCCCTTTTTTCTTTCACCCGGAACGGGCGAATCGCTGTCTAACCTCTAGCAGGCGGGGGATTTCGGCCGCTTCCGCGATATATTATCGGCGGATCGAACGGCCGATAATGTCCACACAGACAAGGTTTTGCGCCGGAGGGCGGCTCCGGCCACGGTAACCGGATGGAATTCCGATGCAGGCTCGGCACGCCGGGCGGCGACATCATCGAGGGGGTCTACGTCGCGGACAGCGAGGCTCACCTCAGGCGCGAGTTCGAGGAGAAGGGCCTCTACGTCCTCGCGATCCAGCGGGCGGGCGCGCTCGGGCTCGGCTCCATCGGCCTTCCCCAGCGGCGCCGGATCGCCACCCGTGAGTTCCTGGTGTTCAACCAGGAGCTCGCGACCCTGCTCAAGGCGGGCATGCCGCTCGTCCAGTCGCTCGACATCCTCCGGCGCCGCATCGTGAATCCCGTGTTCAAGGCCGTGCTGGACGACGTGCACGAGCGGGTGAGGAGCGGCAGCTCGCTGTCCGAGGCGTTCGAGGCGCATGGCTCGCTCTTTCCCGGGATCTACACGGCCTCGCTGCTGGCGGGGGAGAAGAGCGGCAGCCTGGAACAGGTCATCCGCCGCTACGTCGCGTACGTGAAGGTCGTCTCGGGGGTGAAGCGGAAGACGATCTCGGCGCTCGTCTACCCGGCCATCCTGCTCGTTCTGTCGCTGATCGTCGTCGGCATCATCGTCATCAAGGTGGTGCCGGAATTCGGGACGTTCTACGACCAGCTCGAGGCGGAACTGCCGATGTCGACGCGCATGATCGTGGCGGTCTCGAACTTCGCCGGGTCGTATTTCATGCTGCTGGTGCTGACGGTGGTCGCCGCGGTGCTGGCGTTCTGGACATGGCTGAAGCGGCCGGGCAACCGGGTACGGTTCGACCGGTGGCTGACAGGGGTGCCGGGCGTGGGCCCGGTGTCGCAGAAATTCGCGACGTCGCAGGCCGCGCGAACGCTGGCGACGCTGCTCGGCGGCGGGATCCCGCTGGTGAACGCGATCGACGTGGCGGCGCGGTCGATCCAGAACCATCACATCGCGCGGGAACTGGAGCACGCGGGCCAGCAGGTGCGGGAGGGGCGGTCGCTCGCGGTCGCGATGGCCGAAAGCGGCGCGTTTCCCGACGTGGCGATGAAGATGGTGGAGGTCGGCGAGCAGACCGGCGCGCTGCAGGAAATGCTGAACAGCCTGGCGGACTTCTACGACGAGGAAATCGAGACGAACCTCGGGCGCTTCGTCACGGTGATCGAACCCGCGCTGCTGGTCATCATGGGCATCGTGATCGCGGGTCTGCTGCTGGCGCTCTACATGCCGCTCTTCCAGCTCTCGAGCGCCATCGGGTGAGGACATGACAAGGCCAAACGCCAAACTTCAAACTCCAAACGCCAGGACGTCGGGAGGCATCCGGTGGCGCGTTGGGAGTTCGAGGTTTGACGTGTGGAGTGTTTGGAGTTCGAGGGTTGGATGTGGCGTTTTTGGAGTTTTCGGTTTGGAATTTGGAGTTGGACTTTGGAGTTGACAGGTGCCTAACCCCCCGGTAAATGGCACGCAGGAAGACCTCTACGTCGGGGTACCTGAGACCTCGGCCGCCGACCACGCCGTCGAAGTGTCGACGGCGCGCCGGCTGGCGGAGCGCTACCGCCTCGAGTTCATCGACCTGACGCACTCGAGCCTCGACCACGAGCTGTTCCGGTCGATCCCGGCGGATCTCATGCTCCGCTACGGTTTCGTGCCGTACCGGCGCGAGGGGCAGTCGCTCGTCATCGTCGTCTCGGATCCGACGGACCTGCCGATGATCGACGAGCTGGCGGTGCTGCTCGGCACGCCCATCAAGGTCACCGTCGGCACCCCCTCGGCCATCCAGGCGATGCTCAAGAAGAGCGAGAGCTCGCAGCGCGTCCTCGAAGAGGCGACCGAGAGCTTTCAGCTCCAGATCCTGCGTGAGGACGACACGGGTGAAGACCACCTCACCGTCGAGAAGCTCACGGCCGACCAGAGCCCGGTGATCCGGCTCGTGGACACCACGATCTACAGCGCGATCCAGCGGCGCGCCAGCGACATCCACATCGAGACGCAGGACGACGCCGTCTACGTGAAGTACCGGATCGACGGCGTGCTGCAGCCCGCGATGCGCCCCATCGACAAGCGGTTCCACAGCACGATCGTGTCGCGCATCAAGGTCATGGCCGAGCTCGACATCGCCGAGAAGCGCGTGCCGCAGGACGGCCGCTTCAAGCTGCGCCTGCCCGGCAAGACGATCGACTTCCGCGTGTCGGTCATGCCGAGCGCGCACGGCGAGGACGTCGTCATCCGCATCCTGGACAAGGAGTCGATCAGCGAGCAGTTCCGCGAGCTGCGGCTCGACATCCTCGGCTTCCCCGAGGACGAGCTGCGCCGCTTCCGCAAGTACATCGCCGAGCCGTACGGCATGGTGCTCGTCACCGGCCCGACCGGCTCCGGCAAGACGACGACGCTCTACGGCGCGCTGTCGGAGATCAAGTCGATCGAAGACAAGATCATCACGATCGAGGACCCGGTCGAGTACCAGTTGAAGGGGATCACCCAGATCCCGATCAACGAGAAGAAGGGGCTCACGTTCGCGCGCGGCCTGCGGTCCATCCTGCGCCACGACCCCGACAAGATCATGGTCGGCGAGATCCGGGACCCCGAGACCGCGCAGATCGCCATCCAGTCGGCGCTGACCGGGCACCTGGTGTTCACGACCGTTCACGCCAACAACGTGCTGGACGTGCTCGGCCGCTTCCTGAACATGGGGGTCGAGCCGTACCAGTTCATCTCGGCGCTCAACTGCGTGCTGGCGCAGCGCCTCGTGCGGAAGATCTGCGAGCACTGCAAGCGCCCCGCGACGGTGACCCGGGCGCAGCTCGAGGAGTCGGCCCTCGATCCGGCCCTCGAGCACAGCGGCCTCTTCTACGAGGGAGCGGGCTGCATCGAGTGCGGGGGCACCGGCTACAAGGGGCGGATCGCGATCTGCGAGCTGCTGGACCTCAGCGACAGCATCCGCGAGATGATCCTCGCGCGCCGGCCGACGACCGAGATCAAGAAGGCCGCGCGCGACGAAGGGATGCGCTTCCTGCGCGAATCGGCGGTCGAACAGATGCTCAAGGGCGTGACCACGCTGCGTGAGATCAACAAGGTGACGTTCGTCGAATGAGCGCGCCGACAGCTTCGCCGTTCGCGTCGTGGCTCGCGAGTCCGCCGCCTCCGGCGGCGATCGAGATCTCCTCGCGCCGCGTCAGCGCCGTCGCGGTGAGCCGGCGGGGCGCCAGCGCCGTCATCACCGGACAGTCGTCGGAGCCGCTGGCCGCCGGCGTCGTGACGCCCGTGCTGAACGGCGTGAACGTGCACGACGCCCGCGCGTTGGCGGCGGCGATCAAGGCCGCGGTCGAGCGCGTCTCTCCCCGACCGCGCCGCGCGGCGCTCGTGCTGCCCGACACCGTGGCGAAAGTGTCGATCCTGCGGTTTGAGAAGATCCCAGCCAAGGCGCAGGATCTCGAGCAGTTGATCCGGTGGCAGATGCGGAAGGCGGCCCCGTTCCGCGTCGAGGACGCGCAGGTGTCGTGGACGGAGGGGGTGGCGCTCCCGGACGGCGGGCGCGAATACCTCGTCGTCGTCGCCCGCCGCGACATCGTCGAGAGCTACGAGCAGGCGTGCGAGGCCGCCGGCGTCCACGCGGGCCTCGTCGACATCGTTTCGACCAACCTGGTGAACGCCGTGCTCGCGACGCGTGCCGACGCCGCCTCGGGCGACTGGCTGCTCGTGCACGTGGCGCCCGAGTACTCGACGCTCGCGGTCGTACGGAACGGGCAGGTGATCTTCTTCCGCAACCGGCCGAGCGAGGGTCTCACGCAGGAGATGGGAGACCTGGTTCACCAGACCGCGATGTATTACGAAGACCGCCTGGGCGGCGCGAGCTTCACGCGCGTGGTGCTGGCGGGCGCCTCGACGCTCGGCGGCGACGCCGGCGAGCGCGCGCGGCGGCAGATCGAGGAGCGGCTCGG
>Ga0247719_1000288_pt1 | contig 34294 bp, 38 predicted proteins | sample 41E_DmetaG_FD_189046 | JGI IMG/M metagenome (GOLD analysis project Ga0247719, IMG submission 189046) | Soil microbial communities from hillslope of Landscape Evolution Observatory, University of Arizona, Oracle, AZ, United States - 4-1-E_D | ecosystem: Engineered > Artificial ecosystem >...
CGACGGCCACAAACCGGCCTACCAACCTCAATCGGCCGGTCAGAACCCCTCCTGGACGCGATCAAGGCGCTTTCCGGCTCAGGACGGGCCGGATCCGAAAAGGCCACTTCCTGCCGTCTCACCTAGGGCGCCCGCGGGCTGCTGAGGTCCACCTCGACGACGCCGTCGTCGTTCACCGTCGCGGGGAAGCTCACCAGGCCGGCGCCGTCAGACGGGTAGCTGCGGCCGTCGCAGGGGTCGACGAAGCGCCGGGGCCCGCCCTCCCACCTCAGCGTGCACTGGCGCGGCGCGCCGGTGGCCCGGGCCTCGAACGCCAACCAGTTCGCGTCTCCGAGGTGCTGGATGAAGATGTCGCGCGACCGGCCCTGCGGGTCGGGCAACAGGAGGGGCCCGTCGCGGGCGATGATGCGCGAGAAGTCAGTGGCCTTGCCGAGCTCGAAGCGGGCTGCTCGCTCCCCGCGGGCACCGCCCGCCGGCGTCGACGTCGTGCTGGCCACCCGGGTCATCACCGCGAACAGCAGCGCGGCGGCGATCACCGCCCCGACGGCGGTGGCCAGCACCGTGCGCTTGTGGGCGGCCAGCGCAGCGTCGGGGTCGGGGGTGTCCGGGTCGGCCACCCTCCTAGTATGCGGGCGGTGGATCTCCTCGAGCACGCGGGCAAGCGCGTCCTGGCCGCCCACGCAGTCCCGGTCCCCATCGGGCACCTGGCGGTCGACGTCGAGCAGGCCGTCGCCGCAGGCGATGCCATCGGGTACCCGGTGGTGGTGAAGGCCCAGGTGCCCGTCGGTGGCAGGGGCAAGGCCGGCGGCATCAAGGTGGCGGCCGACGCGGGCGAGCTGACCGCCGGCGCCGACGCGGTGCTGGGGATGGACATCAAGGGCCACGTGGTGCGCAAGGTGTGGGTCGAGGAGGCGCTGACCGCGGCGAGGGAGCTCTACTTCTCCTTCACCTTCGACCGCTCGGCCAAGGCGCACCTCGGCATGCTCTCGGCACGGGGCGGGATCGACATCGAACAGGTCGCCGTCGAGTTCCCCGAGGCCATCCACCGCTTCCACGTCAACCCGCTCGATACCTTCACCGAGGCCGACGCCGCCGCCGCTGTCGACGCCGCCGGCATCACCGGAGACGCCGCCGAACCCGTCGGCGCCCTGCTGGTCAAGCTTTACGGCGCGTACGTGGCCGAGGACGCCGAGCTGGTCGAGATCAACCCGCTGGCCGTGGTGGCCGACGGGCGCGTGCTGGCCATGGACGCCAAGGTCGCGCTCGACGACAACGCCGCCTTCCGGCACGCCGGCTGGGAGGAGTGGCGGGACCTCGACAGTCTCGACCCGCGCGATCGGGCGGCCCGGGAGAAGGGCCTCACCTACGTCGGCCTCGACGGCAGCGTCGGGATCATCGGCAACGGCGCCGGCCTGGTGATGAGCACCCTCGACGTGGTGGCCCAGGTCGGCGGGCGGGCCGCCAACTTCCTCGACGTCGGTGGGGGTGCCTCGGCCGACGTCATCACCAACGCGCTCGAGGTGGTGAACGACGACCCTGCGGTGCGGGCCATCTTCGTCAACATCTTCGGTGGGATCACCCGCGGCGAGGAGGTGGCCAACGGGATCGTGGAGGCGCTCGGCCGAGTCGACCTCCGCAGCCCGATCGTCGTCCGCCTCGACGGCACCAACGCCGAGGAGGGCCGGGCCATCCTGGCCGCCCACGAGTCCGACCGGCTGGTGTCGCGCCCGACGATGCTGGAGGCGGCCCGCACTGCGGTAGAGATCGCCGCCGGGGCGGCCGAGTGAGCAGGATTCGTTCCTGGAGAGGCAACTTTGCACACTCGCCGAGAGCCGCTGCCCGGCCATGAGCATCCTCGTCGATGCCTCGACCCGCGTGCTGGTACAGGGCCTCACCGGCAGCCAGGGCCGCTTCCACGCGCTGCGCAACCGTGACTACGGGACCAACGTGGTGGCCGGCGTGACGCCCGGCAAGGGGGGGACCGACGTCGAGGGGATCCCCGTCTTCGACACCGTCGAGCAGGCGGTGGCCGCGACAGGTGCCGACGCCAGCCTGGTGTTCGTGCCGGCGCGGGCGGCGGCTGCAGCGGTGATCGAGGCCGGCGAGGCCGGCATCGCCCTGGTCGTCTGCATCACCGAGGGGATCCCGCTCCACGACGAGGCCCGGGCCTACGCCCACCTGGTGCGCAACTGCCCTGGCACCCGCCTGCTGGGGCCGAACTGTCCGGGCGTCATCTCGCCGGGCAAGGCCAACCTCGGCATCACGCCCGGCTCGATCGCAATGGCCGGCGGGCCGGTGGGCGTGGTCAGCCGGTCCGGGACCCTCACCTACCAGGCGCTGCACGAGCTGACCCGCAACGGCGTCGGCCAGACGACCTGCGTCGGCATCGGCGGCGACCCCGTCCCGGGCACCGGTTTCATCGACTGCCTCCGCCTGTTCCAGGCCGACCCCGAGACGAGGGCCGTCATCATGATCGGGGAGATCGGCGGGGCCGACGAGGAGGCGGCCGCCGAGTTCATCCGCGACGAGATGGACAAGCCGGTGGTGGCCTACGTCGCCGGCGTCACCGCTCCGCCGGGCCGGCGCATGGGACACGCCGGCGCCATCGTGTCCGGCGGCAAAGGGGGCGCGGCGGCCAAGATCGCCGCGCTGGAGGAGGCCGGCGCGGACGTGGTGCTCGACCCCACCGAGCTCGGCTCCCGCATGGCCGAGGTGCTGGCTTAGGGGCCGCTCAGCCGGTCCGGCAGCTCGTCGCGGTACTCGGGGAAGTAGCGGGGGATGATCGCCAGCGAGAACTCGGGCAGGATCGACGACGCCGGCTCCCGCTCCATCAGGAAGGCGAAGGACTCGCGGACGACGGCCTCGCAGTGGGAGTCGTCGAGGCCCCACTCCTCGAGCAGCGACGGCGGCACGCTCACCTTGTGTGAGGTGGTCTGCTCGCCTTCGCTGACTTCGACGCCGAACTCGTGCGGTCCGGCCGGGGTGATACGGATGCCGCTCACCGCCCCAAGGTATCCCCTCGGCCGCGGGCGGGTAGCGCTCGGGCATGGTCGGCGACGTCGACCCCGTCTCGGGATCCGCCCGGTCCTCGACTCCTACGACGGCGAGCGGGTCATGGTGCCCTGCTGCGCGGGGTCCAGCAGGCGCTCCACCTGCGCGAGTGCCGAGAGTACGAGTCGGTCGGGGCGCACCTCGGGGCCGTCGAGCTGGCCCCCTACGGCTACCGGTGGATCCGCCTCCGGGAGACGCCCGGGCGCTGATGGTCAGGCGTTGGGCAACAGCTCGGGGCTGGGGCGGCCGGCCCGCACCCAGTGCCTGCGCAGCGAGCGTCGTTCGTCCTCGTTGGTGCCACCCCATACGCCGGTCCCCTGGTTCGTCTCCAGGGCGAACTCGAGACACCGCAGCCGGACGGCGCACTCCCGGCACACCTGCTTGGCCGCCTCGGCCTGGGCGAGGAACGCCCCCGTGCCCCCCTGCGGGAAGAAGAGGTTGGGATCGCTGCCGAGGCACCTGGCCTCGGCTCGCCAGTCAGTTTCCTTCCCCGTCGTAGACGGCGGTGGCACCCGTTCCCCCAGGCTGCTCGAGAGGCGATCCCTGGCCCTGTACCCGTGGGCGGGCTGGCTCAACCGCGGTTGGCGGCCGCCGGATCGCGGGCAGACTTCCCGACGATGGATGATCGACGGCTTCTGTGGAAAGTGGTGGGCTCGTTGAGCGGCATCGCCGCCGGCTTGGGGGCCCGCGCCCTCCTGCGGGCCTCGTGGCGCCGGACAGTGGGCGGCGACCCGCCCACCAACCCGGCTTCCCCCAGCACGAGGTGGTCGGAGGCCCTGACCTGGGCCGTGGCGTCGGGTGTGGCCATGGCCGTCACCCGGCTGGTGGCCCAGCGGGGGGCGGCGGAGGCGTGGAAGGCCACGACCGGGAGCTACCCGGCGGGGCTGGAGACCGTCTCGCCGTGAGCACCGTCGTACCCGACGTCGTCGCGCCCGTCGTCGACGACGGAGACGACGACCTGGCCCACTACGCCCGCAACGACGAGCTCGCCGCGGCCCAGAAGGTTGGCCGGGCGGTCAAGGCGCTGTGCGGGACGCTTTTCCATCCCCACGCCGACCCCAGCCGGCTGCCGGTGTGCGTGGTGTGCCAGCAGCTGGCCGCCGCCTGGGCGCACCGCTGAAGCGGCTCAGCGGAAGGACTGCGGCTCCCGGCTGAGCACGAAGCCGCCGTAGGCCAGGGCCGCGGCGAAGACCAGCCCCAGGTAGGCGCCCACCGAGAGGAACGCCGTCTCGCTGGCCAGCTTCCAGGCCAGGAGGGCGAACACCGCCATGCCGGCGGGCGCCTGCAGCTTGACCAGGGCCGGGTTCACCCGCTGGTTGGAGTACCGGGTGAGCACCACCTGGGCCACCATGGCCACGGTGACGAGGAACGCCAGCGTGCCCTGGAGCTGGTTCGGCGGCTGGAGGCCGGTAAGCGTGGGGTCGCCACCGAGGAAGGCGAGCTCCGAGAGCTTGTGCCAAGGAAAGAAGGCCAGGCTGAGGAGCACGAGGCCGCCGGCCACGACCACGAATCGTTCACCTCGACTGAGCCTGCTGAACACCGTGACCCCTCCAGCGAAAGTGGCCCAACCATGCCACAAGGACGATACGGTGCCGGGTGATGCGGATCGGCGTACTGGCCTCCGGTGGTGGCACCAACCTGGAGGCGATCCTACGAGCCGGTCTCCCGGTGGTGGCGGTCGTGGTCGACCGCCCGTGCGGCGCCACCGCCGTGGCCGACGCGGCCGGGGTGCCGACGGAGCTGGTGCAGCGTGAGTCCTACGGGCCCGACTTCGACCGGGGTTCCTACACCGAGCGGGTGGTCGACGCCCTCGAGCGCCACCGGGTCGAGCTGGTCGTCATGGCCGGCTTCGGCACCGTCCTGGACAAGCAGATCCACGACGCCTATCCATCGCGCATCCTGAACACCCATCCCGCCTTGCTGCCGGCGTTCCCGGGCTGGCGAGCGGTGGAGGAGGCGCTGGCCCACGGCGTGAAGGTGACGGGCTGTACCGTCCACCTGGCCACCCTCGAAGTCGACAGCGGGCCCATCCTGGCCCAGGAGGCGGTTCCGGTCCTCGACGACGACACGCCCGAGACCCTGCACGCGCGCATCAAGGAAGTGGAGCACCGCTTGTACCCGGAGACCATCAAGAAGTTCATCTCGTCGTGAGGGCGCTGCTCTCCGTCTACGACAAGGTCGGACTGGTCGACTTCGCGCGCGGGCTCTCCCGCCTGGGCTGGGAGCTCGTCTCCAGCGGGGGGACCGCGGCCGCCCTTGGTGAGGCCGGTGTGGCCTCCACGCCCGTCGAGGAGGTCACCGGGAGCCCGGAGATGCTCGGCGGGCGGGTGAAGACGTTGCACCCGGCCATCCACGGCGGCATCCTGGCCGACCGCGACCGGCCCGAGCACCTCGCCGACCTGCTGGCCCAGAACATCGCCGCCATCGGGCTGGTGGTCTGCAACCTGTACCCGTTCGGGTCCGACCCCTCCGTCGAGATGATCGACATCGGCGGCCCGACGATGCTGCGGGCCGCGGCGAAGAACTTCGCCCACGTCGGCGTGGTCGTGGACCCTGGCGAGTACCCTGCCGTGCTCGAGGAGCTGGCCCGTGAGGGGCTGCTCGGTCCCGAGACCCGCCGGCGGCTGGCGCGTGCCGCCTTCGCCCACACCGCGGCGTACGACGCGGCCATCGTGTCGTGGTTCGACGAGGGCGCGGCCGAGGGCGTGCTCCCCGCGTCGCTCGACCTACGGCTCGAGCGGGCCCAGGACCTGCGCTACGGCGAGAACCCCCATCAGCAGGGGGCGCGCTACCGCCGGCTCGGCGTCCACAGCTGGTGCGACGACGTCGTCCAGCACGCCGGCCTGCCGCTGTCGTACCTCAACCTCTTCGACGCCGCCGCGGCCTGGGAGCTCGTCCACGAGCTCGGTCCGGGGCCGGCCGTGGCGATCATCAAGCACGCCAACCCGTGCGGCGCGGCGGTGGCCGGTGACCTGGCCACGGCCTACGGGTTGGCGTACCGCTGCGACGAGAAGTCGGCGTTCGGCGGCATCGTGGCCCTGAACCGTCCGGTCGACGAGGCAACGGCGGCGGAGATGGTGGCCGCAGCTCAGGCCGACGTGGTGATCGCGCCGGAATATGCGCCGTCGACGCTCGACGCCCTGATCGCCAAGCGCAAGAACACCCGGCTGCTCCAGGCGCCCCCACCGGGCCAGGAGGAGCTCCACGTCCGCCAGATCAGCGGCGGGTTCCTCGTCCAGGAGCCCTACCGTTTCGCCGCCTCCCGGGACGACTGGCGGGTGGTCACCAAGGTGGCGCCGACGGCGGAGCAGTGGGCCGACGCGGAGCTGGCGTGGAGGTTGGCCGGCCACACCAAGTCCAACGCCGTGGTGTTGGTGGCCGGCGGCCAGGCCGTGGGCATCGGCGCCGGCCAGCAGAGCCGGGTCGACGCCGGCGAGATCGCGGCCCGCAAGGCCGCCGGCCGTGCCCGTGGCGGAGCCTGCGCGACCGACGCCTTCTATCCGTTCCGGGACGGGCTCGACGTGGCGGCCGCCGCGGGCGCGGCCGTCGTCATCCAGCCCGGCGGCTCGGTGAAGGACCAGGAGCTGATCGACGCCGCCGACGAGCACGGGCTGGCCATGGTCCTCACCGGGGAGAGGCAGTTCCGGCACTGATGACGGCCGTCGTCATGCACGGGGCCCCAGTGGCCGACGCCGTTCTCGCCCAGGTGGCCGAGGACGTGGCCAAGCTGGCCGCCGAGGGCCGCACGGTAGGGCTCGGCACCATCCTGGTGGGCGACGACCCGGCCAGCGCCGGCTACATCCGCAAGAAGCACGAGGCGTGCGAGGCGATGGGGATCCTGTCGGCCCACCAGCAGCTGGCTGCCAATGCCAGCCAGGCGGAGATCCTCGAGGCGGTCCGGACGTTCAACGAGGACCCCGCGGTGGACGCCTTCTTGATCCAGAACCCGTTCCCCGGCGGCCAGGACTACAACTCGGCGATCGCCGCGGTCGACCCGGCCAAGGACGCCGACGGCCTCCACCCCACCAACCTCGGTCTGCTCGCCCTGGGCGTGACCGACGCCCCCCTGGCCTGCACGCCGGCGGGGATCATGGCCATGCTCGCCCACTACGAGGTACCGGTGGAGGGGCGGAACGTCGTGATCGTGGGCAGGGGCCCGACCATCGGGCGGCCGCTGTCGCTGCTGCTCTCGCAGAAGCGCCGGGGCGCCAACGCCGCGGTGACCGTGGTCCACACCGGCGTGCCCGACTGGGCGGACTACACCCGGCGGGCCGACGTCGTGGTCGGCGGCGCCGGCGTGGGGAACATGATCGGGCCCCACGACGTGCGGCCGGGCGCCGCGGTGGTCGGCGCCGGCCTCACGTGGGAGGGTAAGCGGATCATCAGCGACGTCGACGAGGCCGTGGGCGAGGTCGCCGGCTGGGTCACGCCTCGTCGGGGCGGGGTGGGCGTGACCACCGTCGCCTTGCTCTTGTCGAACGCCGTTCGCGCCGCGCAGCGGCGGACCGCGGCAAGCTAGACGCTCACATGACCCAGATCATCCAGCTGCTCGACGAGGGCACGACCTTCTCCTTCGAGTTCTTCCCGCCCAAGAACGACGTGGAGCAGGCCACGCTCGTGCGCACCCTGCGCGAGCTCGAGCCCCTGAACCCGGCGTTCGTGTCCGTCACCTACCGGGGCGGGCGGGTGTCGCGCCAGCGCACGCACGACCTCGTCGCGGGCATGATCCAGACCACCACGCTCAACCCCATGGCCCACCTCACGTGCGTGGTCCACAGCCGGCTCGAGCTGGCCGAGATCCTCGTCGAGCTGCGCAAGGCGGGGGTGGACAACGTCTTGGCCTTGGGCGGCGATGCGCCGCCCGACGCCCAGGAGCTCGGCCATGCCGAGCTGACCCATGCCATCGAGCTGGTCGACCTGGCCCGCGCCATCGGCGGCTTCTCGATCGGCGTGGCCGCCCATCCCGAGCTCCATCCCAGCTCCGGAGGCGACCGTGACCTCGACCGCCGGCACCTGGTCGCCAAGATGCAGCTGGCCGACTTCGCCATCACCCAGTTCTTCTTCCGGACCAGCGACTACCTGACCCTCGTCGACGACCTGGCCAGGCGGGGGATGCACAAGCCGGTGATCGCGGGGATCATGCCCATCACCAGCCTGTCGTCCGTGCAGCGCATGGCCCAGCTCTCGGGCTGCGCGGTGCCGTCCGAGGTGGTGGCCCGGGTGGACGCGGTGGCCGACGACCCCGAGGACGTGCGTCGGGTGGGCGTCGAGCTGGCCACCGAGCTGTGCCGCGACCTGCTCGACAACGGTGTGCCCGGCCTGCACTTCTACACGCTCAACCGGTCGACCGCGACGCGGGAGATCTACGCCAACCTGGGGCTGGTGCCGAGCTCGTCGTCCTGACGGATCGTCGTCATGCCGTCAGCTGCTTCTGCAGGGGCGTGGGGAAGCGCGGAGTGACCCGTACGGGGCCGAGCCACTCGGTGAGGCGGGCGGCTTCGGCCTCGACGGCGGCCGACACTTCACCGCCGAGGTCCTCCAGAAGCCGGAACACCACCTCGCCGGTGCCCTTCCGTTGGGCCCAGCCGCCCACGACGCGTCCGTCGGACCACACGGTGGGGACGGCGTTGCCGTTCGTGTCGAACAGCGCCTTGGCATGGCCGTCGAGGTACCAGTCGCGCTGCTGGTCCAGCCACCCTTGGGCCGGCCCCGCGCCACCTTCTGCTCCGTCGACAGCAGGAACAGCACTCGGGTCGTCATGCCCACAGTGCCCTCCCACGTCGTGCCCACCCCGACCACCAGCTTCCGCGCCAGCCCGGGCACCAGCTTGCTCAGTTCGGCGCCGGTGGCCTCGCCGGCCTCCTCGACGGCGGCGCATGTGGCCGCCTCGAGCTCCCGAAGTTGGCGGTCGGCGTCGGCCACGCCGGCTGCTTCCAGCATGGCCAGGGTCCGGCGGCGCTCACCCGGCACCAGGGCGTCGGTGCACGCCGCTTGGACAACCGGCACCAACGACACGGGCAGGACGAACATGGTCCGGCGCATGCAGAGCGTGCGGACCAGCACGCGGTCGTCGTAGAGCGCCTTCTCCAGCCGTTCGACGCTCGGTGTGATCATCCGGGCGGCGGCGGACAGGAACACGGTCGCCGGGTCGGTGGCGTGCAGCGCGACCACCGAGTCGGCAATGGCCACCGCGTCGTCGATGCGGGCGCCGGCGGCCAAGCGGTGGCGCACGCCGAGCCGGGCGCGGCGCTCGTCGACGGTCATGCGCAGCACGGCGGGCATGGTGCCACGCGAAGATGACGGCGCCATGGAGCTCGCGCAGTGCAACGTCGCTCTCGCTCGGGCGCCGCTCGACGACGCCGTCATGGCCGGCTTCGTGAAGGCCATCGACGACGTCAACTGGCTGGCCGACCACAGCCCCGGATTCGTGTGGCGGCTGCTGCCCCAGCACGGCCATGTGACCTTCGGTGAGCTCGAGGGCGACCGGGTGATCGTCACCCTGTCGGTGTGGAAGGACTTCGAGTCGCTGCAGCGCTACGTCTACCGCACCGCCCACGGGCTGTTCATGCGCCAGCGGGGCCGGTGGTTCCTGCCCATCGGCGGGTTCACGACCGCAATGTGGTGGGTGGGCGACGGCGAGCGGCCCGAGCTCGACGACGGCCTGGGGCGCCTCGAGCACCTGCGCGGTAAAGGCCCGACGCCGCAGGCCTTCTCGCTGCGGCGTCAGTTCGACCCGGATGCGGGGCATGCTTAGAACATGCGCGTCGTCCAGGCGGACCGGAAGGGGCGGCTCGGGCTGATCCTCGAGCGTGGCGGGCAGCGACGGGCCCGTCCGTGGCTTCTGTCCCAGCTGCGGCGCCTGTGCTGACGAAGTACTTCGAGGTGGGGGAGCGGGGCTCCGACCTCCGGACCGAAGTCCGGGGCGGCGTGGCCACCTTCTTCACCATGGCGTACATCGTGGTGCTGAACCCCATCATCCTCGCCGGGGCGGCCGACGTCACCGGGCGCCGGCTCGACATCGGGCAGGTGGCCAGCTCCACCGCCCTGGTCGCGGCGCTGATGACCATCCTGATGGGGGTCGTCGGGCGGTACCCGCTGGCCGTGGCCGCCGGCCTGGGGCTGAACGGCGTGGTGGCCTTCCAGCTGGCGTCGCAGATGTCGTGGCCGGCGGCCATGGGGATCGTCGTCCTGGAGGGCCTCGCCATCGGCGTCCTCGTCCTCACGGGCGTACGCCAGACGGTGTTCGACGCGGTGCCTCTCGCCCTGAAGAACGCCATCGCCGTGGGCATCGGCCTCTTCATCGCCTTCATCGGCTTCGTCGACGCCGGCTTCGTCCGCCGGGTCCCGGACGAGGCCAACTCGCCGGTGCCCGTCGCCCTCGGCATCGGCGGCCGGTTGGTCGGCTGGCCGAGCCTCGTCTTCGTCGTCGGACTCCTGGTGACCATCGTCCTGGTCGCCCGCAAGGTCCGGGCCGCCATTCTGATCAGCATCGTGGGCACGACGGTGTTCGCCATCGTCCTCAACGCGTACGTCGACGTCACCGCCCAGTTCGTGCCCGGTCAGCCGGTCAACCCCCGGGGGTGGAGCCTCAACGTGCCCACGTGGCCCGACCAGTTGGTGTCGACGCCCGACTTCGGCCTGGTCGGCGAGTTCAGCCTGGGCGGATCGTTCGCCGCCGTCGGCGTGGTGAGCGCCCTGTTGCTCGTGTTCACCCTCATGCTGGCCGACTTCTTCGACACCATGGGCACCGTCGTCGGCGTCGGTGCCCAAGGCGACCTGCTCGACGAGGACGGGCGGCTGCCCAACGTCGGCCCCGTCCTTTTCGTCGACTCGCTCGCCGCCGCGGCCGGCGGGGCGGCCTCGGCGTCGTCGAACACGACCTACATCGAGTCGGCCGCCGGCGTGGGTGACGGGGCTCGCACCGGCCTGGCCAGCGTGGTCACCGGCCTGCTCTTCGTGGGCGCACTGTTCCTCACTCCGCTGGTGAGCATCGTCCCCTACGAGGCCGCCGCGCCGGCGCTGGTGGTGGTGGGTTTCCTGCTGATGACCCGGATCAGGGACATCCCCTGGGACGACTACGCCCTGGCCATCCCGGCGTTCCTGACGATCGTCCTCATGCCGTTCACGTTCTCGATCACGAACGGGATCGGCGCCGGCTTCGTCTCGTACGCGGTCATCGGGCTATGCACCGGGCGGGCGCCGGAGGTCCACCCGCTGCTGTGGGTGGTGGCCGCGCTGTTCCTCGTCTACTTCGGCATCGACTGGGTGGAGGAAATCACCGGCGTCAGGTGACCCGGGTAGCTTGACCCGATGCCCGACGAGAACCTGCGGAACCTGGCCGAGGAGTTCTGGGAGACGCTCCTCGAGGCCAGCCCCAGCACCGCCACCCTGCTCGGCGACCACCGCTACGACGACCGCCTCGAGGACCTCTCCGTCGGCGCCGAGCAGGCGCTCCGAGGGAAATGGGCGTCGCTGCGGGAGCGGGTGGAGGGCGTCCGCCGGGAGGGGCTCGAATCCGACGACCTGGTGACGTTCGGCCTGCTGGCGGCCGAGCTCGACGACGCCATGGCGTCGATCGACCAGCGCCTGATCGAGCTGCAGTCCGACCAGATGACCGGCTTCCACATCGACCTGCTGCAGGCGGTGCCGGTGATGGCTGCCAATGACGAGGCATCGGCCGCCATGCTGGTGCAGCGGTTCCGGCAGATCCCTCGGGCGTTCGAGCAGGCGGCCCAGCGGTTCCTCGACGGCGCCGCCGCGGGCCGTACGCCGGCCGCAGTCTGCGTGGCCCGGTCGGCCAACATGGTCGAGGGGTACCTGGCGTCGCCTCTCGACGCCGACGTCTTCGTCAACGTCGGCGCCCCTGAGGGATTCGACCGCACCGAGCTGCGCCGCGTCGTCGAGGAGGAGGTGCGACCGGCGTACCGCCGAATGGCGGAGACGTTGAGGACCGGGCTCCTCCCGGTGGCGCGTGACGACGACCACCCGGGGCTGTCGTGGCTGGGCGAGGACGGAGCGCGGATCTACGCCACCCTCGTCTCCCACCACACCACGCTGGACCTACCGCCGGAGGCGATCCACGCCATCGGGATGCAGGAGGTCACCGAGAAGCTCCCGACGGAGTACGCGGAGGTCGGCGGTCGGCTGTTCGGCCTCACCGATCCCGCCGCCGTGCTCGATCGCCTGCGGACCGACCCTGCACTGCGGTACTCGACGGGCGAGGAGATCATGGCCGACGCCCGGGAGGCCTTCCAGGCGGCCAAGGCCGTCATGGGCGAGTGGTTCGGTCGCCTGCCCCAGTCGGACTGCGCCATCGAGGAGGTCCCGGCGTTCCTGGCCCCCGACTCGCCGAGCGCCTACTACTTCCCGCCCGCCGGCGACGGCTCGCGAGGCGGCACCTACTACGTCAACACGCACGCCCCCGAGGACAAGGCCCGGTATGAGACCGCCTCGATCGCCTTCCACGAGGCCATCCCCGGCCACCACCTTCAGCTGGCCATCGCCACCGAGCTGACCGACGTCCCCCGTTTCCGGCGCTTCTCCCTGGCCAACACCGCCTACGTCGAGGGCTGGGGGCTCTACTCCGAGCGCCTGGCCGAGGACATGGGGCTGTACGCCAACGACATGGAGCGCATCGGCATGCTGGCCGCCGACTCCATCCGGGCCTGCCGCCTCGTCGTCGACACCGGCCTCCACGCCTTGGGCTGGACCCGCCAGCAGGCGATCGACTTCATGGCGGCCAACACCCCGGTGTCGGTCGAGGAGGTCGCCGTCGAGATCGACCGTTACATCGGCATGCCCGGCCAGGCCCTGGCCTACAAGCTGGGACAGCGGGAGATCCTGCGCCTGCGGGCGTCGGCCCAGCAGGAGCTGGGAGACGCCTTCGACTTCAGGGGCTTCCACGACGCGGTCCTGACCTCGGGCGCGGTGCGCCTGCCGATCCTCGCCGACCTCGTCGGCGCGTGGGTGGATTCTCTGCGCTGAGCGAGGGTCGCGATCAAGGGCAACGTAGGCTCGGCGGATGCCCGAGAAGATCACTGCGGCGGACGACGGATCCCTCAATGTGCCGGACGAGCCGATCATCCCGTTCATCCGGGGTGACGGCACGGGCGTCGACATCTGGCCCGCGGCCCAGTTGGTCATGGACGCCGCGGTCGCCAAGCGGGGCAAGCGCATCGAGTGGATCGAGGTCCTCGCCGGCCAGAAGGCGTTCGACGAGACGGGGAACTGGCTGCCCGAGGAGACCGTCGCCTCCTTCAAGGAGCACGTGGTCGGCATCAAGGGGCCGCTGACCACGCCGGTGGGCGGGGGGATCCGCAGCCTCAACGTCGCCCTCCGCCAGATCCTCGACCTCTACGTCTGCCTACGACCGGTGCGGTGGTTCACCGGCGTGCCGTCGCCGGTGAAGCACCCCGAGAAGGTCGACATGGTGATCTTCCGGGAGAACACCGAGGACGTCTACGCCGGAATGGAGCTCGAGCAGGGGACCGCGGAGGTCGCCCGCCTGATCGAGTTCTGTGGCAAGGAGTTCGGCTGGAACATCCGGAAGGACTCCGGGATCGGCATCAAGCCGGTTTCCATCACCGGGTCGAAGCGGCTGATCCGGGCGGCCATCGAGTATGCGGTGCGCAAGGGCCGCACGTCGGTGACGCTGGTGCACAAGGGCAACATCCAGAAGTTCACCGAGGGCGCGTTCCAGGCGTGGGGCTACGAGCTGGTGCGCGAGGAGTTCTCCGACGTCGCCGTGGGCTGGGACGACTGCGGCGGCAAGCCCGATGACAAGATCCTGGTCAAGGACACCATCGCCGACATCTTCCTGCAGCAGGTCCTGACCCGCCCCGACGAGTTCGACGTCATCGCCACCACCAATCTCAACGGCGACTACGCGTCCGACGCCCTCGCCGCACAAGTAGGTGGCATCGGGATCGCACCGGGGGGCAACATCAACTACGTCACCGGTCACGGCATCTTCGAGGCCACACACGGCACCGCCCCGAAGTACGCGGGCCAGGACAAGGTCAACCCGGGCTCGCTGCTGCTGTCGGGTGTGCTCATGCTCGAGCACCTCGGCTGGCAGGATGCCGCCGACGACATCATCCGGGCTCTGGAGGCGACCATCGCCGACCGGATCGTCACCTACGACTTCGCCCGCCTGACCGAGGGCGCGACGGAGGTCAAGACCTCGGAGTTCGCGGCGGCAATAGTCGAACGCCTGTGAAGGTCTCTATCGCCGGGGCGGGGTCCTACGGCTCGACGCTGGCCCAGCGGGTGGCGGAGGCCGGCTACGCCGATGAGGTGGTGCTCACCGACATCGTGGAGGGGAAGCCCCAGGGGCTGGCCCTGGACCTCATGCAGAGCCGGCCCCTGGCCGCCTTCGAAACGCGTGTGGTCGGCTCCAACGGCTACCGGGAGACCGCCGGCTCCGACATCTGCGTGATCACCGCCGGGGTGCCGCGGAAGCCGGGCATGAGCCGCATGGACCTGCTCGAGACCAACGCCAGGATCGTCGCCGACGTCACCGGCAAGCTCATCGAGGCGTCGCCGGACACGGTGCTCATCGTGGTGTCGAACCCGCTCGACGAGATGACCGCCCTGGCCGCCGCCGTCTCCGAGCTGCCCAAGCAGCGGGTGATGGGCCAGGCGGGGCTCCTCGACTCGGCCCGCATGCGCCACTTCGTGGCCGAGAAGGCCGGGGTGCCGACCCACGAGGTGGACGCCATCACCCTCGGGTCCCACGGCGAGACGATGGTGCCCGTGCCGTCACTGGCCACGGTCAGTGGCCGGCCGCTGACCGAAGTGCTCGACGCCGCGGAGATCTCCGGGATCGTGCAGCGCACCCGTGACGGTGGCGCGGAGATCGTCGCCTTGCTGAAGACGGGGTCGGCCTACTTCGCCCCCGCTGCGGCGGCGGAGACCATGGTCCGCGCCGTGGCCCGCAACACCAACGAGATCTACCCGGTGAGCGCGTGGGTCGAGGGCGCCTACGGGATCGGCGGCGTGTACGTGGGGGTGCCGGCCAAGCTGGGCCGCGCCGGGGTGCAGGAGATCGTCGAGTTGGAGCTGACCGACGAGGAGCTGGCCGCCCTGCGCACCGCGGCCGAGGCGGTCCGGGGCAAGCAGCAGGAGGCCGTCGGCCTACTGGCCTGAGCGTGCCCAGTTCAGCGATTTCGTGAGCGGAGCATGACCATGAGGGGCGCCATGACGAAGCCGACCCCGGCCACGGGCACCAGCACCATGGAGAACGTGCGTAGCCCCGTCGAGCCCGACATCACACTGAAGAAGAACAGGCCGACCGCCGCGAGGGCGAGGAGGACCGGTGTCATGACCAGCACGTCGGACGGCCGGCGCTCGGCCGGGGCGTAGGGCTCGTCGCTGAGGTCTTCGGGGTCGAGGTCGTCGTCTTCGTCGTCGAGCGGCTGCCAGCCGGTCTCGGGCGTCGGCCGGGCCGTCGGCGCCGGATCCGGGCGGCCGAGGGCCGCGTCGTAGGCCCGCCGGCGATGGGGGTCGCTGAGCACGGCCCAGGCGCCGTTGATGGCGGCCATGTCCGCCGGGTCGGCTTCTGGGGCGACGTCGGGGTGGTGGCGGAGCGCCAGCAGCCGGTAGGCGCGCTGGATCTCCTCTTGGCTGGCGTCGGACTCGACGCCCAGCAGTTCGTAGTGCGTCGCCACCTCAGTACGTGGTGTCGGCGGCCACGCCGGCCAGCAGCCGGCCGATGTCGGAGAACGCCTCTTGGTGGGCGACCAGCGAGCCGACCGCCCCGGACATGCGCAGCCGGCCGGCGGCGAAGGCCGAGGCCGGGCTGATCCGGCCCTGGCTGATGGCGGCGGCGGTCTCGTAGTCGGTGGTCAGCTCCACGTCGGCCGCCGCGGCCCCGGGTTCGAAACTGACATGTCCGTCGGCCAACGCGAGGGTGTACTCCACGTCGCCGTCGGGGCCGCCGGTGACCCGCTGGCCGATGCGGAGCGTGGCGGCCGTCGACGCCGCCGCGGTGGCGGTGCGCATGGACTCGAGCCACTCGGGGCTCAGGAACCTCACGTGCGTATTGTCGCCCATATGATCACGCCGGCCGACGAGCGCCGTCATCCCCCCGGTCCCGGGCGCGACTGGGAAGAATCGTGGTACCTCGACTTCGTCGACGCCGGCAGCGACCTCGCCGGGTTCGTGCGTCTCACCCTGCGCCCCGCCGAAGCGACGGCGTGGTTCTGGGCGGGCATGGTCGGCGGTGGGCCGAGGCTCGTCGCCGTCCGGGACCACGAGGTGCCGCCGCCCGTCGCCGGCGGTTTGGAGGTGCGGGCCCCGGGGCTGTGGACCGAGCTGGTGTGCGAGACGGCGCTCGACCACTGGAGCGTCGGCCTCGAGGCCTTCGGCGTGGCGTTGGACGACCCGCTGGAGGCGTGGGGGCGGGAGCGGGGTGACCCCTGCGCCCTCGGACTCGACGTCGAGTGGGAGGGCGCAGGCCCCGCGGCGGACTGGCCGGGCGAGGGTGCGGGCTACTGGCAGGGCTGCACCGTCCACGGCGACGTGCTGGTCGGAGCGGAGCGGTTCGCGCTGGACGGGGCCGGCACCCGGGTCCACCGGTGGGGCGACGTCGACCGGTCGAGGGCGACGGGCTGGGCCGCCGGCCGAAGCGCCGACGGCACCCACTTCCTGGTGGCCGACCCCGAGGTCGAGTGCGACGCCGAGGGGCGGCTCCTCACGGTGCTCGGAGAGGCGCCGACCGCCCACGCGCCGGTGTTGCTGCCCGGCGCCGGCCGTCTCGACCGGGCCGTTCGCCGGGCGGGATGGGCGGAGTGGTTCTCGCCCTCAGCTCCGGCGTAGCCCCGAGGCGACGGCCTGGACATCGGTGGGACCGAGGGTGCCGGCCACGTGGACGAACCCATCGCCGCCGGGATGGGCGATCGCCGTCGCGCCGATCGTCCGCAGGAGCATCTTGCCCGCGCCGAGCGGGCCGAGGTCGACATCGGAGCCGGCGCCGGCGTCGCTCAGGTCGGGCTCGGCCGCCGGGGCGCCCTGGCGGATGGTGAGCAGGTCGATGCCGTTGAGGTAGACGTCGACCCAGCTCGTTCCTTCCCCTCGGACCTGGTAGCGCCCGCGGTGGACGAAGCCGGCAGGGAGGGCGCCGGGTACCCAGTAGCCCGGCCCGGGAGCGACGGTGCGGTCGACTTCGGCCACCTCGGCGCCGCCCTGGTCCGGGCCGACCCGCTGGCCGCCCTCGATCTTGAAGAGCGCCGGGTCGAGCTGCGGGTCGATCTCCAGCGACGTGGCGATGAGGCGCTGGGTGGGGCGGCCTCCGCTGACGAGCACCTCCTCCAGCAAGAGACCGGAACGGTCGAGGCAGATGTCGACGTAGTCGGTGGCGGTGGGGGCGGTCACCTTCAGCGACTGCAGCGGCGAGCCGGTGCGGTAGGTCTGGCACTCCCGCGTCTCGGTGCCCACCTGCGCCCGTCGACGCTCGCCGAGCACGAAGAGCCCCCGCCTGACCAGCTCGTCGAGAGATGCCCCGAGGCGCAGGTCGCCCAGGGCGACGGTCGGCGCGTCGCCGGCCACCTGCACCGCGCCGGCATCGGTGTAGTTGGCGTACTCGGCGAAAGCGGAGCGCCCCTCGAACCGGATGGCGCCCCCGGGTGGCTCGCCGTCGCGAATCGCCACCCGCCCCTCGAACGGCCGCCGGACGGCCACCTCCTCGGTCGAGACGGTGACGGTGGACGCCTCGTAGTTCTCCGCCCGGTACACGGCCCGGTAGGCGGTGGGCGCCGACGAGACGCCCAAGGCTCCCGTCACCCCCTTCACGACCTCGGCCCGCAGGTCGGCCGACGGGGCCTGGCCGCCGCCGTCCCGCCGTAGCAGCACCGTCACCCCGGTGACCACGAGTGCGACGGCGACGACAGCGGTCAGCACCTTGAACCCGCCCCGGCGGCGGGCCGCCCGGCGGGCCGCCGCCGTCCGGCGTGCCGTCTGCTGGCGGCGCCGGTGCACCGCCGCCTGCCGGCGCTCGGCGCGTGACGGCGCCCGGCGGTGCGTGCTCTTCGGCGTCATCACCGCCGATGCTCGCAGCCGAACCTGTGAATCCGCCGGGATTCCGCTGTCAGGGGCTGAATTGCTGGGGGGCCACGGCGACCTTCGCCGCCGGCGAGGTCACCACGGCGTCCATCCGGGGGGAGCGGAACTCGACGGCGTCGCGCACCGCGTCCCACGCCGGCTGGTTGGCTGCCTGCCAGGACCAGAACGACACGCCGGCCGCTCCGTGCTTCTCGGCGAAGCGCATGAACCGGAACAGCTCCTCGGGCGGCGGCACGCCCTTGCGGCCGCCCTCGGGTGAGCCGTCGTAGGCCTGGCCCACCGGGTAGATCGGCACGTTGTACTTGGAGAGGTACTGGAGGGCACCGCTGACGTCGGTGTCGGGCTGGCGGTCGAGCCAGTAGATCATCGGGGCGATGGCGTCGTAGCCGGCGACGATCTCGTTGTAGGGGTGTGTGGGACGCTCCTTGGCCGGGCGGGGCACGGTGACGATGAGGGTGTAGTCCGGGCCGGCGACCTCGCGGAGGGCGGCGCCATAGCGCTTCGCGTTCTCCGGGGTCAGGCGGGTTCCCTCGGCCGGGCTCTCGATGTCCGGGGAGAAGGCGTCGATGCGGTGACCGCTCGGGGTGGTGTAGTTGATCATCGCCTTGGCCCGCTCGATGTCGGGGCCCAGGGGGTCCAACTTGGGGAAGTCCCATCCGATGACCTTGATGCCTGCGGCGTGGGCCGCGGGCAGAAGCTTGTCCACGAAGGGGGCGACGTTGAAGCCGTCCCAGGCCGAACCCATCCTGACCCAAAGGTGGGTGAGGCCGGTGGCCCTGGCCTTGGCGATGATGGCCGGGACGTTGCCGCCTTCGGTCTTGTCCGGCACGTAGATCCACATCCCCTTGCCGCTGGGCAGCCACTTCTTGGGGGCCGTCGGAGGGGCCAGCACGCTGGCGGGAGCGGCGGTCGCCTTGACCTCCGCGGAACCGGCGGGAAGGTGGACCGCCGGGGCGGGCGGCGGCGACGGCGCCTGCACCGGCACCAGCGCGGCGGCGTCGGCCTTGGTCACCCCGGGGGCGTCGTGGCCGACGAAGGCGGCGAGAAGCACGACGGCCGCAAGGGCAAGGAACAGCAGGCGGTCGACGGTGGCGATCGGGCGGCGGGAGGGGATGGGCATCGGCACCCCTGGAGGTCGGTCGTGCCGAACGCTCGGCCCACGCTCACACGTGACCCGGGCCCCAGCCCGAAAAAAGGACCCTTCCCCCTGGTTTCAACTGGCGCAGTAGAGGGAAGAATCGTAGGTCCGGGGCAGTATAGGGCACGTTTGCGCGCGCTCCGAGACGTCGCGGTCAGGAGCGTTCGGGGCGGACGATGGCCCGCTTGACCTCCTGGATCGCCTCGGTGACCTTGATGCCGCGAGGGCAGGCGTCGGTGCAGTTGAACGCCGTCCGGCACCTCCACACCCCCGACTGCTCGTCGAGGATCTGGAGGCGTTCGTCGCCGGCGGTGTCGCGGGAGTCGAAGACGAACCGGTGGGCGTTGACGATCGCCGCCGGCCCCACGTAGGTGTCGTTCGCCCAGTAGATCGGGCACGACGTCGTGCACGCCGCGCACAGGATGCACTTGGTGGTGTCGTCGAAGCGGGCCCTGTCCTCGGGCGACTGCAGACGCTCCGTGCCGCCTGGGTCGTCCTCGTTGACCAGCCACGGCATGACTTTGCGGTACTGGGCGAAGAAGGCGTCCATGTCGACGACCAGATCCTTGAGCACGGGGAGTCCCCGGAGCGGCTCGACGGTGATCTTCGAGCCCACGTCACGCACCAGCAGGACGCAGGCCAGGCGGTTCTCGCCGTTGACGACCATGGCGTCGGAGCCACAGACCCCGTGGGCGCAGGACCGGCGGAAGGCCAGGCTGCCGTCGTGGTACCACCGGACCTGGTGGAGGGCGTCGAGCACCCGGTCGGTGGGCTCGACGTGGACGCGGTAGTCCTCCCAGCGGGGCTTCTCGTCGTGCTCGGGGTCGAAGCGCTTGATCCGCAGGTCGACCTGCATCACTGACTCTCGGCCAATTTCAGTACTTCCGTTCCATGGGGAGGTAGGGGCCGGCGACGACGGGCTTGTAGTCGAGGCGGATCGACCCGTCGGCCTCGCGGTGGGCCAGGCTGTGGCGCATCCAGTTGGCGTCGTCCCGGAGGGGGTGGTCGTCGCGGAAGTGGCCGCCCCGGCTCTCGGTGCGGGCCAGGGCGGCGGCGACGAGGGCCTGGGCCACGTCCAGCAGGTAGCCCAGCTCCAGGGCCTCGGACAGCTCGTAGTTGAACCGCCGGCTCTGGTCGGTGACCGAGATCGAGCGGTAACGCTCACGGAGGCGGTCGATGGCCGCGGCGACGGAGCGCAGGCTCTCGTCGGTGCGGAAGACCGAGGCGTTGAGCGTCATCTCGGCCTGGAGCTCCGAGCGGATGTCGGCGACCTTCTCACTGCCCTTGGCGCCGAGCAGCATCTCGATGGTGCCCTTGACGGCGTTCTCGAAGCCGGCGGCCAGGCCGAGCGGCCGGCGGTCCTCGACGAAGCGGGCCATCGCCGCGCCACCCCGCCGGCCGAAGACGACGATGTCGAGGAGCGAGTTGGTGCCCAGCCGGTTGGCGCCGTGGACCGACACGCAGGCGCATTCGCCGGCGGCGTAGAGGCCGGGGGCGACGGTGCCGGCGGCGTCGAGCACGACCTCGGCCGACACGTTGGTGGGGATGCCGCCCATGGCGTAGTGGGCGGTGGGTTGGATGGGGATGAGGTCGGTCTTGGGCTCGAGGCCGAGGTAGGTGCGGACGAACTCGGCGATGTCGGGCAGCTTCTCGTCGATCTGCTCCGGCGGCAGGTGGGTCAGGTCGAGGTAGACGTAGTCCTTGTCGGGGCCGGCGCCCCGGCCCTCCCTGATCTCGGTGAGCATGGCCCGGCTGACCATGTCGCGCGGGGCCAGGTCCTTCACCGTGGGCGCGTAGCGCTCCATGAAGCGCTCGCCGTCGGTGTTGCGCAGGATGCCGCCCTCGCCCCGGGCGGCCTCGGACAGCAGGATGCCGAGCTTGTAGATGCCGGTGGGGTGGAACTGGAAGAACTCCATGTCCTCCAGAGGCACCCCGCGTCGCCACAGCAGGCCGGGACCGTCGCCCGTCAGGGTGTGGGCGTTGGAGGAGACCTTGAAGATGCGCCCGAAGCCGCCGGTGGCGAAGAGCGCGGCGGCGCACTCGAACACGTGGAGGTCGCCGGTCGCCAGCTCGTGGGCCACCACGCCGGCCACGCCCCGGTAGGGGTCGCCGTCGACGAAGGCCACGTCGAGCACCTGGAACTCGTCGAAGAAGGCCACGCCCCGAGCGACGCACTGCTGGTAGAGGGTCTGCAGGATCATGTGGCCGGTGCGGTCGGCGGCGTAGCAGGCCCGCCTGACCGGGGCCTCGCCGTGGTTGCGGGTGTGGCCCCCGAAGCGCCGCTGGTCGATGCGGCCCTCAGGCGTGCGGTTGAAGGGCAGGCCGAAGTGCTCCAGCTCGATGACCGCGTCGACCGCCTCACGGCACATGACCTCGGCCGCCGGCTGGTCGACGAGGTAGTCGCCCCCCTTGACGGTGTCGAAGGCGTGCCACTCCCAGGAGTCCTCTTCGACGTTGGCCAGCGCCGCGCACATGCCCCCCTGGGCGGCGCCGGTGTGGGACCGGGTGGGGTAGAGCTTGGAGATCACCGCCGTGCGGCACTTGCCGGCGGTCTCGATGGCCGCCCGGAGGCCGGCGCCGCCGGCGCCGACGATCACCGCGTCGAAGGTGTGCCGGTGGACCTCCATCCCGCCATCCTGCCGCGGCCGGGCCGGTTGCTCAGACCGCTGGTCCCAGGGGACCGTCGGGCTCGAGCCTGCGAAAGCGCTCACCGAGGTCCCGCAGCTGGGCCAGCCGGTGCTCGGCGGTCGCACCCAGCCAGAGGAGAAGCAGGCCGACGGTGCCGATGGCGGCCCAGCGGGGCACGCGGGCCGCGACCGGCCACAGGGCGTCGAGGCCCACGACCAGCAGGGCTCCGGCGCCCAGGACCATGGGCGCCTGGAGGCGGTAGCGGGCGCCGGCGAGCAGGACGGCGAGGGCGGCGGCCGTCACCACCAGCGGCCGGGCCAGGCCTCCCTCGCCGAGCACGAGCACGACGCTGGGGAGGAGCCCCACGGTCAGCCCCGGGCCGAATGCCGTCCAGGAGTCGGCCGCTACCATCCGCCGGCGGGCGGTGGCGCCGGCGAGAAGAGCGACCGCGGCGGCGGGGACCGTGTAGGCCTCGGCGACCCTGACGTCGAACACGGCCAGCCACGCCCAGGTTGCCGCCACCGAGGTGGCCGCCGAGGCGACGAGCCAGTGGCCGCGGCCGGGACGGCTCCCGGCGACGGCCAGCCACGCCGTGGCGGCACTGAGGGTGACGGCCAGCCACGGGGCTTCGGTGGCAGCCAGGGCGGTGCCGATGGCCAGGGCGGCGCCGCCGGCGGCCTCGAGGGCGACGCCTTCGGGATGCTGGCTGCGCCAGAAGGCGCCGGCGACGAGCGCCGCGCCACCCACCATGGCTGCCGCCAGGCCGGCGTGGGCCGTCGACCCGCCGGCGCTGAGGGCGATCGCCGCTGTTTCGCCGGCCGCCGCGGCGACGGCGACGGCGCCGAGCGCCTGGCGGAACCGCGCGGTGCGCGACCAGCCGGTGGCGACTCCGGCGCCGGCCGCCACGCACGCCAGGAACGCCAGGGTGCCGACCTCGGTGGCGAGCGCCCAGCCCATGGCCGTTGTGGCCAGGACGACGGCCGCCGCGCCCGAGGCGAGGGTGGGCAGGCGCAGGCCCTGCCGGTCGGCCAGGGTGGCCACGCCCACGGCGGCCAGCGCGCCGGCCGCGGTGACGGCGGCCGCTGCCCAGACTGGTCCGCCGGCGGCCAAGGGCACGGTGCCCACCAGGGCGACCACGGCGGTGGCGCCACCTGCATGGGAGAGGGCTTCGGGCACCACATTGCGCCCGGAGGCGATCAGCACTGTGCTGCCGGCGAGCAAGGCGAGAAAGGCGACGGCGGCTGCGCCGAACGCCTGACCGGCCGCCAGGTGGGTCACGGCGTCCTCGCCGAGCGCCGCCGTCCAAGGCTCGACCACCGACCCCAGCGGGCCGACCAGCGCCTCCACGACCGGCTCCATGAGGCGGACGACCCCGACGGCCAGAGCGCCCGCCGCGGCGTACAGGCAGCCCGAGCGAAGCGCGGTGGGCATGGCCAGGGCGGCGGCAATGCCGGCGCAGCCCAGGACGGCCACGGCGGCGAGCAACGAGCTCGGTGACGTCCATGCCGCAGCCAGCACCATGGTCACCGCGCTGAGGAGGGAGGCCGCGCTGGCGGCGACCAGCCCGTCGCGCCGTGCCCCGCTGCCGGGCCCCAGGGCGAGAACGGCGGCCGCCGGCGCCAGCGCCATGGTCAGGAGGATGGCGGCCAGCCGGGCCGAAGTCGTCCCGTCGCCGAGGACGAAGAGGTCCTCGACGACCATCAGTGCCACCGCCGCCGTTCCCGTCGCCCCGACCGCGAGGACCACTGAGGCGGAGAGCCAGGTACGGCGACGCGCCAGCCGGCCCGCTGCGGCCGCGAGTGGCACGCTCAGAGCGGCGAGGCTCAGGCCCAGCGTCCATTCGTGTCCGGCGATCCGGGTCACCGTGAGCAGGGCGGAGACCTGCACCAGGACGGCGGCGGCGACGGCCTGGAGCCGCAGCCACCGGGCGGCGGCCATCGACAGGCCGGCGGCCACACCGGTACCGAGCGACCACCAGGCGGCGTCGGAGAGCCCCCCGGCCAGCCCGGCGCGGCGCAGCACGAACCAGTCGACGAGGAACAGGGCGAGGGTGAGCCCACCCAGGGCCTCGGCCGTCGCCGGCAGGCGCCTGCGCATGAACGAGGCGCCCCCGGCGGCGAGGAACGTCATGGCGAAGAGGAGGGCGGCGCGGCCGGCGTCGCCGAGGCGCCGCCATGCGAACAGCGAAAAGCTCAGCGCGGCGACGGCAACGAGCGCCGAGCCCAGCCACAGCAGCACGTCGCGGACCACCTCCGGTCGCGACTCCGGGCCCGGCCGTTCGCTCGCCGCCGGGAGCGGACCGGCGAGGGCGCGCAGGAGCTCGGATTGCTCGCCGCGCAGCGCCGTCGCCTCGGCGGCCAGAGCGTGTTGCTCGCGCCCGATGGCGTCGAGGCGGCCGACGACCGCCCGCAAGCGGTCGGCGTGCTCACCGGTCTGGGCCAGGCCGCAGGACGGGCACCGGTCGCCGCCCCGCGCCGCCCGGCGGCAACGCGGGCATGTGAGTGTGTCCACCGGAGGTCCCATGCCGGCAGTGTGAGCGCCCCACCCGGAGAAATCCATAGGGGGCGGCCCTCAGGAACGGGTGAGTGGCCCCTGGAGGACGGCGTCGAAGTCCAGGCGGCCGTCGACCGGCGTGACCTTGACGCTGTAGGGGCCGTCGCCGAACTGGATCCCGGTGGCGGGGGTCAGTTTCTTCTGGTCCCGCACTCGGAGCTGTCCGGTGGCGGTGACCTTCCCTGGCCCGGTGATCGCCAGGGGCCCGGACGGCACCTTGACGACAACGCCGCCGCGGGTGGTGAGGACGGTGCGGGCGTCGGCCGTGAAGGCGACGGCTTCGCGTGGGGTGGCCAGGCCACCGACACCGACGGCGACCGGCGCCCCCAGCCTGTAGGGGCCGGGCTTCAGGGCCCGGGACGACCCGTCGAGCGTCCACGCCGCACCGCTGGCGTCGACTTCCACCTTGGCCCCCCCGAGGTCGATCGAGCCGCCGTCGCTGGTGAACGGCAGTGGTGTACCGCCGCTCCACACGATGGAGGTGCGCCGACCCTCCACGAGTGCCTGCTCGATCGTCGCATTGCCGACCCCACGCTCCACCGCGGTGAGCGTGAACGGGGTCGTGATCGCGCTGCCCTGCGCGCCGGTCGCGACGAGCTTGTCGACGTTGCCCCTCACGAACACCTGCCCCGGCGCCGGCGGCGGGCCGATGTCGACCGTCGTCTTCACCGCGGCGCCGGCCCCGCCCTTCACGCTGTCGAGCACCGAGGTGCGGTCGGCGAGCAGCCGGATCCCGACCACGAGAGCCACCACGGAGACGGCGAGAGCCGTGAAGTAGGCGATGACCTTCGGCATTGTTCCCTTTCCGGCCACGCCCCGCGGTTCTCTCGGACTCGGGGGCCCCTGCTCCATCCGACGGTGTGGGGCAAGGGTACGGTGGGCCAGATGTCAAGGCCCGCCACCCTCGGCCAGTTGCGTGCGTCGGGATGGGAGTCGGTTCCGGTCAAGGAGGAGGTGCGGCGCAACGCCGCCGCCCGCATCGTCGCCGGAACGCCCGTCGTCAGGGGCGTGGTGGGCTACGACGACACCGTCCTGCCCCAGCTGGAGAACGCGCTCCTGGCCGGTCATGACACGATCTTCCTGGGTGAGCGGGGCCAGGCGAAGACGCGGATCATCCGTTCGCTGACCGACCTGCTCGACGAGTGGATGCCAGTCGTCGCCGGCTCCGAGATCAACGACGACCCCTACCGCCCGGTGTCCCGCCACGCTCGGGACCTGATCGGTGACCTCGGCGAGGAGACGCCGATCGAGTGGGTCCACCGCTCCACCCGCTTCGGGGAGAAGCTGGCCACGCCCGACACGTCCATCGCCGACCTCATCGGCGAGGTCGACCCGATCAAGGTGGCCGAGGGGCGGTACCTGTCCGACGAGCTGACCCTGCACTACGGGCTCGTCCCCCGCAGCAACCGGGGCATCTTCGCCATCAACGAGCTGCCCGACCTGGCCGAGCGCATCCAGGTGGGCCTGCTCAACGTGCTCGAGGAGCGCGACATCCAGGTGCGGGGGTACAAGGTTCGCCTGCCGCTCGACGTCATGTTGGTGGCGTCGGCCAACCCCGAGGACTACACCAACCGGGGGCGGATCATCACCCCGCTGAAGGACCGCTTCGGCGCTCAGATACGCACCCACTACCCCCTCGACACCGATCTCGAGCTGGCCGTCGTCCGCCAAGAGGCCCGCCCGCTCGACGCCACTGCGGTGGGCGTGCCCGACCTGCGGGTGGAGGTGCCGGACCACATGGCCGAGATCGTGGCCACCGTCAGCCACGAGGCGCGCGCCAGCTCGCACGTGAACCAGCGCTCGGGCGTGTCGGTCCGGCTGACCATCGCCAACTACGAGACGATGGTGGCCAACGCCGCCCGGCGGGCCTTGCGCCTGGGGGAGACGGTCGTGGTGCCCCGGGTCAGCGACCTGGACGCGCTGCCGGCGTCCACGGCCGGCAAGGTCGAGATCGAGGCCCTCGACGACGGCGACGACGGGGCGATCCTGGACCGGATCGTGAAGACGTCGGTGCTCGGCGTCTTCCGCCGGCGTTGCCCGATGGAGCGCTTCGGCGACGCCCTGGCCGAGTTCGACGGCGGCACCGTCCTCCACACGGGCGACGACGTGGCGTCGGCGGACTACGTGGCCGCCCTCGAGGGGCTGCCGGCGCTGCGGTCGGCTGTGCTTCCCCTCGCCGGCAGCGAGCACCCGGCGGCGGTCGCCAGTGCGGTCGAGCTGGTCCTGGAGGGCCTCCACCTCTCGCGCCGGCTGAACAAGGATGCGTCCGGCAGCCGGGCGACGTACCGCGGCCGGGGCTGATGGCGGCCCGGTTCACGTACTCCAGGTGGGACGGGACCCAGACGGGCTTCGACGTGAACGCCGACGACGTGCTGGCCCAGGTGACCGACGACCTCGTGTACCACGGCGACGTCAACGCCGCCCTCCGGCGCATGCTGCAGGAGGGCCTGAAGGACCGGATGGGCGAGCGCATCGCCGGGCTGCGGGAGCTGCTGGAGCGGCTGCGGCGGCGCCGGCGGGAGGAGCTGGCCAACCACGACCTCGGCGGGGTCTACGACGACATCGCGGAGGAGCTGCGGGCGGTGGTGAGCCAGGAGCGGGTCGCCATCGACGCGCTGGAGGACGCGGCCCGCCGATCGGGTGACCACCGACGCCAGGACGTCGTCGGCGAGGCCATGGCCGAGCGCCGCATGGCGCTCGACCTGCTGCCGCCCGACCTCGCCGGCCAGGTCCGATCGCTGTCGGAGTACGACTTCGCCTCGGGGGAGGCCCGCCAGCGGTTCGAGGAGCTCGTCGACCGGCTCCGCCAAGAGGTGCTGAAGGGCCAGTTCAACCAGCTGTCCGAAGCGATTGCCAACACCACGCCGGAGCAGGTCGCCCGGACCAAGGACATGCTGACCGCACTCAACGGCATGATCGACCAGCGCGCCCGCGGTGAGGAGCCCGACTTCGGGGGTTTCATGGCCGCCTACGGCGACTTCTTCCCCGGCAAACCCGAGACCCTCGACGAGCTGCTCGACCAGATGGCCCAGCAGATGGCGGCCATGCAGGCGTTCATGAACTCCCTGTCGGCCGAGCAACAGGCCCAGCTCCGCGCCCTCTCCGACCAGCTGCTCGACGACATGGACCTGCGGTGGCAGATGGAGCAGCTGGGTCGCAACCTCCGCGACGCCCGGCCGGAGGCCGGTTGGGGGAAGAGCTGGCAGACCAGCGGCTCCGGCTCGATGGGCATGGGCGAGGCCGCGGAGCTGATGGACCGGCTGAGCTCGATCGACCAGCTGGAGAACCTCCTGCGCTCCGCCGGCCAGCCGGGCGCCCTGGCCGAGGCCGACCTCGACGTGGCCGGCGAGCTGCTCGGGACCGACGGTGCCCGGAGCCTCGAGCGGCTGGCCGAGCTCACCCGCATGCTCCAGGAGGCCGGGCTGATCGAGCAGCGGGAGGGTCGGCTCGAGCTGACGCCGCGTGGTCACCGTGCCGTCGGCCAGCGGGCCTTGTCCGACCTCTTCGCCCGGCTGTCCAAGGACCGCCTCGGCCGTCATCAGGCCGAGCACGAAGGCCCCGGCCACGAGCGCACCTTCGACTCCAAGCCGTACGAGTTCGGCGACCCCTTCCACCTCGACATCGAGACCACGGTGCGCAACGCCCTGGCCCGCACCGGCGGAGGGACGCCGGTGCACCTCGACCCCGAGGACTTCGCTGTCGAGCGCACCGAGGTCCTGACCCGGACCAGCACGGTGCTCCTCCTCGACCTTTCTCTGTCGATGCCGATGCGGGACAACTTCCTGGCCGCCAAGAAGGTGGCCGTGGCCCTGCACGCCCTGATCAGCAGCCGCTACCCCAGGGACTACCTGGGCATCGTCGGCTTCAGTCAGGTCGCCCGCCCGTTGCACGCCGAGGAGCTGCCGGAGGTCTCCTGGGACTTCGTGATGGGCACCAACATGCAGCACGCGCTGCTCCTGGCCCGCCGGCAGCTGGCCCGGCAGTCCGGCACCAAGCAGATCGTCATGATCACCGACGGCGAGCCCACCGCCCACCTGGAGGCCGACGGGGGCGTCTTCGTGCAGTACCCACCGGTGCGCGAGACCGTCCGGGCCACGCTGAGCGAGGTGTCGCGCTGCACGGGCGAGGGCATCCGCATCAACACCTTCATGCTGGACGCCACCGAACACCTGCAGGCGTTCGTCGAGCGCATGACTCGCATGAACCGCGGCCGGGCCTTCTTCACCACGCCCGAGACGCTCGGGAGCTATGTGCTCGTCGACTTCCTGGAGCACAAGCGCGCCCAACGCACCGATCAGCGCCGGCGCCCGGCCTGATCTTCAGGAAAGCCGCTCCTCGTACAGCCGCCGGGTGCGGTCGTCGAAAGCGACCAGCCTGACCAGGGCCGCTGAGGTGGAGGCCGAGCGGATGGTCTCGACGGCGATGGTGGCGGCCTCCTCGGCCGGATAGCCGTAGACACCCGTGGAGATGGCCGGGAAGGCGACGGAGCGGGCGCCCAGCTCGTCGGCCACCTCCAGGCTCCGCCGGTAGCACGAGGCCAGCAGCTCGGCCTCGCCGTCGGCGCCCCCTCGCCACACCGGGCCGACGGTGTGGATCACCCAGCGGGCGGGGAGCCGGAAGCCGGGCGTGGCCTTGGCATCGCCGGTCGGGCAGCCGCCGAGCTCCCGGCACGCTTCGAGCAGCTCAGGTCCCGCCGCCCGATGGATGGCCCCGTCGACGCCGCCGCCGCCGAGCAACGACGTGTTGGCCGCGTTCACGATCGCGTCCACCGCTTCGGCGGTGATGTCGCCCTTTACCGCTTCCAGCCGCATTTGTCCCGGATGGTAGCGACCCGCTCTTGCGCTCGGCCCGGAGACGAGCCATGATCACAGAGTTGTAATTACATCCGTGGCAGCTACAACAACGAAGGCGCCGCAACGACAGCACTGTTGAGGGGAGGCGGCCGATGATGGAGCAGAGGCGGGGACACCGTTTCGACCTCGGGGACCGCAGCTGGCAAGGCCAGGCCAACTGCCTGGGCGTAGATCCCGATCTGTTCTTCCCTGAGCGCGGAGCGTCCACCAGGGAAGCGAAAGGCGTCTGTCGCGGCTGCGTCGTGCGCGAGGAATGCCTCGAGTACGCGCTCGTGAACGGCGAGAAGTTCGGTATCTGGGGCGGCCTCAGCGAGCGGGAGCGCCGGCGCATCCGCCGTCAGCGCACCGTCGCCACCCGGCCCGACGGGGCCGAGTCCGCCTAGAGCGGGCCCGACGCCGACAAGGCTTCCCCGCCTTCCCGGCGGCGTCCGAGCGCGACCACGATCCGCGCTCGGGCGTCAGCCAGGGAGGGTGCGCTCCCGGCTCAGGTCGAGCTCGGGCCACCGCTCCGGCGGCACCGCGTCGAGCACTGACGCCGGCACCAGGCCCACCACCTCGGCCCGTTCCACGGGCGCCCGGGCGGCCACCGCGTCGTAGGCGTCCGCCGGGGTCAGCCGTTCGGGGTCGACGAGGTTCATCGACACCTGGGCCCGTCCGCCGACGTCGAGGCCGAGCGCCCGTAGACGGGGGCTCCGCAGCTCCCGGGCGATCCGGCGGGCGACGGACACGGGCACCCCCTCGGCCAGCCACACGTTGTAGGCGACGAGCACCGGTCGGGCGCCGACGCAGATGGCGCCGGCGGTGGGATGAGCCACCATCGGTCCCGTGTCGGGCGCCAGGCCGGTGAAGGCGTGGCGGCGGACGTCGGGCAACGTGCGCTCCGGCCCGTACAGGAAGCAGGGCACGCCCAGCTCCTCGCCGGCCCAGTCCGCGAAGCGGTCGCGGGCGGACAGCGCGTCCTCCATCGACGAGCCGCCGAGGGCGACGAAGGGCACCACGTCGACGGCCCCGAGCCGGGGGTGGACACCGACATGGAGGCGAAGGTCTATCCGCCGTATCGCCTCGGCCGCCACCGCCCGGGCCGCGCCCTCCACGTCGGCGCCGGCGAGGGTGAGGACCGCCCGGTTGTGGTGCGGGTCGGCGTGGACATCCAGCAGGCACGCCCCGGCGGCGTCGGCAACGGCTCGCGTGACGGCCGGGTCGCGCCCCTCGCTGACGTTCACCACGCACTCCAACACGCCTCGTAGGCTGCCAGAAGTGGACGTGGGGCTGGCGCTGCCGCAGTACGACTTCTCCATCCCGGGGGAGTCGCCGCTGCGGTGGACGACCCTGGTGGGTTGGGCGGAGCGGGCCGAGGCGCTGGGTTTCGGCTCGGTGTGGCTGTCGGACCACCTCTTCCTCGACATCAGCCGTTACGGCGCGCCACCCGGCGACCACGGCTGCTTCGACGCCCTGGTCGCCCTGGCCGCGATCGCCCGGCGCACGAGCTCCGTGCGGCTCGGGACGCTGACGCTCTGCGTCCCACTGCGCCGGGCGACGGTGCTGGCCAAGGCGCTGGCCACCCTCGACGTGGTCTCCGCCGGCCGCCTCACCGTCGGCCTGGGTGCGGGCTGGTACGAGCCCGAGCTCGTCGCCGCCGGGCTCAGCCTGGAGCGGCCGAGCGTGCGTCTGGCCCGGCTGGCCGAGGCGGTGCAGGTGGTACGGGGGATGTTCGGCGGCGGGCCGTTCTCCTTCGACGGCGACTACGAGAAGGCGGACGATGCCCGATGCCTGCCCCGCCCGGTGCAGCGCCCGTCGCCGCCGATCTGGGTCGGGGGCAAGGGCGAGAAGCTGGTCGAGCTGGCGGGGCGCCACGCCGACGGCTGGAACACCGCCTGGGTCTGGACGCACGATGACTGGGCGAGCCGGGCCGCCCTGCTCGACACCGCCTGCGAGCGGGCCGGGCGCGATCCCGCCTCGGTGACCCGCTCGGTCGGGCTGTACGCCCTCGCCGGGGAGGACGAGGCCGACTTGGCCCGCCGCTACCGCCGGCTCCAAGAGCTCTCGCCGCCGGGTGTCCTCGACGACACCGAGCTGGCGGGGTGGCGCAAGGGGCGGCTGGTGGGCACGGTCGACGAGGTGCGAGCGCAGGTTCGCCGGTGGGAGGCGCTCGGGGTGTCGAGCCTCGTGCTCAACGCCGGCGCGGTGCCGTTCGCCCTTGCTGCAGGGGACGACGTGGAGTTGCTGGCCGAGGCCTGTAGGCTCTGACCATGGGTAGTATCGGTGCGCCGGAGTTGATCATCTTCCTCCTCGTCATCCTCCTGCTGTTCGGCTCCACCAAGCTTCCGAAGCTGGCGAAGTCGCTCGGCGAGGCCCAGAAGGAGTTCAAGAAGGGCGTCGCCGAGGCCGAGGAGCCGCCGCCGCCCCGCGCCCTGCCCGAGGAGAAGGTCACCATGACCAAGGCCGAGCTCGACGCCATGCTGGCCGAGCGAGAGGCCCAGGCCCGCAGAGACGCGCCACCGGCCGTATAAGAGGGAACCCGACGGCCTCGGCCGTCGTTCTCGTGTCGGGTAGTGGGGTTCCCACCTGGGAGGATGTCGCTCGCGAGCACGGGCGTTTCCTGTACACGGTGGCCTACCGCCTGACCGGCAATTCCGACGATGCGCAGGATCTGGTGCAGGAAGTGCTTCTCAAGGTTCGAAGGGGCCTGGAGACCTACCGGCCGGGGTCCATGGAGGGGTGGTTGAGCCGTATCACCACCAATACGTTTCTCGACGAGGCCCGGCGGCGACGCCGGCGTCCTCTCGACCTCCTTCCGGAGGAGCCGGACCGCGTGTTGCCGCCGCAGCCCGGCGCCGACATCGCCCTGGCTGCCGAGGCCCTGCCCGACGACGTCCAGGACGCGCTCCGCCAGCTCCCCGAGGAGTACCGGGCCGCCGTCGTCCTCTGCGATGTGATCGGGCTGTCGTACCAGGAGATCGGGGAGTCGCTCGACGTGCCGGTCGGCACGGTCCGCAGCCGCATCCACCGGGGCCGGGCCGTGTTGCGGAAGGTGCTGGAATGAGCAGCTTCGACGCCGGCGCCCACCTCGGTGACGCTCTGAGCGCCCTTCTCGACGACGAGCTGCCGGTCGCCCAGGCCGCCCAGGCCCGGGCCCACGTGGCCGAGTGCCCGACGTGCGCTCACGAGCTCGCCGCCGTGACCCAGGCCCGGGCGTGGGTGCGCGCCCTGCCACCCGTCGAGCCGCCGTTCGGGTTCTACGCACGCATGCTCGACGACCGACTGCCGGTCACCGCCGCGGTCGGCCCCCGCTTCGACCTTCGCCGGCGGGCCGCCGTGGCCGCCCTGGGCGCCGCCGCGGCGGCGGTGACCGTGCTCGGCATCGGCTCGCCCGCGGCCCGGCCGGTGAGTCCCACGGTTCCCCGGCTGGTCGAGGCCCACGCCACCAGCGCCTCCGTCGGCGCCGATCTGCTGAGCAAGCTGGCGCCTATGGGCGTGCCCGTCTCCTTCGGCCGGTGAGCGAGCACGCCGGCCGGCGCAGCGGCCAGGAGATGCGGTGACCAAGCGGGCCGTCGCGGCAGCGGTCCTTCTGGCCGGACTGGCGTCGCCACTGCCGGCGACCGCGGGGGGGCCGGAGCCACTGGAGAAGGCCAGGTACGCCGCCGAGCACACCTCCTTCGAGGGGGTGCTCGAGGTCCGCTGGCGCGACCGCGACCAGATGAGGTCGGAGCGGCTGCACGTAGAGGCCGGTGGCGGCTCGCTCATCGTGAGGGGGGCCAACCTGGTGATGGCCCGGCCCCAGTTCGGGCGGTTGTTGTCCCATGGCGGCGGCGGCTGGGAGGAGATGTGGCTCCCGTCGATGGCGCCCGCCGCCCGGCCGGACGGCGTGCGCAAGTACCGGACGACGCCGGCGGTGGACGGTCCGGCGGTGGCCGGTCGGCCCACCCGGGTCGTCGAAGTGCATCGGGGCGCAACCCTGCTGGAGCGGCTGTACCTCGACACCGAGACGAACCTGCTCCTCGAGCGCGACCAGTACGACCCGAATGGTCAGGTCGTGCGCCAGCTGGCGTTCGAATCGCTCGCCATCGACCCGACCGCCCCGCCGCCGAGCCTCCCCAAGTCGGCGGCCAAACACGCGCCGAAGCGGGTGGACGCCGATCGGGTCGCCGCCCCTGATGCCCTGGCAGACGGCTACGAACGCATAGGGATCTACCGCAGCGCGGAGGTGCTGCAGGTCCTCTACAGCGACGGCCTGTACGACCTCTCAGTTTTCGAGCAGGACGGCCGCCTCCGCCGTTCCGACCTCCCTCCGGCCGCCGAGCAGGTGGCCGTCGGCGACGCGCCGGGATGGCGGTACGCGTGGCCCGGGGGTCAGCTGGTGGTGTGGGCGGCAGGCGGCAAGGTGTTCACCGCGGTCAGTGACGCTCCGGTCGACCAAGTTCTCACCGCCGTGCGGTCCCTGCGCCCGGCGCCGAGTCGTGAGCTGTCGCTGCTGGGCAAGATCCGCCGGGCGTGTGAGGCCCTGATGGAGCCTCTCTCCTAGCCCCGGCGCGGTTCGCGCTCGTTCGGTGCTGTCGGTGCTGTCGGTGCTAGGAGCGGGAGCCCACAGAAGCGCGCTGCAGGCGGCGGCGGCGGGCGATGCGGCGCCGCTCTCGCTCCGAGGCCCCGCCCCAGACACCGTGGTCGATGCCGTTGCGGAGCGCGTACTCGAGGCAGGGCTCCTTCACCGGGCAGGTGGCGCAGATGCGCCGGGCAACCTCGACGCCCACGCCGTCACTGGGAAAGAACATCGACGGCGCGTGCTCGCGGCAGTTGCCCTCAGCCATCCACTCGTTGTCCATCTGGCCCTCCTCGTCGGGCTACCGCTCTGAACAACGCTGTTGCGCCCAGAAGTGGTTCCCTCACCATTTCCTACGTAGGGGAAGACGTAACTGGATCGAGGAAAGTTTCATCCACTGTTGGGTAGGACGCGGGCGTGGACGAGAGAACGGCCTTCGAGGTCCCGGCGCTCACCCCGCCGCCACCCCCACCC
>Ga0247719_1000289_pt1 | contig 34140 bp, 26 predicted proteins | sample 41E_DmetaG_FD_189046 | JGI IMG/M metagenome (GOLD analysis project Ga0247719, IMG submission 189046) | Soil microbial communities from hillslope of Landscape Evolution Observatory, University of Arizona, Oracle, AZ, United States - 4-1-E_D | ecosystem: Engineered > Artificial ecosystem >...
CGGCGCGCTCGAGCTCGTCCACCGTGCCGATGCCCGCCTGGCGCCACAGCTCGCCGGCCGTTCTTGGTCCAAGGCCGGGCACCTGGAGCAGCTGCACGACGGTTGGCGGCACGTCGCGCCGCAGCCGCTCGTAGAAGCGCAGCCGGCCCGTGTCAGCGAGCTCGGCCAGCTTGTCGTCGATCGCCTTGCCCACGCCGGGCAGCCGCGGCGGCGTGCCGGCGCGGTAGGCCCGGGCGACATCGATCGGGCAGTGGGCGATCGATTCGGCGGCGCGCCGGTAGGCACCCACCTTGAACGGCATCTCGCCACCGATCTCGAGCATGTCCCCGATCTCGTAGAAGATGCGCGCCAGCTCGTCGTTGCCCAGCAGCTGCACCTCGTCGCCGCGCGAGTGGCGCGGCCGCTGCTCGTACGGCGGCTCGTCCGGGTCAGGGACGATCTCCTCCCCTGGCGCCGGTGCCGGCGTGTCCGCCTCGCTCACCGGCGGCTGCCCAAGGTCGAGGCGCTTGGGTCGCGGCGGCTGCGACCGGCGGGCAGGGCTCATGCCACGGATTGTGAGGCGGCTGGCTGGCGGCTGTCATTGCCGGCCGGGCGCCATTTCTGTCATTTCCTCAGGCCACCGCGCTCAGGTCGAGATTGAGGGCCGATCGCGGTGGCAATCACGCTGGCGGGGCCCGCCCACCCGCGCTGTTTCAGTGCCAAGCGCGGCACGTTGAGGATCTGGCGGGAAGTGGCGAGGTAACCGTCAGTGAACCCCACGACAAGCGCCGCGTCAGATGCTGCGCGCCATGAATCGGTCTGACCTCGCGCGCCTGCACCGGACGCTGCGGCACCGGCAGCAGCTGACCCAGGAGGCGCTGGCCGCGAAGGCGGGCGTCGGGCAGTGGGTCGTGCGGCAAATCGAGGCGGTGGAGCTCGATCGGCTGCGGCTGGCGGACATGGAGCGCAGCTTCGACGCGCTCGGCTGCCGGCTCCGGCTCACCGCGTACTACAACGGCGCCGCCGCGGAGCGACTGCTCGACGAGGGCCACGCTGCGCTGGTAGGCGCCTTCGTCTTGCTTCTCCACCGGCGCGGCTGGCAGACCAGCGTCGAGGTGTCGTTCTCGGAGTGGGGCGAGCGCGGATCGATCGACATCCTCGGCTGGCACCCCGCGGCGCGCGCGCTGCTCGTCGTCGAGGTCAAGACCGAGCTGGCCGGGCTCGAGTCCACGCTGCGGCCGCTCGACGTCAAGGTCCGGCTCGCGCCGGAGGTCGCTGGGCAGCGCTACGGCTGGCACCCGAGGGCCGTGGCGCGAGTGCTGGTGTTGCCAGAGAACTCGAGCGCACGGCGGACCGTCCGTCGTCATGCGAGCGTCCTGGACGCGACACTCCCGGCCCGCACTCGAGCCCTGCGAGCGTGGCTCCGCCGGCCCGGGCCGCCGGTGTCCGGGATCTGGTTTCTGTCACTTCCTCAAGGTGCCGCGCTTATGCGCAATCCGAGCGCCCGGCGCAGGGTCAGGCGCCCCGATGCACGCTCAGCCAGGGGCGGCCGCGCGGCCCGCGACCGGCCCGCTCCGACCTAGGAGCTGCGGTTTGAGGATTTGGCGGAAAACCGCCCCGCCACCGCCCCGCCGCGGCCCCGCAGAGGCCCGGAACGGTCAGGGATGGACGAGGAACGCGTCCACGTCCACGCGGGTGCCTGACGAGGCCGTGCGTTTGCTGCCCGTGACCCGGACCTCGAGCGTGTGCTTACCGGCCGCCACCGGCGCGGCCCACACGACGCGCGCCTTCTGGGCGCTGGCCGCGTAGAGGTCGATCGTGTCGACCTTGGCGCCGTCGAGCCAGATCTCGGCGATGCCGCGGTTGGCTGCACGGGTCGAGACCAGCGCCACGCTGCTGCCCGTGAAGGAGAGCCGCGCCACGCGCCCAGAAGCAGATGAGTGGCGCACGTATCCGCCCGATGCGCCCGAGAGCGCGGCCCGCGTCCAGGCCCCGGTCCAGGCAACGGACCCTGCCGTCTCCTGGGCAAGGCTGACGGTCGCGGCGCCGGTCGTGGCCCACGGCCCAACGACCCCGCTCGCGTCCACGGCGCGCAGCCGGAAGCGGTAGCCCGCGCCGGGCCGGACGGCCGCCTCAGCCCCGGTGGCGGTCGGCGAGGCGAGCCCGATCGAGACCCACCTGTTCGTGCCCTTGCGCCGCTGCAGCTCGTAGCGCGTGATCGTCGTGCCGCTGGCCGCCGCCGACCAGCTGAGGCGCAGCTTGACGCTCGATCCGAGTGGCTGGTCAGCGAACAGCGCCCGGCTGGGCGGGTTGACCTGCGGGCTAAGCGCCGGGTCGGAGCTGCCGACGCCAGTCTTGAGGTAGGTGTCCATGTAGGCATTCAAGGCGGCCTTGTTGGACGAGTGGCGCACGAACACCTCGCGCACCTCGGCCGTCGTCGCGATGCCGTAACGGTTCTCGGCCACGATCGCCCGCAGCGCGTTGCGGAAGGGCGTGTCGCCGAGGCGCAGGCGGATGCCGTTGAGGAACACGGCGGCCTTGTGGTAGACCGTCTCGCCGTAGGAGTCGCACCCATAGGTCATCGATGTCGGGAAGTCGTAGATGGAGGCGCTGACCGGCCGCGACGAGCAGAACTTGGGCATCGCCGTGCCTGACAGCCAGCGCGAGGTGAACTCGGAGAAGCCCTCGTCGATCCACGGGTCGTTGAGCTGGTCGTTGCCCACGATGCCGTACCACCACTGGTGCGCCACCTCGTGAGCCACGATCAGGCTGTTGCCCAGCACCGAGCGGCCCATGAGGATCATGCCGGAGTACTCGAGGGCGACGCTCGTGCGCGTCCCGTGGGCGATGACCAGCCGGTCATACGGATAGGCGCCGAGCTGCTGATGACGCTCGAGCGCGCGCACGGCTGCATTGCGCGCATTGGCCGCGCCCTTGGTGCCGGCGACGTAGTAGACGACGACCTGCACGCCATGCGCTGTCCTGGCGCTGGTGCTGGCGAACTGCGGGCTTGCCGCGAACGCGTACTCGCGCGCGTTGGGCAGCGTGTAGACCTTCGTCGTCGAGGTGCTCGACACCAGCTTGCCCGGCGCGGCAATCACGACGCCACTCGGGTGAGTGAGCTCCAGCCGATAGTTGCCGGCCGCGCTGAACTGCCCGTCGCCCGGCAGCCTGACGCCGTGGCCGTCAGACAACAATGGGTGCCAGGAGCTGACCTGCATCACGCCGTCTGCCTTGGCCAACCGGCTGCGCTGGTAGTTGCTGGTGTTGGCATTGGCCGTGGCCACGAAATGGATGACCGCCCGGGCGGCCTCGCCGGGCCGCAGGTTGAAGCCGAGCGGCACGCGCATGTTGGCCTTGTTGGTGTAGATCGGGCTCGCGCCCAGCCCGTCGACCGTGACGACGCTGACCGTCAGCTTGTCGTACTGGCGCGGGAAGACGGAGAAGTCGAGCCAGCCGATGACCTGCTTCGAGCTGTTGACCAGGTCGACGGTCTGCTGGGCGGTGATCCGGCCGTTGGAGTAGTTCAGCGCCGCCTTGATCAGGTAATCCGCCTTCAGGGCCATCGTGCTGCGCGGCGCCTGGCCGTACTGGATCGCCGCCTGAGCCTTGGCCGTCTTGTTGGCGCCGTCCTTGACCTCGGCGACGACCGTGACCGTGCCCCAGCGATGCTTGGCCGGCAGAGCCAGGTCGCGGCTGGCGGCGAACGCCTGCCAGGCCGTCCAGGTCTTCTCGGCGTCGATGCTGAAGCGCATCTGCTGATGGGAACCAAGGCCGCTCGTGGCGAGCGTCAGCTTGAGCGTCGGGTCCGTCGTGGAGGCGGCACCATCGTTGATGCCCAGCGTGGCGGATTGAATCGAGGGTGGCGCGACCGCCACCGCAGGCGCCGCCTGCGCGCTGACCGGGCCCAGGTTGGCCGCGGCATCGGTGACCGCGTCCTTCTTGAGGGTGAGCGTCACGCTGCCCGTCTGCGACGGCGGGCTCGCACGGGTCAGCGTGACCACGTAGCTCGTGTCCGCGCCGCTGAGGCCGCTGACGCTCCAGCCCGCAGACGTGGCATGGCTGACGGTGAACGATGTCGTTGTCAGCCCGGTCACCGGCTCGCTGAAGACGAGGCTGTACTCGATCTGGCTGCCCGTAACCGGCGTCGGCGTGTTGACGGTGAACGACGTGACCGCCGGCGGTGTCCGATCGATCGTGCCGATCGCGCTCAGCGTTTCGGACGCCGGGCCCGTCGTGCTCTCCTCCTCCACCAGCGCCACCGAGTTGGCGGCAAGGCGCAACTGGACCGCACCGTCGGCAGTGCAGCCGGTGACGGCGATCGTGAACGTGTTTGCCGGGCTGGGCGCGACGACCGGATCGCCGATCGCGCAGCCAGCGAGCACAGGCTCGACCAGCGCCAGGTCGGCCTGCTCCAGGCCGGTCACCTCAGCGGAGAAGCTCAGGTTGAAGGCCAGCTCCCCCGACGCGGATGGACTGCCCGAGACGCTGAAATCGGTGACGGTCGGCGGTTCCGCGGCGACTGCCACCGAGCCGATGGTCGCGCCGAACAGCAGCCCACCGAGCAGCGCCCCCGTGAGTTTTCGGAGCAGCGGCCGTCCCTCCGCGACCTGCCGGCAACCCTCCCGTCCGGCGTTGGCGCCGACTATCGGCGCCTGGAGGGTGCGCTGTCAACTCGCCGTTCGGTAGGGGGAGATAGGACTGCCTGGGCAAGGGAGACTTGACGCGGCTGCACTCGAACCCGCACGCTGCGCAGGTGAGCGAGGGGGAACGTAGGCCGTCACCTGCGACCGTTGACGATCCCGGCGCGGGCGTACACCGCGGTCGCCGGGCGAGTCTGCCTTCGCCCGCGCGGCGGCGCAGCACGGTCACCGCCGCTGTGCTGTCGTTCATCTGGCCGGGCTCCGGCCATGCCTACCTGCATCGGCGCCGGCGGGCTGTTGCCCTTGCGCTCCCCCCGTTGCTGCTGACGGCAGTCGCATTCGTGCTCATCGCCAGCGACCCCACCGGTTTCGCGGTCGCCATGCTTGCGCCGGAAGTGGCAATCGTGATTCTGGCGCTTCTGGGCCTGCACGGCCTGTGGAGAGCGGGCGCAATCATCGATTCGTGGCGCGCTGCGCGCGCGGCCCGAGCCGCCCGCGTTTGGGCCGGGCTGCCGGTGGCGGTGCTGCTCAGCCTTCTGGTGGCAGGCGCCCATGTCGGTGCTGGCGTGTTTGTCTACTCGTTCGCGCAGGCCGGCGAGCAGATCTTCCAGGACGACCGGCCAACGGGCAACGCGGACATCGACTTCATTCTTGGTGGTCCGGTCGATGAGACGCCAGACACCGCGACGGCTCAACCAGGCGCGACGCCCGGCCCAGTCTCGCCCGGGCCCTCGCCAGCCCCATCCGGGCTACCCGGCGATACCAATGGCGACGGCGTGGTCGACTGGAACGACGAGGGCTGGATCGAGGACGAGCAGGACCGCGAGCCGCCCGACGGTGCGGACCCGAATGCGACCAGCGCGCCGGAGGATGAGGAGCCTGAGGACGACGAGCAGGACGCGGAGCCCGCGCCAAGCTTCGATCCGGCCGTCACGCCGCCGCCTACCGGGCCGGGCGACGGACCGACCGGATCACTGCCTGATGAAGGTCCAATCAACGTCCTCTTCGTCGGCCTGGACAGTGGCCTTGGACGAAACCATGCGTTGACCGACACGCTCATCCTGGCCAGCTATTTCCCGGCCCGAGACAAGCTGACGATGATCAGCATTCCGCGCGACACCGCCCGCCTGCCGCTCTACGCCGGCGGCATCTATCCGCGGCGCATCAACACGTTCCTCAGCTACGCGCGGGCCAACCCGCACCTCTTCCCCGAGGGCCCGATCGCCGCGCTGATGAAGCAGGTCGGCTTCGTTCTCGGCACGCGCGTCCACTACTACGCAGCGACCGACCTCGATGGAATGCCGCGAGTCATCGACCTCGTGGGCGGGGTCCAGGTCACGCTTGACCGCCGGATTGCCGATCCGAAGATGCAGCTGTACCTCGAGCCCGGCGTGCACCATCTCGATGGCAAGACGGTGATGCCCTACGTGCGCTCGCGCTACGGGCCCGGCAACAGTGACTGGCAGCGCGCGCGCCGCCAGCAGCAGGTCATCCGCGCCGCGGCCGCACGCGTCCGCGATCCGCAGGTCGCGCTGAAGATCCCGCAGATCGTCAACGGCATGGCCAGCGTCGTCCGGACGAACGTGCCGCGCGACAAGGTCTCAGTCCTCCTCAAGGTGCTGGAGAAGGCCAACGACGCGTCTACCGAGCAGGTCGTGCTGTCGCCCAATCGCTACGCGCGACGGATACCCAAGGAGCAGACCGGCGGCGCCTACATGACCGAGCTCAACCTGGCCGCCGTGCGCGAGCTGTCGATGCGCGTCTTCGGGCCGTTCAGCCGCTACCGCTAGCGCTGGCGTCAGCGGCGGTTGTAGAACTCGACTCGCCAGCGCCACTCCCGGCCGTCGTCGGCGTTCCACCATTCGACCAGCGTGCCCACCTCTCCGCCGGGCAGGATGACCAGCGCGCCCAGGTCGTCCTGTGTGGGCCATCTATCCTCGCGGCTGATGCCGTCGCCGCTGACCTCTAGCCTGGTCATGGGCATGTAACCGCCCTCGCGTGAGACCTCACCGCGCGCGCGAACCGCACCGTCCCAGCGGCGAATGGTGACCTCCAGCTTGCGCGGGGCAGCATGGACCCACATCACCTCCGTGCTGTCCAGCCTGCCGCGAGCGAACGGCATCCCCGTCGCCCCGGCGCCCGGATACCACAGGTCCCACGTCTCGATCGGCTTCAGCTGATCCATAAAGGCTCTCCTCCGCTGCGCAGCGCTGTTTCAGCGCGACAACGCATCATCGGGCGGCTGCTGCGAGCCGGAGCCATACCGGCTACGGTCACCGAACAGCTCGACCGACAGCGCCGCCAGCGCGTCCATCTTGAGCTCGATCATGTAGCGCCCACCGACCTCGTCCGGCGGCACGCGCTGAGCGTAGCGTGGTGGCGCGAGAACGATCTGGCGGGTGGTTGCGCCGGCCGAACGATCGAGCAGCTCCAGGATCTCAGGCAGCTGCTCCACCGGCACGTCCGAGCGGACGAGCCGGGCACCCGCATCGAGCACCTCGGGCAGGCGGACCAGCACCTCCGGGTCCTTGGCCCGGTTGGCCAGCGCTCGGATCAGCTGCTGCTGGCGGCGGGCACGCACGAAGTCACTGTTGCCGGGGCCGTAGCGCGAGCGCGCATACATCAGCGCGCGCTCGCCGTCCAGGTGGTGCCGGCCGGGCTCCATGTACAGCTGCATGCGCGGGTCGGCGATCCGCTGCTCGAGCACTACGTCCACCCCGCCGACCAGGTCGACCACCTCACGCAGGCCGGCCATGTCAGTGACCGCGTAATAGTGGATGGGCACGCCGACGAGGTAGCTCATCTGGGTCACCAGCGTCTGGATCGGCCCATCGGGGTACTTCGCCCCGTTGCGCTTGAAGTGGCCCATCAGCGAGTTGATCCGGTTGTCGTAGCGGCCGCCGTCGAAAAGCGGCACCCGGCCGGTATCGCGCGGCACGCTGATCATCACGAGCTCGTTCGTGTCCGGGTCGAAGCTGGCCACGATCAGGCTGTCCGTCAGCGCGTGGTCGCGACCCGGGCCGCTGTCCACGCCAACGAACAGGATGTTGACTGGACCGTCGGTCGGGATCGGGTTGTCCGGCCGCGGCGTCGGGCCGAGCTGCCCGCCGGGGGGCGGGCTCCAGCCCGGTCCAGGCCCAAGGATGTCGTCGAGCGGGTCGCCGCCACCGTCTGGCCGGCCATCGCCATCGAACATCCGATCGCCGGCGCCGGCGAACGAGTAGACGTAATAGCCGGCGACGCCATGCCCGCCGACCGTCAGCGCGACGAGCAGCAGGACCAGCGGCAACACGCGCCCCGGCGGACGGCGGCCGCGGCGTGTCGTGAGCCAGGCATCGAAGAGGGCCGCCACCCGCCACAGGCCATGAAACGTGATCAGTCCAACCACCGCGTAGGCGAAGGTGGGCACCAGGAGACGCAGCGCGAAGACCTCGGGTGAGCGGGCGATGACCACGCCCAGGCCGGCCACGATCAGCAGCGCCGGCAGGCCATACAGCAGCGCGCGGCGGCGGTGACCGGCATACAGCTGGCCAAGGCCCGGCCAGAGCGACGACAGCACCACTGCCGCCGTCACGGAGCGCCTGTTGCGCGGTGGATGGGCCGGACGTCCGTGGTAAACGCCCGTGGCCTGATAGTCGTCCAGGTGAGCCCCCTTCTTCGCGGACCGTAAGACTAGCCGGGCCGCTCGTCCTTCGACGCCTCGACGGCCGCCGATGTTTCGCGCACGGTGGGCGCCCAGCGGATGCCGATGAGGATCTTCGATCGGTCGACCCGGTCAGCGAAGCGGGCAATGGTGCCAAGCATCGAGCGGATCAGCTCCGGGCCCAGCAGGTTCGGCACCAGGCCCAGCTCGAGCAGCTTGGTGTGCTTGGCATTGTAGTAGTGCTCCTCCGCCTCCACGCGCGGGTTCGGGGCGTGCTGGATGACCGCCATCATGCCCATCTCGGCAGCAGCGTCGCACACCTTCTCGGCCAGCTCGTTGACGGTGAACTGCTCGGTGAACTGGTTGTAGACGCGTAGCTCTCCGCGCTCCGCCGGGTTGCGCACTGCCAGCTCGACGCAGGCCATGGTGTCGCGGATGTTGAGATAGCCGCGCGTCTGCCCTCCCCTGCCGAAGGGGGTGATCGGCTCGCCCACGACCGCCTGGACGCAGAAGCGGTTGAGCGCCGTGCCAAAGACCTCGTCGTAGTGGAACGCCGTCGCCAGCCGCGGATCGCTGGCCGATTCGTCGGTCTCGACGCCGTAGACCACGCCCTGGTTGAGCTCGGTCGCGCGCAGGCCCCAGATTCGGCAGGCGAAGTGGATGTTGTGCGAATCGTGGACCTTTGAGAGGTGGTAGATCGAGCCGGGCGTCTTGGGATAGAGGAACTCATGGCTCCGACCGTTGTGCTCGACAGTGAGGTAGCCCTCCTCGATGTCGATGTTCGGGGTGCCGTACTCGCCCATGGTGCCGAGCTTGACCAGGTGAGCGTCAGGCGCCACGTCACGCATGGCGAAGAGCAGATTGAGCGTGCCGACCACGTTGTTGGCCTGGGTGTAGGCCGCCCGGGCGGCGTCGATCATCGAGTAGGGCGCTGACGGCTGCTCGCCGTAGTGGACGATCGCCTCCGGCGCGAAGTCACGCAGCACGCGCTCGACGAAGGGGTAGTCCATCAGGTCGCCGACGTAGCTGGCAATGTCACGACCGGTCAGCTGGCGCCAGGCGGCGACGCGCTCCTCGAGCGTGCCCACGGGCATCAGCGGCTGGATGCTCAGCTCGCGCTCCCAGGCACGCTTGGCGAAGCTGTCCAGCACGGCCACGTCGTATCCGTGTGCTGACAGGTACATCGCCTGCGGCCAGCCCAGGTAGCCGTCGCCGCCCAAGATAAGAACGCGCACAGACGCCTCGGTCACCGGCCTTGGAGAAGCGCGGGGAGCGTGCGCAGCAGAATCTTGAAGTCCATCCAGAGCGACCACGAGTCGACGTAGCTCAGGTCCAGCGTCGCGCGGCGGTCAAAGTCTACGTCCGTCCTCGCATGGACCTGCCACAGGCCGGTCAGCCCCGGGCGCATGGAGAGCCGCCGGCGGTGCCAGACGCTGTAGCCCTCGACCTCGCGCGGGGGCGCGGGACGCGGACCCACGATGCTCATCTCGCCGCGCAGCACGTTCACCAACTGGGGCAGCTCGTCGAGGCTGAAGCGCCGCAACACCCTGCCGAGCCGCGTGGCCCGCGGATCCTCGTGGATCTTGAAGCCTGGGCCACTCATTTCGTTGAGGTGCATCACCTCGTCCTGCCGCGCCTCCGCATCCGGCGCCATGGTCCTGAACTTGAGGCAGTTGAAAATTCGACCGTGCAGGCCGACTCGCTGATGGCGAAAGACCACGGGCGGACCGTCGGCCAGACGGATCGCTATGGCCAGCCCCAGCATCAGCGGACTGAGCGCGACCAGCGCGATCAGGCTGGCGCCGATGTCGAACGCCCGCTTCACCGCCATGCCTACCACACGGTCAGGCCCATAGAGGAAGGTCACCACCGGCGTCGCGCCGAGCTGCTCGTGATGCCCGCCGGTCAGAATGCCGCCGAGGGGAGGGATCGCCACGCGGACGATCCTGCCCTCCTCTTCACAGATGCGCGTGACCGGCTCGACGTAGCTCCAATCCTCTGCTGCGAGGCAGATGGCCACCTCGTCAACGACGTGTGTGTGGAGAATGCGCTCGATGTCTTCAACACCGCCGAGGACCGGCCGGCTCACGCTGGCCCCCTCTTCGCGCGGCCCGACCAGGTGGCCCGTCACATACAGGCCCAGCTCGCGGTGCCGCTCAACGTTGCCTGCGAAAGCCTCGGCCTCTGGCCCCGTGCCGACGATGAGCATGTGGCGCCGGTTGTACCCGCGACTGCGAATGCGGGCCAGGAAGTCGCGCAGCAGAAAGCGTCCTGCGATCGTGACGAGCGGCTGCGTGGCGAAGAGCATGGCCAGGAAAAGCCGGCTGACGTTCGGCTCGTTGATCAGGAAGAGCAGGCTCCACGAGAGGAACGCGACAGTGATTGCTGCCCGAACGATCCCGACCACCTCGCCACGCAGCGACAGGTGCGTGCGCAACCGGTACAGGCCCATGAACCATAGCGCCACCACCCAGAGCAGGCCGTAGCCGGCGGCCAGGAGCAGCGGCTCAGTCCTGCCCTGGCCGAGCAGACCGGGAGCGTCCAGCAGGTCGTAGCGGACGGTGGCAATCAGCCAGAACAGGGCAAACGCGCTCGCACCATCAGCGGCCATCAGCGCCGAACGCAGCAGGAGCAGGTGCCTGCGTATCACCGCGTCGCCGAAGGGTCACGCGCGGGGGCCTTCTCCGTCGCGGCCTGGTTCATACTCGCCCCTTAGCCTCGCGCAGTTGCATCCTCACTAGACTCGACGTCAAAATAAAGGATATCGCGTGGAACCCCCCGCCGAGCTGGGCCCCGGCACGGCCCGCGACTTGCTGATCGTTTCCATGTACTACTGGCCAGAGGAGACCGGGAATGCCCCGTACGTCACGGATCTGGCTGAATACCTTGCGGCCAAAGGTCACCGCGTGACTGTCCTGTGCGGCATGCCACACTATCCGCACTGGCGCATCGCGGAAAGATACCGGCGTCGTGTTCGGTTCCATGAGGCCCGGGCAGGTGTCCAGATCGTCCGTCGGTGGCACTACGTCCCCGGCCGCCAATCCATCCTCGGCCGGGCAGCCTACGAAGGCAGTTTCCTGCTGACCGCGGCAGGGTACCGCCCGCGCCGCCGCCCGGATGCGGTGATCGGCATAGTCCCAAGCCTGAGCAGCGGACTGATGGCGAGGCTTATGGCCGCCAGGGCACGTTCGGCGTATGGCCTGATCGTGCAGGAGCTGATGGGTGCAGCCGCGGTCGAGACAGGGATGCGCGGAGGAGCTGCGGCTTCGTGGCTGGTGAGCCGTGCGGAGCGCTGGATGATGGCGCACGCGACTGTCGTAGCACCTGTGTCCAGGGCTTTCGTGCCCTACCTCGGCCGGCTGGGCGTGTCCGGCCAGCGGGTTCAGCTGCTGCCGAACTGGTCGCGCCTCGGGCCGGCATCAATCAGCTACGACGAGGCGCGCCAGGCGCTCGGTTGGCGCGCGGATGAATTCGTGGCTCTGCACGCCGGCAATATGGGCCTGAAGCAGGGGCTCGAACAGATCATCGAGGCTGCGCGGCTGGCCGAGCATCGCGATGCCCCGCTGCGCTTCGTCCTCATGGGCGATGGGAACCAGCGCCAGCGATTGGTCAAGCTGGCCAAGGGGCTCGGCCGCCTTGAGCTGAGGCCATTCGCTGAAGGCGGGAGCGTGGCTGACGTGCTCGGTGCGGCCGACGTTCTGCTGGTTTCCGAGCGTCCTTCTGTGAGGGACATGTCGCTGCCAAGCAAGCTCACCTCCTACTTCGCGGCTGGTCGACCGGTGGTAGCAGCGGTGGACCCGGCAAGCGCGACGGCAGAGGAGATTCGCCGCGCCGGCGCGGGACTGGCGGTCGCCGCGGGAGAGCCCGGGGCCCTCGTTGATGGCCTGCTCCAGCTGCGAAACGATCCACAACTCCGGTCGGCATACGCGGCCAACGGACGCTCCTACGCCCGGACGTCGCTCAGCCGCGAGGCTATCCTTGCCGAGGCAGACCGGCTGGTGCGCCGGGTCATGGAGCGCACCGCGGCAATCAGGGGGGTGGCGGTCACATGACCAAACGTGCGCTCATCACCGGTATCACTGGCCAAGACGGCTCATATCTCGCCGAGCTGTTGCTGGCCAAGGGCTATGAGGTCCACGGGATCGTCCGCAGGTCGAGCACGTTCTCGACGGGCCGTATCGATCACCTGTATCGCGATCCGCACGAGCCGGACACCCGGCTATTTCTCCACTACGGGGACCTGAGCGACTCGTCCTCATTGGTCGGCGTGGTCAACACCATCAAACCGGACGAGATCTACAACCTGGGCGCGCAGAGCCATGTGATGGTCAGTTTCGAGATGCCGGAATTCACGGCCGACACGGCGGGGATGGGGTGCCTACGGCTGCTCGAAGCTGTGCGCTGCGCCGACTGGCCGGTCAGGTTCTACCAGGCCGGGAGCAGCGAGATGTTTGGACAGGTTCGTGAGTCGCCCCAATCGGAGCGCACGCCGTTCAATCCACGGAGCCCCTACGCGATTGCCAAGGTCTTCGCCCACTGGATGACGGTCCAGTACCGCGACGCTTACGGGCTGCACGCCGTGAACGGCATCCTCTTCAACCACGAGTCGCCGCGACGTGGAGCCACTTTCGTCACCCGCAAAGTGACCCGCGGCATCGCCGGCATCCTGGCCGGCACACAGGAGAAGCTGTACCTGGGTAACCTGGATGCGCGGCGGGACTGGGGCTACGCCCCCGAGTACGTCGAGGCGATGTGGCAGATGCTGCAGCAGGAAGACCCGGACGACTACGTCATCGCGACCGGCGAGATGCACGCGGTGCACGAGTTCGTCGCCGAAGCGTTCTCGCTAGTCGGTCTCGACTGGACCGAATACGTGCAGATCGACCCGCGCTACTTTCGACCCACGGAGGTGGTCGAGTTGTGTGGCGATCCGTCGAAGGCTGAGCGGACGCTTGGTTGGCGCGCGAGGACGCAGTTCGCCGCCCTGGTGCGGATCATGCTGGAGGCGGACCTAGCGGAAGCCGGGCTTGATCCTAAGCGCTACATCACGTCGACCGGCGCTCAGGAAGCAGAGACGGTCGCATGAACAGCTTCTGGGCGAATCGGCGGGTCATGGTAACCGGCGGCGGCGGGTTCCTCGGCAAACACGTGGTGCAGCGGATCAGCCACGCCGGAGCCAAAGAGATTTTCGTGCCGCGTAGCGCCGACTACGATCTGCGCACGGCCAAAGGCATAGCCCGCGCTCTGGCTGAGGGAGGACCCGATCTGGTCATTCACCTGGCCGCCGTCGTCGGCGGCATCGGTGCCAATCGCGAGAATCCGGGCCGCTTCTTCTACGACAACGCGATCATGGGTATTCAACTCATTGAGCAAGCCCGTTTGGCGGGAGTGAGCAAGTTCGTCACCATCGGCACCGTCTGCTCGTACCCCAAATTCACTCCGGTGCCTTTCCGTGAAGAAGAGTTATGGAACGGGTATCCAGAGGAGACCAACGCGCCTTACGGGCTGGCCAAGAAGATGCTCCTCGCGCAGAGCCAAGCGTACCGACAGCAGTATGGGTTCAACGCGATCTACCTGATCCCGGTCAACTTGTACGGGCCGGGCGACAACTTCGATCCGGCCAGCTCGCACGTCATCCCGGCGCTGATCAAGAAGTGTATCAATGCCCGTGACGCCGGCGCCCCGGCGGTAGAAGTCTGGGGAACGGGCTCGGCGTCGCGGGAGTTCATCTACGTCGACGACGCCGCCGAGGGCATCGCCTTGGGCGCTGAGCTTTACAATCGTGGCGATCCAGTGAATCTCGGGGTTGGTCAGGAGATCACGATCCGCGAGCTGGTGAGTCTCATCGCACGCCTGACCGGCTTCGGGGGCGAGATCGTCTGGGACGCCTCGAAGCCGGACGGCCAGCCCAGGCGGGCCCTCGACACGTCGCGCGCGAGGGAAGCCTTCGGCTTCCACGCGAAGACATCGTTTGAGGACGGGCTGCGCAGTACGATCCAGTGGTATGAGAGGCAGCGCCCCGTCAGCGCCGCGTCATGAGCGAGTCGATCTCCGTCGTCATACGCTGCTTCAACGAAGAGGAGCACATCGGTCGGCTGCTCACCGGCCTTCTCAAGCAGTCTCAGCCGCCTAGCCAGATCGTCGTCGTCGATTCCGGGTCGACCGACGCGACGCTCGCCATTGCCGCCCGCTTCCCGGTCGAGATCCACCGCATTGACCCCCAGCAGTTCTCGTTCGGCCGGTCACTCAACAATGGCTGCAGAGCCGCCAGCGGCGACCTGATCGCCATCGCCAGCGCGCACGTCTATCCACTCTATGACTCATGGCTGGCGCTGCTCGCTGCGCCGTTCGCGGATCCTTCACTGGCCCTGGCCTACGGCCGTCAGGTCGCCGATAAGACCACGGCGTACTCCGAGCGCCAGATCCTGCGTCACTGGTTTCCTGAACGCAGCGACCCGGACCAACAGCACCCCTTCTGCAACAACGCAAACGCGATGGTGCGCCGCACCGTCTGGGAGCAGTTCCAGTACGACGAGAGCCTAACCGGGCTTGAAGACCTGGCGTGGGCCAACCAAGCCCTCCAGAGCGGCTACCGCATCGCGTACGTCGCCGAGGCACCGGTCGTGCACATCCATCATCAGAGCTGGGCACAGATCGTCAACCGTTATCGCCGCGAGGCGGTCGCTCACCGGCGGATCATGCACGATCAGCGAATGGGCAGGATCGAGGCGATCAGGCTGGCCACGACTAACATCGCCAGCGACTATGTCCACGCCGCTCGCGAGGGCGAGCTACTCCGTAACCTGCTTGCGATCCCGCGCTTCCGCGCTGCCCAGTTTCGAGGCACATACAGTGGCTTCGCGCAGCACGGAGAGGTATCCGCCGCCCTGCGTCGCCACTTCTTCTACCCACTCGGCATCGGTCGGAGCCGTGCTCCGGCTGAACCGCCGCCGAGCTCCGGTCGGGAGATCCTGTACGAGGAAGTGCCACTGCCAGGGGTGGGCCGGCGGCAGTGAGCCCCTCGATCGCAGCTATCGTGCCGATGCGCCACGCGAGCGAGCGGGTGCCAGGCAAGAACTACCGACCGCTGGCCGGGCGGCCGCTCTATCAGCACATCGTATCCACTCTCCTCGAGTGCCCGTCCATCTCGCTCGTCGTCATCGACACGGACAGCGAGGTGATCATGGAGGATGCCGCCCGCGCCTTCCCGTCGGTCACCGTGCTCGAGCGGCCGGCGCACCTGCGCGATGGCGCGACGCCAATGAACGACGTGCTGCTGCACGACATGGACCGCGTCGAAGCCGACCTTTATCTGCAGACGCACTCGACCAACCCCCTTCTTGCCGGCACGACAATCGAGCGGGCTATCGCCACCTTCCTCGACTCGCCGGTCAACGATTCGCTCTTCGGCGTGACGCGCCTCCAGACCCGTCTCTGGCGGCCGGACGGTTCGGCCATCAACCACGATCCGGCGGTCCTGCTGCGCACGCAAGACCTGCCTCCGGTGTACGAGGAGAACTCCTGCATATACCTGTTCGCCGCCGAGGTGCTGCGTCGCACCGGCCGGCGCATCGGCGAGCGACCGCTGCTCTTCGAGGTTCCGCGCGAGGAGGCGCTCGACATCGACGAGGAGGTCGACTGGCAGGTTGTGGACTGCCTCGCCGCCCGGCGCCACGCTGAGAGCCGCCAATCCCAGTGACCAAGGTCCTCATCACCTGCCCGCCGGCGCTGGCGACCGCCGATCAGTACCTCCAGCGGCTGTCGCCGGAAGGTATCACCGTCCTCCTCGCCGAGGTTGTCCAACAATTGAGCGAGGAACAGCTCCTCGATCGCATCGGCGACATCGACGGACTCATCGCCGGCGACGACCAGTTGACGGCGCGCGTGCTGGAGGCGGCTCTGCGACTGCGCGTGATCGTGCGCTGGGGCATTGGCATGGACAACGTCGATCTGCAGGCAGCCGGTCGGCTCGGTATCAGGGTCGTCAATACGCCAGGCGTCTTCGGCGACGAGGTGGCCGACGTCGCGATCGGCTACCTCATATTGCTGGCCCGCCAGCTCCACCGGGTTCACGAAGGCGTACGTGCCGGCCATTGGCCCAAGCCGCAGGGCATGTCGCTCGCTGGCCGCCGGTTAACCATCGTCGGCCTTGGCTCAATCGGCCGTGCGGTCGCCCGCCGGGCGCTGGCGATGGGCATGAGCATCTCTGGCTGTGATGTCACGCCAGCTGCGCGCGACGCCGCCGCCGCCGAGGGCATCCACGTGGGTCAGCTCGATCACCTGGTGGAGCAGTGCGACGCGCTAATGCTGTGCAGCCCCCTGACGCCGCAGACTCGGCAGCTGGTCAATGCCAGGCTTCTCGAGCGCATGCCCGCCGGGGGGTGGCTGGTCAACGTCGCGCGCGGTGGCTTGGTCGACGAGGCGGCCCTGATTGATGCCCTTCGCTCGGGACATCTGGCCGGCGCGGCCTTGGACGTATTCGAAACAGAGCCACTTCCGCTGGAAAGCCCTCTGCGCGACTTGGGCAACGTAATTTTCGGCTCGCACAACGCGTCCAATACCGTGGAGGCGGTTCGGCGCGTGAACGAGCTGGCCTGCGAGCGGCTGCTACAGGGCCTGATAGAGGTGAGCCGATGATCCGGACGGTGTTTATCACAGGAGTCCTGGGCGGCATCGGCGCGGCAACGGCGCGCGTATTCAAAGAGGCGGGGTGGCACGTAGCTGGAATGGATCAGCGGCCGTTGCCAGGCGCACAGACTGCCGTCGACCAGTTCCTCGAGGGTGACCTGGCTCGAGCGGACGTCGGAGAGTCACTGGAGAAGTTCATCGGTAGCCTTGACCGCCTGGACGCTGTCGTCAACAACGCTGCCATCCAGATCAAGAAGCCGCTGCACGAGCTCTCGGTCGCGGAATGGGATCAGCTCTTTGCCGCCAATCTCCGGTCGGCGTTCCTCGTAAGCCGGACGGCGTACGGCGCTCTGGCGCGAACAACGGGCTGCATCGTCAACGTCGCCTCTGTGCATGCGATCGCTACATCACCCGGCATGGCAGCGTATGCAGCGTCGAAGGCCGCACTGGTGGCCCTCACCCGGTCGGCGGCTCTCGAGATGGCCGAGGATGGGATCCGCGTCAACGCGGTTCTGCCGGGCGCCGTCGATACGCCGATGCTGCGAGCCGGCGTCGCCCAGGCGGCGTCTCCGGAGGCAGCGCTCGAGAACCTGCGACTGCGCACCCCGCTACGGAGGATCGCCGAGCCAGAAGAAATCTCTCGAGTGATCCTGTTCTTGGCTGATGGCGTTGCTGCCTCTTACGTCACCGGACAGACCCTCATCGCCGACGGCGGGGCTCTCCTCCGCCTGGGTACAGAGTGAGCGTCGCCCGCCGCACGGCGGCCGCCTCGGCACGCTTCCTCCTCGGCTCGGACCGTGCCCGGGCGCTAGGGCTGCGCGCCCGCGACTTCAAGCGGACGAGCGAGTACAGGTCGCTGGCGGAGGGCAGGCGCTCGATCGCGGAACTCGCCGACTACCGCGACGCCTACCGCGGGCGGCGCTGCGTAATCATTGGCAACGGACCCAGCCTGCGCGAAATGGACCTGTCGCCGCTGCGCGACGAGATCACCTTCGGCCTGAACCGCGCCTACCTGATGTACGAGCGGCTGGGCTTCAAGACCTCATTCCTGGTCGCCGTCAACAGGTACGTCGTTGAGCAGTGCGCCAGCGAGATCGTCGACGCGGGCCTGCCGACCTTCATCAGCTGGCACTCACGCGCTCACCTGCCCGCCGGCGCGCGGCCTACGTACCTCTGCTCGATCAGCCGCCCCGGCTTCTACGGCGATGTGCGCGATGGGCTGTGGGAGGGCGCCACCGTCACCTACGTGACGCTTCAGCTGGCCTTCCACATGGGCTTCAGCGAGGTCGTCCTGATTGGCGTCGACCATTCCTTCGCGACGCAGGGCCGGCCGCACGAGCTGGTCACCTCCAGCGGCGACGATTTCAACCATTTCGACCCGGCCTACTTCGGGGCCGGCTTCCGCTGGCAGTTGCCGGATCTCGAGACATCAGAGGTCGCTTACCGCATGGCGCGCGACGCCTACGCTGCCGGCGGCCGATCGATCACTGATGCGACCGTCAACGGCCGGCTGCGCGTGTTCCCGAAGGCGCACTTCGCCGCCCTGTTCGGCAGCTCAGCCGGCAAAGTGGTGGAGGGTTAAGCCGTGGACGCCCGGCCGGCAGCGGAAGAGAGCACCGGCGCCGGGATCCTCGCCTTCGGCGAGGCCCTGCCGGGAGGTCGTGATGTACAGCTCATCGAGGTTCGGACCGCCGAACGCGCAGGCCGTGACCTGCCGTGCGCCAACCTCGACGATGCCGTCGAGACGCCCGTCCGGTGCATATCGCCGCACGGCACCGCCGCCCCACATCGCCACCCACAGGAAGCCTTCGGCATCCACGGCCATGCCATCAGGCGTCCCGTCGTCGGGGTCGATGCTGACCACCGGTCGCCGGTTGCGCAGGGTGCCGTTGGCCGCGTCAAAATCGAACGCGTCGACGCGCTGGGTTGGGCTGTCAATGTAGTAGGCGGTGTCGCCATCGGCGCTCCAGGCCAGGCCGTTCGAGATGGTGACATCATCCAGGACCGTATGGACCGAGTAGTCCGGCTCGAGCCGGTAGAGCGAGCCTCTCCCTGGCGCGGCGTCGTAGGCCATCGAGCCGCAGTAGAAGCGACCCTGTGGATCGCAGGCTCCATCATTCATCCTCACCGTTGGATCTCTCCAGATCTCGCCAAGCAGTCGCCGGACCTCCATGTCGGCATCGAGCAGCGCAAAGCCGCGCTCAAGCGCTATCGCCAGGCCGCCTGCGCGCCGCGGTCGAATCGCCGTCGCCACCGCCCCCACGTCCAGCCGGTCTGGCTCGTGCTCGCGAGGCGCCATGGACAAGACATCGCCGGCGAGCATGTCGACCCATCGCAGCTTGCCTGCCGAGGTATCCCAAATGACACCCTCGCCGTGATGGGCGATCGGGTCGGTCACCATATCGCTGCGCATATCGATGGATGATCGCACGCAGCCGCTCGTTTCGGTCCTCACGCCTTCGCTCAATCAGGCTCGCTGGCTGCCGGACAACCTGCACTCGGTCGAGGTTCAGACGTGGCCACGCATCGAGCACGTCGTGATGGACGGCGGCTCGTCAGATGGGTCTGTCGACATCCTCCGCAGCGCCGAGCGTCCGGGCCTTATCTGGCGAAGCGAACCCGACCGCGGACAGAGCCACGCGCTGAACAAGGCGTTTGACGAAAGCAAGGGCGAGATCATCGGCTGGCTAAACTCTGATGACGCATACTTCTCGCCCTCCGTCGTGGAGGCGGCGGTAGCCGTGATAATCGAGAGGCCCGACGTCGATGTCGTCTACGGGCACTCCGCGCTAGTGAACGAGGATGGGCTGATCCTCCACATGATGTGGGCCCCGGCATTCAGCGCCAGACTCTTGCCGCTGCACACCTTCTTCAGCCAGCCAAGCGCTTTTATCCGCCGGCGCGCAATCGCTGACCAGTTCGTCGACGAAGACTTTGACCACGCCATGGACCGCGAACTGTGGCTGCGACTGGCCTGGCAGCGTCGTTTCGCGCGGCTGGACAGAGTGGTGGCCATCGATCGGCATCAGAGGGGGCGCAAGGGCTACGTACAGCCGGAGGTCGCTCGCCAAGAGAACTCTCGGCTGGCCGAGATGTATTGCCTTCCCTACGGCCAGTGGGCAGACGTGCGCCGGAAGGTTTTCAAAGTCTTGGCCCGCTGGCGCGGCATCGCCCTAATCGGCCAAGCGGGGCCACCCCACTCTTTCCAGGCAATCTCCGACGGGCGGCTGCGCCTGCTGCTCAGACAGGCAGTCACCTTGCGCCGGTGGATGCCGGCGTCCGCGCCCGGCTCATGAGCGGCAATCCGTCCGATATGGGCGCCCTTATTTCGCTGATCGTTCCCGTCTACAACGTCGAGAAATACGTCCGCGAATGCATGGAGTCGCTGGCGCGACAGGACGACCCACATTTCGAGATAGTCGTCGTCGATGACGGGAGCCGTGATTCCAGCATCGCGCAGGTCGAGCGCTTCGCCCCTCGGTTCGAGCGCTTGCTAATTCACTCACAGGAGAACAGAGGTCTCGGCGGCGCGAGGAACGCTGGCCTCCACGTAGCTGGCGGCAAGTTCGTCGTCTTCGTGGACAGCGACGACGCTGTGTCGCCGAACTTCGTTTCTGCTCTTCGGCGCGCTCAGCGGGCCGGCGACTACGACATCGTCACGTCGCGCATCCACCTCGTGAGCGAGTCGCTCGAATTCATGCGCCTGCCGGATGAGCCGCCTGCTCCACGACTGGACCCGCCGACAACGCCACATGAGCTCGTGCTCGGCACACACGCGCCGTCGATATCCTGCGCCCGCCTCTACAGGAAGAGCCTAATAATGGACTCGGGCATCCTCTTTCCAGAGCGCATCCCGCACGAGGACCTGTTCTTCACGTACAGGATTTTGCGCCTGGCGAACGGCGTCGAGGCTGCCAACGATTGCGTGTACTCGTGGCGCATGCGTCAGGATTCGATCGGACGGAGCTTCACCCGGTCACACGTCGGTGTTCTACCCCGCCTGCGACGCGAGACCTACGCATTCCTGCGGAGTGTTGACGCGCCCGAGCGGGAATTCGCGTTCGCCGCACGACGGAACCTGAGCCTGCTAGCCTGGTTCAGGACGAAGGCCCGCAGGGCTGATGCCGAGACCTTAGCCGATTTCCTGGAGATGGTCCGCGACACGACCGCGGATATCCTCGAGGACTTCGGTCACTACGGAAGTCTCAGGTTCCCGGCCGACGCTGGCCTGCTCCAGCGAGTATGGGATCTCATCGGCGAGGCTGAAGTAGCTGTCAGCCGGCAGGAAACGAGACGCGGACTGCCTAGTTTCGAGCCGTCGTTGGGCGAAACCACGGCGGCCGAGTCGGTTCTTGATTTCGCCTTCTTCCCCCTTCGTGCATACCACGTCCGCGAAGGCGCACACCTCCTCGAGAAGCTGCGACTGAGGGGATTCACGGCCTGCATCGTCGACACGGATGACTATCGAAAGGGCAACGATGAGGTCCGCACGACCGCGGCCACGCTCGGCATCGACCTGCTGACGTTCGACGCGTTCGTCCGGCGCAGGACGCAGGTGCGAGCAGCTGTAATGTGGAACGACTGGGATCCGCTGATGCGGCTCATCGCGGGGGCGGGGCACATGTCGGGAACCGCAACAGTGGGCTGGGTCGAGGGCGTCAATGACTACGAGGACGTGGACACCGGGCGCCTGCGACACGCGTATCTACGCTCGCAGCAAGTGATCGTGCCCGGCGAGTTCGATCGGAAGTACTTCACCGATAACCGCCAGATCGTGCACGTCGGCGAGGTGGTACGGATCGGATCGCTGTGGGAGTCACGACGAATGACCGCGCAAGAGCGCGAATTCAGGAAAGCGCTGATCAACAGCAATTTCTCGTACGGCGTTCTCGTGGAACACCGCGATCGCTGGGTGCGCCAAGCTGTCGACGCTTGCGTGGCGACTCGATTTCAACCGGTTGTCTCACGGCACCCTTTTGATCTGGGGATCGAGTGCTCGGAGTACGTGACGGACCAAAGCTTCATCGATGCAATACGCGACTGCGAGGTCAGTATCCAGCGGTTTGGCTCAGGCATTTTGGAAGCGCTGGCGCTCGGTGTGCCGGTCATCTATTTCAATCCTCATGGAGAGCGGGTCGACAAGTTCGCAGAGCCGGCCGGTGCGTACCTCATCGCGAAGAGTCGCGATGACTTGGACGAGGCGCTCGAGAAGCGATCGTACGCATGGCGCGAACTGGAGACGCAGGCGTTCCTAGAGCGCCATGCCGGTTTGAATTCAGGCTCCACTCCCGGCGACAGGATCGTGGAGATCCTCGAGAGGATCGTGCGCGAGTCGGCCCCTGGTAGATTGGGGGCGAGCCTCGGAGAAGTCGCGCTCGCCGGTCACAACGTGCTGCGCGAAGCAGCGAACTCCATCGGTCCTTTCTACGGGCCTGCGGCGCAACCAATCGCCCCTCAACATGTATCCGTGCTATCGGCGGCATTGCAGACGCGTGCCATTACGGTCGAGGAAGCTCAAGGACGGCCTCTATACGCTCCCTTTGGTGATTGGCTCAAGCCACGGGCGCCGCGTCTCTACCGAATGCTCCAACTCGGCCGGCGGGCCGCTGCTGACGTCTGGCGGCGGCGAACCTTGACGATGCCTGTCCTCGGGATGCTAGCAGTGCTATCCCTGCTGGCTTTTCTACCTGCTCTCGCCGAGTACCAGCCTGGTATCTGGACCAGCACGGCTGTCGCTGCTGCGTTCCTAGCCGTCCTGTACGTCGCTTTCCGTGTCTACGAGTCCGTGACAGCTCTGTCTAACGAAGCGAGGGCGCTGCGATCGGCTTCCGCGGCTGCGAACCGACGCGCGGCCGGACACGAGCGCGCCATCTCGGGCGTTCAAAGCATGCTGAGCAGGATGTCGGTCGAGAGGAAGGTGCTGGAGATGGAGATTGAAAGCTTACGTGAGCAGTATGCGCGACACGAAGCCGGGCGCAACGTTGAGATGGATGAACTCAGAAGGCAGACCGAGGAGACGTTAAAGGCCGACATGGTGGAGCTGAACGAGCGAACCAGAGAGGTACTCAGGGCAGAGACAGTCGAGCTCAACGAGGAGACCCGCAAAGCCATCAGGTCCGAGATGGCCGACATTACGTCAACGGCCGAGAGAGACCTTCTGGAGGAACATAGCGATCGCCGACATTCCGCCTGAGAACGCTACCTTCGTTTCGACACTCAGCCATGAAGGGCAAGCAATCTCGAGACCACACGGCCAGACCTGTGACATCGCCGTCATAGACGGCCACCACGGGTACGGTCTGGTGAAGGTCGGTTTTGAGAACTACCGTGACGTGATCAGACCGGGCCGCTTCATCGTCTTCGACGACAACAACGCGGCCGAGTGGCCAGATGTCAAGCAGTTTGTTGGAGTGAGGTAGTGGGCTGGCATGGCTTAATATTCGCGAAGCCGAATGGCAAGCGCTGTCTTTTGCAACGATGGAGACGGCTCATTGCCGCGCGGGTACACCCGATGACAGACCGGGCCATGACTTGTGGCAACATCGCCTCGTGCACGCTATGGCAAGCCCTCTAAGCACGAGGCAGTGTTTCACTGCAAGAAGGGACGAAAGCGATGCCGCAAGCGAGATCTGAGGTACCGACCCATGGGTCCGGGACTAGGCGTCCTGTCTATGCCGCGTTCGGGGACTGGCTGATGCCTCGGTCTCCGGTTCTGTATCGCTTGCTGCAACTCCAGCGACGGGCAGCTGCCGACATCTGGCGTCGGCGTGTCTGGACTCTTCCCACTCTCGCAGTTCCCCTGGCAGTTGCCCTGCTTGCCTTTCTACCGGCCTTCGCCGAGAGCCGTGCCCTGATCTGGACCGGCACGGCGATAGTGACGTTGTTGTTCGCGATCATCTATGTCGCCATTCGCTGCAATGAGTCGCTAAAGGTGTTGCGCGCACAAATTGCGGCACTGCGCGGGAATAGCGCACACGCGGCCCGAAGATCAACCGAGCAGCAACGCGCGCTCGCCGAACGCCAATCCCTCACAAGCGTGCTATCGGAGCGGCGGGTCATGCCCGGGGGGTCGCCCAAGAACGAGCGTACGCTCGGATTCGAGCCGCAAAGGCCGATCAATTCGTCGGATGTGTCGTCGAACGAGATCATCGATAGTCGACCGGGGGTGAATAGAGCAACGAACGTCGATGACGATCCGAGGTTGGCCATCACATTGCTTCGTGATCCTGTCACCTTGTCCAGTTATACATCGGAGGACCTTCTCGCCATCCGGTCTGATCGAGGATATTACGATTTCATCGTCGGTGATCTATCGCGGAAGAATGATGCCGAGATGGCTCACTTCGCGGCTAACTACCATCCCGCAAGTGCAGCCGACAAGAGTTACCTCCGACGATTGCCGTTCATAGAGCATCCCGACATACACCGTGGGGCCATCGTTGTCGACCTCGGTTGCGGACCGTACCGCAACATAGAGCTACTCGGCGGAATACACTTGCTAATTGATGATCTGATGGGGTTCTATTGTCGTGAGCTCAACCTGTCCGAAGCGCCCGGTGTGAAACTCGCTTCTCGCGCCGAGTTGATGCCTCTTGCCGGCGGTAGTGTTGACTATCTCTACGCGATAAACATGATCGACCATGTTGACGATATGGTCGACGCCTGCTTGGAGATCGCGAGAGTTCTCAAGCCGAGTGGCGTCCTGATTCTACAGTCATACTTCAACAGCTTTCCATTGCTTGCGGCTGAGCCCGGTGTCTTCGATGAATTCTTTCTGGAAAGTGTCTTCTTTAGGATATTCCGCCCAATCGAGGTGGCAACTTTTGCAGTTGGTGATCCTCGCATATCGCGTTCCTATAATTGTGACATCATAGCAGGCAGTTTTGCCCTTCGCGCGGGCTGGCAGGAAATGGCAACGATGCAAACGCCGCGATCGGCTTGGGCTGATGCGTCTCACGTTGGCGTTCAGTCGATCATTTCGGAGGCGATAGCTGCATTGGACGGCGGTCGTCTAGATGATGCTAGACGGGAGATAGCGGATTTGCGGGCACGTAATCGGCTCGGCTATGAGCTGCATGTCGATCTTCTCCAGATGCGCCTGCACATCTTGGAGGGCGACTCCGGTGCGGCGAACATATTGGGCAAGGAACTCCGGCGCAACGTGCGCCTACAACGGAATGTTCGCGGGTTCCTGACCCTCGAGCGCCTCGAGAATCGACGGATCACCATGGCGGATCGCCGGTAGTCGCCTTCGGCTGGCGTCGTCTTGGGGCCCGTGCGATGCCGCCGATCTCACCGGGAGCGATCGGGATGGCGTCCGGGATGTGCTCTTCTCGCCACCAGCCGGCAGTCTGGCTGCCGACACACTCCGCAGCAGCCGCAGGTGCCAATGCAGGAGCCAAGAGCCTCGCTATCCCTTCAGGATCTGTTGCTCATAGTATTTAGCGGCCTCGTCGGTATCGCCGGCGAACACAAGCCGGCCGCGGTCGAGGACGATCGCTCCGTCCGAGAGTGAACGCACCGAGGCCATGCTGTGGCTGACGAAGAGGACGGTCCTGCCTTCGGCGACCATCGAGCGGATGCGCTGCTGGCACTTCTTCTGGAATGCTGCGTCGCCCACCGCCAGCACCTCGTCAATGAGCAGGATGTCTGCCGCCATGTGCGCTGAAACGCTGAAGGCGAGCCGCATGTACATGCCGCTCGAGTAGTGTTTGACCGGCGTGTCGAGGAACTCATCGATCTCGGCGAAGTCGATGATCTCCTGCTGAACAGCCTGCACCTGCTGGCGAGTCATGCCGAGAATGGCCCCGCTCAAGGCGATGTTGTCTCGACCAGTAAGTTGCGGATGAAAGCCTGTCCCCACCTGCAGCAAGGCACCTACGCGTCCGGTCACCTCAGCCGTGCCGGCGGTGGGGGCAGTGACCCGAGCGAGGATCTTCATCAAGGTGCTCTTCCCAGACCCGTTGCGGCCGATCACACCCATGACCGATCCATGCGGGACGTCAAAGGTGATGTCCTTGAGAGCCCAGATGGTTGGATGCGGATCTGATTGCCCATTACGCCGCCTGCTGAAACCCCGAGCCAGGCGGTCATAGAGGCCCGACTGCTTGCGCGCTCCGATGTGATAGAGCTTGCCCAGGCCACGAACGCGGACGGCCGACTCCGCCAGGCTCGGGCCGCGTGTCACCGTCTCTCCTTCATACGAGGTCGGAGAAGGTGCGCTCCCGATACCGGAAGAACACGTATCCGGTCACGAACAGCGCGACTGCCACGAGGGGGCCCAGGATCCAGGCTTCAGGCGGTGGCGGCGTGGCGCCGGCAATCGACCACCGGAAGCCGGTCACGACGAACGCTATCGGATTGAGGAAGTAGAGCACGCGGAATGGCTCGGGGATGAGGCTCGCCGGGTAGATGATCGGGGACAGGAACATGCCCATCTGGGTCAGGAACGGGAGGATCAGTGCAACATCGCGGTAGGCCACGTTCAGCGCAGACAGCCAGTAGGCAACGCCAAGCCCGGTGATCCAGGCGATGGCAATAAACAGCGGCAGCGCCACCACCGTGGCGCCGGGCATCACGCCGAAGATGATCAGCATCAGCACAAGGACGGCGCCCGCGAGGGCGAAGTCGACCAGGCTGGCCAGCGCCACCGACGTGGGGAAGTACGCACGCGGCAGGTAGACGCGAGTCACCAGGGCGGCATTCGCGACGATGCTGCCGCTACCCTCGTTGAGGATCTTGGACACCATCTGCCACGGCACCAGGCCCAGGAAGAAGAAGAGCGGATAGGGCAAGCTCTCCGAGGGCAGCCTCCCCAGGATGCCGAAGAACACCGTGAAGGCCAGCATCAACAGTATCGGCTGAATCAGCGACCAGCTCGCGCCGACCAGTGTCTGTCGGTAGCGAACCATCAGGTTGCGCCTGGCCAGCACGAGGCAGATGGCACGGAAGTCCCACAGCTCGCGCAGGGCGAGACCCGGCCAGCGCCCAGCCGGCTTGATAATCGTTCGCCTAGGCTGCTCGATGGCCGCCGAGCCAGCGGCCGAGGGCTGGTCGGCAGCCGTCACTGCGGCTCCCACGTCTTCGCGTCGGCGGCGAGGCCAACGACGAGGGACGCCGCCACAGCGCCCAACCCTATACCGAGGACCAGAAACGTCGGCACGTTCACCTGGACGTACATCATTGGATTGTTGAACGAGCCCATGAGCACAAGTGTGGCTAGCACCGATAAGCCCAAAGCGCCCATCCAGCCTGAGGCGCGAAGCATCGCCATCAGAGTTGAGACTACAAAACCAATGGCAGCGAGGCCAACGATCAACCCTCCTTCGGCGAAGAAGCGCAGCCAGTCATTGTGCGGTGCGTCCAGCGTGGATCCATACTCCAGATGGAGCCACTCGAAGGTCCTGAAGCCATGCCCGACCAGCGGCTGGGCGACCAACATCTGGATACTTGCTGACCACGCGTCCACCCTCGCCTGGTCCGCCCATGGCGGCACGTTCCGCAGTGCCGACAGGCCGGGTATGACGAGCGTGGCGAGAGCGATGACCAGCACGGCGCCCCCCACAACGGCCAATCCGCGCCAGCTATGCCGGTACCAGGCGAAAGCGGCGATCATGGCAACGAAGGCCATGAGGCCAGAGCGGCTGTAGGTCAACACAACCGCGAGAAGTAGGACTGCGCCTGCGCTGGTTGCCAGCAATCGGAACCAGTGATTGCGACCGAAGACGATGGCAGCGACCGCGGTTGCAAGGCCGACCAGGAAGATGGTCGCTGCCGGGTTGGCCGCCGGGATGATGCCGGTCATCCGTGCCTGTAACGGATCAGGCCTCAGCAGCCACCCTAACGCGCCGTCGCGCAGACCACCACCCTGCAGATAGTCCGCGACGCTGAGCAGGGCGGCCAGGGTGATGCTGCCGGCGACGATCAGCAGCGGCCGGTACTCGCCTTCCCTGCCCAGCAGCCAGGCCGCCAACAGGACGACCAACCCGCCGCCTATCCCGGGTACCCACAGTTGAAGAGCCTCCAGCCCGCGGCCTGGCCCGAACGAGAGCGCGGTAACCAAGACACCCAGCAGCGTGCCAGTGAACAGCACCACGGCCAGGCGGACCGGCACCGACGGCCGCGGAAAGCGTCCTTCGATGGCCATCCGCACCAGCGCCACGACCGTACCCACCCCAAGTGCCGCTAGGAGGAACGGCACCGCCGTGATTAGGCCCTCGTCGGTCAGCGCCTCAGTGAATGGGCCAATAGCGGCGAGGATGCTCAGTCCGCCCACGAGCGACAGCACCGTCAGCGCGGCGGCGGCAATGGTCCAGCCCAGCAGCACGGCCTCGGGCGCATCAATCGTGCGCAGAACGGCGTAGACGGCGACCAGGGCCAGCGCCAAGGTCAGCGCACGCGTGGACCGATCGGCTATTCGCCTGCGCCACCCCGACTGCACGCTGGCCAGCATAGATGCCACAGGTACTGTGCCGCTAGACTGGCGCGCGGCGTGAACGACTCGACCGGTTCCGTGCTGCCTGACGCTGAACCGCAGCCAGTGGCCGAGCGGCCGCAGCCGGCCGAGGTACGCCGGGGCGTGGGACGCGATGTCCTACTGACCTTCGGCGGTCGGCTGGCGCTGACCGCCGCACTGATCGTCGGCGACGTGATCCTCGCCCGCGGCCTCGGCCCAGAAGGCAAGGGTGCGTTCGTGCTGCTGCTCAACCTGAGCAGCCTGGGCGCGCTGGTGCTGGCGCTGGGACTCGATCGCTCGCTGGCCGTCTTCGCGGCGCGCTCGCTGGGCGCCGCCCGCACCGCCTTCGCCAACGTCGTGCTGTGGACGCTGATCGTGGGTGGCCTGGGAGTGCTCGCGATCATCGCGCTGTACGGCCCGCGGACGGCCGATCACGCGCCAACCGGCCTGCTGGCCCCGCTGCTGCCCGAGCTGACCGCCCCCCAACTGCTCTATGGCGCGCTGGCCTTGCCCGGCGAGATCGCCTTCACCATCGGCCTGGTCGGCCTGCTCGGTCGCCAGCGCGTGCTCGCCTATAACGTCCTGCGCTTCCTGCGCCGGGGTGTGTTTGTCGTGCTGCTCGTCGGGCTGCTCGCCCTTGGTCGGCTCGATCTCGAGCTGGTGCTGCTGCTCAACCTGGTCGCGCTGGCCGTGACGGTCGTGGGCATCGTATGGGCGATGACGCGCGCCCGTATGGTCGGGCTGGGCCCCAGCGCCAGGCTGCTCATCGAGCAGGTCTCCTTCGGCGGCCGCACGATGATCGGCACCCTGGCCGAGCGGCTGCACTTCCGGGCCAACACGTTCCTGCTCAACGCCTTCATCGGCGTTGGCGCGACGGGTGTCTTCTCAGTCGCGCTAGGGCTGGCCGAGATCCTGTGGTACCTGCCCACCTCGTTCGGCCTGGTGCTGTTCAGCCGCGCCGTCCAGGGCGGCCGCGAAGGTGCCAACATCGCCAGCGCGATGACGCGCACCGTGCTCGCCGTGATGATCGTGGCCGCTGTGCCCCTGTGGTTCCTTGCGCCGGCGATGGTCGAGCTGGTCTACGGCGCGCCCTTTGCCCAGGCCGGTACGGCCCTCCAGGTGATGCTGCCCGGCGTCGTCGCCTACAGCATCGTCGCCGTGCTGACGCATCCATTGATTGCCTGGGGCGCACCGGGGAGGGTCACGCTCGTGCTGTTGGCCGGGCTCGCTGTCAACCTCGCAGCCAACATGTTGTTGATTCCTGAGCTGGGCATGAACGGCGCTGCGGCCGCCTCGACGATCAGCTACACCCTGACCGCTCTGATGATCCTGCTGCTCTACCGCCACCTGTCGGGCCACGGGCTGCGCCAGGCGCTGGTCATCCGGCGCAGCGACGTCAGCCGCGTGCGCCACGAGATCCGGACGCGCTTTGCCTAGTCCCCGCAGCGGGATACGGCTGGCCGTGCTCGACGACGGTCTTTTCGTGCGCACCCAGCTCGACGACGTGCGCCCACTGTCGGCGACCTTCAACCGCTTCGTCGAGGCGGTCGCGCGGACCGGCGAGTTCGAGCGCGTGCGCTACATCGTGCCGGTGCGCGACCTGCGCATCTGGGAGGTCGAGCCTGCGCTCGGGCCGGTCGATGAATCGGCTCTCGAGCTCGTCCCGACGACGTTCTTCTCGGGCATCGGCGACTACCTCCTGCGCGCCGGTTGGGTGGCCGGGCGCAACTGGCCTCTGATCGAGACCGCGCTCGCCGGATCGGACCTGGTCTGGCTGCGCCTGCCGGCCTCGAACGCATTGCTCGCGCTGGCAGCCTGCCGGCGGCATCGAGTGCCCTACTTCGGCTGGCTCGCCGGCAGAGCGGAGGCGGTGGCGCGCGCCCAGCCACGGCCCGGGCCGCTGAAGGCGCTGGCGCGCGTGGTAGGTGCCAGCTACGACGCGGTCAGCGAGCTGGCCGCCGTCGGCGGGCCGATGATTCGTCTCGACGGCGAGATGTTCGCCAGCGTGGTCACTGCCGACGAGGTTGAGGCGACCAGGCTGCGGCCAGTCGAGGCTCGCCGCGATGCTCCCTGGCGGCTGGTGTGGGCCGGGCGGATGGCCGGCGAGAAGGGGCTGCCCGAGCTCATCGAAGCCTGCCGGCGGCTGCGCGAAGCCGGCCATCAGCTGACGCTGGTCATCGTCGGCGACGGGCCGGCCCGGGCCCGGGTCGAGCGCCTCTTGACGTCCCTCCCGCAGGGAGCGGTCGAGGACTACGGCTACGTTGGCGACCGGCCGACGTACATGGGTCTGCTCCGCTCTGGCGACCTGTTCGTCCACCCGTCAGGGGCCGAGGGCGTGCCCAAGGCGCTAGTCGAGGCGATGGCTGCCGGCCTGCCCATCGTCGCGACAGACGCCGGCGCGGTGGCTGACGTCTTAGGCCACGGCGAGCGCGGCCGGCTGGTTGACCCGGGTGATGCCGCGGCGCTGGCGGGCGCGATCCGCGAGCTGATGACGGACGACGCGGAGCGGCAGCGACTGCGCGAAAGCGGGTTGGCCTGGGCGTCCGATCACACCGCCGACGCGCAGGCGCGTCGGCTGGTCGGTTGGCTGCGGCAGCAGTTCCCCGCCATCGGCTGGTCGCCGTGACCGCCCTCACGCTGGCCCTGTTCTGGGCCTCCGCCGGCCTGCTCGCGTGGGTGTACTTCGGCTACCCGGCGCTCGCCTGGGCGGTCGGTCGGATCCGGCCGGTGCGGCTCAGGGCGGATGAGCCAATGCCTCGGCGCGTCACGGTCGGGCTGGCGGTCCACGAGGGGGCCCACGAGATCGAGGAACGGTTGGCCAATATCGTGGCCCAGGATCTGGACGCGGAGCTCGAGATCGTCGTGGCGTCCGATGGCTCGACTGACGACACTGTCCGGCTCGTCGAGCAGCTCGCAAGCCGCGACGTTCGTATCCGCCTGCTGGAGCTGCCGCGCTCTGGCCAGTCAGCCGCACAGTCAGCGATCGTCGAGGCCGCGTCCGGCGAGGTGGTCGTGCTGACCGACGCAGAGACCCGCTTCGAGGCAGGACTGCTGCGCATGCTGGTCGCCCCGTTTCAGGACCGGCGCGTCGGCTGCGTCACCGGAGTTCTCGCCTGGCACTACGACCGCGACACCGACACGTCGCGGCACGAGGGCCTGTATTGGCGCTACGAGCAGGCCGTCCGGCGCTGGGAGAGCCGAGCAGGCTGGCTGTCCTCCGCGACCGGTGCGCTGCTCGCCTTTAGGCGCGCGATCTATGAGCCAGTCCCTGCCCACGCATCGCTCGACCAGATGCTGCCGCTCGTCGCGCGCGCCAGGGGCATGCTGGTGCTGGTCGTGCCCGAGGCGCGCGGATCCGACCGCGGCACGAGCAGCACGGCGGACCAGTTTCGCAGCCGGGTGCGCATCGCGACACAGGGCATCGCCGCAAACATGCGCATGGCGCGCCGGCTCGCGCCGTGGCGCCGGCCCGGGCCGGCGCTCGCGGTCTGGTCGCACAAGATCCTGCGCTGGATGACGCCGTGGCTGGTGATGGCCGCGGCGCTGGCTGCGCTGCTGCTCGTCGCCGGCGGCCTGGCTGCCTACGCCGTCGCGCTGGGCGCGATCGGCTTGGTCTTCCTGGCCGCGCTGGCCGGCCTGGCGTTGCGCAGGACCGGCCGGCCCATGGCCCTGGTGACGTTTCCGTTGACCGTCGTGCTGGTCAACGCCTGTTTCGCGCTGGCTTGGCTGAACCTGCTGCTTCGCCGGCGCTTTGGCGCCTGGTGACTACTTGACCGGGCCGAACCAAGCCTTCGTCAGCGCGCGCACCTCGGCCAGCTTGAGCCGGTAGGTTGCCGTGCCTGAGATGCGCACCGCGTACTTGGTGGGCGAAAGCACTGCCTGCTGGAGCGGCGAACCCTTGGACTTCCAGTGGCTGGCGAGGGCGAACAGCTCGGTTGCCTGCGAAGGCAGCTGCGGATCCATCGTCAGCGCCAGCCCCTGTCCCTGCGCGGCGCTCCTCAACGCGCCAAGCTTGCCGCTGCCGCGGTCGACGACCTTCTTCAGCGCGCTCGCGACGACATCCTGTGCGCGCCTGGTGCGCTTGAAATCGCTGTTGCCGGCACCCTTGCGTGTGCGTACGTAGACGAGTGCGCGAGTGCACTTAGCACCGGGCTTTGACAGGTGCGATGGCCCGGACTTGTACCAGCCGTTGCACAGCGGGTTGCTGCCGGTGGTCCCTGAGGGTGCGCCTTTCAGCGCCCACGAGGCGCTGGGCGGGAAGTAGATCCCGCGCGGGCCCTTGGGGTTGTCCCAGAAGCCGGGATCCTTGATGACGCTCGGGATGTTGACGTTGACCCCGCCGATATGGTCGATCAGCGTCTCGAACGCCGTCATGCGGATCATGGCGTAGCCGTCGATCTCGATCTGAAGGTTGAACTCGATGATGCGGCGCAGACGGTCGAGCGCAGCGCGTCGCTTCTGCTCTGGCGTCCCGCTCACCTTCTTGAGCTCAGCGGAGAAGATCGCGTTTACCCGACCCGTCGTGCCACCACCCAACGCCGCAGGGCGCTGGAGGCGCGAGATGTCGCGCGGGATACTGACCGCGGCGGCCTGGTGAGTCTTGGGGTTGATGGTCATCACGATGACGATGTCCGTACGTTCACCGGACAGCTTCGGGCGCTGGTCCGAACCGAGCAGCAGCAGCGTGAAGCGACCGTCACTGCCTTCGTTCAGGGCGTTGCCGCCGGCCAGCCTTCCGGCCAGCTGGATCAGGCTTGGGTTGGCCGCCGCAAAGGCAACGCCGGCATCAAATGCGGTCACGCCCAGGCTCCGTGCCGCGGGAGCAGCGAAGGTGGCGCTGGCGGCGAATGCGAGTGCCAGCAGGGTCGGCGCGACGGCCGATGTGATGGAGCGGTGGTTGGTGCGCATTTCGTGTCCCCTCATGGCCCCTCCCCCTTGGGCGGTTCGAGCACCTTACCCCCTGAGCGCTGGGCGGTCAATGAAAAGATGACCGACGCGTTGACCAGACGCACTGGGCAGCCGCGTCCCGCTGTCCCGCGGTCAGATGTTCTTGAAGTTGTTCTTGATCCAGTTGCGGATGGCGGTGACGTTGACCCGATAGGTCGCCGCGCCCGAGTTCTTGGTGGCGTATTTGGTCGGCGTGAACACGACTCGGTTCACAGAGCCCAGCTTCGCCTTCTTCAGCAGGCCGTAGAGCTCGGTCGCGTTGCCTGCGTTCATCGGCAGGCTGGACCAGAAGCCCAGGCCCTGAGCCTGCGCCTTGCTCGTCATCGAGCCGATCTTGCCCTTGCCGTAATTGTCACCGGCGGCTCTGCTGATCGCGGCCAGGACGATGTCCACGCCGCGCGCCTGGCGTTTGAAGTCGCTGTTGCCCGGCCCCTTGCGCGTGCGGGCATAGACCAGGGCGCGGTGGCAGTAGTAGCCGGGCAGCTTGTCATTGGTCGTGAAGCGGAAGTGGCCGGCGCACTTCTGGCCGGTGCCGTAGAGCTCGTAATTCGTGGCCGCCGGGAAGTAGACGCCCGGCGGCTCAGCGTCCAGGAGCTTGGGGTCGCGCGCCTGGCGAGTGGTGACCCGGATCGAGCCCAGCTCGTCCATCATCGTGTCGAAATTGCTGAAGCGCATCGTCGCCACGTAGTCGATCTCGACATCGAGCAGGTGGCCGACTATCTCGCGCATCTTGTTGTAGGCGCCCGCACGACCGAGCGTCTTGACGTACTTCGCCGGGATGGCGTTGATCCGGCCGGTGTGGACCTCGCCATTGGGCAGTGGAATGCGGTTCAGGTCGCGCGGCA
>Ga0247719_1000291_pt1 | contig 33934 bp, 30 predicted proteins | sample 41E_DmetaG_FD_189046 | JGI IMG/M metagenome (GOLD analysis project Ga0247719, IMG submission 189046) | Soil microbial communities from hillslope of Landscape Evolution Observatory, University of Arizona, Oracle, AZ, United States - 4-1-E_D | ecosystem: Engineered > Artificial ecosystem >...
CCCGCTCGCCGTTCGCCCACACCGTCGCCACACGATCGACCGCTCCGAAGTGGACCAGCAGGCGATGTCCGGCGCCCGGGTCGTCGAGTCGGTGGGTGCGGCGGTACCACGCCCGCTCGATGCGGCCTTTCTCGCCGATGCCGCTCGCTGGCGTCTCAGGGGCATACGGAACCGTGATCTCGCGGTCGAAGGTGCGTTCTCCGATACCGAAGTCCCACGTGCCGTCCAGGCTCGTCCACTCGCGGCGAAGGGTCGGGCGCGGGTGCTCCCACGGGTCCGAGGTCACGGCGTGAGGACGACCTTGCCCGAATCCGGCCGCTCGAGCATCCGGGCGATCTCGAGCTCGGGTCGCCGTTCGCTCAGGAGCGCAGCGCGCAACGCCGCTACTCGTTGGTGCCGACGACGACCACCGGCGGATCTTCGATGCCGTGCTCCTCCTTGCAGCGGAGGCGGTAGTACATGAGGATCGTCTGGGCATCGAGGACGAAGACGACGTTGCCGTTCTCGTCGAGGTTGAGGTTCGCGCCGTGGATCGTGAACCAGACGTCGGTGTCCTCGGTGTTCGTCTCCGGCACGTGCAGCGTGTGCACGGAGCCGGCGGGCTCGAACAGGTACGAACCGGCCCGGTTCACCGAGTCGGGGTACTCGAGGTAGTACCAGCTGCCTGACTGCGTGAAGGCGTGGACGACGCCGGTGTGCTTGTGGGTCTGGACGGTCGACCCCGCCTTGAACTTGTTGCGCACGGTCCACACACCGTTGGCGAGGTCGACGTGGAGGAGCTGCAGCAGGCTTCCATCGAGCAGGGTGACGAACGGCAGCTCGGTCTCGCTGCGCAGGAGGGCGAGGGGCGCGGCGTCGAGAGTGGTCATGGCGGCGAGCGTAGGGCGCCCTCCCCTTCGCACGCTCTTCGCCTACGGCCCTTCGATCAGCTCCCGATCGACCTCGCCGACACGACCCACGCCGAGGAGGCTCATCGTGCGGACGATGTCGCCTCGAAACCACTCGAGCAGCCGGTCGACGCCCCGCTCACCGGCGGCGCCGAGCGCATAGAGGTACGCGCGTCCGGCCATCGCTGCCGTCGCTCCCGCGGCGAGCGATTTGACGATGTCGCTCCCGCGCCTGACGCCGCCGTCGCAGATGATCTCGATCCGCCCACCGACGGCATCGGCGACCGGTGCGACGAGAGAGAACGCGGCGGGCGCGCCGTCGAGCTGGCGCCCGCCGTGGTTCGACAGCGCGATCGCGTCGACGCCCTCGTCTGCTGCGATGACCGCGTCCTCCACCGTCTGCACGCCCTTGAGCACGATCGGCCCGTCCCACACCGACCGGAGCCACTCGACGTCGCGCCACGACAGCTCGGGATCGAACTGCGTGTTGATGTAGTCGGAGAGGTTGACGGGCGACGCGCCGTCGCCGACATCTCGCCCGACGACGTTGGCGAACCGGATGGGCTCGCTCCGGAGGAACCCCAGCGTCCACGACGGATGGAGCGCCCCGTCGACGAAGGTGCCCGGCCCGATGGTCGGCGGCAGCGAGAAGCCGCGGCGGACGTCGCGCTCCCGACGACCGAACACCGCGGTGTCGACGGTGAGGACGATCGCTTCGTAGTTTGCCGCCGCGGCCCGGCGGATCATCTCCTCGACCAGTCCGCGGTCGCGCCACGCGTACACCTGGAACCAGAGCCGCCCGCCGCTGACCGCCCGGACCTCTTCGATCGAGCGCGTGCTGAGCGTCGACAGCGTGTACGGCAGCCCCGCTCGATCGGCCGCCCGGGCGACCGCCAGCTCACCCTGCGGGTCCGCGATCCGGGTGAAGCCGGTCGGCGCGAGCACGAGCGGGTACTCGAGGCGCTTGCCGAGCAACATCGCCGACGTGTCGACCTTGCCGATGCCCCGAAGCACACGCGGCCGGAACGTCGTGTCCGCGTACGCCCGCTGGTTCGCGGCGAGCGTACGTTCGTCCTCCGCTCCGCCGTCGATGTAGTCGAACACACCAGCCGGAAGCCGCCGCCTCGCCAGACGGCGCAGGTCGTCGACGGACGCTGCGCGCTGGAGCCGCCGCTCGACGAGGTCGGTCTCGATGCGCTCGAAGCGGACGACCGACTTGAGCGTGTCGAACGGCTTCACCGCGGGCTCGTCATGTCGCTCACGTGCACGTGAACAGGCCGTGGCACTCGCTCATGACGAAGGCGCCGTCTCGTTCGACGACGTCGGTTACGTCGTGGCGGACGCCGGAGACGACGTCGTCCCACGTCACGCCCGTCCGCAACCCGGGCTCGAACACGTAGCGATTCCGTTCGATCTCGTCGACCACGCACTCGGGATCGGTGACGACGAGGCGGGTGTCGGTGAACTCGGTGAGCTCGACGCGGCCGAAGGCCGTCCGGAGGAAGGCGCCGCCGTTCTCGTTCGTGAAGCGGGTGTCGCCGCCGGCGATCGGGTCGCAGCCGTTCCGCTCGAGCACCTCGTGCAGCTCCCACTGGGCCCGCTCGCTGTTAGTGAAGGCGTAGAGCACGCCGCCCCGCCGTATCACCCGACGAAGCTCCGCGACGCCCTGCTCGATGTCCGGCACGTGGTACAGCATGTGCATCGCCATCGCGACGTCGAAGCTGGCGTCACCGAAGGGCAGCGTCTGCACGTCGCCGCACACCCGCTCGGCGGCCGCGCTGTCGATGAAGCCGAGCCGGCCGTGCGCGATGTCGACGGCGACGAGCTCACGTGCCTGCGCCGACGTCGGGCCGACGTAGGCGCCCGGGCCACAGCCGGCGTCGAGCACACGCGCGCCGCGGATCGCAGGGAGCTGCTCGTCGAGGAAGTCGCCGAGATCCACCGCCGGCTCGCGCAGCTCGTAGATCGACGGCCGGCCGGTCGACGGCACCGCCGCCACCTTGTGGTACTCCCGATCGTCGATGCCCGGCACCCCGCCATGCTGGCATCAGCGGTCGGCGCGGCGCCGTCGATCAGTCCTCCTCGCGCGGCCGAGCCAGAACGATCGCCAGCGCGCCCACCACGAGCAGGGCGAGAGCAACGGTCACCGACAGGGCGACCTGATCACCCGTTGCTGCGAGCTCGCGATCCTCGACGTGACCGAGCACCTGGGCCCCCGGCTGCGCCTGCGGCACCGCTCCTTCCGGGGCGACCACAGGAGCGGACTCGACCGCCAGCTCGTTGCGGAACACGAGCTGCACGTGGTCGTCGACCGCGACCGTGGTCGACGCGGTGCTGGGGACACCGTTGATGGTGGTCGTCCACGTGCCGCCGGTCCGCCCGGCGGGCTGCTCGCCGATCGTGCACACGGTGCCGTGCGGAATTCCCGCGAGATCGAGGGTGTCTCCGTCACCGAGCACGGCGATCGCGTCACCGTCGAGATACGACACCAACGTCGACGGGTTGTTGTCCCGCGACAGTGCGACGGAGCAGTCGACGGTGAACTGGAACGCGGCGTCGGATCCGACCACCGTCTTCATAATCGACACGACGTGCACCGAACGATTCACGAACGGGACCACCGTCGCCCGGTCGAGGAACACGATCGCCGAGGTGCCAGGAACGCCGGCCGCGGTGGTCGAGTAGCCCGCCGTCGTCTCCACCACGTGGCACTCGTCGCCGTCGGCGATGCCGGTGAGCACCATGACGCCGCCGTCGCCGAGCTGGAACGTACCGCGGGCACCGAGATCGGTGGCCAGGCAGTCGACCGTGAAGCTCGCGGTCGCAGTCGCAGTCGGCGTGTCGGGCACGAAGTCCTTCGTCACCGTCAGCGTGCGCGTGACGGCCTCGTTCGGTGTCGAGGCGCCGGTCACCGCGAGGGTGCGTCCCTCAGCGATCACATGGACCGTGAACCACAGCGCGGCACCGGGCTGATAGCCGGGAGTGCCGCCGAAGAAGGCGGCGACGTCGACCAGCACCACGTCGACCGGCCGCTCGTTCACGTACGCAAGGTCAGGCGAGGTGCCGGCGCACGTGTTCGCGTCCGTCGGGATGTACGGGCTGTCGACCGCCGCGCTCCGCAGCGTGAGGCAGACCTGCACCTCGGTGGCGTCGATCGCCGTCGGCAGCTCGAGCCGAAGCACGTCGCTGCCCGCAGCGACGATGCGCTCGTAGGTCACGACGCCGTAGGTGTCGGGGTTCTGTCCCTCGGGTTCGTCGAGCACACACGTGCCGTCCGACGGATCTTCCCCGGGCTCGCAGTAACCGACGAACATAGGGGGCTTCTTCGGATCCTCCGCGCCGGCAGCCACCGTCGGGACCAGCATGAGGGCGAGAAGCAAGCCCACCGTGGCGAGGGCGGTGGCAACACCAAGCAGACAGCGAGTGCGTCGCATGTTGCACCTCCTGACCACTCCAGCATCCGCCGCCGCGCGGCGCACGAACAGATCCGAACGTCACATATCTCGCCGCCTGGGGGACTTCCGACCCTGGCGCGCCGGTGCCTCGAGAGGGACGCTCCGCAGTGGAGGGATGTGATGACGTGCCTCGACGGATCGGGTGCTCGCGGCGACCGGACCACGGCGGTGCTGGTCGTCGCGGTCGGTCTTGGGGCCGTCGTCGGTTTCAACGTCACACTCGAGCCGGAGGTCGGCCCTGCGGTCGGCGCCACCGTCGGCGGACTCCTCGGGCTCGCCGCAGTCCATCGCCGTCACCGGACGCCTCACCCGCGGTGGACCTCGAAAAGAGAAGAACCGCAGGTCGGCTGACCTGCGGTTTCATGGTGAGCAGTCCGTACGGGATTCGAACCCGTGTTGCCGGCGTGAGAGGCCGGTGTCCTAGGCCACTAGACGAACGGACCAAGGTTGCGGCAGATCATGATAGCGGACGGTCTTCCCGCCCCAAATCGCCGTCGAGGACGTTCGTGCGTGACGCTGGAGATGTCGGCATGACGTTCGCCCATCTCGACGAGGTGCGGCGCACGTCACGGTCGACGACGAGACGCGCGGGATCGCACCGGGTGCGCTGCTTCGCGCTGCGCCCGGCGTCGTTTCCCGCTTCCACGACATCGAGGAGGAGCTCCACCTCCTGGTGTTCTTCGCTCCTCCGGAGGGCTCGTCAAGCGACGAGCGGAAGTGAACCCGGTGGTCGGCTGGTGCGGGTGGTGCCGTTCGGGAGGGTGATGACGAGGGTCGCGTCCGGCAACAGCTTCGCGTGCATGCGCTCGTCGCTGTGGAGCATCCGGTGGTGCCGCCGGCAGAGGAGGACGAGGTTGTCGAGACTCGTCGGCCCACCCCGGCTCCACCACCAGACGTGATGCGCATCGCACCAGCTCGCGGGGCGGTCACACCCCGGGTAGCGGCAGCCACGATCGCGCGCCGTCAGCGCGTTCCGCTGCGCAGTGGACACCGTGTCGGTCGAGCGGCCGAGATCGAGGACGCGGCTGATCGCACCGGCGATCTTCTCGGCGATGATGCGGTTGATCGTGCAATCGCACAGGTACTCGCTGATCGTGGCCTCGCCGAAGCTGATGCCCTCGAACGCATCATCGCCACGCGTCAGATCTGCGGCGTCGACGATGAGCGACACGTGCGGCCGCTGCCGCGCCGTCACATCACTGGTGCGGTTCGACAGGAAGAACGAGCAGATGTCGACCAGCGCCTGGGCCCGCCTCCGGCTGGCCGGCACGTCACGCTCGCCACGGTCGGCCACATCCAATGCGGCTGCGATCATCGAACCGCTCGCCGCATCGAAGGCACCGTTCGTGACATACCGATCGCCGAACGTCTTCGAATGGTGCAGCGCCAGCTCCGGCTCGGACGGCGCATCGTCGTCCAGCGCATCGGCTCGCGCTCGCCATTCGACCATCACCCGATTCGTCTCGTCGACGCCCAACCCGACCAATGTCGGTACGAGCACGTCGGCGACGTCACGGAACCGATCCACGTGCCGATCGACGAGGTTCGCGACGATCGCCCTGACCTGGCCGTTCGACAACTCTCCAGCCGTCCACGCGGCCGCAACCACGGGCAGCTCGCGCATCCGCTTCCCGATAACCGCCATCCGGTGCGCGTCTGGGCCCGCGAACCCTTCGTCCCGCAGCCACACCTTGGTCGACGTCGCGCCCGTCTCGTCGAACAAGCCGAGGGCGTCGAAGTCACCGATCGCGGCAGCGATCTTCGCGTCGAGTCGCTCGCGCGCTGACAGGGCTACCCGGAGCGCTCGCGGGTCGGCAGGGATCGAGACCTCGTCGATCTCCCGCAGCAACCCGGCGAACCACATGCTTGTCATTCTACCCAAATGAGACATGACGGACAAGCAGAATTAGGAGAAATATCGTCAGTCGTTTTTGTACATAACAACCAAGGGGCGTAGGGAGTTATGTACAGAGATGAGTCCGACGGCAGCTACGGCCAGCCGGCACCCGGCACGTCGACCTCGACCGCTTCGATCCGCCCGCTCCGCAGCTCCCCCGTCATCTTCGGGTCGTGTGTCTTGGCCGTGCACACGAACAACGTCCGACGGTCGTTGCCGCCGAGCATGCAGGCGTAGGCGCCCTGGTCGCCGGTCGACACCCGAGCGAGCACCTCGCCCCCTTCGGCCACCCGCAGCACCTCGCGCGTCGTCGGCGACGCCGTCCAGACCGCGCCTTCTGCATCCAGGCACGATCCGTCGGGCACCGCACCCTGCGGCAGCTGCGCCCACACCCGCTTGTTCGCCAACGACCCGTCGGCCTGGATGTCGAACGCGGTGAGCCGTCCGCCGAACGACTCGCCGACGAGCAAGGTGCGCCCGTCCGGCGTCACCATCGACCCGTTCGGGAACCGCATGTCGTCGTCGACGACCGACGACGTCCCGTCCGGCTGCACGAGCACCACCTGTCCCGGACGGAAGTCGTCTCGCCCGAGCTCGAACCCGACGTCACCGATGTAGGCGCGGCCGGCGCCGTCGACGACCATGTCGTTGATCGTCCAGCGGCAGAGCCCCGAGAGGTCGGCCACGGTCGTCAGCGTCCCGTCGTGCTCGAGACGGACCAGCGCCTTGGTCGTGGTCGATGCGATGAGGAGCCGATCCTGAGGATCCCAACCGAGACCCGACGGCAGGCCCGGCACCTCGCACACGAGCGCGGCCGACCCGGTCGGCGTCACGCAGATCACCTTCCCGGCGTGGATGTCGGAGAAGTAGAGGTGCCCGTCGCGCCAGCGCGGCCCCTCGGGGAACACGAGGTCTTCGAGCACGACGCGAAGGTCGCCAGAGGAACTCATCGCATGCTCACAGTCCGTACGCCTCCGGGCTTCGCCGTATCCATTCGCCCACCATCTCTCCGACCATGATCGCGGTCAGGTTCGTGTTCGCCCGGGGCACCGTCGGCATGATCGAGGCGTCGGCGACGACGAGCCGCTCGACGGCGTAGGCACGGCACCGCGAATCGACAACAGCGAGCGGGTCCGACGACGGCCCCATCCGGAGCGAGCTGCACGGGTGGTACCCGCTGCCCGAGAAGCGGCGGACGAGCTCGCGTGCGCTGTCGAGATCGACGGGCAGGCGGGGGAACGCGACGTTCTCGATGATGTCCGCCATCGGCTTCGCCTCGGTGAACGCGATGGTGTCGAGGAAGGCGGCAGCGAGCCGCTCGACGTCGCGCTCGTCGGAGCACATGTTCGGCTCGATCGCCGGAGACGACGCCGGATCGGCTGACGTGATGTGCACCGAGCCCCGGCTGAAGCACTGCTCGAGGACGGCGGCGATCGCGAACGCACGAGGCGACGCATCTTCACCGCGGCGGCGAGCGAACGAGAACACCTCGATCTGCAGGTCGTTGCGGAACTCGCTTCCGGGCGAGGTGTACCTGAGGATCGTCTGGACGATCGGCGAGTCGAGGTCGAGCTCCACCCCGTCACGCACCTCGCACAGCACCGCCGCGGCCGGATGGTCCTGCAGCCCCTCCCCTACGCCGGCGACGTCGGCGACCACATCGATGGCGAGAGGCTCGAGCACCTCCGGACGGCCGATCCCTGAACGCTCCAACAAGCCCGGGGACGCGATCGCGCCCGCGCACACGACGAACAGCCGGCCCTCGACCCGGGAGCCGTCTTCCAGCTCCGCTGCGATCACCTGCCCGCCCGCGACGACCAACCGCCGCACCGGCGCGTTCCCCCGCACGGTCAGGTTCGGACGCACACGGGCCGGCGCGAGGTAGCCGATCGCGGTCGACACCCGCACCCGGCCGACCTTGTTCATCGGGTGCATCCCCGCTCCCCACGACGTCGGATCGTTGGCGTCGTCGCAGTAGGGGTAGCCGAGGACCGCAGCGGCCTCGAGCCACGCAGCCTGGGGCGGCGTCAGCTCGTCGTCGCGGTAACGGCGGATCGTGATCGGGCCCGAGTCGCCGTGGTACGGCTTGTCGCCGAAGTCGAGATCACGCTCCAACCGGCGGAACGCGGGGAGCACGTCGTCCCACGACCAGCCGTCGTTGCCGAGAGCGGCCCATCCGTCGTAGTCCTCCGGCATGCCCCGCAACGCGATCGTCGTGTTGACGGCGCTCGAGCCTCCCATCACCCGTCCGCGAGGGAAGTTCGACGGACGCCCACCGGCGGTCGGCGTGTAGCTGTAGCCCCAGTCGTGGGCCGTGTAGCTGTTGTCGTGGCTGTTCACGAGGTCGTACGGCGTCTCGTGCAGCAGCGGGTAGTCGGGGCCGGCCTCGAGCAGCGCCACCGTGAGCTGGGAGTTCTCGCTCGCCCTGGCGGCGATCACCGATCCCGCCGAGCCCGCGCCGATCACCACCACGTCGTACACGGCCAGCACCGTACCGGTATCGTCCGCCGCCATGGCTGCCGACCTGGTGTTCCGCGACGTCCGCATCCTCGACGGCACCGGAGCACCCGCCTTCGACGGCGACGTCGTCGTGGACGACGGTCGCATCACGGCGGTGGGCGATGTGAGCGGCAGCGGCGACGCCGCCGGCGCAACCGTGATCGACGGGCGGGGCCGGGTGCTCGCGCCCGGATTCGTCGACACTCACACCCACGACGACGGCGCGCTGCTCGCCCACCCCGGCCTCGAGTTCAAGACCTCGCAAGGCTGCACGAGCCTGGTGATCGGCAACTGCGGGTTCAGCGCGATGCCGTCAGGTGGCCCCGCGCTGTGGGCGAGCAGCGGCCAGGAGTGGAACGACCTCGACGGATTTCGCGACGCACTAGCCAACAACGGCGGCATTGCTGCCAACGCCATCGCGCTCATCGGCCACAACACGATGCGCGCCGTCGCGATGGGCGACGACGCCAAGCGCGCGCCGACGGGCGCCGAGCTCGACCGCATGCGGGGCTGGGTCGAGCAGGCTATGGAGCAGGGCGCGTGCGGCTTCTCGACCGGGCTGATCTACCGCCCCGGGCGGTGGAGCGACACCGACGAGGTGATCGAGCTCACCCGCCCGGCCGCGGCGCACGGCGGGCTCTACGCCACGCACATGCGCAACGAGGCCGACCGCCTGCTCCCCGCCGTCGAGGAGGCGATCCGCATCGGCCGCGAGGCCGGGTGCGGGGTGCACATCAGCCACCACAAGGCGGCGGGGCAACCCAACTGGGGCAAGGTCGTCGAGTCACTCGCCCTCGTCGATCAGGCGAACGCGAGCGGCGGTGACGTGACCCTCGACGTCTACCCGTACACCGCGGGCAGCGGCCGGATGATCGAGTACTTCGACCTGAAGAACCCGAGCGAGGAGCTCGCTCGGGTCATCCGCATCGCGAGCTGCCCGGCCTTCCCGGGTTACGAGGGGCGCATGCTCGTCGACATCGCGGTCGAGACCGGCGAGACGCTGGCCGACCTGGTGCGTCGCATCCTCACCGCGGAGAGGGGGGATCGCACGATCTGCATCCACTTCATCATCGACGAGGCCGACATCGAGGCGAACCTGCGCCACCCGCAGATGATGATCGGCAGCGACGGCATCCCGGATCTCAAGGGCAAGCCTCACCCCCGCCTCTTCGGCACGATGCCGCGGGTGCTCGCCGAGTACGTCCGCAACCGCAACGTCCTCACGCTCGAGGAAGCAGTGCGAAGGATGACGAGCCTGTCGTGCGACCGCTTCGGCCTCGTCGGTCGTGGCCGCGTCGCCGAGGGCATGTGGGCCGACCTCGTGCTCTTCGACCCGGATCGGATCGCCGACACCGCCACGTACGACGACCCCAAGCAGGAGTCGGTCGGCGTCGACTGCGTCGTCGTGAACGGCACCGTCGTGTTCGACCATGGAACCCACACCGGAGCGCGCCCCGGCGCGCTCCTCCACTACCGCGAGGAGAGCCGCGCGTGAGCATCCTGGGGAACCGCGTCCTTCGGAAGGAAGACCCGAAGTTCCTGACGACCGGTGGCGAATACGTCGACGACCTGCCGCTCGACGGTGCGGCCTACGTCACCTACGTCCGGTCGACGATGGCCCACGCCCGCCTGATCGCGATCGACACGTCGGAGGCCGAGACGGCCGATGGCGTGCTCGCCATCGTCACCAACGCCGACGTCGAGGCCGACCTCGGCAGCTACCCGTCCGACATGGCCGCGCTGAACGCCGCGATGGTGCGGCCGTGGCTGGCGGCGAACACGGTGCGTTACGTCGGCGAGCCGATCGTCGCGATCGTCACCGAAGAGCGTTACCAAGGTGAAGACGCCGCAGAGCTCGTCTTCGTCGACTACGAACCGCTGCCCCCGATCGTCGACATGGATGACGCGCTGCAGGCTGCGGTGAAGCTGTTCGACGCAGCCGAGAACAACGTCGCGTTCCACATCCACAAGGGCAAGCGGGAGGCCGACTTCTCCGGCTGCGATGTCGTGGTGCGGCAGCGCATCGTCAACCAGCGCGTCGCGCCGTGCCCGCTCGAAGTGCGCGCGGCCGCTTCCCACTGGGGCGACGACGGCCGCCTGAACCACTGGGCTTCGACGCAGGGACCCCACTCCGTGCGCGACGCGCTCGCCCGCGTCTACAAGCTCGAGAACGACCAGGTGCGCGTCGTGTCGCCAGACGTCGGCGGTGGCTTCGGCGCGAAGGGATCGAGCTATCCCGAGGAACTGCTGCTCCCGTGGATCGCGCGCCGCGTCGGACGCCCGGTGAAGTGGGCGGAGACCCGCGGCGAATCGATGCTCAACCTCGGCCACGGCCGGGGACAGATCCAGGACGTGGAGATCGGCGGCACCCGGGACGGCAAGGTGCTCGCGTACCGGATGCAGGTGGTGCAGGACGCGGGCGCCTATCCCCGGATGGGCGCGGTGCTGCCGTTCATGACCAGGACGATGCTGACCGGCTGCTACGCGATCGAGACCGCGGAGTTCACGGCGAACTCCGTCGTCACGAACACGACGCCGACGGTCGCGTACCGGGGCGCTGGACGTCCCGAGGCCGCCGCGGCGATCGAGCGGGCGATCGACGTGTTCGCGGCCGAGATCGGGATGGACCCCGTCGAGGTCCGCCGGATCAACCTGCTCACCCCCGACGTGTTCCCGTACAAGACGCCGATGGGCACGACCTACGACAGCGGCGACTACGCCCGGGCCCTCGACGCCGTCGTCGAGGCGGCCGGCTACGACGAGCTGCGAGCCGAGCAGCGAGCGCGGCGAGACCGTGGCGACCGGAAGGTCCTCGGCATCGGACTCTCCTGCTACGTCGAGATCACCGGCGGGGGGCCATCGCAGGAGTACGCGGCCATCGAGATCCGTCCGGACGGCTCCGCGCTCGCCCGCACCGGTACGTCACCGCACGGGCAGGGTCACGTGACGGCGTGGGCGATGCTCATCAGCGAGCGCACCGGCATCCCCATCGACCGGATCGAGGTGATCCACGGCGACACCGACGTCGTCCCCCAGGGGGGCATGACCGGCGGCTCCCGCTCGCTGCAGGTGGGCGGCGTGGCAATGCACGAGGCCGCGGGCGAGCTGGTCGAGCAGGCGAAGCGGGTTGCGGCCGATCTCCTGGAGGCCGCACCCGAAGACGTCGTTCTCGACACCGCGGCGGGCGCCTTCCACGTCGCCGGCACGCCCGCGATCGGCCGTTCGTGGGCCGACCTCGCGCAGTCGGCGAACGCGATCGAGGCGGGCGGGCTGCAGGTCGAGCACGTCTTCCAGTCGGTGGGCGCGACGTTCCCGTCGGGGGCTCACCTCGCGGTCGTCGAGGTCGACCTCGACACGGGGAAGGTCGAACTCGTGCGGTTCGTCGCCGCGGACGACGCCGGCCGCATCCTCAACCCGCTGCTGGCCGAGGGACAGGTGCACGGGGGCCTCGCCCAGGGCATCGCCCAGGCGCTCCTCGAGGAGATGGTCTACGACGCCGACGGCAACCCGAACACGGCGAACCTGGCCGACTACGCGTTCGTGAGCGCGTGTGAGTTGCCGGCGTTCGAACGCATCGTGGTGGAGACCCCGACGCCACTCAACGAGCTCGGTGCCAAGGGCATCGGCGAGTCGGGCACGATCGGCGCGACGCCCGCGGTGCACAACGCGGTCGTCGATGCCCTGTCGCATCTCGGCGTTCGCCACGTCGACATCCCGTGCACGCCCGAGCGGGTGTGGCGAGCGATCCAGTCGTCGGGGGCGTAGCGCGGCTCAGCCGCCGAGGATGTCGACGACCGCGCTGACGAAGCCGGGCGCGGCCACCAGCACGACCAGCGCGAGCGCGACCCGACCCGCAGCGAGCGCCCGCGGCGCGCCCACGGCCCGGCGAAGGGTCGGGACGAGGCGGACCGAGATCACGACTGCCCCGGCGACGACGAACGCCAGCAGGAGCGGCGACGCCGGAACGAGCAAGAGGAGCGACGCGTACGGCAACACCGTTCGCAGGCGACGGACGTCGAGAAGCGGCACCGCGGCGCTGAATCGAGCGAACACCGCGGCGGTCGTCATCCCCTGGACGAGCGCCAGGGAGCTGAAGACGGCGACGCTCAGCAGGTCGGGGCCGACGATGTCGAAGTCGGGGTTTTCGCTGCGAAGCGGGTCTACCCGTGACGCGAACACCACGAGGAGCCCCGCGCCGAAGAGCGCTCCTCCGAGGCGGCCCGCCGGCAGCAGTGGTCGTACGGCGAGATGCAGCGCGGCGATGATCATTCCGCCGAGAAGACCGACGAAGGTGACGAAGCCGACCGTGCCGCCGAAGGTGATGAACCCGACGTGCTCGTCCGCTTCGGTCAGCAGGCCCTGCGCCTCGGTGCCTGCGGTCGCGGCGAGGATCCGCATGGCCAGTCGCCCGCCGATGCCGGCGACGAGGACGCCGGAGACGATCCCCGTGACGACCGTCACCGCCACCAGCCGCAACCACCAGCGGGTCTGGTCGCCGAGGGTGCGGTCGGCCTCCGCATCGGCGACCTCCCGCTCGCCCCATCGCACAACCATCGCGATCGATGCCAGTAGCGCGGCGACGCCGACCGCTCCGATGACCGCTGCTTCTGCCCGCACGTGGCCATGATGGTCGCCTCAGAGCACGGTCGGGAGGATCGCCTCGATCAGGTGAGGACCGGGCTCCGCGAGGGCCTTCTCCAACGCCACAGTCAGCTCCGCGGCGTCGGTCGCCCGCTCCGCCGGAACGCCCATCCCCCTCGAGAGTGACACGAAGTCGAGGTCGGGGTTCGAGAGATCGAACATCGACTTCGCCTTCGGCCCGCCCGCGCCGGCACCGGTTCGCCCCAGCTCCATGTTGAGGATGGCGTACGAGCGGTTGTTGAAGACGATCGTCGTCACGTCGAGGCCTTCACGGGCCTGGGTCCACAACGCCTGCATCGTGTACATCGCGGACCCGTCGGCCTCGAGGTTGATCACCGGCCGGTCGGGGCACGCGACCGCCGCCCCGGTCGCGAGCGGCATGCCGACGCCGATCGCTCCCCCGGTGAGCGTCAGCCAGTCGTGACGAGGTGAGCCCGCAGTCGCTCCCGACGCCCACAGCCCCGACGTGTTCGCCTCGTCGCACACGATGGCCCCCTCGGGCAGCAGCGCCCCCAAAGCCGCCGCGACGGTCTCGCCGTTGACCGCACCGGTCGGCCGCTCGGGCCGGGCCAGGGACTGCACGACCGGATCGACGCCCGCGGCGACCACGTCGGCCAGCTGCTCGAGGGCGCCAACGGCATCGAGCCCGTCCGACGGGTCGACGACGACGTGCACCTCGCAACCGTCGGGAACGAGGTAGCTCGCCTTGCCGGGATACGCGAAGAACCCCACGGGCGGCCCGGTGTCGACGATCACGAGGTGGCGCATGCCCGACAGCTGGATCTCCATGAACTCCGACAGGTAGCCGAGGCGCTCGATCGGGGGCAGCCCCGCGCCCCGCTCCAACCGCGCCGGGAACGTCTCGCCGAGCAGCTTCGCTCCGGTGGCTGCGCTGATGCGCGCTGCGGCACGAAGGCCCGCTTCCCGCATCGCCGATCCTCCGATCAACAACGCGCACGGCTCCCCCGACACGAGGACCTTCGCCACGCGATCGAGCACATCGGCATCGACGCTGCGCCTCGTCACGAGCTCGCGAGGAGCGACGGGCGTCGCGCCGTCCGACCACGACGCGTCGGCAGGAAGGATCAGCGTCGCCACCTGCCCGGGGGGACCCATCGCCGCCGCCACCGCGTCGGCCGTGGCGTCGCACAGCTCCGCAGCCGTCTCGGGACGGCGGATCCACGACGACACGTTGCGCGCCGCTGCTGCGATGTCCGAGGTGAGCGGCGCGTCGTACTCGAGGTGGTAGGTCGCGTGGTCGCCGACGATGTTCACGACCGGCGTCCGCCCCCGCCGCGCGTTGTGCAGGTTCGCGAGACCGTTGCCCAGCCCCGGACCGAGGTGGAGGAGCGTCGCGGCCGGCTTGCCCGCCATGCGTGCGTAGCCGTCGGCTGCACCCGTGACGACGCCCTCGAAGAGGCCGAGCACCGCGCGCATCTCGGGAACGGAGTCGAGCGCGGCAACGAAGTGCATCTCGCTCGTGCCGGGGTTGGTGAAGCACACGTCGACACCGGCATCGACGAGGGTCCGGATCATTGCCTGGGCGCCAATCACGCCGTCATTCAACTCCGGCTGCCGGCGAGCCGCGCTCGGGCGTCAGTCGAAGACGGCGCCCGGGTTCAGGATCCCCTTCGAGTCGAACGCAGCCTTGATGCGCCGCATCAGGTCGATCTTCACCGGGTCCTCCAGCGCGGTGAAGTACTTCTTCTTCGTGCGGCCGATGCCGTGCTCACCCGAGATCACACCGCCGAGGTCCATCCCGATGCGGAACAGGCGGGTCATGACGTCGGCGCGCTTGTCGTCGTCGCCCTGGAACACCGACAGGTGGACGTTGCCGTCTCCGGCGTGACCGCATCCGGCGACGAAGGTGCCGGTCTCCTGCGCGAGCGCGGAGACCCGGTTCATGAACTCCGAGATGGCCGCCCGCGGGACCACGACGTCGACGATGTCGTTCGCGCCCGAGCCCTTGGCGAGCCAGAAGGCCTTCTCGCGAGCCTCGATCAACTGGGTTCCAGCCTTCGCGGGCAGCACGTACACGTCGATCGAGCCCAGCGAAACCAGGTGCTCGGCGAGCTGTTGCACGTCTTCCTCGAGACGCGACTCGACGTTGTTCTCCAGCACGATGCACAGGTAGGCCATCGTCTGCGAGGAGACGTCTTCGGGAACGCCGAGGTCGAGGTCGTAGTTCCTCGTCATCCCGCTCATCGTCAGCATGTCGATGTACTCGACGATGAGCGGACCGATGCCAGACGCCACGACGCGGGGCACTGCGTGCATGACCTCGTCGAGGGTCCGGAAGGGGGCAAGAAGCGTCGCGCTGTGGGGTGGGCGCGGGTACACCCGAAGCGTCGCTTCGGTGACCAGCGCGAGCGTCCCTTCGGACCCGATGATCAGCTGCGTGAGGTCGTAGCCGGTCGAGCCCTTCACGAACTTGCCGCCGGTGCGGATCACCTCACCCGTCGCCAGCACGGCCTCGAGGCCGAGCACCTGATGGCGGGTCACGCCGTACTTCACCGCCCGCATGCCGCCCGCGTTGGTGCCGATGTTGCCGCCGAGGCTCGCGCTGTACTCGCCGGGATAGACGGGGTAGACGAGGCCCATCGGCGCGAGGTGCTCGTCGAGCTCGCGCAGCGTCACACCGGGCTGAACCACGGCGACCATGTTCTCGGTGTCGACCTCGACGATCGCGTTCATGCGCTCGAACGACACGACGACGCCGCCCTCCGAAGGGATCGCGGCGCCACTCAGTCCGGTACCCGATCCCCGTGCGGTGATGGGCACGCGGGCATCGTTCGCGGCCCGCACGATCGCGACGACCTCGTCGGTCGTCTGCGGCGCGACCACCGCGACCGGTCGAAGACGAGGGGCACCGAGGGCTTCGTCGCCCTCGTAGTCGTCGTAGGCGTCGGACGGAAGGATGCGATCGACGGGAACGACCCCGTCGAGGAAGGAGCTACCGGCTGCCTGCGCCATGCGCGGAGTCTGCCCGACGCCGAACGGTGCGGTGTCGTGCCACCACCCCTGCACGGCGAGTGTTCCCACCCTGTCGGCCGCTCAGCTCCAGCCGTACCGTTCGTTGACGATGGCCAACGCCTCCGCGAGGCAACCAACGCCTCCGACGCCATCGTCTTCACCAGCCAGGCCGGGATCACCCACCCTGACGAGCTCGACTACGACGCTTTCGACGACCTCCCGTACGTCGCTTCGGCCGGAGCGTTCGGTCTCGCCTGGGGCGCTTCCAGCGCGGTGACTTCGGCGGATTCGTTTCGACGCGCGGGCCGTGGCTGACCGAGCTCGACACCCCGCGGGTCATCGACGGACGCTTGCCCCGCGCCGATGCGCCGACCGAGGTCGTCATGTCGCGCCCGCTGCCCGGCGGCGCGGCGGCGAAGGCCGGCATCGGGATCGGCTCCGAGATCGACGTCACGTTCTTCACCAACTCGCAGTACCTCGAGGGCCGCTTCGAGACGCCGGAGGGGCCGGAGGTGACGTTGGCGGTGGTGGGCATCGCCGATTCCCCGTTCAACATGGCGGCGATCCCGAGCGACGGCGACGTCTACATGGGCCCCGCGTTCCGCGAGGCCTACGGCGAAGGCCTGACGAGCTTCAGCAACCTCGTCGTGCGCCTCACCGATCCCGAGCGCGACGTTCGCCGCCTCGAGGCGTTCGTCGCCGAGAAGTACCCCGGCCGAGGCGTTCCGGTCTACGACCTGCACGCCGCAGCCAAACGGGTCACGAACGCGACGGACTTCGAACGGTCTGGACTGTTGTTGTTCGGGCTCGCCGTCGCCGTTGCGGGAATCGTCATCGTCGGGCAGGCGCTGACGCGCCTGGTCCGCTCAGCAGGCACCGACGTCGGAACGTTGATCGCCCTGGGGTTCTCGCGTCGCGACACGGTGCGGGCGCTGCTCCTCACATGCACACCCGTGGTCGCCACCGCAGTAGTGGTCGCGGTGGCCACGTCGGCGGCGCTGTCGCCCCGCTTCCCAATCGGACTGGGCCGGCGGGTCGAGGTCGATCCCGGCGTCCACATCGACCTCGTCGTGCTCGCGACGGGGCGCTTCGTCGTGGCCGCAGCCGTCATCTCCGCCGTTGCCGTGACGGCCCACCGGCTCGCACGCGAGACGAGCGGCGGGGACGACGTGGATCACACGAGATCGACGATCGTGCAGCGCCTGCGCCGGGCCGGCGCACCCGTTCCCGTCACGACCGGAGCGAGCTTCGCCCTCGAACCCGGGCGCGGCAGCCGGACGCTTCCGACGCGGCCGGCCATCGCTGGCGTCATCGTCGGTGCCGTCGGTGTCCTCGGGGCGATCACGCTGGCTGCGGGCATGGGCGACGCCGTGCGCCACCCCGAGCGCTTCGGCGCGGTGTGGCACGCAGAGGCGTACTTCTCGGGCGGAGGCCCACCCGAGTCGGCGTTGTCGATGGCTGATGTGCTCTCGGCGGACGACGACGTGGCGACAGCGAGCAGGTTCGCGCGCATCCCTCTGCCCATCAGGGACCTCGTCGTCCCGACCTACGCGCTCGACGACGTTCGCGGCATGCTGCGCTTCGAGGTGACGGAGGGGCGGTCGCCCGCTGGCGGTCGTGAAGTCGTTCTCGGGCCCGACTCGGCCTCGGCGCTGGGTGTGCGCATCGGTGACCGGATCACCATCGGCGCCCTCGAGGAAGTCGAGGTCGTCGGCCTCGGCCTGCTGCCCACGACGGCGCACTCCTCGTACGACCAGGGCGCGTGGCTCACCGACGACGGTCTCGTCGACGCGGTGCCGGCCTCGCAGTACGACTCGATCCGCCAGGAGTACGCGTCGTATGGCTTCACGGAGGAGATCGACGACCGGGAGGTCGTCTTCCTCTACGGCGGGCTGTTCCTGCGGTTCGTCGACGGCGTCGACAAGGCCAAGGTGATCGAGCGCATGGGTGGTCTTCTGGAGGGCGTGGTGGTGTCACCGGCCGCACGCCCGGCCGATCAGCAGAACCTCGACCACGTCCGCCATCTGCCGACCCTGTTCAGCGCCTTCGCCAGCCTGCTCGCGGTCGCGGCCATCGCGCACGTGTCGTCGAGCGTCGTGCGGCGGCGAAGAGGCGACCTCGCCGTGCTGCGGGCGCTCGGCTGCACACCTCGTCAGACCCGAGCGTCCGTCGTGTGGCAGGCGACGACGCTCGCGCTCGTCGGGCTCGCCGTCGGCGTTCCGGTGGGCGTCGCGCTCGGAAGGGTCAGCTGGCGGGCCGTCGCCGAGACGACGCCGATGATCTACGTGGCGCCGCTCGCGCTGACGGCGCTCGTGGTGGCCCCAGCCGCCGCAGTCGCCGCTGCGAACGTCCTCGCGGCCTGGCCGGCGCGCGTCGCGTCGCGACTGCGGCCGGCCGAGGTCCTACGGGCGGAGTAGCCGAGGTCGGGCATCGCGTCGCGCCGTCGTGATCTGCTCGATGGACACAGCCGCGCCGCCACCCTGTGCGTTGCGTCAAGTCTTCGCGAGAGCCTGCGACAGTGCCGTCACCGCCCGCTGCACCGCCGCCAGATCCTCGTCGCCGAGCCCCACGAGCAACTCGAGCAGCACCTCGACGCGGCGCCGCCGTCCCCGCTCCATCAACCGGCGCCCGCTCCGGGACGCGCGGACCGATACTGCCCGGGCGTCGGTCGGATGCGGCCGCCGCTCCGCCAGGCCTGCGCGCTCGAGACCGTCGACGATCCGGGTCATCGTCGGGCTCGTGACCTGCTCCGTCTCGGCGAGCTCCGCGATGGTGCGGTCGCCGCCGAACACCAGCACCGACAACGCCGACAGCTGGCCGGGCGGGACCCCGAGCGCCCGGTCGGCGGTGCGGGCGCGCCGTACGAGGTGAATCGACACCGAGTTCAGCTGCGTTGCGAGATCGTCGAGCGCTGCCTGTTGCACAAGATAGGTAGGCTACCTATCCTTCGACTGATGATCACGCACCTGCGCCAGGTGGCGCTCCACGTCGACGACCTCGAACGGGCAACGGCCTTCTATCGCGACGTGATCGGCCTCGAGCTGCTGGCCCGGTTCGATCCGCCTGGCCTCGCGTTCTTCGCGCTGGGCGAGACCCGCCTCCTGCTCGAGCGCGGTGCGCCTTCGTCGCTGCTGTACCTCGGCGTCGACGACGTCCGCTCGACGGTCGAGCGGCTTCGGGATGCGGGCGTGCAGATCGACTCCGAGCCGCACGTGATCCACGTCGACGACGCGGGTCAGTTCGGCCCGGCGGGCGAAGCCGAGGAGATGGCGTTCTTCCGCGACTCGGAGGGGAACCTCGTCGGGCTCTCCGCCCGCCGGAGGCCGTAGATCGATCGACGTCCAGAACGACCGAAGCCGCAGGCTGCGCGGATGCGCTTCCTGCGGCTCCTGTGCGAGTCGAGCTCGGGGGCGAGGACTCGAACCCCGAATAACTGGACCAGAACCAGTTGTGTTGCCGATTACACCACCCCCGAAGGTGGACGTCCCAGGTTAGCTCGCGACGAGCAGACGATCGCACGGCGAGTTCAGCTGCAGCGGGCCTCCGGGCGGGCGATCTTGTCGACGCCCATCAGCTGCCGGAACCCGACGATCCGGCCCACGGCGACCACAGCGGCTTCGCGGGCCATGAACTTCAGCTCCTGCGTGCCGCCGATGGGTGACGTACGGGTCGGCGACACCAGCTCGTCGAGATCCAGCTCCTCCGCCATCGCCGCGACCCGAGCCGAATGGAACGGGTCGGAGACGAGGATCACCTTCTCCTTGCCGAGCTTCCGCAGCTCGTTGGCGGTCGACGCGAGCGACTCCCAGGTGTTGCAGCCCTGGTTCTCGCGGAGGATGTCGTCCTGCGGCACCCCGTGCTCGCGTGCGAGGTAGTTGGCAGATGCGCTGGCCTCGGTGTTGCTCGTGGCGTCGCTGTCGATCTGCCCTCCGGTCACCACGATCAGCGGCGCCGCACCGTCTCCGTAGAGCTTCGCGGCGTGATCGAGGCGGGCCGCCAGTACGCGCGACGGCTTGCCGTTGTACTGGGCCGCACCGAGCACCACGATCGCGTCGGCCTTCGCGCCGGTGGCGGCCTGGTCTCGCCGTGACGTGAGCCACACCTGACCGAACGTGAACGCGCCGTACAGCACCGCGGCGAGCACGACGAAGACCACGACCCGGCGGGCGAGCCGGAAGAGCGTGAACAACTCAGCCCAGCCGGGCTCGTGCCTGCTCGAGGCGGGCGATCATCCGACCTCGACCGAGAAGCACCAGCGACTCGAACAGCGGTGGCCCGACGCGACGACCGGACACGGCGACGCGAATCGGCGCCTGGGCCTTGTTGAGCTTCAGCCCGTTGCCCTCGCCGATCCGCTCGATCACGCCCTTCAACGCCTCGGCATCCCACACCTCGAGATCGCGTATCGCCGACAGCACCCCGTCGAGCATCGCCTTCGACGACTCGACGTCCTTGAGCACGACCGACTCCCAAGAGTCGAGGTCGATGATCGGCTCGCGGTGGAGGAGGAAATCGACCATCGCCACCGCGTCGGGCAGCCGCTCGGCCCGTTCCTGCAGCAGCGGTCCCATCTCGTCGACCACCTGGCGGCGGAGCCACGACATCGACCGCTCGACGAACTCCTCCGACGACAACCGCCGGATGTAGAACCCGTTGAACGACGACAGCTTCTTCATGTCGAACCGGGCCGGAGCGCTGTTGACGTCTTCGAGCGAGAACGAACCGACCATGGCGTCGATCGTCGCGAGCTCGTCACCCAGCTCGTTCGGGGGCATCCATCCCAGCGTGGCGAGGTAGTTCACCATGGCCTCGGGGAGGAAGCCGTCGTTGCGGAAATCTTCCAGTGCGACCCGGTCACGGCGCTTCGAGAGCTTCTTGCCCTGGTCGTTGAGGATCATCGGCAGGTGGGCCCACACCGGCTCACTCGCGCCGATGGCCTGACGGATGAGGATCTGCTTCGGGACGTTCGACAGGTGGTCTTCTCCGCGCAGGACGTGGGTGATCCCGTCGGACACGTCGTCGAGGCAGTTGGCGAAGACGTACAGCGGCGTGCCGTTGGCGCGGAGGATGACGAAGTCCTCGATCGTCGACAGGTCGAGCTCGGTCGTGCCGCGGATCACGTCGACTCTGGTGATCGTCCCCTCGTCGGGCACCCGGAAACGCAGCGCCCTCCCGTCGCCTGGCCGCAGGTCCCGGGTCGAGCAGTACGAGTCGTACCCGGGCGTCTTCACGCCGGCGGCCTTGCGTCGCGCGTCGACCTGCTCTGTCGTGCAGTCGCAGTAGTACGCCTTGCCGTCGGCGTAGAGCTTCTCGGCGACCTCACGATGCGAGTCGAACGTCGCCGACTGGAACTTCGGCTCCTCGTCCCAGTCGAGCCCGAGCCACTCGAGCGACCGGTAGATGACGTCGACCCACTCGGGATGGTTGCGCGAGGTGTCGGTGTCCTCGATCCGGAGCAGGCACGTGCCTCCGTGGCGGCGAGCGAACAGCCAGTCGAAGAGCGCCGTGCGGGCGTTTCCGACGTGGAGCATCCCGGTCGGCGACGGCGCGAAACGGACACGAGGGGCGTCGCTCACGGCAGGCAACCCTACGGCGTTTCGGGGAGGTTCTTGGCGGGTACTCCGGCCTCGTCCTATCGTCACACCCCTGCGACGGAACACCACCCCCATGACTGCTCTTCGCACCCGCATCCGCTCCCGGCGCCGCGCCGTCCGTCCCTCGTTCTGGGCCGGTCTCGCGACGACCCTGGAGCGGGCCGCCGACGACAGCGCGACCTTCTGCGCCTGCGACGACGGCCACCGCTGCGTTGCCTGACGGGCCTCTCGCGCCTCCCGACGTCTACGACGTCGCCGTGGTCGGCGGCGGACCGGCCGGCCTGAGCGCCGCCACGTGGATCGCCCGCTACCGCCGGCGGGTCGTGGTGCTCGACAGCGAGGAGTACCGCAACCGGTGGGTCGAGAACGCCCACGGCTACCTCGGCAGTGACCCGATCCCGCCGAAGGAGCTCCTCGTCCGGTCCTGTGAGCAGCTCGCCGCGTACGAGACGGCGGAGCGGCGCGCGCCGGTGCGTGTGCTGCGGGTGAGCGGGACCCTCGGCCGCTTCGAGCTCGACCTCGACGACGGCACATGCCTTGCCGCCCGCCGGTTGATCCTGGCCACGGGCGTGCGTGACGCGTTCCCGGTGATCGAGCGCTTCTTCGACTTCTACGGCGCCGACATCTTCCACTGCTCGAGCTGCGACGGGTACGAAGCCCGCGGCAAGAACGTCGTCGTGTTCGGATGGGGCGAGCACGTCGTGGGATTCGCGCTGGGCCTGCTCGACTGGGCGGCATCGGTGACGATCGTCACCGACGGGCACGCGTTGGAGGCCGACGATGCCGACCGGCTCCGCCTCTCGCGCTACGGCATCGAGGTGATCGAGGACGATGCCATCGCTCTCGAAGGTGAACGGGGCGAGATGGTCGGCGTCGTGCTCAAGAGCGGCGCGTGCGTACCGTGCGAGCTCGCCTTCTTCTCCATCGCCCACCACCCGGTGAACGACCTCGCGCTCCAACTCGGCTGCGAGAAGGCCGAAGCCGGCTGCGTCAAGGTCGACGACGACGCGCAGACGACGGTGCCGGGTGTGTATGCGGCTGGCGACCTCACACCGGGCATGCAGCTCGTTTCGGTCGCCGTCGCCAAGGGTGCGACCGCCGGGGTCTCGTGCGCCCGCTCGCTGACGGTGGAGCGTCCCTAGCAGCCGATCGCGGCAGCGACCCGCGCCGCTCCGCGGTCCGACAGCCCGATCGTGTAGTGGTTCACACCCGCGACCCGCTCGTCGGTGAAGCGCTCGCCGAGGAGGTCGCGGAACGGCGCGATCATCTCGTCGACGTAGAGCCCCGGCTCCTGGTCGAGCATGCCCCGCTCGGCCCAGAGCAGGTGGATCGGGCACCTCGTCCGGGCCAGCGCCGTCTTCACTCGATCGTCGACCAGCGCGTCGCCCCCGTCGGCCCGCACCGCATCGAGCGACACGCTGCTGTGAAGTTCCCCGGGATCGCCGACGAGGTCGTAGTCGACAGCGGCTTGCACGATGTCGGACCAGTCGTTCGCGAACGCCGGGTGCTGCTTCCAGAAGTCGCGGTACGAGTCGACGGAACCGAAGGTCGTGCGCAGCCGCTGCATCGCCGGCCCGATGACCGCCTCGATCATCGCGTCGACGTCGACCCCAGCGGGAACCTGCAGCGCGAGGCCGCCGTCGATCAACACGATGCGCGGGACGCGCTCGGGATGCTCGGCCGCCACCTGCACCGCGACGAAGGCGCCCATGGAGTGGCCCACGACCGGCGCTTGGTCGACACCGAGATGGTCGAGGATCGCGACGAGGTCGCGCGCGTGGTTCACCATCCCCCACGGACCAGGGAGCAGCGCGCTCCCGCCACGACCACGGAGGTCGGGCGCAACGACCCGCAGGTCGGGCAGATGCCGCGCCAGGAACGCCATGTGGAGGTGGTTGCCGGTGATGCCGTGCGGTGCGAGCACGACGGGCGCCTGCGGCGGCCCCCACACACCGACGACGAGGTCGCCGCCGTCGACGGGAACCGAGATCGTCTCGTAGAGGGCCCCGCTCATCGCCGCCTGCGTAGCACCAGGGCGGCACCGAGGCCTGCGGCCGCGGCGGCGACCGGCGGACTGGCACCGGTCGCGGGATGCTCCCGGCCCACGGTCGTCGTGGTCGCCGAGGACGACCCGCCGCTCGGCCGGCCCGACGATCCCGACGGCGATGCCGGCGGCTGGCCGGTCGGCACCTCTGCTGTCGACGCCGGTCGCACGGGCATCGGGTTGCGGTCGAAGAAGTCGAGGATCGCGTTCGTGAGGTCCGGGCCGAGTGGGTCGACGAACGTGCCTCGGGTGTCGCCGCCCGGATACGCGTGGTTGAGGCCGTGGATCAACCAGTGCTCCACAGCGGCCGCACCATCGGCCGTCTCGTACTTCGACACGGTGTACGGGTACGAACCGCTCGCACCCGCGGCTCCGCCGGCGCATGGGAGACGGCTGTTGCCGATGCACGGATCGCCAGCGCCGGGCGCAGCCGACGGCTGGGCCTCGAACGTTGCCGTCGCCGTCGGTGTCGGCGGCACCGACCCGTTCGCCCGACCGTCGTCGGCGAGGTCGTTGACCGCGAGCCACTGGCGCAGCGCGGTGTCCCCCATCGCCGCGTTGTTCACCATGTCGGCGCTCCCTTGGCTGACGAACGCCGGCACCAGTCGGGCGTGCTCCCCCATGGCGCGATGGGCTGCTACGCCGGTCACGTCTCCGCACGTCAGGTACGCGCATCCGGAGTACGGCGCGACGGCCGCGAACAGATCGGGGTGGGTCACGCCGAGGACCGTCGTCATGTCGGCACCGGCCGAGATCCCCGCGGCGTACACCCGACGAGGATCGATCGACAGCTCCGTGACGAGGTTCCTGGTGATCGCCGCCAGCGTTGCCGGCTCCCCGCCGGTGCGGGCCTGGTGCTGGGGCAGGAACCAGTTCCAGCAGCGCGACCCGTTGCCGTCGCTGAAATCGGCGCCCTGGTACGGCCGCTGCTCGGGCAGCACGACGAACCACCCCCGTGCGGTCGCTGCGGCTGCGATGCGGGTGCCGACGGCCACGTCGGGCGCGGTCTGGTTGCAGCCGTGGAGGAACACGACGAGGCGGCGCGGCTCGACGGGCGTCGCAGGGCGGGCGATGTAGTAGTCGCGCGGTCCGACGGCGCCGAGCGGCGGCTGGGTGCGCTTCTCGAGGACCGGGTCGGCGCCCGCACCCGACGCGGCCGACGACGGCGCGACCAGCAGAACGGCGGCGGCGGCGAGCGCGGCCGCTACCGCCGCGAGACGCGCTGCACGGGCGAACCGACGCCGGCGCGTCACCGCACCGCGTCGAGGAACGCGAGCAGGTGCTTGGTCGTCTCTTCCGGCTGATCGGTCATGAGCACGTGGCTCGCGTCGTCGAGCAGCACGAGCTGCGCTCCCGGGATCCGCTCGGCGAGGATCGTGGCGTTCTCCGGGTTGACCAGACGATCGGCCTTGCCGCTGAGCACGAGCGTGGGGACGCTGATGGTGGCCAGCGCGTCCCACACCCCCTGCCAGCCCGAGACGCCCATCAGCTGGTTCGCGTAGCCCTCGGGCGGCGTCGGGACGCGGAGCCGGACCTCGAAGTCCTCGTCGATGCGCGATCGCGGCGTCGTCGAGGCGTAGACGAAGGGGATCGCGACCTCGGCCGCCTCCTCGGGTGGCATCGTCGCCCGCGCCGCCATCATCGCGAGTGCCTCCGGATCCGCTGGCGCCATGTGCTCACCGCCTGCGCCGGTGCACACCAGGCCAAGGGAAGCGACCCGCTCCGGATGGGTCGCGACGACCTGCTGCGCGATGAGCCCACCCATCGAGGCGCCGATCACATGGGCACGCTCGACGCCGGCGGCGTCGAGCACGGCGATCGCGTCGTCGGCCATCAGCTCGACGGTGTACGGCCCCGGCGGCACACCGGTGCGCCCGGTGCCGCGGTTGTCGAAGCGGATGACCCGGTACCGCGTCGCGAGCTCGGGCCAGATGCGGAACCACATGTCGGACGGGTAGCCCAGCCCCATGATCAACAGGACCGGTTCGCCTTCGCCTTCCTCGTCCCACCAGACCTGCGCGTCGCCTCGATCGACCGTGCTCATGCCGCTCCTCGTGTGTTCGTCGCCTTCTTCGTGGCCGCCTTCTTCGTGGCCTTGTTCGTTGCCTTCTTCGAGGCTGTCTTGGTGGCCTTCTTCGTCGCCTTCTTCGCCGCCGCTCGCTCGGGCGCGGCCGCCTTCTTGGCCGTCACCTTCTTCGTGCTCGCAGCGGGCTTCTTCGCAGCGGTCTTGGTCGTGGCAGCCGCCGCGGCCTTCTTCGTGACGGCCTTCTTCGTGACGGCCTTCGTGACGGCCTTCTTCGCTGTGGTCTTCGTCGCGCCCGTCGACCGCGTCGTCGCCCGCTTGGCCGGCCGGGGTTCGACCTCATCGACGGCGACGGCGCGCGAGCCGACGACGGCGCTCACACCCTGGTGCAGGAGGCGCCCGATGCCGAGCGCTTTCGCCATCTCGTCCGCGTCGAGCTCCCCGACCGGCGAGGTCATCACGACGACGCCGGTCTGGAGGACGTTCACGGTGTCGACGACCTTGAGGCCGAACGTCACGTTCTGCTCGACGAGAACCATCGTCACCCCCGAGTCGGCAACGGCCCGCAGCGTGACGAACAGCTCCTGCACCGCCATCGGCGACAGGCCGGCCGATGGCTCGTCGACGAGGATCGGCTTCGGGTCGGCCACGAGCGCGCGAGCGACGGCGAGCGCAGCCTGCTGGCCGCCGGACATGGTCCCCGCGATCTGCGTGCGCCGCTCGGCCAGGATCGGGAACCGGTCGTACAAGCCGTCGAGCACGGAGGCGTAGCGGGCCCGATCGCGCTTTCGCAGCGTGTACGCGCCGAGCCGCAGGTTCTCCTCGACCGTGAGGGCGCCGAACACCTGCCGCCCCTGAGGGACGTGGGCCATGCCGAGCGACACCCGCTCCTCGGCGGGAACCTTCATCAGGTCGACGCCGTCGAACCGGACGGCTCCATCACGCGCGGGGACGGTGCCCGCCAGGACCTTCATCGTCACCGACTTGCCGGCTCCGTTCAGGCCGAAGATCCCGGCGACCTCGCCCTTCCGCACGGCGAAGGTGACGCCGTGGAGCACCGTGGTCGGTCCGAACCCGGCGACGACGCCGTCGACGTCGAGCAACACGTCGGAAGCCGTCGAGGCGGTCATGCCGGCACCGCCTCACCCAGGTAGGCGTCGACGACGTCGGCCTGGCGGGCGACCTCGTCCACCGTGCCGCTCGCGATCACCCGTCCGGTGGCGAGCACCGTCAGCTGATCGCACACGTCGAGCACCAACGGCAGGTTGTGCTCGATGAGCAGCACCGTCCGGCCGAGCTCGTCCCGGATGTCGCGCAGTCGCAGCGCGAGGTCTTCCGCGGCGCCGGGCGCCATCCCGGCCGACGGCTCGTCGAGCATCACCAGCTCGGGTGACGTCACGAGCACGCAGCCGATCTCGACGATGCGTTGCTGGCCGTGGGAGAGCAGCCGAACCGGCGTCTCCTCGAAGCGCTCGAAGCCGAGTGCCGCCACGGCTTCCCGCGCCCGCTCCCGAAGCGTCCGCTCGACCGCCCACGTCCGCCCGATGCCGACGAGCGCTTCGCCCGCCGAGTACTCCGCGAGGCGGTGCTGGGCGAGCAGCAGGTTCTCGGTGACCGTGAGGTCCTTCGCGAGACCGATGCCCTGGAAGGTGCGTCCCATGCCCGCCGCCGCACGGGCATGAGGCGCGAGCGTCGTCACGTCGCGGCCGAGGAGCTTGACGCTCCCGTCCTGCGGCGTCACGAACCCGGACACGACGTTGAACAAGGTGGTCTTGCCTGCGCCGTTCGGGCCGATCAGGCCCATGATCGTGTTGTGCGGCACGGAGAGCGACGCGCCGTCGACCGCCGTGATGCCACCGAAGCGCACGGTCACGTTCGACACCTCGAGCACGTCGCCGTGGACGGGGACGACGCTCGCAGCGGTCGGCCGCGGGAGCGCCGACAACTGCGGGATCCCGGCGCCACTGCCCTCGACCGGCGCCGCCTTCTTCTCCCTCCGCTCGCGCATCGCCTGCGCGAACCCGCCCGGGTGGTTCCGCACCGCCAGCATGAGACCGAGGGCGCCGACGACCTGGTCGGTGCCGCGGAATCCCTCGCCGAACAGCTCGAGCAGCTCTGGGAGCTCGGCGAAGATGAACGCGGCGGCGACGACGCCCGCTCGGCTCCCGAGGCCGCCGATGACGACCACGATCACGAGGACCAGCGACAGGTTGTAGGTGAACGAGCTCGCGCTGATCGTCCCGACCAGCGGCGCGTACATCGCACCGGCAATCCCGGCGAACGCGCCCGAGAGCACGAACGCGAGCAGCTTGTGTCGAGCGACGTCGACACCGAACGACGCGGCCACGGGCTCGCTCGCCTTGACCGCCTGGAACGCGCGGCCGAGCCGCGTCCGGGTGACGTTGACGTCGACGAGCCACACGACGAGCAGGACGAACAGGACGATCGCCAGGTAGTCGCCGTTGCGAAGGAACTGGAAGGTGTTGATGAGCGGCCGCGGCACCTCGACGCCGCCGGAGCCGCCGGTGATCGCACGAGCACGGAACACCGACGCCTGCATGGCGTAGGCGAAGCCGATCGTGACGATCGCGAGATACAGGCCACGGAGCCGCAGAGCAGGAAGCCCGACCAGGAAGGCGACCGCCGCACCCGCCATGGCACTGACCGGGATCGCGATCACGTACGGCAGGGCGAGGTGGTCGGCGCCGGTGATGATCCCCGTCGTGAAGGCACCGACGCCGAGCAGGCTGAAGTGCCCGAGCGAGATCTGCCCTGCGTAGCCCATCACCATGTTCAGCGCGAGGGCCGCGGCGGCGAAGCACGCCCCACGTCCGAGAACGAAGCCCTGCTCCGACGACAGGAGCCCCATGCGGCCGAGCACCGGAGGCAGCGCGAGCACCGCGACGGCCACGGCGAGGAGCGTCAGCCGCCGCCTCATCACTTCGTCCATCACGCGGCCTCTCGGGTCTGGGTGGCTCCGAACAGGCCCTGGGGGCGGGCGAGGAGCACGACCAGGATGAGCGCGAAGACCGACAGCGTCGGGATGCCCGGCAACGAGCTCGTGAGGGTGGCGTCGGTGACGAACACCTCGAGCAGCCCCACGACCAGCCCTCCGACGAACGCGCCCGGAAGGCTGGTGAGCCCACCGACGAGCGCGGCAGCGAGCCCCTTCACGAAGAGCTCGCTCGCGAACCCGGGAGCGAACACGCCCACCGTCGGCTCGATCAGGAGCACGGCCAGCGCGCTGATCGCGGCACCGGTGCCCCACGTGAACGCCGACACCCGTCGCAGCGGCACGCCGACGAGCCGCACCGCTGTCGGATCGTCAGCGGCTGCGAGCACCGCCAACCCGAAGTCGGTCCGGCGCAGCAGCACCGCAAGGGCGACGCCGATCGCGGCGGTGATCACCAGGGAGAGGATCTGGGTGCCGCTGACGAAGACACCTGCGACCTCGATGCTTCCGCGAATCGGCCCCGCCACCGAACGGGGGCTCTCGCCGAAGGCTCGGAACCCGAGCGCGAGCAGGAACAGGAGCAGGCCGACGGTCGCGACTGCGACCGCCAAGCGGCTCTGGTCGCCCATCGGGCGGACGATGAACCGCTCGAACGCGAGGCCGATGATGGTCGCGGTGGCGACCGCCCCGGCCGCGCCGACGATCCATGGCAGTCCCTGCTCGGTGCTCAGCCACCAGGCGGCGTAGAGCCCGAAGGTGCCCATCTCGCCCTGCGCGAAGTTGAGGACGCGCGACCCGCGGTACACGAGCACGATGCCGACGGCGAGCAGCCCGTAGATGCCTCCGTACACGAGGCCGAGGACGAGGTTCTGGACCATCAGAAGCCCGTCTTGCAGAGGGCGGTCGACTTCCAGTTCACCTTCCCGGACGGCGAACGGAACGTCTCCAACAGGTTGACGAAGCCGCCGCTGCCGTTGTTGCCCCGACTGAAGTCGAGCGGGCACGTCGGCGACGTCGTCGCCTTGTAGCCGTTGACGAGCAGTCCGGCAAAGTGGTTGCGCGTGCAGTTCGGCCCGCACGCACGGAGCAGCTCGACGAGGCGCTTCTGCTCGATCCAGTTGAGCCACAGCAGGTCGCCCGCGACGCCGCTGATGTCGGTGTTCGGCCGGTACTTGCGGTACTGGGCCTCGAACTCCTTCATGTCGTTCGCGTAGGGGGCGAAGGTGTCGCCGTAGTCGCCGAAGCTGTAGCCGGGCCAGCTCGACAGGCCGACCATCGGCGGCGTCAATGCGTCGTTGTCGAGCGTCTGCGATGTGAGGTTGAACGGGAACGCAACCCACTGCGGGCTGTAGTTCTGCGCCTTGGCCTGCTTCACGATCTGGGTCAGCGCGAGGGTGTTCTCCCACGCCCATGCCACCTCGGCGCCGGCGTTGCGGAGCTCGATCAGCGCCTGGGTGTAGTTCGCCTGGTTCTTCTGCACGGGAACCGCCTTCACGAGGTTGATCCCCCTCGCCGCGGCCACCTGCTTGAACGCGTTGAACCCCGGCTGCCAGAACTCGCTGTCGCGATAGAGCGCGCCGACCTTCTTGCCTGGGTAGCGGCTGGCGACGAGCTCGCCGAAGGCCCGACCGACCTGCTCGACGCTGGGCTGCGTCGTGAAGCTGTACTTCTTGTCTCCCGCACCGACCTCGGTCGCGATGTGGTGGAGGTAGAGCTCCTTGTTCGCCTCGGCCCAGTTCCGCACCGACGGGATCTGGTCGAAGCCGATGCCACCGAGGATCGCGAACGGCTTCTTCCCGCGGCACGCGTCGGCGGCCTGGCGCGCGGTGTCGGCCTCGTAGTTGTCGTTCTCGTAGGTGGCGACGACCTTGCGGCCGTGGATGCCGCCTGCGTCGTTGACCGCCGAGTAGTAGACGTTGAAGTCGTCGGCGGTCGCGTTGAACGCGGGACCGTAGGTGAGGGCGGCGTGTCCGCAGAGGGTGATGGTCGTCGGCGTGATGCCGTGGGTGTTCGCGGCACCGCTGAAGAGCTGCGGATCGCCCGGTGCGTCGACCGGGGTCGAGGCCGTGCCGCCGGATGGCGACGTAGACGCGCCACCAGCGCCGGACGGGGCAGGCGCCTTCGTCGCCGTGGGTGCCGATCCGCGGGCACCGGCTCCTCCGCCCGCCGCAGCTCCGCCTTCGGTCTCCGGGGCCGCAGGGTCGGGCGCCGCGGTCGTGTCGGCCGGTTCCGTGACGTCGCCGGCACCGGGATCGGTCGCCGCCACCGTCGTGTCGGTCGACTGGTTGCCGATCGACAAGTCGGTCGAACCGCCGTTCTTCTTCACGCCCGTGCACGCGGCCGCAAGCGCGCACCAGAGCAGGACCACCGCCACGTGGCGGCGGGCGGATGTCGTCATCCGAAACCCCCAGATGTCTGTTCCGAACGAACCATCGTTCGGCGCAAACCGTACGACTGTCCGAAATACGCCGTCGAGCGGCGTTCGTTGCGTTTCGTGCTGGTGTGGCCGTAACCTAACGATCGTTCGCCATGGCCCGTCGCACCTCTGCTCCGACCGTCGCCGCAGTCGCAGACGACCCGCTCCCGTCGCGCGCCTCGTCCGACGGCACCCTCCGCCGGCTGCAGCACGCAGCGCTGGAGCTGTTCGCCGAGCGGGGCTACCACGGCGTGTCGATGCGGGAGCTCGCCGCGGCGACCGGCGTGCAGCCGAGCTCGCTGTACTCGCACATGCCGTCGAAGGAGCGGCTGCTGCTCGACCTCGTCGTCCTCGGCCACGAGGAGCATCGCGACCGGCTTCGGGCCGCGCTCCTCGAGAGCGGCGACGACCCGGCCGAGCAGCTGGCGTCCGTGGTCAGGGCCCACGTTGGGTTCCACGTCGAGTTCCCGACGCTGGCCACCGTCGTGAACAACGAGCTCCACGCACTCAGCGAGGACGGTCAGCGCGAGGTCCGGCTGATCCGGGGCGACGCCGAACGCACGATCGTCGACATCGTCGAACGGGGCGTGCGGCTCGGCTCCTTCCACGTGCCCGACGTGTGGCTCGCCGCCGCAGCGATCGGCGGCATGGGCATTCGAGCTGCGGCCTGGTTCCGCCAGGGCAACTACACGCCCGGCGAGGTCGCCGACACGTACGCCGAGTTCGCCCTGCGCATCGTCGGCGCCAGGTGAGGACGGATGGGCGCCACCACATGTGACGCTTGACCACTTGTTCTGTTACTTGAGGTAACGTTACCTTGGGTAACATGAGTGCTGTGGAAACGATCACCCGCATCGAACGTCTGAACTCCGCTGCCTCCAAGCGGGTCGTCGATCCCGACAACGAGATCGCCGGCCGGCCGGGGCCTGGCCAGATCATCCCCGACGAACTGCTGTCGGTGGCGGGCCTGGCCCTCGAGCTCACGCCCGAGCAGAAGGCGAAGCTCTCCCGCGAGGAGATCGCTTCGATCGCCGCCGAAGGCATCCGCTTCGAGGCGGTGCTCACCGCAGGCTTCGGGCTCGAGATCGCCACGGCGCCCAAGGTCACCGACCCCCGCGTCACGTTCCTCCTCCACGAGATCGGCGAGGAGAGCCGCCACTCGCGGCTGTTCGTTCGCCTGATCGAAGGCCTCGAGCCCACGGCAGAGAGCCCGTTCGACCGCCCGATCTTCAAGACGTTGATGCGGTTCGGGGTTCGTCAGATCATCAGCCGGCCGGCGCTGCTCTACACCCTCGTCCTCGGAGGCGAGGAGATCCCCGACCTCCTCCAGAAGCTGGCGAGCGAGCACCCCGACACCGACGACTTCGTGCGGGCGGTCAACAAGTACCACCGCATGGAGGAGGCCCGGCACCTGTCGTACGCACGGGCCGTGCTGCCCGAGGTGTGGGCGAAGGCGTCGTGGCACGACAAGTACGCCGTCCGTCGCATCGCTCCGCTCGCGATCAAGGGGATGTTCGAGACGCTGGTGCACCCGGGGGTCTACGAGAGCATCGGCCTGCCCGGCTGGGAGACGTGGAAGGCCGTCAACCGGTCGCCGGAGCGCATCGCGATCCGCCACCAGGCGACGCGGCCCGTGCTCGACGCCCTCGTCGACGGCGGCGTGTTCTCCAAGGGACGCATCCCGAAGCGCTGGCAGAAGCTGTGCGGCGTCGATCGGGGCGGCGAGCCGGTCTGACCGACGGCGGCGTCCGCCTACAGGTCGACCCGGGGCAACCCGAGCCACACCCTCGTCATCTCGAGCTCCTTCACCTCGACCCGCTGGTAGCGAGCGATCCGCGCCGCGAGCTCTCGTACGTCCCGATCCTCCGCGCGGTCGGCTCCGGCCTCGGCCATCTCCACGCCGCCGTCGTGGTGCCGCTTCATCAGCTCGAGGAACAGGGCGTCGACGTCTCGCCCCGTCGCATCGGCCAGCCGCTCCAGCTGGGTTTCCGTCGCCATGCCCGGCATCTCGTCGGTCGCCATCGCGTGGTGCCCCATCCACGCCATCGCGCGGCCGTCGTCCGGTCGGTAGCGGGGCTGGCCCCACCGCTGGAGGTACGCCTCCATCAACCCGATCTCGTAGCTCTGGCTCTGCACGATCTCGCGGGCGAACTTCGACACTCGCGGTTCGGCCCCTCCCGAGATCTGGTACTGGCTCATCACCAGCGCCTGCTCGTGGTGGGCGATCATGTCCCACAGGAAGCCGACGTCCGCGCTGTCGGGTGAGGGTGAGCCGCCGCCGGCGACGCCGTCACCTGATCGAGAGCCGATGGCGTAGCCGATCGAGCCGACGAGGAAGGCGAGGGCGACCAGCAGCGCGATCCGTTGGACGCGGGTCATGTCCCGGTGGACGTTACGCTCCGCCGCGATGTCATCGATCGCGGGGCAACGAGTCGCAGCCGGCGACGAGGAACCGCCGCCGCTGCGCGCCTACCTCGCGTCGCAGCTCGGCACGTGGCCGCCGACCTCCGGCTTCACCGTCGCCCTCGCCCCGGCACGCAGCCGTCCTGGGT
>Ga0247719_1000292_pt1 | contig 33890 bp, 30 predicted proteins | sample 41E_DmetaG_FD_189046 | JGI IMG/M metagenome (GOLD analysis project Ga0247719, IMG submission 189046) | Soil microbial communities from hillslope of Landscape Evolution Observatory, University of Arizona, Oracle, AZ, United States - 4-1-E_D | ecosystem: Engineered > Artificial ecosystem >...
GCGGCCCGCCTCGCCGCCCGCGACCTCGGCGGGCCGCCGTTCGAGCCCGAAGCCAGCCCGCGCCGGGCGCTGGCGGCCCTCGCCCACCGCTGGAGCGGCCGGGTCGCCTGACCGCGATTGACAGGCAGTCCTCCAAAACGGAGGATGGCGACGCCGAATCTCCGATGGATGGAGGTGCCCAGTGGCACGATTCCTCGCCGGGGCTGCGGCCTGTTTCCTTCTCCTCACCGGGGTGTTCTTGTTCTGGCAGAGCCGGGCCGAGCAGGCGCCCATGCTTCCCGCAGCGCCGCCGCCGCAGACTTCCGCCCCGTCGATGGTCGTCCAGGAGGAGCTGCCGCTGCCGATGCCCAAGGCGCCGGAAGCGAGCGCCAGGACCCGCGAGCAGAAGAGGTTCGACCGCACCGACAAGGACAAGGACGGGCGCATCACCCGCGAGGAATTGCTGGCGCCGCGCCGCAAGGCCTTCGCCAAGCTCGACCAGAATGGCGACGGCCGGCTGTCGTTCGAGGAATGGGCGGTCAAGACGATCGAGAAGTTCAATGGCGCCGACAAGGACCGCTCCGGCTGGCTGTCGCGCGCCGAATATGCCACGACCGCGCCGCCGCCGCCAAAGAAGAAGGCGGCGTGCAAGTGCTAAGGGCCACAGGAACAAGCGTTCGTCCTGAGCCTGTCGAACGGGTCCTTCTAATGGGTGGGAGACAAGGGCAGGGCTTCAACAAGCTCAGCCCGAACGGTAGGACTGGTTGAGCTGCTAATCTTCTCCAGCCACTCCGCCAAAGCCTCTCGCGCACGGCCGGTATAGGCCTTCTTTCGGTCGGCGCGCTTGAGACGGCCGGCGAGCGGCGGCATCAGCCCGAAATTGACGTTCATCGGCTGGTAGGTCTCGGCCTCGGCGCCGCCGGTGATATGGGCAAGAAGCGCGCCGATCGCGGTTTCCTGTGGCGGAGCAGGCACGCTCTCGCCCTTTAGCTCGGCGGCGGCGAAGCGGGCGGCGAGGATGCCGATCGCGGCGCTTTCGACATAGCCTTCGCAGCCGGTGATCTGGCCGGCGAAGCGGACGTTCGGCTTCGACTTCAAGCGAAGCTCGCCGTCGAGCACCCGCGGCGAGTTGATGAAGCTGTTACGGTGGATCCCGCCCAATCGGGCGAACTCGGCATTCTCGAGGCCCGGGATCGTCCGGAAGATGCGTACCTGCTCGCCATGCTTGAGCTTGGTCTGGAAGCCGACCATGTTCCACAAGGTCCCGAGCGCATTGTCCTGGCGCAGCTGGACGACCGCATAGGGCCAGCGGCCGGTGCGCGGATCGTCGAGCCCGACCGGCTTCATTGGCCCGTGGCGAAGCGTTTCGATGCCGCGTGTCGCCATCACTTCGATCGGCATGCAGCCTTCGAAGTAGGGCGTGTCCTTCTCCCAATCCTTGAACGGCATCTTGTCGCCATCGATCAAAGCCCGAACGAAGGCCTCGTACTGCGGCTTGTCGAGCGGGCAGTTGATGTAGTCATTGCCGCCCTTGTCCCATCTTGCCGCCATCCAGGCGACGTCCATGTCGATGCTGTCGCGGTGGACGATGGGGGCGATGGCATCGAAGAAGGCGAGGGCGTCCTGCCCGGTCTCGGCGGCGATGGCTTCTGCCAGCTTCGAGCCGGTCAGCGGGCCGGTAGCGATGATCGTCGGGTGGTCGGGCAGGCGATCGATCCGCTCGCGGACGACGGTGACGTTGGGGTGGGTTTCGACCGATCGCGTGACCTCGGCGGCGAAGGCTTCGCGATCCACCGCCAGCGCGGAGCCGGCGGGCACCCGATGCTTGTCGGCGGCGCGCATGACCAGCGAGGCCAGAGCCCGCATCTCCTGGTGGAGCAGGCCGACGGCATTGTGCTCGGGATCGTCCGAGCGAAAACTGTTCGAGCAGACCATCTCCGCCAGTCTGTCGGTCTCGTGCGCAGGCGTTGAATCGCCGCCGCCGCGCATTTCGGACAGGCGGACCTTGATGCCTGCCTCGGCCAGCTGCCAGGCGGCTTCGGATCCGGCGAGGCCGCCGCCGACGACGTGAATATCGAAATCGTTCGTCATTGCGAGCGTAGCGAAGCAATCCAGTGATGCTGACACGGCTGGATTGCCGCGTCTCCCGGATCAGGTCCGGGGTCCTCGCAATGACGCACTGGCGGCGCTAGTTCCAGCCCAATGCGCATCTTCACCATCGGCTACGAAGGGGCAACGGTCGGCGAGTTCGTCGCCGCTCTTCAGAAGGCAGGGGTCGGCCGGGTCATCGACGTTCGGGCGCTGCCCAATTCGCGGCGCCCCGGCTTTTCCAAGACGCCGCTTCGCAACGCGCTGGCCGAAGTCGGCATCGACTATGTCCACTTGCGAGCGCTCGGCACTCCGGCGGAGGGCCGCACCGCGGCCCGGGCCGGGCGGATCGCAGATCTGGCACGCATCTACGCCGGCCAGCTCGAATTGCCCGAAGCCATCGCCGAAGGCGCACGGATGCTCGATCTGGCCACGGAGCGACCCTCAGCGCTGCTGTGCTACGAGCGCGAGCCGGCCGCCTGCCATCGCTCTCTGCTGCTGTCGGCGGTGGCTCCAAATTCGGAAGTGATCCACCTCTACGCCTGAGCCACCGGCCTCCGCGCTAGCCTTTCAGCGCGTAATTCTCGAGATAGCCGCAGCGGCCGCACCTCCAGGTCGAGACGTCGAGCTGTTCCTTCTTCGCCTGCTTGAGCCCCGTCCAGATGCTCTTCACCGGCTTGCCCGGCTGCCATTTGGGGACCGAGGCGCTGCCGTAACCCTGGTCGACGAGGAAGCCCTCGTCCATCGCCGAATCGCATTTCGGGCATCGCGGCGAGCGCTTCATGCCGGCGGCGCGCCCTCGCCGACCAAAAGCTCTTCGATGTCAGGGATCGGACGGTCGGTCATTTCCTTGTTCAGGGTCATCACGATGCGGCGCTCGACCTCCTTGTGGAGCTCCTTGCGCAGCACGCCCAGTGCCTTGGGTGGGGCGATGACCGCGAGGGCGTCGAAATCGTTGCGCAGCGCCCGCCGCTTCAATTCCTCGGCGGCCTCCTTCACCCAGCGGTCCTCCTCCTGCTGGTGGAAGTCGGTTTCCTCCATCGTGTCGCGGCCGATGCCCACTCGCGGCGACTGCGTTCCCGGCCCATCGGTCTTGATCTCGCGATCCTTGCGGTCGTCACGGAAATCGTGGGATTCGGTGCGCAGGTCGATCTGGTTCTGGTCGCCGTGGTTGCGCAGGAGAAGCATCTTGCGGCCGTCGGCGACCAGGACCAGGGCGTTGTGGGGCAGGGACATCAGGGATTTCTCCTCAATTGGGTTTCGCTGGAGGCAACGCCGCCCGCCTCGCCGCCGTTCCCGCTATCCGTCGCTTCCGGAGGCCAGATCCTCGCCCACTTCGGCGCCTTCCTCGGGCGCAAGTTCCTCGATTCCCTCAGGGTCGACCTCGTCCTCGGTCTCGTCGATCTTGGCGACGCTGACGACATGCTCGTTCTCGGCGACCCGGAAAATGGTCACGCCCTGGGTGTTTCGGCCCATGATGCGGATGTCACCGACCGTCGTTCGGATCATCTTGCCCTGGTCGGTGACCAGCATCAGCTGCTCGCCCTGGCGAGCCGGGAAGCTGGCGACGACCCGGCCGTTGCGCTCTGATGTATCGATGTTGGTGATGCCTTGGCCGCCGCGATTGGTGCGACGGTATTCGTAGGCGGAGCTGCGCTTGCCGTAGCCGTTTTCGGTGATGGTCAGAATGAACTGCTCTTTCTCGGCCATTTCGGCGTAGCGGTCGGGCGGGAGCGAGCATTCGACATCGTCGCGGTCTCGCCACGGCGGGCAGCGAAGATAGGCCTCGCGCTCCTCCTGGGTGGTGCCGGCGCGGCGCAGAATCGACATCGAGATCACCTGGTCGTCGCCGAGCAGCCGGATTCCGCGAACGCCGGTCGACGTGCGGCTCTGGAACTCGCGGACGTCGGTGGCCATGAAGCGGATCGCCTTGCCGTTGCGGGTGGCGAGCAGAACGTCATCCTCCTCGGTCAGGAGCTCTACGCCGATCAGCCGGTCGGTCGGGTCGGCCTGTTCCTCGCTGTCGTCATTGTCGCTCGGGACGTCGACCGAGCCGAAGCGCATGGCGATCTTGCCGGCGGTCGGGACGTTCGTGAAGGCGGCCATGCTGTTGCGCCGAACCGTGCCGTGGGCGGTGGCGAACATGATGTGCAGCCCGCCCCATTCATTCTCGTCCTCGGGCAACGGCAGGACGGTCGAGATCGTCTCGCCGTCGGACAGGGGAAGCAGGTTGATCATCGGCCGGCCGCGGGCGCTCGGCCCGCCTTCGGGCAGGCGCCACACCTTCATCCGGTAGACCCGGCCGAGATTGGAGAAGAACAGAACGGGATTGTGGGTCGAGGTGACGAACAGGTTGGTGACCGCATCCTCCTCCTTGGTGCTCATCCCCGACCGGCCCTTGCCGCCGCGCTTCTGCTCGCGAAACACCGCGAGTGGAGTGCGCTTGATGTAGCCGGTCATGGTCACGGTCACGACCATGTCCTCGCGCTCGATCAGGTCCTCGTCCTCAATGCCTTCGGCCGCCGGCGCGAGATCGGTCACTCGCGGAGTGCCGAATTCCGCCTCGACCTCGTCGAACTCGGCGCGCATCACCTCGTAGAGGCGCGCCCGGTTAGCGAGGATTTCGAGCAACTCGCCGATGCTTGTCGCCAGCTCGGCCAGCTCGTTGCCGATCTCGTCGCGGCCAAGCGCGGTCAGGCGGTGCAGGCGAAGCTCGAGGATCGCCTTCACCTGCGCTTCGGACAGGCGGTAATTCTTCTTGCTCTTCTGCGGCTCGACGGCCTCGACCAGGGCAATGTAGGGCCGGATTTCTTCCATCGGCCATTCGCGGCCGAGCAATTTCTCGCGAGCCTGGGCGGGGCTGGCCGAGCTTCGGATCAGCTTCACCACCTCGTCAAGGTTGGTGACGGCCACGACCAGGCCGAGCAGGACATGGGCGCGCTCGCGGGCCTTCAACAGCTCGAATTTCGAGCGGCGGGTGATGACCTCCTCGCGATATCGGACGAAACTTTCGATGATGTCGCGAAGCGTCAGCGTTTCGGGCCGGCCGCCGCGGATGGCGAGCATGTTGGCCGGGAAGCTCGACTGTGCAGGCGTGTGGCGCCACAGCTGATTGAGCACGACCTCCGGGGTTGCGTCGCGCTTCAGATCGATGACGATTCGCACGCCTTCGCGATTGGATTCGTCGCGGATGTCGGCGACGCCCTCGATGCGCTTGTCCTTGGCTGCTTCGGCGATCTTTTCGACCAGACCCGCCTTGCCGACCTGGAACGGAATTGCGGTGAGCACGATCGAGCGGCGGTCGCCGCGGCCCTCCTCGACCTTGTGGCGGGCGCGCATCATGATCGAGCCGCGGCCGGTGGTGTAGGCGCTGCGGATGCCCGACTGGCCGAGGATCAGGGGGGCGGTCGGAAAATCCGGCCCCGGCACATGCTCCATCAGCGCTTCGGAGGTGATCGCCGGATCCTCGATATAGGCGCGGCACGCGGCCAGCACCTCGCCGAGGTTGTGCGGCGGGATATTGGTCGCCATGCCGACCGCAATGCCGCCGGCGCCATTGACCAAGAGGTTGGGGAAGCGGGCCGGAAGCACCTGCGGCTCGCGCTCGGACGCGTCATAATTGGGCTGGAAATCGACCGTGTCCTTGTCGATGTCGCCGAGCAGGAAGCCCGCAACCTTGGCGAGGCGCGCTTCGGTGTAGCGCATCGCCGCCGGCGGGTCGGGGTCCATCGAGCCGAAATTGCCCTGGCCGTCGATCAGCGGCACCCGCATCGACCAGCTCTGGGTCATCCTGGCGAGGGCGTCATAGATCGCGCTGTCGCCGTGCGGGTGATACTTACCCATGACGTCGCCGACGATGCGGCTCGACTTGCGGTACGGCCGGCCGGCGACGTAGCCCGCCTCCTGGCAGGCGTAGAGGATGCGGCGGTGGACGGGCTTCAGGCCATCGCGCACGTCGGGCAGGGCGCGGCTGACGATGACGCTCATCGCATAGTCGAGATAGCTCGACTTCATCTCCTCAACGATCGAGATCGGCGCGATGTCGTTGTCGTCGATATGGCCGGTGTAGTCGGCCGGCGGTTCGGTGGCCAAGGCAAATCCTGTCTAAATGGCTGAAGGGCACAGGCGATGATGCGCTTCTCGAGCGAAGCGCGCCCCCGCCACCACGGCCTAGCCGATACGGTAGCCGAACGCCACCCCGCGCGCGTGCGTACACGCGCGAGCCGGCGCGGAACGATCAGGCCGGCGACCTCTTCCGACCCTGGCTAAACTCGGGGCGGATCGGGGTGGAAAAACGTGCAAGCTCCGATTAAGGCCAAGCCACCTAGCGCCGCCGACCCGCATTAGTTCGCCGAACAGGAGAAGATGATGAAATTAATGACCGTTTTCGTGTTTGCGAGCGGCGTTGGCGCATTGCTTCCGGCCACCGCCAGCGCGCAGGTGGACCGGCAGTCGGCAGTCAGGCAGGGGGCCCAGGCGTCGAATTCGCAGCAGGCGGAAGTGCAGCTTCGCCTGTCCCGAGAGGCCGATAAGCCGGTCAGGGAATTGGAAGCGGCGGTCAAGGCGAACGACGTCGCAGCCATTCCCGCGAAACTGGCGGCGGCGCAGGCCGCGGCGCGCACCCCCGACGATCATTATGCCATCGCCTCGCTTCGCCTGGAGGCCGCGACCAAGGCGCAGAACGAACCCGAGGTGCTCGCCGCGGTGGAGGCGATGCTGGCCACAGGCAAGGTGCCCGAGGCGCGCGTTGCCGCGATGCAGATGACTCTGGCGAAGGGCTATTACGCGCTCAAGCAGTACGACCGGGCGGCCCAAACCTTCGAGCAGGTGCTGGCACGCGATCCGCGGAACGTCGACGCCACGCTCCATCTCGCGGACGTCCGCAATGCCCAAGGTCGGCCGGGCGATTCCGTCACACTGATCCGGCGGGCCATCGCCGCCGTCGAGGCGGGCGGCCAAAAGGCAAGTCCGGACTGGTACCGCCGCGCTCTGGCGCGGGGGTTCAACGCCCGGCTTCCGGTGAGCATCGAGGTAAGCCGCGACTGGGTTCGGGCCTATCCGACGACCGACAATTGGAAGGAGGCGCTGCGGCTGTATCGCAACCTCGCTCCGAAGGACGATGCCCTGCTGCTCGACGTGTTGCGGCTGCAGCGGGCTGTCGGGGCGCTCGACGATGCGCAGGAATATTACAACCACGCCTATCTCGCCGTCGCCGAGCGTTACCCAGGCGAATCGAAAGCCGTGCTCGAGGAGGGACTTGCAAGCGGCAAGATCAGCCGCAGCGAGCGCCGGGTGCAGGAGCTTTACACCGAGGTGTCGGGTAGCGCGACGGACCGGGCAAGAGCCTATCTCGCCGAGGGCGTGAAAGACGCTCTGGCCGACCCCCAGGCGCGCCTCGCGCTGCGCTCCGGGGATTCGCATTATGGCTTTGGCGACTATGCCAAGGCTGCTGAGATGTACCGGGCGGCGCTCGGCAAGGCCGGAGCCGATGCCAATTTGATAAACTTCCGGCTTGGAATGGCGCTGGCCCGCGCTGGCGATCACGCGGGCGCCACGGCAGCCTTCAACGCAGTTACCGGCCCCTATTCCGACCTTGCCAAATTCTGGCTCGTCCACATTCAGACAAAGAGCTAGGAAACAACCTCAGGTACTGATTTTTCCTGGATCTTTCTGCCCTCAGCGGCGCGCATGGATCGCCGGGAATAACGACTTCTGCGCCGAATCTAGCCCTGTCCCATTCCGGGATGGTTAAGGCGCTCCGCCTTACGCGCGCGAACGGCTCGGATAGACCGGCCCGGCATGCGTTTCGAGGATGAGAGATTAGCCGGTGCGGTTTGACGATCGCCTGAGGACGGTTCTGGCCCAGCCGTCCAGCGACCCGCACGACTGCGCGGTCCGCTGGAGGCAGCTCGTCGACCTGCTCGCACGCGGCGGACGGCAGGCCCAGGGCGCAATCATCGATGAGGCGCTCGCCGCCGTCCAGGCCGACTGGCATCGGGTGGCGGAACCGCTGCGCGCCGCCGCCGCCCGAGCGATCGCCGACCGAGCCCTGCCGATTCCTCTGCTCGCCGCCTTTGCCGGGGACGAGCTTGCCGTCAGCGCTCCGGTTCTGGCCGCGGCCCCTCTCGATTCCGGCGAATGGCAGCAGGTGCTGGCCGCGGCCACAGAGGAGGCAAGGGCGTTCATCCTCTCCCTCCACAGCGAACTGCAAACAAGGCCCCCGGTGCCGGCACCCCCAGAGGCGCCGTCGCCCGAGCCTGCGACCGGCATGCCATCGCCTGCGCCGGCCGTACCGACGATCAGCGACGTGCTCGCCCGGATCGAACGGCTCCGCCAATCCCGGGAGCGCAGCAACGGTGAGCGGCAGCGCCGTGAGGGCGACGGTCGGGGCTCGGGGGCGATCTTTCGCTGGGAATGCGGCCCGTCGGGCGAGATCCACTGGGTCGAAGGGGCACCTCGAGCCGCCCTCGTCGGCCGCTCGATCGCCCGCAACGAGGAAGAAAGCGAAGGCGTCGACCGGCGGGTTCAGCGGGCCTTCGGGATGCGCGCCCCTTTTCGTGACGCAACTCTGACCCTCGGTGGGGAAGGGCCCGTCGCCGGCGAATGGAAGATCAGCGGCATTCCGGCATTCGAGCCGACCCAGGGGCGATTCGCGGGATATCGCGGGGTGGCGATGCGCGCCGGGGCCGGGGAGACCCCCCGGCAGGGCGGCCCTGCCGCGCGGCCGGAACCGCTCGATGCCGCGTCGCTTCGCGAGCTTGTCCACGAGATCAAGACCCCGCTCAACGCCATCATCGGCTTTGCCGAGATCATCGACGGACAGCTGCTCGGGCCGGCCGATCGCCGCTATCGCGAGCGAGCAGCCGAAATCGTCCGCCAGGCGAGGCTTCTGCTGTCGGCGATCGACGATCTCGACACCGCAGCCAAGCTGCAGCTCGCTGCCGGTGGATTGGAAACCGCCAGCGACCTTGCCGAAATCGTCTCCACGCTCGCTCCCGAGCTGCGGGAGCAGGCAGCTGCCAGCGGCGCTGCGGTCGAGGTTGAACTGACAGCCGGTCCGGCATCGCTATGCGCCATCGAACCCGTTCTCGCCCGGCGGCTCGTTCGACGGTTCCTCAGCGCGGTTGTCGACCTCGCTGGCGCCGGCGAGACCTTGCGCATTGCGTTCGCCATGGCCGAGGGCGGTCGCTGCAGGCTGCGCATTCAGCGGCCTCGGGCGCTCGAGGGTCTCGCGGACGAGCAACTGTGGGCAGCAACGGACAAGTCGAAGGATGACGGATTGCCGCCCGGCTCAATCCTTTCGTTGCGACTGGTGCGCGGCCTTGCCAGGCTCGCCCGCGGCGAGCTGGTTCTCGCGGCCGACCGGCTCGAGCTGATGCTGCCAGGGCCGGGCAAAGCGGCGCGAGCTTGAATGGCGCCGCAGTGCACCCTATCCCATCACGGCCGGGCGGGCCTGTAGCTCAACGGTAGAGCCGGCCGCTCATAACGGCTAGGTTGGGGGTTCGAATCCCTCCGGGCCCACCAGCAAAGCTACCGAGCGCAGCGCAGCGAATTGCGCGGTCAAATCTGCCGTGCGAGCTCGGCATTGGCCGTCCGGCCAGCCCCTGGATGCGTCGCTGCGGCCGATGGTCGGGGAGACAGGATTCGAACCTGCGACCCTCTGCTCCCAAAGCAGATGCGCTACCAGGCTGCGCCACTCCCCGACGAAAAGGGCCGTTAGCAGCGCCCTATAGCCGATCCCAGATTAATTTGCGTTGGCCGTGGTTTCTGCCTGATTCTGCTGTTCGCCCCCGCCGCCAGCCCGCCCCGTTTCGCGCTCGACGTCGTTGACGATGGTGCCGCCCAGCCGCGCCGCCTCGTTGGCGACATCCTCGAGCGCGTTTTCCGCGATCTCCGAGTTGTACTGGACGGTGACCTGATTGTTGCCCGGATCGCCTTCGGCCTGGCAGCCGGCCAGGGACATGAGGAGAAACGCGACGGTGACTGCAATGCGCATGGCCCTGCCTTTCGCTGTGATTCGCCTACTCAACGCCGCCGGGGCCGTTTCGGCTCCGGCTCAATCCCGCCTGACAGCACCGCCAGCATGGTCGTCCAGGCGGCGACATTCTGGCGAAGCGCCTCGGGGTCGATCTTGTCGAGCGTATCGTCGGGCGTATGGTGGAGGTCGAAATAATCGGTGCCGTCCTGCCTCAGGCTGACCCCGGGATGGCCGTCGGCAATCATCGCGCTGATGTCGGGTCCGCCCGCAACATCGAGCGAGCCGGGAACGATCCCGAGCGGCGCCAGCGCTCGCTGCAACGCCCGCGCTTCCTCGACCCGCGCCGGACCGAGCTTGCTGTCGACCTTCCATATGCGGCCGGCGCCGAAATCGCTTTCGGCGAGCAGGTAGTGCGGCTGTCCGCCATGCCGCCGCCGATAATCCTCGCCGCCAAGCAGGCCGATCTCCTCGGCCCCGAACCAGACGATCCGAATCGGCCGGAGCGGCCGCCCGATATCCATGATCCTTTTGGCGGCCGCAGCGACGATGGCGCAGCCGGCGGCGTCGTCGATCGCGCCGGTGCCAAGATCCCAGCTGTCGAGGTGGCAGGAAACCAGCAGGGGCGGGGCGTTGCGGTCGCGTCCCGGAACCTCGGCAATGACGTTGCCGGATTCGCCGGTGCCGAGCTGGCGCGGGGTGAGCACCAGCCGCATCCGCACGGGCAGTCCGCGAGCGAGGATGCGCTGAACCTGCTCGGCATCGGGGATCGACAGGGCTCCGGCCGGGATCGGAGTCACGCCCTCGGCGAAGCTCATCACCCCGGTGTGCGGGTTGCGGTGATAATCGGTGCCGATCGAGCGGATGACGATGGCGGCGGCGCCCTTGCGGCTGGCGACGCTCGGGCCGCGGCTGCGCGGCGCGATCGAAGCGCTGTAGCTCGAACCGTCCTGGGTTCGAGCCATGGCGTGGCTGACGAAAACGATTTTGCCGCGCACCGCTTCGTCGGGCGCGGCCTCGAACTGCTCCATAGTGTCGAAGCCGACGAGCTCCGCCTCGATGCCCTGCGGCGGAGTGGCGGCGCTGTTGCCGAGCGCGGTCACGGCCAGCGGCTGCGGGAAGGGAACGGTGATCTCGGCATGCTCGGCCCCGCGCACCCAGACTGGCACCGGGAAGGTTTCGACCCGGACGTTGGCGAAGCCCATTGCCCGGAGCTTGGCCACCGACCAGGCACGGGCCCGGGCCTCCTGCTCGGTTCCGGCAAGGCGCGGGCCGACTTCGGTCGTCAGCCCTTCGACAATGTCCCACGCATAGTCGTCATGGAGGGCGGCATCGCGCAGCTGGGCGATCTGCGGCGGTACCGGCTGCGGCAGGGCAGGAGAGGCGCTGGCGAGGAGGAAAGCGGCAAAGATGATGCGGGTCATGGCGGGCGGACTAGCGGCGGCACACCCCGCCTGTCACCCGTCATTCGTCGAAAATCAGAGCAGCCGCATCTGATCGCCTTCCGGCGGCGCGAACAGGTCGGCGCGAAGCGGGAATTTCGCCTGGCGAAGGCCGTAGCGCTTGGCGGCGATGTCGAAGCGGGTGCGAAGAAGCTCGGCCCACGGGCCCTGGCCCTGCATACGGGTGAAGAAATTGGGGTCGTTGTCACGGCCTCCGCGTAGCGAGCGGATGGTCGCCATGACCTTGGCCGCGCGGTCGGGGAAATGCTCGTCCAGCCAGGCGCGGAACAAAGGGGCGACCTCGTGCGGCAGCCGCACCGGGAGATAAAATCCACCGCGAGCGCCGGCGGCGACCGCCGCCTCGACGATGGCCTCGAGCTCGTGGTCGGTGATCTGCGGGATGACCGGGGCGATGGCGACGTGGCAGGGGACACCGGCGTCGTTCAGCGCCTTCACCGCCGCCAGCCGCCGTCGCGGCGCCGGCGCCCGCGGCTCGAGCGTTCGTGCGATTGCGGGGTCGAGCGAAGTCACCGAAATGGCGACGGCTGCGATGCCGAGCTCGGCCGCGGGCTTCAGCAGGTCGAGGTCGCGAAGCACTCGGTCGGACTTGGTGGTGATGGTGAACGGGTGGCGGGTCTCGAGCAGCAGCTCGATGACCGAGCGGGTCACCCGCCAGCGCTCCTCGATCGGCTGGTAGGGATCGGTATTGGTGCCCATCGCGATCGGCGCGCATTCGTAGCCCGGGCGCGACAAAGCGGCGTGGAGCAATTGCGCCGCCTTTGGCTTCACGAACAGGCGCGATTCAAAGTCGACACCGGGCGACAGGTCGTGGAAGGCGTGGGTCGGCCGGGCAAAGCAATAGATGCAGCCGTGTTCGCAGCCGCGATAGGCGTTGACCGAGCGGTCGAAGCCGATGTCGGGCGAGCGGTTGCGGGTCAGGATCGACTTGGGATGCTCGATCGTGACTGTGGTCCGCCGCTTGGCGATGCCGTCGATCGCCTCGACCGTGTCGAGCCATTCGCCCTCGGCGACGCGTTCCTTGAGGTTGAAGCGGGTTGGGGTTGCGTTGCGCGTCGCCCCGCGGCCCTTGATCGACTCGACCGGCATTGCCCCAATTTACCGCGCAGGAGGGAACAAATCAAGAACGGTTATTGCGCCGCGGTGTTGAGGGGTGCGCCGGCGACATTGGGTCCGGCGGCTGGAAAACCGGGCCAACGATGCTGGACAAGTGCGGTCAGCGCCGGCGTGTCGGCGCCGCCGAGAGTCTGATAGACCCACATGTTGCGAAGCACCGCCGGCACGTAGAAGCGCGTCTCCCAATAGGGAATGCTCTCGATCCACAGCAGGGGATCGCCGCGGTCGTTGACCACCCAGCGGCCGACCGGCAGCGGCCCGGCATTGTAAGCGGCGATGATCTTGGGCAGCTGGCCCTGGGTGGCGGCATTGCCGCGGATCCGCTCGATGAAGCTCTGGCCCAGCTCGATGTTGAGCATCGGCTCAGCAAGCCGCGCCGGCGAATAGTCGATTCCGTTCCGGCGCGCCACGTCGGACCCTGTAGCCGGCATCACCTGCATCAGGCCGACCGCTCCCGCCGGGCTGACCGCGTCGATCCGGAAGGAGGATTCCTGGCGGATGTGGGCGAGGGCGAGGGCAGGGTCGATCCGCCAGCCGCCGTGCGGCGTCCAGCGCGGCATCGGATAGCGGTCGCGAGGATCGACGACCGCGCCCCTCTGGCCGTTGTGGGCGAGCCAGAATTGGGCGGAGGCGAGGTCGAGCTGCTTGGCAAGCTCGATCAGCGCCTGATGCTCGTTCGGCTGGCCGATCTGCGCCTGGTGGCGAAGCATATCCTCGGCGAGGCGGGTCTCGCCGATCGCCGCGAGCTCGATGGCCCGGTGAACGTTGGGCAGCGACTGGACATTGGCGTCGCGGCGGCGCGGATCGAGCGGAAGCCGCTTGTCCATCGCCAGCGTCTCGCGAGCGACGAGCCCGTAAAAGCTTTCGGGTGAAGCGGCGGCCGCCCTCAGCAAGGGCGCGACGGCGTGGGGCCGCCGGCAGGCCTGCTCGGAGCGTGCCGTCCAATAATGAGCAGCGGCCGACAGCTCGCGCTCGCCGGTCAGCGATGCGACCTGACGGAAGGCGCGCGAAGCCGACTCGCAGTCGCCGAGCCGCCATGACGCCAGCCCGGAGACCCAGGCAGCATGCGCCGCCCAGTCGCCGCCGGCGCCGGCCCGCCAGGCATCGGCGACCCGGCGGGCGTCCTCGTCCTGACCGATCCGGTAATAGGCCCAGGCGACCCGCTGACCGGCTTCGGCGCGCGCTTCGGCGCCGAGCAGGAGCCCGGACTGAACCAGCAGATATTCCGCGCCGGCGGCATCGTTGGCGTTGATCAACGGGTCGAGCGCGGTCCGCAACTGGTCGGCCGCCGGCTCGCCCGAAACCGGCCTTGCGCGAGCACGTCCCGGGGCGTTGCCGAGCCATACCGTCGGCCGGCGCGGGATCACCAATGGAGCGGCGGTCGCCCCGCGAGTCACGGCGAGGCGCGCGAGCTGCTCGGCGCGCGGTAGGTCGGGCGCCTCGCGCAGCAGCGATTCGATCTGCGCGAGGCTGACCGCCGGGGAACCGCGTGCGGTATAAAGCTCGGCCCTGGCGACGGCAGTGAGGACGCCGGTCGGGAGCGCGGCAATGCCAGCCTGCGCCACAGCCCAGTTTCCGGAGCGGATTGCATCGAACACTTCCCGCCAATCGCGCGGCACCCGCACCGCTGGAGCCTGCACCGGCGCAGCGCCGATCGGCGGCGCCGCCACGGCCTCCGGCGCGACCTGCGGCGCCTGGCCGTCCGGTAGCGGTGCGAGCGGGTCCGCGGGCTGCGCCAACACCATCAGCAGTCCGATCGCCAGGCCAGGGTTCAAGCCTCGTCCTCCATCAGCAGCAGCAGGTCGCGCCAGGCATCGGCCTTGCGCGCCGGCATTTTGAGCAATGTTCGGGGATGGAAGGTCGCGACAGTCCGCACCCCTTCGACCTTGTGGACGTGCGCCCGGGCCCGCGCAACCACCTTGCCGAGCAGCGCCTTGGACGGGCCGTTGCCGAGCAGGAGCAACCGCTTGGGGCGCGCGAGTGCGACGTGACGGCGGGCAATATCCGACCATGCGGCGATCTCGCTGTCGCCGAGCGAGTCGCCTGGCGCATGGAATACCGACAGTGAAGCAACATAAGCGTCGGATGGGGAAATGCCGATCGCTTCGAGCATCCGCTGCGCGAGAGTCCAGGAGTCGCCACCGATCGGCCGGCTGGACACAGCGTCCTCGGCGGACGGGATGTCGGCAAGCAGCATCACCGGCGCAGCCTCCGCTCCCATCGGCAGGACCCTACGGCCGTCGGAAACGGCGCCCGGCAGCGATCGGCTCTCGGCCAGCCAGGCTTGGAAGAAGCGAAGCGTATCGGGAGCTTGCTCGAGTGGCGCCGGATCCGGGAAGGGCTCAGGCATCGGCACTGCGGGCGAAAGCCAGTTGCGGGGTTCCTCCCGGATTGCGACGTCCACCCCGGCCTGGAGCCACCAGGCAAGCGCGCTTCGCGCCGCGACCGCGTCGATCGGAGTTTCCCCGCCCATTGCTCAAATTCTCTCCGCCATTGACGGCGCGGTCAAGGAATTGGCAGGGCTCGCTGGTCGAGCCGCCTCGCTGGCACGACGAGCGGCGCGCCGGGGCGCGTCCCGAAAGGAGCGCAAATGGCCGAACGCGAGTCCATGCCCTATGACGTGGTGATCGTCGGCGCCGGACCGGCAGGGCTGACGGCGGCGATCCGCCTCAAGCAACTGGCAAGCGAAGCGGGGCGCGAGCTTTCGGTTTGCGTGCTCGAAAAGGGCAGCGAAGTGGGCGCCCACATCCTCTCCGGCGCGGTGATCGACCCGCGTGCGCTCGACGAGCTGATCCCCGACTGGAAGGACAAGCGCTCGCCGCTGACCGTGCCGGTGACCGAGAACCATCACTGGGTCCTGACCGCCAAAGGCAAATGGGGGATGCCCGAATGGCTATTGCCGCGCTTCATGCACAACAAGGGCATGTACACCTTGAGCCTCGGCAATTTCTGCCGATGGCTTGCTGGGCAGGCCGAAGAGCTCGGAGTCGAGATCTTTCCCGGCTTTCCGGCCGATGAGGTGCTGTTCAACGCAGATGGGTCGGTGAAGGGCGTCGCCACCCGCGACATGGGCATCGCAAGGGACGGCAGCCATCGCCCCGATTACCAGCCCGGGATCGAGCTCCATGCCCGTTACACTTTCCTTGCAGAGGGCGCGCGCGGCCATCTGACCAAGGGCCTGGTCGAGCGATTCGGTCTGCGCGAGACAAGTGGGCCCCAGGTTTACGGCATCGGAATCAAGGAATTGTGGGACGTTCCTGCCGACAAGCACAAGCCGGGGCGAGTGATCCACACCCAGGGCTGGCCGCTTGAGGACGCGTGGGGCGGAAGCTTTCTCTATCACCAGGAGAATGGCCAGGTCGCCTTAGGCTTCGTCGTCGCGCTCGACTATCGTAACCCCTACCTCTCGCCGTTCGAGGAATTCCAGCGGTGGAAGACCCATCCCGCAATCCGCGCAGAGATCGAGGGCGGCCGCCGGGTGTCCTATGGCGCGCGGGCGATCAACGAGGGCGGATGGCAGTCTATTCCGGAGCTGGTGTTCCCCGGCGGCGCGCTGATCGGCTGCTCGGCAGGCTTCGTCAACGTGCCGCGGATCAAGGGCACGCACACTGCGATGAAGTCGGCGATGCTCGCCAGCGAGGCGGCATTTGCCGCCATCGTCGCCGACCGGTCAGGGGACCGGCTCGACGAATATGAGCGGAATTTGCGGTCGAGCTGGGTCGACAAGGAGCTGCGGATGGTCCGCAACGCCCAGCCGGCGGTGGCGCGATGGGGGGGCATGCTCGGCACGCTCTACGCCGGTTTCGACATGTGGCTCGGCCAGCTCGGAATTCGCCTGCCCTGGACCTTGAAGCACCATGCCGACCACACGACGCTCTGCCGCAAGGAGCATGTCCGGCCGATCGCCTATCCCAAGCCCGACGGAGTGCTGACCTTCGACCGCCTGTCGTCGGTGTTCATCTCCAACACCAACCACGAGGAGGACCAGCCGGTTCACCTGACGCTCAAGGATCCGGCGATACCGACGCGGATCAACCTGCCGGTCTATGCCGGGCCGGAGCAACGTTACTGCCCGGCGGCCGTTTACGAATACGTCGAGGGTGCCGATGGAGAGCCGCGGCTGCAGATCAATGCCCAGAACTGCGTCCATTGCAAAACCTGCGACATCAAGGACCCGATGCAGAACATCCACTGGGTCGCTCCAGAGGGCGGGGGAGGCCCGAACTATCCGAACATGTAAGGCACTCGCGCTGGCAGTTGCGGCGGTGCCGGCGCTGGTGCTGGCGGTACCAGCTGAGGCGGCGCGTTCGAGCTCGCCCAAAGATGCGGCGCGCACCTACGTCGAGGCGCGGGCGGCATCGCTCAGTGGCGATCACGGCCGCTCGGCGCGGCTCCTCGCGGCGCTTGCTCAGTCGCAGCCCGGCGACTTGGGAATTACCCGCAGGGCGCTGTCGGAAGCGATCGGGGCCGGCGACATGCGGCTGGCGCTGCGGCTGGTCCGCAGGCTTCCACCCGACCGGCTGGGGGTCGACGCGCGACTGTTGCTTGCAGCCGAGGATCTGCGGCGGCGGCGTCCGGGCGATGCCCTGCAGCGGCTCGCGGTCGAGGATGGCGAGGGCAATCTTGCATTCCTGACGCCCGTCCTCGCCGCGTGGGAGGCTGCCGATCGCGGCGATTCCGCAGCCGCCGTTGGCGTGTTCGAACGGATGCCGGAGGGGAGCCTGTCCCGAGGCTACGGGCCCGAACACCAGGCGCTGATTCTCATCAAGTTTCGGCGAACCGCCGAGGCCGATGCGATCGCCCGACGGGCGGTCGAAACGGCGGGCCCGCGCGCGAACCGGCTTCGACTGGCCTTTGCCGACGCATTTCTGGCCGCCGGCGATCGCCAGCGCGCGATGGGCATCCTCGAAGGCATGGGCCCCGAAGGCTGGGCGGCGCAGCGCCTGATCTCCGCCCATCGCCCCACGGGTGTAGGCATCAACAGTAGTGCCGATGCCTTTTCGGAGCTTTTGCTCGGCCTGGCTGTGGATCTCAGCCGGATGAACAGCGAAGCGCTGCCGATCGGCTTCGCCCAGATTGCCCGCTACGCCGCTCCGAACAGTGCCGCGGCAGCAGTACTGCTCGGCATTCTGCTCGACCGTCGGGGGCGTACCGAGGACGCGCTGGCAGTGCTTCGCACCGTGCCGATGACCAGCGCGCTGTCGGCGCACGCCCGCGATGCCGAATCGCGTGTTCTCGTCCAGGCCAAGCGGTTGGATCAGGCGCTCGCCCACGCCCGAACGTCCGCTGCGCGCAGCGACGCGTCCAGCGGCGACTGGGCCCGGCTCGGCGACGTCCTTCACGAGGCGAAGCGATACGATGAAGCTGCCGATGCCTACGACCGCGCCATCCAGTTGAGCCGGAGGCCGCAGGCACGCGAAATCTGGCCGCTCTACCTGCTGCGCGCCAGTGCTCTCGAGCGCGGCAAACGCTGGCCCGAGGCCCGTTCGGTGCTCGAATCGGCACTCAGGATCGCGCCCGAAGAACCGTTGATTCTCAATTTCCTCGGCTACGCCAAGCTCGAGCGAGGCGAGGATATCGACGCGGCCGAGGCGATGATCGTCAAGGCGGTGGCGCTGGCGCCGGACGACGCCTCGATCATCGACTCGCTCGGCTGGGCGCAGTTCAAGCAGGGCCGGGTCGACGAGGCAATCGAGACTTTGCAGACGGCTGCGGTTAAGGATCCCGAGCAGGCCGAGATCCACGAGCATCTCGGCGATGCGCTGTATACCGCCGGCCGCAAATATGAGGCGCGCTTCGCCTGGAGGGCGGCGCTGTTTACCGCGGAGGACGATGTCGCCGGGCGGATCCGGGCGAAGATCGAATGGGGCCTGACCCCGGCGACCGCCGCGCCTTGAGCGCGTTTCACGAAACCGCGCACGCCAAGCTCAACCTCGCGCTGCACGTGCGCGGCAGGCTCAGCGACGGCCGGCACCGGATCGAAACGATTTTCGCTTTTTGCGAGGATGGCGACGAACTCGGCGCACAGCCTCACGAGCATGTGCATATTCACGTGCAGGGCCCGATGGCGGATCAGCTCGCCGGTCCCGGTCAAAACCTGGTGTCCAGGGCAGCGACCATGCTGATGCTGGAGAAGGCGTGCGCGGAACCGAACATGCTCGACGGTGGAGCTTGGATCACGCTCGACAAAAGATTGCCGGTCGCGGCCGGGCTCGGCGGCGGCTCGGCCGATGCCGCGGCGGCGCTGCGCCTGTTAACGCGCATGTGGAACCTCGGCCCCGTGACGGCCGAGGAAATCGCACCGAGGCTTGGCGCCGACGTTCCGGCTTGCCTGCTGTCGCGCCCGTGCAGAGGTTGCGGGGCGGGGGACGAGATCGAACCGATCGAGCTGGCGGAGCTCAAAGGAAAGCCGGTCCTGCTGGTCAATCCCGGCGTTCCGCTGGCGACGGCGGACGTATTCGCGGCCTGGGACGGGATCGATCGCGGGCCGCTGACGGACTGGCGTCACGGGCGCAACGACCTCGAAGCTCCGGCGATCGCGCTGGTGCCGGAAATTGACGAGGTCCTGCAGTGGATGCGGGCCCGGCCCGGAGCCGAGTTCGTCCGCATGTCGGGCAGCGGCGCGACCTGTTTTGCCCTGTTCGGCGACGCAGCCGTTCGCGATCGCTCGGCCGAATCGGTTCCGGGGCATTGGTGGCACATGGCGACACGGTTGCGCTAAGGGCGCTGCCATGCGTCCGATCCTCACGGCCGATGCGATGCGCGCCGCCGAACAAGCGGCGATCGACGCCGGCGCCAGCGTCGAGACCTTGATGGAACGAGCCGGCGCCGCGCTCGCCGAAGCGGCGTGGCGCTACGCAGGTCCGGGGGACACCTTGATCCTCTGCGGCCGGGGCAACAATGGCGGCGACGGCTATGTCGCTGCCCGCCATCTGGCGGCGCGTGGGATGAAGGTTCGGGTGGCGGCGCTCGGCGAGCCCAGGAGCGCGGCGGCGAAATGGGCACGGAGCGAGTGGCAGGGCGAAGTCGAGGTGCTCGGAGCGGATACTGCGCCGGATTCCTTATTGATCGACGCTTTGTTCGGAACAGGTTTGAAGAAGCCGCTGGACAGCATTGTTTCTGAACAGCTTATCAGGCTTGCCGGTGCGGCGGTCGTCAACGTCGCCTGCGATCTTCCGAGCGGAATCGACGCCGACAGCGGCGCCGAACTGGGTGAAATTGCCAATTTCGACCTTACGGTGACGTTCGGAGCGCTCAAGCCGGCCCACCGGCTGCATCCGGCAATTGGCAGGTGCGGTCACGTCGTCCTCGCCGACATCGGCATCGAAGCTTCGCGAGAGTGGCACGAGATCGGCGCTCCCAGCCTGCCGGCGCTCGACCCGGGTGCACACAAGTACGACCGCGGCGTGGTCCACTGCCTCGCCGGCAAGATGCCGGGCGCGATCGCGCTCGCCGCGACGGCCGCCGCGCGGGCCGGGGCCGGCTACGTCAGGGTCAGCACCTCGCGAAGCCTCGACAATCTGCCCTCGGCCGTGGTGCAGACCGATACCGCCCTCCTCGACGACGAGCGCATCGGCTGCCTCCTGGTCGGGCCGGGAATGGGCGACGTGCCGCAGATACTGACCCTGGCGCTGACGTCGCGCGCTGCCAAGGTCATCGACGCCGATGCCATCAGCCATCTCGGCGAGCCGGAGCGGCTGCGCGGCCAGGACGCCATCCTTACCCCACACGAAGGCGAGTTCGAGCGCCTGTTCGGGGATATACCCGGGAGCAAGGCCGAGCGGGCGCTGCAGGCGGCGCGGCGATCGGGCGCCGTTGTGGTCTACAAGGGGCCGGACACGCTGGTCGCGTCGCCCGACGGCCGGCTCGGCTTCGCGCCGCCGGCGCCCGCCTGGTTGGCGACGGCGGGAACTGGCGACGTTCTCGCCGGGATGGCGGCGGCTATTCGGGCGCGAGGCCTGGCGGCGTTCGAAGCGGCCTCTGCCGCCGTCTGGCTGCACGGCCGCGCCGCCGAGATTGCCGGGCCATATCTGATTGCGGACGATCTCGCTGCCGCCATTCCCGAAGCGCTTGCGCGGGTTCGATGAGCGAACTGATCGTTCGAATCGCGGCCCGCGGCGACGGGGTGACGGCGAGCGGCCGCCATGTGCCGTTCGCGGTGCCGGGCGACGCATTGCTCGACGACGGCGCGCTCGCCTTCGGGCAGCACCATCAGCAGCCGCCATGCCGCCATTTCCCCGAGTGCGGCGGCTGCCAGCTGCAGCATGCCGACGACTGGGGCTATCTCGGCTACCTTTCCGACCGGGTTCGAAACGCGCTCGATCAGCACGGGCTCGAGACGGACGTCCGTGAGCCGCATCTCTCCCCGCCCTGCAGCCGCCGTCGCGCGATGCTGCGGGCCACCAGGACCGGCCAAAGTGCGGTGCTCGGGTTCAATGCCGAGAAGTCCCACCGTATCATTGATATGCGCGAATGCCACATCCTGCGGCCTGAGCTGTTCGCTCTCATCGAGCCGCTGCGCGGGCTGCTGGCAATTCTGCTCGGCAGGAAAGGCTCGGCCGAAGTCCAATTGACCCTGGTCGACCAGGGGCCGGACGTGGCCATCAAGGGGGTCCGGGCGGAGGGGCTGGAAGCGATCGAGCACCTGACCCACTTCTGCGGGCGGCACGGGCTTGCGCGCCTCAGCCTCGACCAGGGAGTCGGCCCGGAAACCTTTTACGAGCCGGCGCCCGCGACGATCACACTTTCAGGCGTGCCGGTAGCCTTTCCGGTCGGAGCCTTCCTGCAGGCGACAGCCGACGGCGAGGCGGCGCTGGTCGCAGCGGTTCAGGAGATCGCCAGCGGCGCGACCAGCTGTGCCGACCTGTTCGCCGGCCTCGGCACGTTCGCTTTGGCCCAGCCTGCAAAGGTCTATGCCGCCGAAGCCTCACGCGATGCCGCCCTCGCGCTCCAGTCGGCTGCTAACCGCAGCGGCCGCCAATTGTCGGTCGAGCATCGCGACCTCTACCGAAGGCCGCTGGATCCCAGTGAGCTCGCGCGGTTCGACGTCGTCGTGCTCGATCCCCCGCGCGCAGGCGCCGCCGAGCAGGTCGCAGCGCTCGCCGCTTCGTCAGTCACGAAAATCGCTTATGTCAGTTGCAACCCGGCGACGTTTGCGCGCGACGCCAAGGCCTTGGTCGGCGGCGGCTACAAGCTCGAGTGGGTCCGACCGGTCGGCCAGTTCCGCTGGTCGACCCACGTCGAGCTTGCCGCCGGGTTCGCTCGCTAGAGCAGGTCGCGAAGCGCGTTGATCGTCAGCGCCACCAAGGCGACCGAGCTCAAGAGGAACAACAGGAAGCGGTATTTGACGACGTTTATGGTCGCTTGAACCAACGTGTGCATGATCCGGATGATCACATATGCCCAGGCGAGCCACAGATTGGCGCCGCCGCCCGAGCCGATGATGGCGAGGACGAGGGCGACTGCGTAGAAGACCGTCGGCTGCTCCATCAGATGCTGGTAATTGTGGGACTTCCACATCACCTCATCGGGAACCACGCCTTCCAGATTTTGGCCGCGGCCGCCGACCAGGGTGTTGATGTCGATGCCAGCGCGCTTCATTGCCGGGAGGCGCGTCGCCGCCATCCACAGCATGACAATCAGCGACCAGGCCACCAGGATCACGATCGGCAACAATATTGGGCTATAGTCCATCGAACCTCTCCCCCTGAGAAAATGGAGGAGGAGAGGGTGCGTCAGAATGGGAGCCGGCGCAAGAAATCTCGTCCCGGCGATTGTCGGGGAGGGAGGACCATTTAGCGAAGGCCTGACATGGTCGACGGGCTTGTTCTTAAGAACCCCTCCGTCAGCCGCTAAGCGGCTGCCACCTCCCCGAGAAATCTCGGGGGGAGATCAACTAGTCGAACAGCTTGGCAAAACGGCGCTTCTCGCGATTGCGCCAATGGCCGCGGTGGTAAGCGTCGGATGCCAGTAGCGGCAGCACGCTGGTTGCCTCTGCGAACACCATCTGCTCCTGGGCCGTGTCGACCTTGCCCCAGCTGCACGCCTCCTGGAGGGTCGACGAGCTGCACGCGCCGTCGCGAACGTCGGCGACGGTGATCTGGATCGCATATTTGTGCATCTCGACGTCCTCGTGGCCGAGGATCTCGGCGCAGACGACCGTGTCCTGGGCGAAGTTCTTCGGAACACCGCCGCCGATCATCAGCAGGCCCGTGGTGCCCGCTTTAATCTTGATGTCGGTGAGCTCGCGGAAGTCGGCGATGCTGTCGAGAGTCATGTAGGGCTTGCCCTGCTTCATCGCGTCGACCTGATGCTTGACCAGGCCGAAGCCGGCCGAGCTGTCGGTGAAGGCCGGGCAGAAGATCGGCACGTCATGCTCGTAGGCGAGCTTGACCAGGCTGTTGTCCTTCTTGCCGTTGCCTTCGGCAAGCCACTTGCCCATCGCGCGGATGAACTCGCGGCTCGAATAGGGGCGCGGCTCGAGGCTGTCGGCGATTCGACCGATGGTGAAGTCGGTGTCCTGCAGCGCCTCCTCGTCGATGTAGGTATCGTAGATGCGATCGATGTAGAGCGAGCGCAACGTCTTATCGTCAGGAATCTCAAGCGCTTGGTAGTGCTTGTGGCCAAGCGCTTCGAAGAAGTCCATGTCGACGATCGTGGCGCCAGTGGCGACGATTGCATCGACCATATTCGAGCGCACGAGCTCGGCGTAGAGGTCCATGCAGCCGCCGGCCGAGGTCGAGCCGGCGACGACGAGGATGACCGAGCAATCCCGGTCGGCCAGCATCTGATTGTAGATGTCGGTTGCGCGGGCGAGGTCGCGGCTGGTGAAGCTCATCTTGCCCATCGATTCGACGATCGGACGGGCGTCGAAGCTGGTGATGTCGATATGCTCGACCGGGCTGGCGAGAAGCTCCGCCTTGCGCGTATCGTTGACCTTCGAGTGCGTGTTCATCTCATGCTCCATACATCCCCACCCGCAAGCGGGAGGGGCAAAGTGGTCCGTTAGCGCCTGGCATCTGCAGGCCGATGGCTGGGCATGTCGTTCGGTTTCACGGGAGGGGACAGCCCCACCCCCCAACCTCCCGGCTCGGGAGGGTTTCTCGCTAAAGCGTCACAACGTTCGAGCGCTGCGGTTCGATGCCCGTGCCGTAGAGCGTTGCCATCGGCTCGTCGTCGACGACTTCCGCCGAAACCGTGCCGAAGCCGTTGAAGCCGGTGCGCATCGCACAGCCGTAGGCGCCGAGCATGCCGATCTCGATATAATCGCCGGGCCTGACGTCGCCCGGCAGCTGGAACGGGCCAGCCATATGATCGAGGTCATCGCAGGTGGGCCCATAGAAGCTGAACTCCATCGGTCGCACGTCCGACTGCTCGTCGCGCAGGAGCTGCACCGGATAGCGCCAGCCGACGTGGGCGGCGTCGAACAGGGCGCCATAGGCGCCATCGTTGATGTAGAGCTCGGCGCCACGACGCTTCTCGACCCGGACGACGAGGCTCGCATATTCCGCGCAAAGCGCCCGGCCCGGCTCACACCACAGCTCGGCCGAATAGCTGATCGGCAGCTCCTCGAACGAGCGGTGGATGACCTCGAAATAGGTTTCGAGCGGCGGCGGCTCCATGCCGGGATAGCTCGACGGGAAGCCGCCGCCGACATCGACGATGTCGACCGTGACCGAGGCCTCGACGATGGCGTCGCGAACGCGCCCCATGGCCTCGGCGAAGGCGGCCGGGGTCATCGCCTGGCTGCCCACATGGAAGCAGATGCCGAGCGCGTCGGCCGCCTGGCGGGCGGCGAACAGCAACGGCTTCACCTCGTGCGGCTCAGCACCGAACTTCGAAGCGAGGCTGAGCTTGGCATGCTCCGAGCTCACCTGGAGCCGGACCAGCAAGTTGAGGTCGGTGGCAACGGCCCCTTCCGGGCTGGTCGTGGCGCGAACGATCTTGTCGAGCTCGTCGAGCGTGTCGAGGCTGAAGGTCTTCACGCCGTGACGGAAATAAGCCTCGGCGATCACTTCTTCAGCCTTCACCGGGTGCATGAAGCATTGCACTGCCCCCGGCAGGGTTTCGGCGACCAGGCGCACCTCTCCGATCGAGGCGACGTCATAATGGGTGACGCCCTCGTCCCACAGGATCTTTAGCAGGTCCGGGGAGGGGTTGGCTTTGACCGCATAGAGCGAACGGCCCGAAAACTTCTCGATGAAGAATCGAGCGGCGCGCCGCGCCGCATGGGGCCGCAGCAACGTCACCGGCTGAACCGGGTGCGTTTTCGCAATATCGGCACCACGGCGGGTGCCGGTCGGGGCAGTCGCTAGCCCCAGCGCGCGATGATGCTTGTGCAACTCAAGGGACCTCCAACAGGACAGTTCGACACAAAAGCTGCCTTGCGGTTGGAAGTCCCATGGGGCAGCGGGGGCGCGATATATGGGTGGGGGTCCCCCAAGTAAAGATGTTTCGCGGAGCACTCGCAATGTCGCCGGCGGTTCGTCGCCGCGACGCAACACTTTGGCGAAAGCCTTGAGGATTCAGGCGGTTATCGAATGGTGCAGGTAAGCCACAATGACGTCGCCGAAGCGGCGCGGCGGATTTCCGGACTAGTCGAGCGCACTCCGCTGATCGAGACCGAGGTCGGCGGTAAGCGGTTGTGGCTGAAATGCGAGGCGCTTCAGACCGGCGGCGCGTTCAAGCTGAGGGGCGCCACCAATCGCCTCCTCCAGCTGTCGGAAGAGGAACGGCGGCGCGGAGTGGTCGCATTCTCCTCCGGCAACCACGCCCGCGGGGTCGCCATCGCCGCCCGCCGGCTGGGAATCGCCGCGACCATCGTCATGCCGGCCGACGCCCCCGCGGTGAAGGTCGAGGGAACCAGCGCCGAGGGCGCCGACATCGTCCTCTACGACCGGCGCAGCGAGAGCCGCGAGGAGATTGCCGCCCGGATTGCCGCGGAGACCGGGGCCGTCGTCGTGCCGAGCTTCGACGACTCGGCGATCGTCGCCGGCCAAGGGACGGTCGGCCTCGAGATCCTCGAGCAGATGCCCGAGCCGCCGCCTCGCATCGTCGTCCCCTGCGGCGGTGGGGGCCTTGCCGGGGGAATTGCGCTCGCCTGTCCCGACGCGGAGATCGTCATCGTCGAGCCCGAAGGGTGGGACGACATGGGCCGCTCGCTCGCGGGCGGCGTCATCGTCCCCGTAGCACCCGACGCGCCGCCGACCTTGTGCGATGCCCTGCAAACCCCGCGCGTGTCGCCGATCACTTATGGCATTCTCCAGGAGCGCGGGGCGCGCGCCGTGGCGGTTAGCGATCCGGAAGTGAAGGAAGCGGTGCGCTTCGCCTGGGCAAATCACCGCCTGACCGTCGAGCCGGGCGGAGCGGCGGCTTTGGCGGCATTGATCGCCGGCAAGGTCGCGATCGAAGGGGCGACCGTCGCAGTGCTATCGGGAGGCAATATCGATCCGGTGCTTCACGCCCGGATCCTCGCGGAAAGCGCCTAAGCGGCGGCGTTGCGAGCCTTGTACTCGCCCGGCTCGACATGGACCGGGCTCGACCGCTCGACTGCCTGGGTCAGCTCCTCGAGCTGGGCGGCTAGGGTCTGGAGCTCGGCAGCGAGCGCCTTGGGGTCGGTTTCGGCGACTCCGGCGGAGGCGTCGAGCAGGCTTTCGAGCATCATGGCGATGCAGGGCAGGATCGTCTCCTCGATCCGCTCGAACGCCTCCGCGAGGCGGGCCTGCTGTTCCCCCGGGCTCATCACGGCGATAATGCGCGAAGGGAGTTAAGCGATAATGAAGGGCTCCGTCTCTTGAACGCCATTGCAGCGACGGCAATGTCCGTAGCCATGCTCGGCTCTTTCGCCTTGACCGCCGGCGGGCTTCACCTGCTGATCCGGCGCAAGCAGCGCGGCAAGGGGCTGCTGATGCTGCTCGCGGCAGCCGTGCTGGTCGCCAATGTCGCGATCCTGACGGTGTGAAGCGTGGCCTAGCGGATCGGGCAGTCGGGGCTGAGGCGGAAGTCGAGATAATCGTCGACCGCCTTCATCATCAGCTCGAGCTCGTTGGCGAAGAAGTGATTGGCCCCGGGAATCGTCTCGTGATGGATGGTGATGTGCTTCTGGGTGCGAAGCTTGTCGACCAGCTTCTGGACCGCGCCGGGAGTCACGACCTCGTCGGCCTCGCCCTGGATGATGATTCCCGAGGCAGGGCAAGGGGCGAGGAAAGAGAAATCGTACATGTTGGCGGGCGGGGCGATCGAGATGAAGCCGCGGATTTCGGGGCGGCGCATCAAGAGCTGCATGCCAATCCAGGCCCCGAAGCTGACTCCGGCGACCCAGGTGGTCTCGGCCTCGGGATGGATCTGCTGCACCCAGTCGAGAGCGCTGGCGGCGTCGGACAGCTCGCCGATGCCGTTGTCGAACGTCCCCTGGCTCTTGCCGACTCCGCGGAAATTGAAGCGCAGCGTCGCAAAACCGCGGTTGACGAAGGTCTTGTAGAGCAATTGCACGATCTTGTTGTTCATCGTGCCGCCCGCCTGCGGATGCGAATGCAGGATCATCGCCACGGGAGCGCGCGGCCTCGGGCCGGGATGGAAACGTCCTTCGAGGCGGCCGTCCGGGCCGGGGAAAATCACTTCGGGCATGTGTGCAATGGCTCGCGTAACAAGGTGGTGGCGCGCCGCGGGTGCGCGTCGGCAGCGGCTCCTATATAGAGACGGCGTCTCAACTGGCAATCGGCAGGAATCCCCGGATTTTGACCGCCCGAACCCGAATCTACCTCGACCATGCCGCGACCACTCCGGTGCTGATGCCGGCGCAAGCGGCCGTCGCCGACGGTCTCGCGCGCTGGGCCAACCCGAGCTCGCCCCATGCCGAGGGCCGGGCGGCGAGGGCGGCGCTGGAGGAGGCGCGCGGCGCGATCGCCGAGGCGCTCGGGTGGCGGCATGACGTCATCCTCACCTCGGGTGCGAGCGAGGCGATCGCCATCGCCGCGGCGCGGGCGAAGGTGCCGCGGCGGCTGGTCGGCGCGACCGAACATGACGCGGTGGCGGCGGCGGTGGGGGGCAATGCGACCATCCTGCCGGTGGATAGCGGCGGACTGATCGACCTCGAAGCGCTCGACGAGGCGCTGGCCGCCGGGCCGGCGCTGGTGGCGGTCCAGCAGGTGAACAATGAAACGGGCGTGATCCAGCCGCTCGCCGAGATTTTCGAGCGGGTGCGAGCTGCCGGCTCGCTGCTGCTGGCGGACTGCGCGCAGGGCGCGGGCAAGCTGCCGCTTCCCGAATCGGACTTCATCGCCGTGTCGGCGCACAAGCTCGGCGGCCCCCCCGGCATCGGCGCGCTGCTCGTCAAGGACATAGCGACCCTCGAGCCGAGCGGCGGGCAGGAAAGGGGATATCGACGGGGAACGGAGAATTTGCCGGCTACGAAAGGATTCGCCGCCGCGCTTCAGTCGCGGGCCTTCGCCGAGGCGATGCCTAAGCTGACACGACTTCGCAGCATGGTTGAAGAAACCATTGTTCAAGAAGGTGGAATTGTCGTTGCCGGCAGCTCGGAGCGGATCGCCACGATCGGCGGCTATGCGATGCCCGGGGTCGCCAGCGCCAGCCAGCTCGTCCAGCTCGACCTCGCCGGCTTCGCCGTCTCGGCCGGAAGCGCCTGCTCGTCGGGAAGCCTGAAGCCGAGCCGGGTGCTCGAAGCGATGGCACTGCCGCAAGAGATCGCCGGCTGCGTCGTCCGGGTCAGCTTCGGGCCCGAGACGAGCGAGGAGGAGGTCGAGCGCTTCCTCGGCGAGTGGCGGCGCATCAAGTCGCGTGCGAAGGCGGCGGCATGATCTATCTCGACTATCAGGCGACGACGCCGGTCGCTCCCGAGGTCGCCGAGGCGATGCGGCCGTGGGCGGAGGAGAGATTCGCCAATCCGCACTCGCCGTCGCGCTGGGGCCGCGAGGCGGCGGCGGCGATCGAGGTCGCTCGCGGCCAGGTCGAGCGCGCCATCGGCCTTTCCGGCGGCAGCCTCGCTTTCACCGGCAGCGCGACCGAGGCGCTCAACTGGGCGATCCGCGGCACGCTCGAGAAGGCACCCAACGAGCGCGACCGGATCGTCACCGTCGCCACCGAGCATGCGGCGGTGCTCGACACGGCCGAGTGGCTGGCGGGGCAGGGCGTCGACCTCACCTTGCTTCCGGTCGGCAGCGACGGGCTGATCGACCTCGCCGACCTCGAGCGCGAGCTCGATGAGCGCGTCGCTTTGGTCGCGGTGATGCTGGTCAACAACGAGATCGGAGTGGTCCAGCCGGTCGCCGAAGTCGCGCGAAAGGCTCATGACGTCGGTGCCTTGATGCTGTGCGACGCCGTCCAGGGGCTCGGCCGGATCGCCATTCCCGAAGGACCCGACCTGGTCGCGGTGTCGGCCCACAAGATCCACGGTCCCAAGGGGGTCGGCGCCCTGTGGATGCGCGAGGGCGCCGAGCCGGCGCCCCTGCTCCACGGCGGCGGGCAGGAGCGCGGCCTGCGCTCCGGAACGATGGCGCCGGCCCTGTGCGCCGGCTTTGGAGCGGCGGCGAAGCTGGCGTCGGAGCGGCGCGGCGTCGACCGCGACCATGTCGAGCGGCTGTGGAAGGCGGCGCTGGAGGCGCTGGGCGAGGGCTGGCTGGTCAACGGCAGCATCGAGCATCGCTACCGCGGCAACCTCAACCTCCGCCGCGAGGGGCTCGATTCCGCGCGCCTCATCGCCGACCTGCGCGACATCGCCTTCTCGCTTGGGTCGGCTTGCGCCAGCGGCTCGGGCCGGCCGAGCCACGTGCTCCGCGCTCTTGGCCTCAGCGACCGCGAGGCGCGCTCGTCGGTCCGCATCGGCTTCGGCCGCTACACCAGCGAGCAGGATCTGGTCGAAGCATTGTCGCGGATCGCCGCCGCCGCCCACGCTCAGGAGGGCGTTGCCGCGTGACCCGGGTGCGCTTTCTCCGTTCGGACGGGGCTTTGGACAAGGAAGTGGAAGCGGCGCCGGGGCAGAGGCTGCTCGACGTCGCCTGGGCCGCCGGCGAGCCGCTCGAAGGCAGCTGCGAAGGGGTGATGGCCTGTTCGACGTGCCACGTCATCGTCGACAAGGCGGATTTCGACAAACTGCCGACGGCCAGCGAGGAGGAAGAGGATCTGCTCGACCTTGCGGCCCACGCCACCCGCACCTCGCGGCTCGCCTGCCAGATATTGCTGACCGACGGCCTCGACAGCCTGAGCGTCCGAATCCCGCCGGGCTGGCGGAACTGGCAGGGGCGATAGCCATGAGCAAGGTGCGGTGACGCCCGCGCTGTGATAGAGGCGAGCCGGGAGGTGGAATCATGAATCTGCTTTTCACCGTTTCGCTCCTCGCGCTGGCGTCCCCCGCAGAGGGATCACCCCACAACCACGATCACGCGCCGCAGCTCGGCAAGGTCTCGTTCGAGACGAGCTGCAATGCGAACGCCAACGCCCTCTTCCAGAGCGGCCTCGGTTGGCTCCACTCGTTTGAATATGAGCAGGCGGCGCGGGTCTTTTCGCAAGCCGCAGCGGCCGACACGAGCTGCGCGATCGCGCATTGGGGCGTCGCCGCCAGCTATTACCACCCTTTGTGGGCACCGCCGAGTGCGGCCGACCTGGAAAAAGCCAGCGGCGCTTTGGCCAGCGCCAAGGCAGCGGGGGCCAAGAGCCCGCGTGAGCGCGACTATATCGCCGCGCTGCAGACCTTCTATCGCGATTCGGACAAGCTCGATCACAAGACCCGGGCACTCGCTCATTCGGCGGCGCTAGAGCAGCTGCACAAAAGCTATCCCGAAGATCGCGACGCGGCGGTTTTCTACGCGCTGTCGCTCGTGGCGGCAGGAATGATGGACAAGGACCCCGACTTTGCGAAGGAAAAGGCGGCCGGGGCGATTCTCAACCAGGTGCTCGCGCAGGAACCCGACCACCCCGGCGTGGCGCATTATTTGATCCACAGTTTCGACTATCCGGCGCTGGCCGAGCTCGCTCTCCCGGCGGCGCGGCGTTACGCCAGCATCGCGCCGGCCTCGCCGCACGCCCAGCACATGCCATCGCACATCTTCGTTCGGCTCGGGCTGTGGGATGAAGCGATCAAGTCCAACCTCGCGTCCGAAGCCGCCGCCCGCTCTCTGGCACAGGCGCAGGGCCTTCCGGATTCATCAAGCGAGCGGCTGCACGCAATGGACTATCTTGCCTACGCCTATCTGCAGACAGGACAGGATTCGCAGGCGCAGCGAGTCCTTGCCGAGCTCAACGCGATCCAGCGGGCCGACCCGCCGGTCTTTTCCGTCGCCTACGCAGCGACGGCGATCCCGGCGCGCCTCGTGCTCGAGCGACGGATGTGGAAACAGGCGGCAATGCTCGAGCTGCCGGACAATGTCCGCAATCTCGCGCCGCTGGACCAGTTCAAATGGGGGCAGGCGCACATCCACTTCGCGCGCGCGGTCGGCGCGGCGCGCAGCCGGGATGTGGCCCGCGCCCGCGACGAACTGGCGAAACTGACGGCATTGGAAGAGGCGATCACCGTGCCTGCCGGCAGCTACGACTGGCGGACGCAGGTGTCGATCGAGCGACAAATCGCTCAAGCATGGCTGGCCCATGCCGAAGGGCGGGGCGATGAGGCCGTTCGAGTCATGCGGGCGGCCGCCGACCTCGACGACGCCAGCGAAAAGCATCCGGTCACCCCCGGCGCGATCCTGCCGGCCCGGGAGCAGCTCGGCGAGCTGCTGATGGAGCTTGGCGATGCCCGAGGCGCATTAGCCGAATATGAAATGTCGCTGACGCGGTCGCCGCGGCGGTTGGCCGGTGTCTATGGGGCTGCGCGCGCGGCAAAGCTGGCTGACGATTCGACGAAAGCTCGAACCTATTATGCCCAGCTCGCCGAGCTGACCGCGAACGGCGAGGCGAGCCGTGATGAGATCAAGGAGGCCCGGGCTTTCGCCGCCGAGCTCGCCCTGCGCTGACGCGAGGCCTGTCACAGAAACTGGAGCCGGTCTGGGGCTTTGCTTGAGATGCCTCCCGCCCGCCGGGTTGCCGCTGGTCGCGTAAAAGCCTTGCCGCTGCCGACGGCAACGTCCTCCGGCGACGGCGGCTTGGCTCGTGATACGGGGATTGCAGAAGGCCCAGCCGGCAAGCTGCAATCCGACGGCATCGCCGGCCTTGCCTCGCCCGCGCCGCTCCCCCATATGCGCGGCGGGAGTCGGGCGGACGAGGCAGTCGCCAACCTGGTCAGGTCCGGAAGGAAGCAGCCACAACGATTTCGCTTCGGGTCGTTCCGGCTCCCACTTCCCCGTCACCGAAGCGAAGCAATCCACGTGCAGATTATGGATTGCCGCGGCGCTGCGCGCCTCGCAATGACGGCTGTATGCCCCTAAACCACCCGCGATGACTGACGACGAATCGCCAGCGCTTGGGCTCGACCTTCCCGAAGTGCCGCCGGGCGCGGCGCCCTATCGCGTGCTGGCGCGCAAATACCGGCCGCAAAGCTTCGCCGAGCTGATCGGCCAGGACGCGATGGTCCGCACCCTGGCCAATGCCATCGAGCGCGGGCGGATCGCCCATGCCTTCCTGCTCACCGGGGTTCGCGGCGTCGGCAAGACGTCGACCGCACGGCTGATCGCCAAGGCCCTGAACTGCGTCGGGCCGGACGGGCAGGGCGGACCGACGATCGAGCCGTGCGGCCAGTGCGAGCCGTGCCGTGCAATCGCGGAAGGGCGCCACATCGACGTCATCGAGATGGACGCGGCCAGCCACACCGGCGTTGACGACGTCCGCGAGGTCATCGACGCCGTGCGCTATGCGTCGGTCAGTGCCCGCTACAAGATCTACATTATCGACGAAGTCCACATGCTGTCCAAGAACGCCTTCAACGCCTTGCTGAAGACGCTCGAGGAGCCGCCGGGCTACGTGAAGTTCCTGTTCGCCACGACCGAGGTCGACAAGGTGCCGCTGACGGTGCTGTCGCGCTGCCAGCGCTTCGATCTGAGGCGAATCCCGGCCGAGGCCCTGGTCGACCATTTTGCCCAGGTCGCCCAGGCCGAGGGTGTCGCGGTCGAGGGCGAGGCGCTGGCAATGATCGCCCGCGCCGCGGAAGGCTCGGTTCGCGACGGCCTGTCGATCCTCGACCAAGCGATCGCCCACGGCAGCGGCTCCGTCAGCGCCGAGCAGGTGCGCGACATGCTTGGCCTCGCCGATCGTGGGCGAATCCAGCGGCTGCTTCGGCTGGTGCTGTCGGGCGATTCGCCGGCGGCGCTCGCCGAGCTCGACGAGGCACATGCGCTCGGCATCGACCCGGCCTCGCTGGTGCGGGGATTGATGGAGTCGCTGCATTCGGCCACCCGCGCCAAGGCGGGCGGAGCCGCCGATCCGCTGCTGACGGCCGAGCAGAGGGAGTTCGCCGAGCAGCTCGCCTCGTCGCTCGGCTGGGGGCAGATCCACCGGCTGTGGCAGATGCTCTTGAAGGGCCTCGGCGACGTCATCGCCGCCCCCGACCCGCAGGAGGCGGCGACGATGGTGCTGCTGCGCCTGATCCACGCCGCCGACCTGCCCGACCCGGCGGCAATCCTCGGCCGCCTGGAGGGACAGGCGCCGGCCGCCAAGGGCGCTTCGGCCTCCGCTCCGGTGGCTCCGGCCGCGCCCGCCGCCAGCCTTCCAGGCGACTTTCCCGCGCTGATCGCGACGCTCGAGCGCGGCGGCCGCGCTCAGCTGGCGCTTCAGCTCCACGACCAGGTCGGGCTGGTGGCTTTCGCTCCCGGTGCAATCAAGCTCAAGCCGCTCCGCCCGCTCGGCCCAGAATGGCCGCGTGAGCTGGCCGGCGCCCTGAAGCAGCTGACCGGCGCGTCCTGGCAGGTGACCTTGTCCGACGAGCCGAGCGAGCCGTCGCTGCTCGACCAGGAAAAGATTGCCGAGGAGCGCGTTCGATCCGAAGTGCTTGCCGACGCCAATGTCCGGGCGGTGCTCGACGCCTTCCCGGACGCGAGCCTGGAATCCTTCACCACCAAAGGGGCCTGACATGCCGAGCTTCGAAGAAATCATGCAGATGGCGCAGAATGCGCAGGCCGAGCTTCAGAAGGCCCAGGAGAATCTCGACCGGGTCGAGGTCGAGGGCGTGTCCGGCGGCGGGCTGGTGACGATCCGCGCCACCGCCAAGGGCCGGATCCTGTCGGTCGACCTCGACGACAGCCTGCTTCAGCCGTCGGAAAAGGCGATGCTCGAGGATCTGATCGCTGCCGCCATCAACGACGCCCGCGGCAAGGCCGACGCCGCCGCCGGAC